>Ga0172363_10000103_pt1 | contig 50265 bp, 55 predicted proteins | sample LakKivs2_kivu2a2_FD_114541 | JGI IMG/M metagenome (GOLD analysis project Ga0172363, IMG submission 114541) | Sediment microbial communities from Lake Kivu, Rwanda - Sediment s2_kivu2a2 | ecosystem: Environmental > Aquatic > Freshwater > Lake > Sediment | place: Rwanda: Western Province, Lake... | reverse complement strand
CTCCATGTTTCCTCTACCGGCTTGCAGGAAAGAACAATTTCCGCATCCGTTTCTTTCAACAACTTGATCATATTCCTTATCAGCGATACATCGAAAATGTCATCGGCGTTAAGGACGAAAAAATGGTCCTCAACAAAATCTTTGGTTGTTTCTAAGGCGTTTGCAGTTCCTAAGGCTTTTTTCTGGTAAGTGTAACTTATGTCGACGCCAATGTTGCGACCGTCTCCAAAATAGTCTTTGATGCGCTCTGAACCGTGCCCGGTTACAATTATGAAATCCTCTAAGCCAGCCTCCTTCATCGTTTCGACTACGTACTGAATCAACGGCTTCCCCAAAACCTTGAACATCGGTTTTGGCTCGTTTACGGCCAGAGGAAAAACCCTTTTCCCCACCCCTCCTGCCAATATGACAGCTTGCATATTCGATCGGCCATCCCTTACTTTTTTTTTCAAAAGCCTTTGATTTTTGTTCAGTTCATTGAGCTTGCATCGTATGCGTGTTCAAAAATCAAATATTAGAGATTTCTTTAATAAGCTAGTTGTGATTCTTGGTTGGAATAAACTTTTTGAGCGGTTGACTTTCCAGCACTTCTTTGAGCGACAGAATGCTTAACCCGGTTACAGCGTCTCCATATATTTCGCACCTTACCTTCTTGTTAATGTCTTCAGGGCTTCTCACCACAATTTCAACTTCATCATTGGAGGGCAATGTTACATAGATGTGGAAATACCTGTTTGCCTTTCCTCCATCGGCCTTCTTACACCACTTCGATCTCAAGCCTTTATATTCTCTCTGAAGGACTGCAAGAACAGGTTTTGGGCTTCGCGAGAATACCAGTATGTCTATATCGCTGCCCTTTCGCGCCGTCCCCCTCCAAACGCTTCCGACGAGCCTAGGCCTAAATGGTTCAAGAAGGCTCATTACATGGAGCGCTTCCTTTCGAAGCCTCAGTGTCAATTCCTTTCTGGATAACCCCTCGATCTCATCAGTTAGTCTATCGAGTTCCAAAGCAACCTCTAAGTTACTCGGTAAGGCACGGACACCTAGACTTTGAGCTGCTTTCTTCTTAGCCTGCTTGTATTCGGAAGCAGATCTGTAATAAAGAAGCGCCGCGGCCTCCTTAGCAACCTTTGCCCTCATTCAATCATCTTCAAAAGAAAGAGTGCTTAAGGTCCTAATTATTTTTTCACATAACATGTAGAGATCTATTCTCGTTAGTTTTCCCTGATCTCTCATAGCCAGCAAAATCAGGAAACACTATCTAGTGGCGTTAAAACACAGCGCACCTTAGAGGACAAGAAAAGCTACAAAGCTTGCTATCAAGCCAAATGCTAGGGCTATCGGTAAACCAGGAAACATACGCTTTTTCTCGAGGACTTTCAGCCCAAGGTATACGCCTATCAGGATTCCCAATGAGGACGCAAACCACACTTTAAAGCCGTAGATACGAAGCATATGTGAGGCGAGCATAGAGTAAAACACTAGGTCACCTAAACCCATATGAACCTCTTTAAAAGTGAAGCTGATACCCTTGAGCCTCTCCGGCTCAGCCTCACTTGCTATTTTACCCACTGGACCCAAGTACACAGCAATGATATCGTACAACGACAACAAGGCGAGAAGGACTAAGCTACTTGTGGTTGGTATCGAGACACCTAGAAACGCTCCTAAAGCTCCTCCAAGCAGCAAAGTGACTAGAACCTGCTTTACGCCCTTACACTTGAAGATCCCATAAACCGCCGTAGCAGTAAAGACGACAGAGGTGACATAAATCAGCAACGCAACCTCGTTTAGGTCTCCTCCAAGCACTATGAAGAAGAGCTGTTGGTAAAAAATTGCGAGTGTGAGGACCACAAGCGCCACCGCGCTTCTGAATATCAGACTCAGGAAAGGCCACATGTGACGCCTAATGACTATGTAGATGGCTACACCAGCGACGACCATCGTTGCAATAAAGATCGTAGCGTTCATCAGCGGTCCGGCGGCTTCTTCAGGAAACAACGTGATGGAAACAACTTCCACTTGAGCCATAATGACCAGCAGTGTGAAGAAATACGTCGTTACCAACGTGAACGCTATAGGAGCCAAGTATGATAGATTCGCCTTAAATTCTCTTTTGCTCAACCCCTATCCTTCCAAGCCGAGCTCTTTTAAATTTGACTCTACAATTTTAGCGCATCTTCTACAGAAGTCTAAACTCTTAGAATCGGTATCAACAATACTATTGGAGAAAAACATAACACATCTACTTTCCTCACAGTGTTTAAGCCCAAGCGTATGACACAACTCGTGAACAGCCTCTTTTTCGGCACGTTCAAAGAAGACACTTTTATTGGGCGCATCGCCGTAGAATTCGGGTTTAAGCCTATAGAGAGAGATCAAGGCGATTTTGCCCGGACACTGTGCTTCTCCAAACACGAAGTTCAGCCTAGGAACAAACAGGTCGACTGAAGTCACGCCTAAGACTCGATCCGTATAAGCCGTCTTAAACTTCTCGTGAAGCCCCATTATAATTTTTGTTGACTGGTATTGTCTCCTGCTACGGCTGTAAGATTTTTCTGGAACCGATACACCCTGTTTCGCCAAGACGACTCTTGTCTTTGGAAAGATCCTTGAAATCGTCCTCCGCAAGACTGATAAAGACTCTTCATCAACTCTGCCAATGGGCAGGATCGTTATTAGGATGGTTGGACCCCCTGTACACGCGCATCAAACTTTGAACGTGTCCCCAGGCTTCGGTGCGATTGCGTCTATTCCGAGTTCGTCCTTTAATAATGACGCAAAGAGTTGACAGTTCTCTTCTGCCCCGTGAATCGTGAATGCTCTCGTGCAACCAGATCTCCTTGCAGTTTCAAGTAGCTGCTTCCTACCAGAGTGAGAGGTGAAGTCGAAGTGATCAACATCAGCCTCAACCTTTCTTATTCTGCCATTCAGCACAAACTTCTTCGTTTCTAACAACCTTCTGCCAGGGGTTCCAGGGATTTGATAGCTTACCAAGAATATGGCGTTACTCCTCTTCTTAGCGACTTTGTTCATATAAAAAATGGCGTGCCCACCCTTCAACATTCCGGCTGGTGAAACGATGACGCACGGCTTCTTTATCGCTAGTCTTCTTTCTCTCCATCCCTTTATCCAGTGGGCCTTGTGCATAGCCTCGGCAAACATTTTTGGATTTCTGATGTAGTCTGGATGATTAAACAGGATTTCGTTTGCGTCCTCAGCCATGCCATCGACAAAGACTGGATATTCAAATTTATATGCCTGCAAAACAAGCAGAATTTCCTGGCTTCTCCCGACCGATAGGGCTGGCACCAAGACTACGCCCCCGTGCTCCACAGTCTCCCTAACCCGCTCTATGAATCTCCTTTCGACCTCGCTTCTATCACCATGATCCTCGTAAGCATACGTGCTCTCACTGATCAACACGTCTATTTCGTCATACGATTGGTCAGCACCCTCAAGAAGCCTGGTCTCAACAGCGTTCATATCGCTCGTGTATAAAATCCTCTTTGTTGAGCCTGAGACCACTGTTTGAGCGCCTCCTGGTATGTGACCAGCGTTTAGAAGCTCAACCTCCAGATCCCCTATCTTGACAGGTTCCCTATACGCGGTCTTGATGTAGCAACTTAACATGTTTTCGAGGTCGATATACTCGTAAGGAAGATAGTATCCTGTCACACGGATAAAATCGGATATCAATAACTTCGTAAGATCGTATGTTGGGGGCGTACCATAAACGGGTGTATGTCCCCTAACATGAAATATCGGGATTGAACCGCAGTGGTCGAGATGAGCATGTGAAAGGATTATGGCGCTCACCTCACGCGGAGAGATGTGCATGGGGAAGCCCGGCTCATGGTCCAGCATGACTCCATAGTCTAGAAGGATTTGAGTTTTGCCAGAGCCAACAGCGATCGCCGACCTTCCGACCTCTCCGGTTCCACCCAAAAACTTGATCTTAATATCGTCTGAAATCTCAGTCACCGCCATCCATGTAAAAACCGTAACCTCTCTCTATTGCGCATATACAGAGTCGTTTTATCTTAGCATAATATTAACTTTGGGACTAGTCATAACTTCTTGACAATTTCACGCGCGTGGGCAATATCTTTAAGAGGATTGATGAACCTTAATATGAAGTAGGTTACTCCAACGTCCACATATTCCTTCATCCTTGTTAGACAATCTTTTGGAGTACCGATTATGTTGTCTGACTTGATTCTATCCAACCAATTCGAAAAAGGCACTGACTTATCAGATAGATTGTACACGCCCAGCATGTCATCCATCAATTCTTTTTCACTTGCATATATGCCTGTAAAATCAGAGAAGAACGACTTCTCTATCTCCCGAAAGTTTCGACCAATTTTTGAACAGTAGTCCTCCAGAACCTTTAGTTTATGTTGAAATTTCTTTACGGAACACGTGAAGTTACATCTGTCGGCGTGGGACGCAACAACATTTAGCGTAGTCTTCTCTCCACTTCCTCCAATAGTTATGGGTGGATGTGGTTTTTGAAGCGGTTTGGGCTCACAGTAGGCTTCCTTTATTTGATAATATTGTCCCTTATAGCTTGGCTTCTTCTGAGTCCACAACATCTTAATGATCCTCAACCCTTCACTCAACTTCTTAGCTCTTACACCAAGCTTTGGGAACGGTATTCCATACGCCTCATGCTCGCCCTGATCCCAACCTGCTCCTATGCCAAACTCCAACCTGCCTCCGGAGATGATATCCAAAGTAGCACCCATCTTTGCAAGAAGCGAGGGGTTTCTGAAAGAATTGCATAATACGAGAGGACCTAGTCTAATGGTCTTAGTTAATGTAGACAACGCCGAGAGGACCGTCCAACATTCAAGCCTGTAAGCACCATGCACGCGCAGTGTTAAGTGGTCTCCTAACCATATTGAATCGTAACTAAGTCTCTCGCACCCAAGAGTTAAATCTCTGACAGCTTTCCATCCCTTTGAACAAACTTCTCTATTGCCTAAGAATATGCCAACTTTTATTCTCTCCAAACATAAACACCCTGCATTTTTTGATAAATAGAATTAGAATATTCATTCTCCCTCAAGGCACCGATAGTGCCTTTACTCAGTTCGGGATAGTTGGTTTAAGCAATCGAGTGCGCGATACCTTTTCTCTCCGATAATTCCTTCGTTAGGTCAAGGTATTTAAATCCGTATTCTTTGGTAGGAGAAATTGCAGTTTGCTCATGGTACTCATTCCAACTGACGATGAAGACGATGTTAGGGTTACCCAACCTAGCAAGCCTAAAAAGGATTTGGTAAGTGAGGCCGTTACATCTCTGATCAAGATAATCGTAATTCAGAAACTTATTTCTCTCTACGATCAGGCAAAACTGAAGTTGCGACTGCTCTTTTTCCATGATCTCAACAACTTTTTTTGGCAGCCGAATCCTCAAAACTACCTGGTCCCAAAAAGCTTATGACGACAGGGTCTATTTCGGCTTTGATCATCATCTCTAATGTTTCCTTATAACGTTGGCATCTTGGCTATCGTATTGATCTAAGATTGGATTATGGACCACCGTCTCGTCCCAGTGACATCCGGCCTTTGAGTACCAAACGTGGCAGTAACAACCTAGTACCATGCAACCACACTTTTTGAACAAAAAATTTTATTTAATGATCATCTGGTGGTTGTGCAGATTTGGTAATAGATGAAGCTGGTAACGCGCCTTTAACTTTTCAATTGTTATTTGAGAGCTGTTGACAATAAGGGGACTCAAATCCGATATTACTTTAGAAGCGGCAGTATTTCTAAAAGATCTCTAATTGTTATATCTGCACTTTTCTCCACCTCTTTCTTCCTCCGTCTCATCCACATGGATGAGATATCCCATTTCTTCATCCATTGATCGTTATCAGCGAGCAAACCAACTGCGAGCACTCCTGCTTTTCTTGCAGCCTGAATATCTCTTTCGGTGTCACCGATGAGCATCGCATCTTGTGGAGCACAGTTCAATGCCCTCAAGCAAGCTATAACGTGGTCGCTGGATGGTTTCATCCTACCCGGAGAATCACGTGTAAAAACTGCGTCCACGTATTTTCTCAGATCAAACTTTTCCAGAGCCTGATTTACGGCTGCATCTGAGGTACCGCTAACAACTCCGACCTTGAGACCTTTCTTTTTAAGGTTCATGAGAACCTTTTTGCAGTTAGGCACCAGTTCCGCTTCAGTTACGCCGTTGATTTCGTATTCCTCCAGAGTCTCAGACACACTTCTTTGTATCTCTTCGGCTCTATTCTTGGGAAAGAACTTCAGCATCTTATCGTAGATTTCGATCATCATCGAGAAAACGCTATGCTTATGACGACTTAACAAATCGTCTGAGATACCATATTCAGAGTATTTTTTCTTTATGGTCTCTAAAGCGCGTTTCCAATCGATCGACAGTCTAACTAACGTCTGATCGAGGTCAAACAAAACGCACTTAATCAAGGACCTAACCTGCTTTGAATTAGAGGTGTTGCGGTTCGAATGGATATAAGTATTGGGGCTCAACCGAGCGCGCGACTCTGAGTTCCTACAGAATATAAAGTATGATTCACATCCATTTTTATGAGATGCGTGTTATTGGAAAGCATTATCCAGATTATTGAGAAACCTAGGCTCAAAGATCCCATTTTGATTGGGGGCCTACCTGGCACAGGCTTTGTAGCCAACATTGCCGCCTTGCATCTAATCAAAACTTTGAGGTCTAGAAAGCTTGCAGAAATTCATTCTCCGTTCTTCCAGGACTTGGCCATCTTGACAGAGAAGGGGGGATATTCGATTTCCTATCAACGAACTCTACTATCATAAAACAGAGAACTTTCTGCATGACCTGATAATATTGTATGGCAACGCTCAGGCTTTGACCACGTATGGTCAATACGAGTTGTGCGGCAAAATTCTGGATATAGCTCAAGAGTTTGGGTGCAGATCGGTCTTTTGCATAGATGGCTTAAGGAGTGAACCATCAGATCCGGTACCTGAATTGTATTGCGCAGCAACGGATCCTCAGACGTTAAAAAAGTCGCTCAGTAGGAATATTAAGAAGATGCGAGGTTGCATCTTTGGTGCCGCTGGATTGTTGATTGGGTTAGCGAGGACTAGAGGTATGCACGGCTTGTGTCTGCTGGTTGAAACGCCAGGAAGCTATCCAGATGCCATAGCAGCTAGGTCATCTCTTGAATGCTTATGCGACATGCTTGGGTTGAAGGTTGACTTAAGCATGTTGGAACAGTCAGCAGAGAGCACGAGAAAAGTTCTGGAGTCTTTTAGGGAGGGGAGGGTGGGAGGGGAATCGGGTGCGTCGAGACCTGTCTAGGATAGAGCTTGTTCCCTTATGAATTCATCATAAACCTTCTTTACTCGTTCAGCAGCTGGACCACTGCCCTCAATCATACCCTTCTCACCGACCCTTATTTTGTCCATTACAACTATGACTCCTAGGTCCTCGTAGATATTTACCATTCTAGGGAAGACCTTTTCGAGCCTAGCCGCTAGGCCTCTCAAATCAAAGGGCTTTCCGATACCGTATATTTCAGTGATTATACTTCCATTGATGAAAATTCGGTCTAGTACGTTACCCTTCTTGTCTCTCACGTCCTTAAGACATACACTCATGTTGTCTGGATTGTAGCCAGCTAGGCTTCCAACATACTCTTTTCCGTCGGTTGTGACTACGGTAACTGTTCTTTGCAAGAGAAACTTGAACTCTTCAAAGAAGCTTCTTCCAGGAAGAACTGAAATTTTTCTCACCTCCAATATGTTTAGGTGCTGAAGATTAAAATAAAGTTAAGTAGCGCTCGAACTCGCCTTTTTCTCGGAAAAAGCTCGAAAGGAGCCTCATTCACTCGTTTTTGACTTTCGTTTTAGCGCTCTCACGATCTCTGATGCTTCTCTAGCTGTTCTAGCTCTGGATAATATTTTGACACGATTCAACTTCAATCTAGCACCGCAATAGGTACATATTTTACTTTTTTGCCCAGCTTTGGCCAGTAAGAGTTGTCCACAGCTGTAGCATTGTACAATAAGATAATTAAATTGCTGTGGAGCTGGATTTATACCGGTTTGAGCGCACACCTATACCCCCTCCAATTTTCAACATCACGCGCGGGTTGATTGTATAGTTCCACAACATTTTTTAAACACACGATTTATTATAGACTTCTGAATCCATATACAGAATGAGGTGATGTGCCCTGGATTGGTTAATACTTGCATTCGCGGCAGCAGTAGTAGTACTGGTAATAGTTGTGGTTATTTACTATGTTAATAGGATAACTGTGCTTTCAAACAGGATAGATAACGCTTGGTCTCAGATAGATGTGCAGCTGAAGAAAAGGGCGGATCTGGTGCCGAATTTGGTGAATACGGTGAAGGGCTACATGGAGCATGAAAAGGATGCCATAAGGATGGTGACGAAGGCGAGGGAAAGGATGCTTGGGGCATCAGATATGAAGGAGAGGATGAAGGCGGAGGGTGAGCTGAGCACCGCTTTGAAGACGATTTTCGCTTTGGCTGAGAATTATCCGGCGTTGAGAGCTAGCGAAAACTTCAGGTTGCTTCAAGAGCAGCTGGATGGTATAGAGAGTAAGATCGCTTATGCTAGGCAGTTTTACAACGATTCTGTGTTGACATTCAACAATACGATTTCGACGATTCCTGGATCATGGCTTGCTGGCCTTATAGGTAAAGGAATGCCGAGAGAGTACTTTGCGATCGCGGAGGAGGAGAGAAGGCCAGTCGAAGTGAAGTTCTGATGGAAAGGGTCAGCTTCTTCGATCAGATGGCGAAGAACAAGAGGAACTCCATCCTTCTTGCTTTTTTTATCTTTTTAACGCTCACAGCCTTGGTTTACGTTGTATCTCTGATTCTAGTTCCTGAACTATCTCTTCTTTTTCTTGTAATCGCTGGAGTCGTTGTCGCAGTGTATGCTTATGGCTCTTACAATTATGGGGACAGAGTGGTTCTTGGAGCAACTAATGCGAGACCGGTTGACGAGAGAGAGCAGATTTACTTAGTGAATGCGGTTGAGGGCTTGAGCATCGCCGCTGGTATACCGAAACCGAAGGTCTATGTGATAGATAGCAATGAGATGAATGCCTTTGCTACTGGCAAGGATCCTGAGCACGCCAGCGTGGCTGTGACGACAGCCCTTTTAAGGAATCTGGACAGGTCTGAGTTGGAGGGAGTCATTGGACATGAGATTTCGCATATAAGAAACTATGACATAAGGTTTGCTACACTTGTCAGCGTTTTGGTTGGTTTGGTCGCGATAATAAGTGATATGCTGTTGAGGTCTTGGAGATACGGGATACGCGGCGAAGAGAGAGAAGAGAGAGAGGGGCTGGGCTTTTTGGTTTTGATCGGTTTCCTTCTTGCAGTGTTCGCTCCGTTAGTAGTCAGGTTTGTTCAGGCCGCCATCTCAAGAGAGCACGAGTTTTTGGCGGATGCTTCCTCTGTTCAGCTGACACGCTATCCGGAAGGCTTAGCTTCGGCTTTGGAGAAGATAATGAAGGTGAACAGAGGTGAAATGAGGGTCAGTGAGGCTGTTTCACATATGTTCTTCGTCGACCCAAATAGAAGCCCTTTGGACGAACTCTTTGCCACTCATCCTCCCATAGAGGAGAGGATAAGGATCTTGAGGTCTATGTGAGGGAAGGAGTATAAACTCCTCTCCAAATATTTTTTTAGTTTCTGAGATCTTCGGAGAATGATTCTTTTCATGAAATGGGAGTGGAAACCAAAAATCTCACTGGATTTTACAGGAATTTACAGGAAACTGCAGGAATCCACAGGAATCCACAGGAAATTGAAGGAAATGTTGGTGAGGGTTGAGTCTCATGCAAAGCTGGCCACACGAGGGCGCGTCTGCATCCCAAAGATAGGTCTTGAGTATTAATAGAGATCCTATTGTTCCATAAGATTTTCTAGACGCCCCTCTCTCTCCAGTTTTCCAAGCCAGTCCACCTTTCCAACCGATGGCTTCTCCTCGCCATCTAAGACAAGGATGATTTCTTCGATGATGCCTTCAACACACTTGTCTGTGGTATTTATCTCACACACTCTTTTCAAACCATACGCATTCAAGGCATCTGATAGGCAGACGCCCAAGATCTCGGCTGAAATGTTCTCAGATACCTTCTGTTTCCCAAACCCCTTCCTTTCCAAATCTACCTTTAAAAGGTCTGGATCTCTTCGTAAAACAAACACGTATGATACTAGTTTGGGTGGAACGACTTCTGAAGCGTAGTGGCCATCGATAATGACGTTCTTTGAGGATTCTTTGATGAGCTCCTGAACTCTGCCTGAAAGCCTCTTCAAGTCAGCTACTAGGCTCTTCCTCTCCTCATCTATCCCTAGCGTCAACTTCTCCTCTCTTACGATCCTGTTCAAATCCAAGTGCAATGCATCAAGTCTCTTTGACAGAAGTTGCGACACTTTGGTCTTACCTAGGCCTGGAGTACCTGTGACAACTATTATCATTTCTTTCCCATGCTTATTTCATCTATGTTATGTGGAGGATTTCTACAAAGTTGGTACGAGGGGTTAGCAGATCAAAAAATAGATCAATGAACAACGTCTATCGATCTATAATTGCGATTCGGGCTCTCTCAACCCTTGCAAACACCTATAGGCACCATCCTTGCCACCTTCAATGATATCCCTGACCCATGAACAGACTCTATAACCATCTCGACATCCTTGTACGCCCTCGGCGCCTCCTCTGCTAAGATCTTTGGATGAGTTGATTTCGCGGTTATCCCGCTTTGACCCAGTTCTTGCCTCACTCTTTCCCCCCAAAACTTTTTTATCGCTGCATTTCTGCTCATAGCCCTGCCCGCGCCGTGCACGGAAGAACCAAAGGTCTCCCGCATAGCCTTTTCCGTACCCTTTAGGATATAAGAGGAGGTACCCATCGTCCCAGCGATCAAAACAGGGTCACCTAGGAATGCACGAGTGGCACCCTTCCTGTGAACAAAGAGCTTCCTTTTTTCCCCATTAACGATGTGTTCCTCTAACTTGACAACATTGTGACAGAGTGCATATATCGTGTGCATGTCCATGGCCTCCCAGCTCTTCCCAAAGACCTTCTCAAACGTCTCGCGAATCCACTGGGTCATGACCAGCCTATTGGTAAAGGAATAGTTCACGGCACACTTCATCGCCGCAAAGTAGTCTTGACCCTCCTTTGATTTGGCTGGAGCGCAGGCCAATTGTCTGTCTGGCAACCAGATATTATATTTATCAACCGCTCGCTCTTGGATCTTCAGGTAATCTGTAGCCACCTGATGCCCCAGCCCACGGGAACCACAATGAATCATGACCAAGACTTGATTTTTGCCCATGATACCCCACTGCTTCGCGGTTTCCTCATCAAAGATGTCGGTCAACCTTTGAATCTCTAAGAAATGGTTTCCAGCCCCCAAGGTTCCGAGTTGAGGCCCACCTCTGCGCTTTGCTAGGTCTGAAACCCTTGAGGGGTCGGCTCCGTCCATGCAGCCGTTTTCTTCCGTCGATTCTATATCTTCCTTTGTTCCGTAGCCGTTCTCAACCGCCCAATTCAGCCCTCTGGTCAGGACCTCGTCTAATTGGGTTGGAGTTAACCTCAATTTTCCTTTTGACCCAACACCGCATGGGATAGATTGGAATAAGGCTGGAACCAGTTCATTTATCTTTTCCCTTACTTCTTCGAATGTTAGATTCGTTCTTATGGAGTTTACTCCACAGTTTATGTCGAACCCGCAAAGTCCAGAGGAGATCACACCTTCATTAGCGTCGAAGGCGCTCACCGCACCCATAGGCAGACCATATCCCCAGTGCATGTCCGGTAAGCCTACGACTGGTTCGATGACACCTGGCAGGCAAGCAACGTTTGTCAACTGCTCCACTGCCGCGTCATCCACGTCTTCGATCACTCTTTTTGACCCTATGATCTTTGCCTTCACTCTCATCTTCGGCCTTACGTTTTTGTCCAGTTCCCAAACATAACTCGAGATTTGTCTCAGTCTCTCCTTCATTTTTAAAATCCTCTTTTCATCTCGTCTATTTTTTTAATAAGCAACACGTATGTTTCACGATGTTAAAAACAGACGCCCTATATGTCTAAACTGACTCTAACGTTGTATCCATCCTTTGTTTTTCTCAACTCATATTTGTAATATGTGACCCCTTTTACGACTGTCCCACCCTTTTCAGGAGTTGCCGCTTCGCCATAACATCTTGCCTCCAAATGAGTACCATCTTCTCCTATCTTCAATATCTCGAATCTTGACAGGAACAAGTTGTCTGTTTCAACTATTCCAATCAGCTCCTGTAGCCAATTGAACATGAGGTCTTCCATATTTTCACCTCTGACTTTCACCAACTTCACTTTCTTGGGCTTTACTCTATCTATCTGGCATATCACGCTGAATAGGCCAAACGCCGCATTAGCGAACAATTCCTCTAAAGACTTTCCATACGCCTTAAACATTACGTCTGACTTCAAGTCCTCTATGAACTCAAACCTCTTCAATCCTACCAGCCTTAAGGTAACTGATCACGTCAACAAATATAGGTGTTCGCCTATCAGCGCAATAGAAAAACAAAAGTCATAATTTCGAAGTGGCACACGTGATGGTGCTCCGGCCGGGATTTGAACCCGGGTTTCGAGCTTTCTCTTAAGCCCAGCATCGAGAGGCTCGGATGCTGTAGGCGTCCCCTTAACCCGACTACACCACCGGAGCAAAAGATGGTCTAAGAAGAAGTGGTGAGTCTCAATATTTAAGAATACTGAAAAAAAGTGGAGAATAATTTAGTATTCTGGAGGATATCCTGGAGGACCGCCAGGTCCCTTAGGTGTCGGTGGAGGAGCCTTAGCTGAAGCTATGACGTCATCAATCCTTAGGATCATGGAGGCTGATTCAACAGCTGACTTTATGACCTGCTCTTTGACACTAAATGGCTCAACAACGCCTTCCTTCATCATATCAACGATCTTACCTGTAAGGACATTGATACCCATCCAGAGACCATCAGGCTTTTCGTGCGCCGAAGTAAGGGCCACCATTATGTCAATTGGATTCAACCCCGCGTTCTCGGCTAACGCTGTAGGCACAACCTCAAGTGACTCAGCAAAGGCATTGATGGCGAGCTGCTCCCTACCGCCGACTTTCGCCGCGTAATTTCTAAGCCTCTTAGCCAACTCCGCTTCAACAGCCCCACCGCCAGCCACAATCTTGTTAACCTCCATAACATCTGCAACTACACACAAGGCATCGTTCATCGAGCGCTCAGCTTCATCAACCATCCTCTCCAACCCAGCTCTGATCAGGATGCTAACAGACCTCGGGTCCTTGCACCCTTCGACGAAGACCAGCTTGTCTTCACCTATCTTCCTCTCCTCGACCAAGTCAGCGAAGCCAAGATCGCTCTTCTGGAGGCCCTTAAAATCTGTCACAACATTGGCTCCGACAGCTCTACTGAGATTCTCCATATCAGAGGACTTAATCCTCCTCACAGCCAGTATTCCCTTCTTGGCCAAGAAGTACTGCGCAACATCGTCTATGCCCCTCTGACATAACACAACGTTCGCGCCTGTGGCAGCGATCTTGTCTACCATATCTCTCAGCATCTTTTCTTCCTCGTCCAAGAAGGCTTTCATCTGGTCTGGACTTCTTATCCTTATCTCAGCATCTATCTCAGTTTTTTCAACCTCCAAGGCACAGTCAAGCAATGCGATCTTGGCATTCTTAACTCTCTTGGGCATATCCGGGTGTGCAACCTCCTTATCAAGAATCACACCTTGGATCAGCTTTGTATCAAACACACTCTCTCCGGCCTTCTTGACCAGCTGGACGTTGTCCTTATCCGCGATTATCCTGTCTGCCCTTTTCTCCCTGACTCTCTCTATAGCTTCAACCGCGATGTCAGCCAAGTATTCTTTATTGACGCCAACGACCTTACCAAACATTGAAGTTATCGCAACCTTCCTCAGCGTCTTCCGGTCTTCTAAATCGACAGCTTCAGCAATCTCCTTTAAGAACTCAATAGCCTTGCCACCAGCCTTTCTATATCCACTGATGACGATTGTCGGGTGTATCTTTTTATCAAGAAGATCCTCGGCCTTCTTGAGAAGTTCACCACAAACCACCACGGCGGTAGTCGTCCCGTCACCAACCTCGTTGTCTTGGGTTTTTGCGACCTCAACCATTATCTTAGCTGCTGGATGCTGGACATCCACTTCTTTTAGAATGGCTGCACCGTCGTTTGTGATCGTTGTATCTCCTAGACTGTCAACCAGCATTTTATCCATTCCACGGGGACCTAATGTTGTTTTCACAACCTCAGAGATTATCCTCGCAGCGGTGATGTTGGATCTTAAAGCCTCCTTGCCTCTAGTTCGACCTGTTCCCTCCTTCAATATTAGAACGGGCACACCACCCAATTGACCTTGAACTGCTGTAGCCATCAAATATACCTCCGATGGACAAAATCTAAGGAGAATAAAGTCATCATACTTATATAATAATTTTTCGCCTCTGTCAGCGTCGCTTTCCCCCTAAAACCTAAAAGAATTGAGGAACCGAAGGGAAAGCTATGATCTGACGACCTTTGTGACCGCTATTCTGATGTCTTTTGCCTTGACAGTCTTTCTGCCAGAATTCCTCGTGAAGTCTAATGCTTCCTTAGAGATTCTCACACCGATGGACTCCAGCGTCTTTCTAAGCTCTTCGGCGGCCTCTGCACTCACCCTCTCGGCGCCTGCCTTCTTAATTATTCTGTGCATGGGAGCCAACTGCAGATCTTCCTCAGCCAAGAAACATCATCCTCCAAGTCATTCACTTATTCCAAAGATGCATATAACTCCATCGTCTAGAACCCAAACGAGGCCGCGCATCGAGAACAACGTCAAGATTAAGGAGAAAGGCTTTATCTTAAAGAGGACTTCTAGCAATAGAACAGAAGAAAAGAACCGCTGCATCAGGATTCTAAAGACCCCTGGAGAATGGGAAAGTGGAAATACAAACAGTGAAGGCAAAGAAGCTCGCACAAAAGTTGCTCGAGACCTATCCAGATAAGTTTACCAGCGACTTCGACGCAAATAAGAAGGCGCTAGCCGAGCTGACAACTTTGTCTTCAAAGCAGACGCGAAACATGATAGCTGGTTACATTTCTGGGCTTAAAAGGAGACAGACAGAGAAATAGCAGAGAAGGGACAATTTAAGACTGTTCTGTAAACCCCAGACTTTTGAGGGGACCTAGAAAGAACTTGAAAACGGGTTTTCTGGTTGACGAATACAGTGTTGCATGGGCCCTCCGTTACTTGAGGGAGGCGAAAGCGGATCTGGTGGAGGCTGAGAAGGCTTCAACATCATCTATCTCAGTGAACCTCTCGGTGCTCTCTATGAGGAAGTCGCAAGCAGCCGTATACTTCTGCCTAGGTGATCCAGCATATCTAGATACGACAGTGAGGTTCAAACTCGAAATGGAGGAAAAGACAAGCGACGCCTTGATGAATTGCCTGATGCAAATTGAGAGAACAATACAGAGATCAGCCGAGCATATAGACATTTATGAGAGAGTCAGAGCCTTGACAGAAGCCAAGCATGTTAACGAGGTGGCGCAAGAGTTGGTGGGGCTGATCGCTGGCACAGAAGTACAGAAGAACACTTAGCTCCAAGTCTAAACCTTTTCGCGCGCGTCAAAGCACTTGAATTAGCGACAGAAAATATAAGAAGAGGGATGCACTTTTAATGTTGGAATTTATGATCGGGGTAAATGTCAGACTAGTTGGAGCCCTGCGCGGTGCATCTGGAAAAAGCAGTTTTACAGTCAGACTGAGAGAAGGCGAGACGATAAATGCTTTAGTCCAGAGACTCTGTGCAGAATTTGGTGAAGATTTCAAAAGAGTTCTGGTGGACCCTGAGCAAAATGACCCGAGGCCAAACGTACTCATACTGGTAAACGGGAAGGAGATCGAGCTTCTGCAGAAGCTCGAAACGAAGTTGGATGACGGTGACGCTGTTACTATAATACCGGTATCTCATGGTGGTTGATCTCAAAAAAAGGACTTTTTCCTCGTTCGGTGGTGGCCACGAAAGGATGTTCAAGAAAATTGAGGAATATGACAGATTTGTTTCAATCCTTGGTTTCAAGAATACAGAAATCATTGATGTCGATCAATTCGTAGAGAAGGTCAGAGGGGCTGCAAAGCCAGCCTCGGTTCAGGTATTCGATGCGGATCGGGTTGCTGGATTTGAACACTTATTCTTTGCAGCCCTGAATGCTCTAAGATCATTCAGCCAAAAAAAGAACATATCTGGAACCATAGACTTAGAAATCCTACTCTATGCTTCAGGGCAGAGACAGATCAGAAAGGCCCTTGAGATGGTCGGAGTCAAGTCAGGCACCTCCAAGGTGGCCGTTCTCATTTTGGCGGATGACAAATCGAAGGTTCAGGATGCAGAAGAAAGCGTCAGTAGGCTCATCGATGGCGTAAGGGATGATCGAGTGTTGGAAGAGAGAAGGCAAGAAAAGATTCGCAGACTTATGGAACTCTTCAACATAACTGAGTTGGAACTCAAGTCTCTGAGCCGTGGAAAGAAGGCGGACTATGAAACGGTTACGAAGCTGATAATAGAGAGAGGAGCATTATTGGCGACCAGACGCTAGAGTTGGGAAGATGAAAAGGTGCTGAGCTGATGGTTAGGGTAGCTGTCCTTGACATAGATCGTTGCAGACAAAAAGACTGCGGTCTACTCTGCTACAAATACTGCCCAATGATCAGGACCAAAGTCGAGGCCATCAAGTTCGAGAAAGACGGAAGACCCGTGATAGTCGAACCACTCTGCACTGGGTGCGGCATATGCGTCAAGAAATGTCCATTCACGGCTATAACGATTGTAAACCTCCCAGACGAACTCGAAAAGGACTGCTGCCACAGATTTGGAGCCAACGCGTTCAAACTCTACAGACTACCAATCCCCAGACCTGGAACCGTCTTGGGACTACTAGGAAAGAATGGGACTGGCAAAACAACTGTCCTAAAAGTCTTGGCGGGCGAGATCAAACCCAACCTCTGTAACTACGAGGACCCGCCAGATTGGCCTCAGATAATCAAGAATTATCGAGGGAGTGTCCTACAGGAATACTTCAAGAACCTTAGCACAGGAAAACTGAGAGTTGTCTCCAAGTTGCAGTACGTCGATCAGACCATCCATTCAGCGTCCGGGACAGTCAGTGAAATCCTTGAGGACGCAGATGAGAGGGGAGAAATGAACAGCGTAGTGGATAGACTGCAACTCAGCGCAGTCCTAGACAGGGACATTAAGGTTCTGAGTGGTGGTGAGCTGCAGCGTTTAGCGATAGCCTCCACCGTGTGTCGAGAGGCTGATGTCTACTTGTTTGACGAGCCCTCCAGCTACCTTGATGTGAAACAACGCATCGAAGCGGCGAGGGTTATAAGGAGCTTGGCTTATGACGGCAAGATGGTCGTAGCTGCGGAACATGACTTAGCTGTCCTCGACTATCTCTCAGACCAGGTCTGCATGCTGTACGGTCAGCCAGCAGTCTACGGAATAGTCTCCAATGTCCACGGCGTGAAGGTTGGAATCAACGTCTACCTTAACGGCTATATACCAGACGAGAACCTCCGCTTCAGAGATATTCCAATAAAGTTTCACGTCAGGCCACCCACCACAACATGGACCGCCCAGGACATCGTATTGACGTGGAAAGAGATGGAAAAATCATACGAAAACTTCAAGTTGAGGGCTGAGCCCGGAGATACACATAGAGGAGAAGTAGTGGGGATACTGGGACCAAACGGAATCGGAAAGACAACCTTCATTAGACTGTTGGCAGGCATTGAGAAACCTGACCAGGCCTATCAAAGAAGCCAAGGCGAAATTGATGTCAGCTACAAGCCTCAATACATCACGACCGATTATGAGAACTCCGTTGAGTCACTACTCAGGACGATAGTAAAAGACGAGTTCACAAGTGGATGGTACAGATCCGAGATAATTGAGCCACTAAACTTGGAGAAGATAGTCGACCGACGGGTAAATGAGCTGAGCGGCGGTGAACTACAGAGGACTGCCATAGCTGCTTGTCTGTCCAAGAGAGCAACCGTGTACCTGCTGGATGAGCCCAGCGCATATCTGGATGTCGAGGAGAGATTGGCCATGGCCAGAACCATCCGAAGAATAGTCGAGAACCATGGATCAGCGGCCTTTGTGGTTGAACATGATGTATCAGCCCTAGACTTCATCGCCGATAGGATAATGGTCTTCAGCGGAGAGCCTGGACTGAAAGGCTACGCAGAGACGCCACTGAACCTCAGGGAAGGAATGAACTCCTTCCTAAAGGGGATGGGAATAACATTTCGGAGAGACCCATCAACGGGAAGACCCAGAGTCAACAAGGACAACTCGCGTCTCGACAGATACCAGAAGGACCTAGGCGAGTATTATTATGTATCTGCGAGTGGGAAGGAGTGAATTTTGGGCTTTGCTGTGGTACTGGTAGAGTAGGCGTCGAGCGATTTGTATGGGGCCATATCTTTTTAAGTTCTGACATCCTAAATAGATAATATGACATCCAAAATGGATAGACTCTTCGGTTCGAAGACCAGAGTGTCGCTGCTATCCAAACTTCTGATGAATCCTGACAGGAGTTTCTACATTCGCGAGCTGTCTAGGGACCTGAAGATACCGTACAGTATGCTCTACAAGGAAGAGAAGAACCTCGTCTCCTTGGGCGTAGTGAACGAAGAGAAAAGGGGGAAGGTCACATTAGTGTCGGTGAACAAGAATCTTCCATACTTTGCTGAGTTAAAAAATTTGATGATTAAGACTGCGGGCTTGGGCGACCTATTAAGGAGGGCATTCTCGGATATGAAGGAAATACGATACGCGCTTGTCTACGGCTCCTTCGCAAGTGGGGACGAGGCGAGATCAAGTGATGTCGATCTCCTAATAATAGGTGACGTAGCCGAGGAGAAAATCCTGAATTTGATAGGTAGAATCGAAAAGGAGGTGGAGAGGGAGATCAATCACATACTCTGGAGTAAAGAGGAGTTCACGAAAAGGATCGAGAGCAGGCACCACCTCTTGAAGGATATCGCGAGCAAGCCGGTAATCATGCTTGTCGGTGAGGAGAATGAGTTTAGAAGAACTGTTAAGAAGTAATAAGGAGAATTCGACCAGGTCACGACTTAGCGCTCAACTCGATCAGGCGCTCAAGCAGAGACATAGACACTGCGAAGGCACTCATTGCAAGCAAGAAATTCGACTGGTCTCTGGCAGTCTCGTATAATGCGATGCTGGGTGCAGAAAGGGCCCTCATGTTCGATAAGGGCTTTCGGCCCTCAAGCACTGAAGGCCACGTGGCCGTAGTTAGGTTTCTCCAAGCAACACTTGGGACCGAAGCAAGTGAGAAGATGACAATGGTAATGAACAGCATGCGGAAAAAGAGGCATAGAATAGTGTATGAAGAAATGGACATAGTCTCTGAGGAGGAGGTACAGCGAATGGTCAAATGGACCGAAGAATTCGTGGAAACGATCTCCAATCTGATTCACCGAAAAAAATCTCACGATGGTAACTCCGCATAGGTCAACATACTCCCTATTCGCAGTTTCGAAAGCGGCGACATCTCGGCAAAAACACTTCTGCCTGTGCTACCGCAAGAAAGGTCTCCTCTTTATTCTACGCTCAACTGTTCAACGGGGCGGAAAACAGTGATTCATAGCTGGGTCATTTTCCCATGTAGGCTGTGGGGCAAGTTCTTGATCTCGCTGAAGGATTTAAGGCCCCGTGAGATAGTTAAGTAAGTGGAGTTGTGGAGGCTACGCTGAGACGCCAGGCGGTTTGGCTCCCCCTTTCCGCTGGGTAGTATCGAAGGACAGCTCCCTCGGCTGGGTCCGGCCCGATAGTTTCTATCGTGTCTTCAACCGACTGTGCCACCGTCTCATTCTCCGTCAGGAGCTTGTTGAGCAGGAATACCGTCGCGCCGTCCATGTATGGGGCTAGGACTCCTTTGTCCCAGCTTATGACTATAGAGGCGCCTCTCTCGATGAGGGCTTCTGCCAAGGTTGTGCTGTAGAGGCCGTGGCATCCGGCGATTATGATCACCGTGTCCTGAAATCGTCCGTTCATGGTCTCCCTGACGAATTTTGGGGAAATTGCAAAGTAGAATTTTTCGATGTCCCACGGGTTCGCAGGAGCCACCTGATCCGTCAGGAGTAGCCATGTGTGCCTGTCGGGGTGATACTCCTCGGCCGTGAAGAGGAATACGGGGTTTCCGGGTATCGGATGACCTGACGCATTCATGAGTATTCCTGAGTGCGTTCTGAATATGATCAGCTTGTAACCCTTGGATGGAAGTTCTCTGTAGAAGTCGACCGTTACGCTCGTCCAGTCGTATATGTCCACGTGGAATCCAGCTCTTTTAAGAACGCTTGTCGCCCCCTCTATGAAGGCCTGGTTTGGCTGCGTGACGCTGAGCTGGTCTACTATGGCAGCCTTAAGTCCACTGTCCTCTGATACATGTATCGGTGGGGGGTTGATGACAAAGTTTAGGGTCGTGATTAGGAAGGTGCCGCAAACTGCGATGAGGATGGAGTACTCGATCAGGTCTCTGAGCTTCTTCTGACGCGGCCAACGCTTAACCATCCTCAACCACCATCCACGGGAGACAGCGGCTCTAAGGGAAAAGTGGAGTTCTCTAATCGATAAGCGTTTACAAGAAAAAAGGGGAAGGAGAGATCTGTTGTTTAGCTTCTGCGTCTCCTGATTACTGCGGCTCCTGTCGCGACCACGAGTATAGCTACGATGTATGGCGCCAGCAGTGCTATCTTGTCGACGAGGAACACTTCTCCCCCTACTGGTTTAGCAGGTGCCGGGTTCCCTCCACCGCCGAAGCCTTGACCCGATAGCTGGGCTAGGTTTGGCGTGCTTGTGGCTGTGATGATGGCCCATATGTAGTTTAGGACTGTGTTGACGCCTGTGTTGGAGCACTCGACCCATGCGGCGCCATCCCACCAGTACATCTTGAGCGAGGATTCGACCAAGCCAGCGACCTCGGCGTCCGTGTAGTAGAGGCGGATCTCGATCTGGGTCACGCCCGTATCGTCGTCCAAGTGGACATCGATGTACTTGCCGATCGAGCCTTTGCCAGCTGCGAAGCCTGTGCCAGGGTTAGACTCGTACTTTGAAACTGTTATAGTGTGTTTGCCTACAGCATCAATAACCACAGCGGTGTCGGCCTCGTCCCTAGCATCAACAGTGCCACTTCCGCTAACAGTCTCACTTTTTACTCCTCCTTCAGCGATCGGCGCTCTCAGCCAAGGATCGTAATCAACATTAGTAGAGACGGCATCTCCTGTGCCAGGTCCTACACCGCTAGGGCCGCTTTTGTCGCCCCACCAGTTGTTCTCAGCATCGACTACTGATGCCCATGGCTTATCGCTACGGACCTGGATACCCCAAGTGTTCTCAGCAAGATTGTTGAAGTGAGCAACTACGTTCGTCTGCGCATTACCACTCCACAGACGTATCCCGTAGCCTCCTCCAGTGAGAGTGTTGCCGGTTATCAACACTGGGGTGGTCGGAGAGGTAAATCTCTTTAGTTGGATACCAATTCCGTTAGCCGATCCTGAAACTACCTCGTTGTTCTCGATGACCGTTCCACTGAGATCAACATAGGCTGCATCGTTAGTGCCACCTAGGATAATCCCGGAATATCCTCCAAGATTATCCACCTTGTTTCCCTTTATGGTTATGGAGCTGCCATGGACATCTTGGAACCAGATCGAATCCCTGTCGTGAGCTTGATAAATATAGTTATCTTGTACAACTGCTCCATCAACGCTGTAAATCTTGCCAGCGCTGGCATACAAACTGTAAAAGGCGATCCCGGTTGCAGCGATACCGGTGTCGGGGTTGCCTTCAGTCGTATCGATGTAGTTGTTCTTTACGACAACGTTTTTTCTGTCACCCCACATGGGCTGATCACAGGCAACATGGACGCCCTCGTCTGCGTCGATGGTCTTGAAGCCGTCAATAGTTACATCACCACTTTTGATAAAGAATCCGCATCTCCAAGTAGAGGCGTCTGGATCATCGGCATCAACGATGGACTCAGCTCCACGCGTGCCGGTCCCCGGAATCCCAGCATTTGCACCCTCCAGCGTTAAGGGCTTATCGATAATTACCTGTTCGTGGTACGTCCCCGGATGCACGATGATTGTGTCGCCGGATGAGGCCGCAGCTATAGCTGCTGTGATCGTAGCATACGTTTGTCCAGGGCCAACATGTAGTTCAGTTGGACTCGCTTTTACTGACAGGATCGGGGAAAGCATCCCAATTATCAGGGTTAATGTTAGAATCGCTGTTAAGGCTTTGCTGTATTGATTGTGAGAGTGGTTTCGTTCTCTCTGCAGAATTCGTTTCTTTCCCCCTTTTGGCCAGCCATATTCAAAAAACGCCTTTTGCAAAAAACACCTCACGGCTACCTCAACGACATCAGCACGTGACCTATACTGAGGCTCCTTCTCACGCAGTTCATCAATCTTGACAACCAACGACTGAGGGATTTTTATTGTGGTATACTCGTCATCCATCAGACTCACTTTAGAATCATTTGTGCTTCTATAACGAATTTTCCGATATTTAAGCTTTTGCCTCATAAGTGAGGCAAAAGTGAGGTTATAAAACACGAAAATATAAAAACTATAGAAAGAGTTTAAATGAAGACTAGTGAATCAATTCTACATTCACAAGAGAGGACGAGTTGTTTCAGATGACCACAAATGAGAATTTCAAGCGCACTACCGTGAAAATACCGAGGCTATTAGCAGACCTGATTGACAAGTACATGGAAGATCACAGAGAGGAGCTGGTGCTTTCGGGAAGAAGGGTAAGCAGGGCCACCGTGGTGAGAATGGCTGTTGAAGAGTTCTTGAAGAAGAAAGGTATCTTGTAATCCTTTACAGATATCCTCGCACTCTCAGAAACTCTTCAATTGTCTTGACAAGATCTATGTTGTACTTGTCAATCAACTCCAACACATCGACATTCACCTTGACTGCCACTTCCTCAGATGACAAAGAGATCTCCTTCGTAGCCTAACAGAATAAGGCCATTTATATACAAGAACGAAACCTAGGGGGGAGGGAGATCTAAGACTTGAGTCCTCCAGTCCTCTTAAATTCTCGTATGCTTTTCTGAAAGAGGCTCCGAGGTTTTTGGCGAGTTGCAAGTGCTAATTATTGCGACCTCTTGGCGCCCAGCATATTCAAGGACTTCGGTACCAAGAACCTTTTCCACCTTGCGAATTATTGGAGTAACAAGAACAAGTTGGGCATCGTGACGAATTAACCTTGTTTCAAGCGTCACATTTTCATGTTGAATTGTTGCATCAAAACCAAATTCATAACTCATTCGCAATTTACCAAGGAACTCGTCAACAATCCGCTTGGTCAAAACCCGACCTAAATACTTGGACTCGAAGACCTGCGTCTCCCCACCATTATGTATCCGAAAGTGGGGAGGGCTGATTCTTAGGCTACGCGTACCCGCCCTAAGAAGCCGATAACTATTAAATGAAAATTTAATTGATATGTAAGAATCTCTGATATTTCATTAGGCTTCTATAAAGTCTAAGGAAGGGATAGTAGATGCCCACGATCAGAATACCTCTAATTCTCATCAACTTCAAGACCTACGCCGAAGCGACAGGCAAGAATGCTGTAGAACTCGCAAGGATAGCCAAGGAGGTCAACCTTAAAACTGATGTCTGCGTAGCCGTCGCCCCTCAATCTGTGGACATCAGCAGAATCTCAAGAGAAATTGATATACCTGTGTTCGCGCAACACATCGACCCCATAACCTACGGCAGCTATACTGGTCACATTCTGCCCCAAGCGGTCAAGGAGGCCGGCGCAATAGGCACCATCATCAACCACTCGGAGAGAAGGCTACAACTCACAGACATAAACGTAGCAATTGGGATGGCTCGTGAAACTGGACTAACCTCCGTCGTGTGCGCTGATACGGCTGAAGTGAGTGCTGCGGTAGCAGCCTTAAAACCCGATATGATAGCTGTAGAACCGCCTGAACTCATAGGAACCGGAGTACCCGTCTCAAAAGCAAAGCCGGAAGTGGTAACCAACTCTATTGAACTCATAAAGAAGGTAAATCCCGCCGTGGTAGTGCTGTGCGGAGCCGGAATAACGAAAGGAGAAGACGTTGAAGCTGCTCTAAAATTGGGCACAGAGGGAATCCTCATCGCAAGTGGCGTGGTAAAGGCCAAGGACCAATACACCGCGCTCTTGGATCTGGCAGAGGCAATTATGAAAGCTTAATGGCACGAAGTCAGAACCCGCCCAGCGTATCAAAAGAACCAAAATCGTTCCCGCGATCTCAACAACCTGAACAAACTTTTAAAACGCTCCACCCTCATGATTCTACTAGGGTGGGCCCGTGGCCTAGCATGGATAAGGCGCTGGCCTCCGGAATGGTCAATGGAGAAAGCCAGAGTCTGATCGATGAAGTTCAGCTGGAAAGCCGGGGTTCAAATCCCCGCGGGCCCGCCACCTTTTGGGTTCAAGTCCATCTCCACGCGTGTGACTAAGCCGCTCTTACTGGCGACTTGGCGCCGCAAGCATCACACACGATAAAGCGAAAGCGCGCCTGCTTGACAACTTTTGTATCTGGTTGATTACAAACCGGACACAGCACGAAATATCGTATGTATCTGTTTATGAGCTGTTCAATGGATTCTGTTCCAAATCTACCCTTAAAAACTGCGCGGGACCCATCTGTTGTTCCGGATGTTCCTAGACCACCAGACAAGAATTTCAAGACACTGTCCTGACTCCTACGCAGGCGATCACAGATCTCCTTGAAGTTACGTAGATTTGTTGTTTTTCCTGAGATGGTAATCTCTGGCTTAGGTAATTCAAATCTTTCCTTTTTAAAGATGCTCGGAGGAAGACTTGAACGCGCCTTGCTCAAAAGTCTTTCATACTCTGTCTCCTTCACACTCTGCACCCCTTAGACATTCAGACCACGAAGCGGAGATAATAGGAGGTAGGAGTCCTGTTCTCTCATAAAGAGGGAGGAGAACAGAACATTTACTACTTCTATGATAATATATTGTATGTTAAACTACTTATGAAGAATTGGTGTAGATAGCCATGTCACCTGAGTATGAGGTTAAGGACATAAATCTCAGTCGGAAGGGGAGACAACTGATAGAGTGGGCAGAGGCCCACATGCCTGTTCTACTCAAAATCAGAAAGCGGTTCACTAAAGAGAAACCACTAGAGGGAACGCAGATAGGAGCAGCGCTACATGTAACCAAAGAAACCGGGGTTTTGGTGAAGACTCTAAAAGCTGGAGGCGCGAGTGTCGCCCTATGTGGCTCGAACCCCCTCTCCACAAACGATAATGTCGCGGCGGCTCTGGCGGAGGAAGAAATCAACGTGTACGCCTGGAGGGGTGAAACAACAGAAGAGTACTACAGATGTATGAATCGGGTCCTAGAATATTCTCCCCGGATAATCCACGACGACGGAGCAGATATGATTTGCCTTGTCCACGAGAAGAGGCAGAATCTAGGTAAGGACATAATAGTCGCTCAAGAGGAGACGACAACGGGAGTTAACCGCTTGAGAACAATGGAAAAAAGAGGCGTCCTTAAATTCCCAGTTATTGCAGTCAATGACGCGCGAACAAAGCGTTTATTTGACAACCGTTACGGCACAGGACAATCAACAATCGATGGCATTCTACGAGCAACAGGCATTCTGTTAGCTGGGAAAAGAATCGTGGTCGCGGGGTATGGATGGTGTGGCCGAGGAATAGCTATGAGAGCTCGCGGTATGGGAGCTGATGTAATTGTGACGGAAATAGACCCTGTTAAGGCTTTGGAAGCGGTGATGGACGGCTTTGCGGTAAAGCCCATGATTGAGGCAGCGACATTGGGAGAGGTGTTCGTTACGGCCACAGGAAATGCGAAGGTGATAAGAAGAGAGCATATGAGGTTGATGAAGAATGGAGCCATCTTGGCAAATGCGGGACATTTTAACGTTGAGATATCAATACCGGATCTTCAAGCCCTCTCAAAGGATAGGGAGCTCGTTTTGCCGAACGTTGAGGCTTTCACACTATTGGATGGTAGACGTTTATACCTTCTAGGTGAGGGCCGCTTAGTCAACTTGGTCTGCTCCGAAGGCCATCCTCCAGAGGTCATGGACATGAGTTTTGCGAACCAAGCACTGTGCGCCGAATACGCCATGAAGAATGGAAAAGAGCTGGAAAAAAGGATGTATGACGTCCCAGAAGAAGTTGACAATTTAGTTGCTAAACTAAAGTTAGAGACGATGAGCGTCACTGTAGATAGGCCTACAGAAGAACAGATAAAATATATAAAGAGTTGGAAACTGGGCACTTAAACTCAAATTTAAGTGGAAAACAATAAGGCTATTTAAACTCAGACGCTAGCAAATGGAGGTGTCTCAGCTCGCCAGAAAGATCATTGTGACGGCAGCCCTTCCTTACGCCAATGGAAAACTCCACTTGGGCCATCTCCGCTCAACATACATCCCAGCAGACATCTACGCCAGATATCTCAGACTTAGGGGCTGCGATGTCTTATATGTCTGTGCAACTGATGAGCACGGCACTCCAATATCGGTGAGAGCCGAGACAGAGGGAGTGAGCCCCAAACAAGTCGTTGACAAGTATCACAGCCTCATTCGTAGAGACCTAGAGAAGGTAGGTTGCTCTTTCGACATCTTTTCTAGGACTACGCTGCCAGTCCACTACAAATTGACTCAAGAGTTCTTCAAACGTCTTCTTGAGAAGAATTATATATACGAAAAGGACTATGAGCAGCTTTTCTGTCCAAAGTGCAAACGCTTTCTCCCAGACAGGTATGTGGAAGGATCGTGTCCACAGTGTGGATACGAGGAGGCCAGAGGAGACTCCTGTGATGGGTGTGGCCGATACTTAAAGCCGACTGAGCTGATAAAACCACACTGCATCATATGTGGATCCACTCCCAGTATACGAAGAACCAAACATTGGTTCTTCAAATTGAGCGTCTTTCAGGATTTCCTCGAAGAATGGCTAGAGAGAAATAAAGAACTCCCAGCCAACGTTAAAAACTATGCGCTTAGGTGGCTTCGAGAAGGGCTTAAAGATTGGTGCATTACGAGAGACTTGGAGTGGGGGGTGCCCGTTCCAGTCAAGGGCGCTGAGGGCAAGGTGGTTTACGTATGGTTTGATGCCCCCATAGGATACATCTCATCGACTATAAAGTGGGCAAAATCCGTCAACAAACCCGAAGCGTGGAGAGAGTACTGGCAAAGAGAGGGCAACGAGATAGTGCACTTCATCGGTAAAGACATAATTTATCATCACTCTCTATTCTGGCCAGCCATGCTGAGAGCGCACGGAGACTATAACCTGCCGAACAATATAGTCGCGGGAGAATACCTCACTTTAGAAGGAAAAAAGATATCGAAGAGTAGGGGATGGGTCATAGAAGTCGAAGAGCATCTAAAGTCGTTCGAGCCAGATCCGCTCAGGTACTATTTGACTGCTACAGCACCATTAGACAAGGATGCTGACTTCTCTTGGCATGAATACGCCAAAAGAAATAACGATGAATTGGCTGACATAATAGGAAACTTTGTCCACCGTTCGCTGATCTTTGTCCATCAACATTTCAACGGACAGATTCCAAAGCCAACAGAATTGGAAGAGGACGATAGAAAAATTCTAGAAGCAATCAAGGAGACCCACCGAGAAGTCAAAGAGCACTTAGATCATTGCGAGTTCCACGCAGCCATAAAATATGTGATCGAACTGGCTGCTTTGGGAAACAGATACCTCAGCGAGAAAGAGCCGTGGAAAACTTTGAGAGCAAAACCCGAAAGGACGGGCACAACGTTATATGTCACCAGTCAGATAGTAAAGGCTTTAGCAATACTTCTTGAGCCCTTTCTCCCGTTCACGGCTGAAAAAGTATGGGCTCAACTTAACCTCCAAGACTCTGTTCACCAACAGAGATGGGAAGAAGCAGTGAAAGAGTTGCCAGCAAAACATAAAATCTCCGAGCCGAGTCCGCTATTCACGAAGATGGAGCCAAAAACGGTAGAGCGTCAAAAGAAGATTCTTCATGAATCCCTGGGAAAGACTTTGAACTCAACTTTGACGGTACCGATTGAGGAATTCTCCAAGCTGGATCTAAGGATTGGAAAGATACTGGATGTTGAAAAGGTTTCTGGAGCAGAAAGGTTACTTAAACTCACGATAGACATCGGTGGTGGGAAAAAGAGGCAAAGCGTGGCGGGGATAGCCCCATACTACACCGTAGATCAACTTAAGGGAAAGCAGGTGGCAGTAGTAACAAACTTAGAGCCGAGGAAGGTTTTTGGCATAGAGTCACAGGTCATGATACTTGCAGTGGTGGATAACGGAGAGGCCGTGTTACTACAGCCTGAGAGAGCCGTGAGAACCGGAAGCAGAATAAAGTGAGAGAAACCACGATCAAAATTGACCTACACGTTCACACAAAAGCCTCTGGTGACAGCTTCATAGACCTAAAAGACGCCATCAAAACCGCGAAAAAAATTGGATTAGATGGGCTGGCAATAACAGATCACGATACCATTGAAGACGCTTTGATTGCAACAAGCATGAAGACAGAAATCATCATAATTCCTGGAATAGAGGTCAGCACAATCGAGGGGCACATATTAGGGATTGGAATAACTGAGGAAATACCGAAGGGCCTGACAGCGAAGGAAACGGTTGAAAAGATCAGAGAGGTTGGCGGATTAGCCGTAGTTCCACATCCATTCGATTTTCTTAGACATGGAGTTAGAGAAAAAGTCGCGAGACAAATCAACCCGGACGCCATCGAGTCTATAAATTCAAACTCAGCTCTCTTCTACTACGAAAAGAGACTTAGCGAAAAACTCGCAGAGAAAATTCAAAAACCACAGACAGCTGGGAGCGATGCACATATGTTGTCATCTATAGGGAGAGCATATACGATTGTGGAAACAAAGTCAACAGACATAGAAAGTATATTAGAATCCATAAAAGTTGGAAAGACAAAGCCCGTTGGAAAACCAACTTCAGTTAGAACCAAAATTAACAATTCGCTCAAAATACTTGTTGAGAATTATAGAAAGTTGGTCTCTTAAACATAATTTTCGCGGAACGATCGATCGCGATCCATCTAAGGTCAATCAGTTTCAGCGTAGAGATAAGTTGGATATACGCTCTTCACTTGGACTGTTAAGAACTTACCAAGGAGATCCTTACTGCTCTTTACGACTATAGGCTTGTAGGCAAAGTTTCTTCCTATCCACGACCCATTCTTTCCCTTCTCATCGATCAGTACTTCTCCCCTCCAGTTGAGCCAAGATCTATTTTTTTCGACCCGTATCTCTCTAAATAATTTACTTATAGCTCTACTTCTTTCCTTTACTTTCCATCCAGGAAGCTGTCTCATTCCTGAAGCCTGAGTCCTAGGTCTCGGGAAAAACATTGAGATGTTAAGGATGTCAGGCTTGACCTCTTCTACAAGATCCATAGACTTTCGAAATGCCTCTTCGCCTTCCCCTGGAAAACCACATATGACGTCTGTTGCTATCGTTACGTCAGGGATCTCATCCCTGAAAGAAAAGACCATCTTTCTAAAATCTTCTACTGAATAATGACGGTTCATCCGCTTTAACACCTCATCATCGCCACTCTGTACAGGAACGTGCAAAAACTTGTACACCTTCCTATTTTTGTAAAAATTAATAAGGTCATCTAACATTTCTACAGCATGGTTTGGATTCATCATTCCGACACGGATGTAGAACTTCCCCCTGACGCCTAGCACCTCTTTTAGCAGGCACATCAGGTTTACCCCAATGTCCTTTCCATAGCAACCCATATCCTGCGATGTGAGCCAGATTTCCTTTGCTCCAGCCCTCAGATCTTCCACGACCCTTCCCTTGATTTCACCCACAGCGTAACTCCTCAATTTCCCCCTCGCAAATCTCACACAACAGTAGGAACACAGCCCGAGACAGCCATAGGAGACGGGTAGAATCGCGATAACATCACTCCTACGAATTCTAGGAAGACCATAGCTAGGCTTCGTTCCTTCACATAGGTCAATAACCATTTCTTCCTGCTCAACTTTATGAACTACTTCGACTATTTTGGCGCTAGGAGACGGCCCCACAACTCCATCAACCAAAACTTCTCTTTTCAACCGATCAAAATTTATTAACGGAAGACAGCCGGCCACTACAACCTTTTTACCTTTAGGGGCCTTCTTTAGAATCCTTATCATTCTATTCTCTGTAGGAGTCTTAACGGCACAAGTATTGTAAACTAATATATCCGCGTCCTCCAACCTGTCGACGACATCGTACCCCGACTTCGATAGACAGCCAGCGATAACCTCCCCGTCGGCAAAATTTGTCGGACAGCCAAAGCTCTGCACATAGACCCTTCTGGACCTCTGCAAAAACCTCATCGACCTGATAGGTTATTCAGGAGTTGAAGGCCAACAGCCTTAATTAAGAGTCTCTGGAAAAATAAAGTCAACATTATCCGCCCCAACAGGGGAAACATGCGATAGAGAAGGAACGATAAGAAAATAATCTATTGAAAAAACTATTAAAAACAAAGGCGCAAACTTAGCCAGAAGTGCGGTGACTTGCATTTAAAAGATAAGAAACTATCCACATTAGAATAGTCAAAATGGAGAAACCCAGCAGATGATAAGTCCAAAAGCAAAGGTAAGTCCCACAGCTCAAATCTATCCAGAAGCAGTTGTTTCTGAGGGATGCACCTTGGGGCCTAACGTTCATATCTATGGTGAAGTTAGGATCGGTCGTCATGTACGAATGGAACCGAACGTAATAGTTTATGGACCTTCGGAGATCGATGAAAAAACCTACATAGGTCCGAACTCCATCGTCGGATATCCATCAAAAAGAGAGCTACAAAAAATCTTAACAGGAGAGAAAATAATCCAAGAATCGAAGAGTGATAGCCGAGTCAAAGTAGGAAAGAATGTAGTCATCCGCTCGAACTGTGTCTTATACGCAGGCGTGGTGATTGGCGACAGCGTTCGTTTCGGCCATAACGTGATGATAAGAGAAAACGTAACCGTGGGAAAAAACACACTAATTGGAACAAATACCGTAATCGATGGAGAATGCGAAATTGGGGAGGGTGTCTCAATACAGACCTCTGTATATATACCGACATATTCGACTGTAGAGGACTACGTATTTATGGGTCCAAACTGCGTTCTCACCAACGATCCATTCCTTATGCAGAAAAAGTATAAGTTGAAGGGACCGACGATAAAGAGCGGGGCAAGCATCGGAGCCAACTCAACGATTTTCCCATCGATCACCATTGGAGAAGGAGCTGTGGTTGGAGCTGGAGCAGTAGTTCGAAAAGATGTGCCACCGAAGGTTATTGTTGTTGGAGTTCCAGCGAAAAAGCTAAAAGATGTTCCACATGATTGGAATATTCCGCGTGAGCCAAAAGGGAAATGAAGGAATAGAAAAAGTCAAAAACAACAAAAAGCTATATTTATGCGGTGTCAAAGTTTGAAGAAGACAGCCCTCATCGCCTATCTGTTCTTGGTCTTCTCTCTACTTCTCACGTCTTTGAGTCCATATGTCATCGCCGAAACAGAGGTGTCAAGACCTAATGTCGAATTGAGGCGACTCGTTGAGGTTAGGGACTGGGGATTGGTTGTGATAAACGATACTGTCTCAATAGTCAACAACGGATCTACACCAATTTCAAATTTTCAGATAGGTTTTCCTTCAAACTTTAGCCAGAATCTCCATTATGTTTGTGCCCACACAGAGCAGGGCGAGAGCCTTAACGTTGTAAGGGGCGTTTACATGGGCCGAACTGGGATAGAGGGAATAGAGATTACTTTCCCGAAGGCTATTGACGTCGGTGAGGCGTGCAACTTCACGGTGACATATGTTTTTTCGGATTTGATTACAATTACCATGGAGGCTTACAACCCGGCTTACTATATTGTTTTTCCCATGTATCCGGCCATAGCCTTCGATGCCGTCTCATGTAATGTTTCCGTGATCCTACCTAAAGAGACTGTGTTAATCAGTGGTTGCTGGGAGGAGGGGGGTTCACCTATTTTATCTCACGTTGAGCAGCCTCTCCCAGCATATTCAAACGAAACAGGGTTCGTCTCCTTCTATGGCACAATGAATTTGGTGGAGTGCGAGTTTGCTAAACGGGAGGTTGTCTTTGACTCGTCCGGTCAAATATACTTCTACGACTCCCTCCGCATTCGTAACCGCGGCATAGATGCAATTTCGACCATAAGCTTCTCATTACCGAAAGGGGCTTACGACGTGGTGGCTTATGATTACTTCGGAGAGCTGAAAACCACTTTAAGTGAAAACAAAACAACTGGAATTCCAGAGGCAACGGTTAGCCTACGCTATCCAACCCTCCGGGGGAGCACCTTCTTTGATGCTTGCTTTTTCACGCTGAAGTATGTTGTACCAGCAAAGGATTATGCTCACCAAACTGATTTTTGGAACTACATATTCGAGACGGAGTATTTTTCCAATTTCCATTGGAATATTCGAGAGCTAACCTTCAAGATCACTCTCCCCGAAGGAGGTGAGTTCGTTGACATCTATGGAACGCAGGGAAACATCACAAAGAATGGGTACGAATCGGTTTTAATGAGCACACTGAGAGATGTGACACCCATCCAAGGTCTTGGCGTAAAAGTATCGTATAATTACTTTATTTTCTGGTCAGCTTTTCGCCCAACAATTTGGCTCGGCCTAGCTATCTCTGTCTTATGCGCAGTCTTGGCTTTCCGTAGGATCAAAGGCGTGCCCACACTGCCAACGCCTCCTGAGACTCTAGAGTTCCTGAGGGACTTTACAGATGTATGTGACGAAAGAGCGGCTTTGAGATCAGAGCTTGAATCCTTAGAAGAAGATTATCATCGTGGCAGGGTGAGAAAGAAAGAGTACAGAAGGAGAGTGAAGGCCATAGAAAGGCAACGTTTCTCACTTGATAGAGAGTTTGTTGAACTCAAAAAGAAGGTGACGACGATGGGACCAAGATTTGCAGAAGCCGCAGGAAGAATGGAGGTTGCCGAAACTGAGGTTGAAACGGTAAGAATGAGTGCCAAGAGGCTTGAAGCCAGATACAGGGGCGGAGAAATCTCAAGGGAAGCCTTTGAGAGACTCACGCAAGAGTACGAAAGGAGAATCGACAGGGCAGAGACCACAATTGATGATGTGATCATGTGGCTTAAGGGCGAGATCCGGTAGGGGATTCCGTCTTGTCTACGAGATAATCAGAATTTTTCAATTCATAGACTTCTGTTCCTCGAAAAGGTTTTAGAAGCCCTTTGCCTGCCAGTCTTCTAAGGGCCTCTTTAACCTCTGCATCAGAGAAACCCAACGGCGTGACTTGTTCAACTATCCAGTTTATTGGATATTCAAACCCCGGCATTCTCATCACCATCAAGACCGTTCTTTCACAAGCCCTGATTCTGATCTTTCCGTCTTTTGGGATCAACATTGTTGGCTCAGTCCCCAGGGGATGTGCCTCAATTTTGAGCCGATCACGAACATGCTTTGCGAATCTTCCATTTAGTAATCCACCGTGGCAAGGCAGCACTATTCTCGGATTTGATCCAATCACATATTTTAGTAGATGATGGAAGTCAGCGTGATCGCTCAGCAGGAAGTATTTACTATTCCATCCGAGCCTCAAAGCAAGTCCCGATGCTAGGGCGACTTCAAAGTCTGCATTGTTTTGGAGGTTTGAGTTTTTTGAGGCAATGAAGACGCATCTTTTTGATGATAACAGATTTTTTGCCTCCTCTGATCCTGCATCTACGTAGCTCAGTTTATGTCCATAGGATTCGTATACTCTGTTTATTCTTGTGACCGCCGGATGCGTTACCACAGGCACTGTTGTGAGCGAGTTGAATATTCTTATGAGTTCTTGGGCGTTGCCTATGTGATCGCACTGGAATGCGGGGATTCTGCGGTGTTTCAGTGTTTTTATGGCCCACCTAATGGCTTGTGTTGAGGACTCTGATTCAGATGGGAAGATTAATTCTGGAGATCCGAATGTTGCTTCGATGATCAGAATATCACATTTCACGATGTCGGCTGCCTCGTTTGTTAGAGTGTTTGCAGTGTTTACGTCACCCGTGTAGACGACGACACCGTCCGGTGAAGTGACTTTGTATTGGGCGGAGCCAAGAATGTGGCCAGCGTTAAACGCTTCTATTTCTAAGTCGTTGACCTCTATGGTCTGATTGTAGGAGATAGGCTTCCAGTGTTGGATTTGTCTGTTCTTGACTGCTTTTACAAGATCGTATGTTTCTCTGGTTGAGTATTTGAAGCCACTTTGGAATTCGAATCCTCTTGCGTGGTCTTGGTGGGCGTGCGTGATGAAGATGTTTTGATATGCTGGGTTGCTGGCTTTTGGATCAAAGATTATTCTCGTGCCATCGCATTCGACGACTATTCCGTTTGCCCATTTGACTGTTACCGGCAAGAGTTAGACCAACTGATGGTTTCTTTTAGTGTCTTATTTTGGGGATTATAAATTGCTTATGGTGTGACGGCTCATCGCGTGCAACTCGTTTAAAAAGCAGAGTTAAATAAATTTGATTATAAGTTCAAGAAGGAGCGATGTGTGAGAAATGGAGGTTATTCCTATTTCATTTAATAGTTCAGGAAAGAGGATCGCTGCAATATTGGAGATTCCAGAGGAATCAAATCCACCAGCAGTCATATATTCTCACGGATTTACCTCAAGTGGGACCATGGAGTGGACCCCTGATAGTACACATAAGGTTGTGAAGGCTGCCGCTAGGCTTCGTCAAATGGGTTTTTTGGTGTTAAGGTTTGATTTTAGAGGGCTGGGCAAAAGTGAAGGAGAGTTTATGGAGGATGGGATTAACGGAGAGGTCAAAGACCTTATGGCTGCTGTGGACTTCGTGAAGGATAGAGGATGCGAAGAGATATCTTTCCTAGGTTCTAGTTTGGGTGGAGCTGTCTCTATATTGAACTATGACTACGCTAAGCCGAAGTCTATGGTCTTGTGGAATCCCGTCACTGACTTAGGGGCTTTTTCTCTTTCTTACGGAGGGCATTCGGAAAAGGAGATACGCTCCCTGGTGAAAGCAGGTGGATCAATTGAGATCACTGATGATGGTAAGAAATATGTGCTTGGAAAGAGCTTCTTAAAGGAACTTGTAGATATTAAAGAAGGTCTGAGAGGCGACTTAGATGTCCAGAGGACGTTGACAGAAGTTGAGTGCCCAACTCTCATAATTCACGGTAATAAAGATGAAGTTCTTCCTATTGAGAAGTGCCGAGAAGATTTTAAGAGAATCCCTGCAAGCATCAAGGAGTTCGTGGAGATCAAAGGGGCTGGACACGGGTTCCTCCCAACGGGATCAGAATATGAACAGAAAGCGATCAAAGCAACCGTTAGATGGTTTGACAAATATGGAAGATAGAGACCACTAAAATACTCAGCTTTTTCCCTTTTTCGTTTGAGTTGAAGGATATAATCCCGCTCTTGACTTCATTTCTGGCAAGAAATCTTTGTGAACTTTCAGATACTCGTCTAAGATTTCCTTGCACACTCTAAACTTTTGTGCATGTTGAATGTGTGGACAGTTCAAAAGCGCCAGCAAAGCCTTATCATATGAACCCTCCACGGCCGCTTCTACAGTCAAGCTCTGCCAGTACGCGCTGGATAAAACTATTCCTCGTATCGACATTGGTATTTCGCCGACCTGGATCGGATGTGGTCCCCTCTTGTCAACGTGGCACAAGATTTCCTGAACCATATAGTCTTCCATCCCTTTTATGGCTCCTTGGTTTTGGACCTGACAGACGAGTGCTTCTCCCGTATCGTTTATTATCGCGTTCATAACGGAAGGAGCAGCTAGATCGTAGTGTTCCTTGAGGTCTGCGGGCCTGAGAGACCGTTTAAGTCCGGGTTTGCGCTCCGCAAGCTTTGCTTTCAGATCTTTTATTCCCTGTCTTTCCCACAAGGAGGGAGACACATCGACAAGGTCTGGATTATTAGCTTCCTCGAAGTGCTTCTCTTCATATGGTACCACAAGATCTGCTCTAGATTTTCCTGTCTTGTTCCATTCATCCAGTTCATATTGCGAGAAGAATATTGGCCCGATGATATACCACATGGCGTCCATTCCGACCAGATTTCTAATCGCAACCTTCTCGTAAGCCGGGTTTGCACCATAATATCCCTTCGCAGTTGTACGGTCTTTCTCGTTCAGCTTTTTGATCCATTCCTTTGTCACTTTTTCTCCGTCAACATAGACATCTTTTACCCACAGATTTTGGTTTGATCCTATCAAAATGGTCTTGATACGCGAAAAGAGATCAGAAATCCTCTCATAGTGTAAACCGAAGTCCCATGCAATCGAAGCAATTCTATTCGGCCATATGCTACATTGGCCTATGTTCTTGATCTTTGAGAACCTTTGAAGGGCCTCGGCTGGGAATGAAGCCGGATTAGTGTAGTTAATAAGCCACACATCTGGAGCCACCTCCTCAGCGATTCTGGCGTATTTCATTTCCTCATGAATTGCTCTGATAGCGTTAATGGTTCCTCCTGGACCTGACTGTTCGGCGCCAACAACACCGTGTTTGAAGGCTATATGCTCGTCTAGTTGTCTGGCTTCAAGTCCGCCAGCTCTATTCACCGTTATGAGGAAATCCGAATCGCTGATAGCTTCCACAGCATTTGAGGTGATCTCCAGCTTTACATCGTAATCGCGGTGTCTTAGAAATCTTTCTGTCCATTTCCCCATTATCCTCAATCTTTCTTTGTCTACACAGTGTAGTGCAAGGTTATCAATGTGAAAGGCTTCTCTATATTCTTCAACCAACCCTTGTATCAAGAACTCGTATTGGCGGATTTCATCACCTATTATACATAGCTTCATAATTTTCCCCTCCTTCTTACATTAACCCACTCTTTCCACATATTTTGATTGCGCATACGCTTGGCTTGCTAATTCATTCATTTTTTCGAACGACCAACATAAAAAAGAAGGCACTGATGATCCATTGAGCACTGTAATGTTTAAGACCTCTGGTTTGATAGTCTTATCATGAACTTAGCACAACGTTGATTGTATACTCGTGCACATTTTTTGGTGTCTTGTTAGGCGGGAATTCAGATGGAAGGGCTAAAACTTTTTGGGACCTCTGGAATCCGGGGAAAGGCCAACACAGAGATTACACCTGAAATGGTGGCAAAGCTTGGAGCGTCTTTCGCATCCCTTCTCGATAACGAAGGCGAGGTCGCGGTTGGACGAGATGTTAGGCTGCCAGCCGAACTGTTTCAGCACGCTCTTGTCTCTGGACTTCTCGCAGGTGGTCTTGATGTTAAGGATTGTGGTCCTGCTCCTACACCAGCGTTGCTCTGGACCGTAAAGAAGCAGGAGCTCGATGGAGCCGTGGTCGTTACCGGCAGCCATACCCCCCCAGAGATCGTGGGATTGTTATTTTTTATGAAGGATACAGCTGAGATCTCATATCAGGAGTCACTTGAACTCGAAAAAACCTTTTTTGACGGACCCAAATTGATGCAATGGCGCGAAGTTGGCAACTACTCTAAAGCCGAATCATCCGATCTTTATCTTGAGAGTGTCTTAGAACACGTTGACTTAAGGAGGATCTCTTCCTCGAATTTTAGGGTGGTTGGCGACCCCGGAAATGGGGTAGCCGCTCTTACGCTCGGAAAAATTCTTCAAGCTACTAGCGTTGATGCTGTTATGATTAATGAGGAGGTTGATGGAACATTTCCCAACAGAGACCCCTACCCGAGACCTGAGGTTTTAGGAGAACTAATTCGAGCTGTTAAAGAAACTGGGGCTGACCTCGGAGTGGCCACCGATGCGGACGGTGACAGAGCAATCTTTGTCGACGAGAATGGAACAGCCATGTGGGGTGATGTTTCTGGCAGTGTTTTTATTGAGAAAGCTCTAAGAAGAAGCGAAGGAGGAGTCGTGGTTGCACCTATAAACTCCTCACAACTGCTCAAGTGGGTTTGTGATAGATACGACGGAAAAGTCGTCTACACAAGGGTTGGACCGCCCGCGATTGTGAGTGAGATAAAGAAGGTTGGAGCGGTATTTGGCTTAGAGGAAAGTGGAAAGTACATTTGGCCAGAGACCATACTTTATGGTGATCCGGCCCTAGCGACACTCAAGATGCTTGAAATCATCTCCGAGAAAAAGAAGACTTTATCACAACTTGTGCAGGAGTTTCCCAAGTTCTATGCAATAAAAAGAGCTTTCCACTGCTCTAACAAGTTAAAGGAGAAAGTGTTGGCTGAAGCCTTGGAAGAGTGGAGAAAAAGAGGAGAGGAGGCAGAAGTCTTGGACGTTGATGGGGCGAAGATCGTCTATCCAGATGGCTCATGGATGCTCCTCAGACCCAGTGGCACCGAACCTGTTTTCAGGGTCTACGTCGAGAGTCAAAGCTCTGATCGAGCTAACGAGCTGGTGGAGCTTGCTTCAAGCCTAGTTAAGAAAAGACTCCGATGAATACATTAAGAGGCGGTTAGCCCTCGCACGTGCGCGTGCTGTAAAACCGCCAGCGGTGTCTAACTCAGTATTTTTATAAGCACTTCTTCGTTTCCGCTTATGGAAACCCCCTTCAGTGAGGAAGCCATCCCAAGAACGGATTTGCGTATGATTTCTGACACAAATGGATTTAGAGAAATATCAGTGTCATTAACAATCACCATCGTCTTAAGTCCTGACTTGAACTCCAAAATTTTGCCCTCAACGTATTCTAATGTCCGCTCAGTCAGAATCGAGTCCTCCTTTATCGTCAGAATCGGGCTTCCCAGAGGCTGGGTAGAACAAGACGCTACGATCTCTCCCCTCGCCTTTTGTCCAAGATCTTCGTATTCTTCTCTATTTCTGACGCACAATATTTTGCCGATGGTCTCATCATCTAAAACCAGCTTTGAAAAGCCCTCAAGCATCAACACATCAACTTCAGGCAAAAACTCAAACAACTTATCTAAGGCAAAATCTGCCCCTCCATTTTTTATCAATACAGCGGTCTCTACGTCTGAAACGCAGACGACGGGATTCGCACCCGCCATTGAGTGTCTCCATGTGTCCTTTCCCTTGGCATCCATTGAGAAGCCTTTTTGACCAGTATGTTTGGCGGTTGCTACTCGATACCCTCTTTTCGTCAGCTCTCGAACTACTCTTTCTATGACGGCTGTTTTACCGGATTTCCTATGACCTACAACGCCTAATACGGGAATTTTTGCGCGCATGATTTACAACTCCATCGTCATAATTCGCTATTAGAAGACTAATACGATAAAAGGCTATTTTTATTCGTTCTCGAAGAAACGTTTCAGAACGATGGAGCCTATCCTATCCCGATATCTTCTGTTATGGTTGGGCACTTTACTTTCAGGAGGAGGAAATATATCCTTGTCTTTAATATCACTGAGAGATTCAATATGCCACTCTAAGATCTATTACCCTATGAATGGAAGGCATTTTATAAAAATTTTAAATGCAAAAGACTTTTCCAGAACCGTTCTTGACATATCTTTCTCCCATGATCTTCTTGATAGCGTTTCTGGCATTAATCCCGGTGCAGTGACATGGGGAAGCCAACTTGACATCTACTTTGCGCATGAACTCCACTACCCTTGTGCCTTCGCTTGTGCTGAAGATGTGAAGACCACCAATGTGCGCGTATATTTTATCGACACCGCTTACTTGCTGTGCGCGTTTAATTATATTTATGATGCCAGGGTGACTGCAGCCAGTTAAAATGACTAGACCCTTGCCCTTCACATTTACTAGCATTGAGTGTTCTCTTATCCCGTAACCGACCTCGCCTGTGGACATAACGCCTTCCTTAAACTCTACAGGCCTAGAGCAAACACTTGTGACTCCCCCAGCATTTTCAATCACGGTGACTTCTGAGGCCCCTCCAGATGGAACATAGATGGGAATCGATTTTTTCAATAAAGGCAGGACACGGCCTATGGTGCCGTGGTGGTCCCCATGCCAGTGCGATATGAAAATTGCTTCTATGGTGCTCATATCTATATTGAGCTTCAATGCATTTTCAGATAACATGTTGAAGGAGCCGCTGGTGTCCATTAGAATAGGATACGGTTTCTCATTCTTAGATGTCTCGACGTAGAATGAAAGCCCCCAGGAGGACGAAAGTTCCCTTTCCCAAACGTCGTTGTCAACCAACGTTACGACTTTAACGGAATCAACTTCATTCATTTTTTCTCCATCTACAGAAAAGATAAAATTTGTCTAGGAGCAAAATTATAGACCAATCAAGAATACTATTATTCCCACCATTAGGGCAATCGAGGTGGTAAAAATCTGGACTTGAAACGTATCTTTCAACGAATAAGAAATTAGAGGTAATAAGCCATGGCCATGTTCTGATCTCACTACATGATGATAAGATGCTTTTATCTCTTGAAGATTAAAGAGATTAAAAAGAATAAGGCGCTTGTAATGATAATTAAGGGACCTGCGGGGATTCCAATGAAGTTAGAACCCAAAATTCCGAGAGAGCAAGCTAGACTTCCTGAGATCATCCCTCCATAAGAATATTGAACAAGGTTTTTGCTTAAGTTTCTGCTTGTGCAAGCAGGTATGGCTACTAGAGCAGCGGTCATGAGACTTCCAACAATTCTTACGCCTAATGCTACCATAAGGGCAATACAGACTAAGTAGACGAGATTGTATTTTTTTAGGTCTACCCCTTCTGCTTTGGCTAAATCTTCAGAAATGCTGGCCAGAACCATTTTTGAATAGGTTATTTTAGTAGCAAAGAGAATGATTATAGATAAAATTAGAGTTATTATAGTAATGCTAAGGGATATTTGGGATATATCGCCAATTAAGGCTGGCACAGTTTCTTCCTCAGGCAGAAATAGAAAAGTAATTGCCACCCCTGAAGCAAAAACTATGGCTGTTAGGGCTTCCATAGGTAATCCAGTTCTTATTTCAAACAGCCAAATCAAGACTATCCCTAGGATAACAAAAGGGAAGGCGCCTAAGGAAACATCGAAGCCGAAGGTTAGGGCCAAAGCAACTCCTGGCAAAGTCAAATGTCCTAGAGGACCGGCTACCAAGGCCATCCTCTGCGACAGCATCAAAGTTCCTAGATAGCCGGCTGCTCCTCCAATAAAAGCTCCTATTATTAAAGCTAAAATAAGTTGCATATTAACCACCCTATTTGTGTGTATGCTCGTAAAATTTTATTTCCATGCCATAGAGTTCTTCTAAACTTTCTGGAGTGAGGGTTTCTCTTGGTTTGCCGTAGCATAACCTCTTTTTGTTTAAGCATAATACGTTATTGGCATGTTCCCAAACAATGTTTAAATCATGAGTAACCAGAAGGATAGTCAAATTTCCCTCGCTCCAGAATTTATGTAAAAGGGAATAGATGGTTTCTTGTCCTCCTATATCGATTCCAGCGGTAGGCTCATCAAAAAGTAAAACAGAAGGCTCATCAATTAGTGCCCAAGCAATTATCATTCTCTGAAACTGACCGGTAGACAGGGTTCCAAACCTTTTTTTGAGCACAGCCGAATCCAATCCAACTGAATCTAAAATTTTTAGAATTTGTGCAGAAGACACGCGCTTAAATTTGAAGAACTCTTCTATGCTCAAGGGCGGGAGGAACTTTCTTTGAAATAGTTCTTGTGGTGGGAGATAACTAACATTTCTAGTAGCCCAGTGGATTTCTCCTTTATAAGGTAATAAGCCTACGAGGGTTCTGAGTAGAGTTGTTTTTCCTGCCCCATTAGGGCCTAAAATTATCAGAACTTCCCCTTCTTTTACTTCAAAGCTCAGGTCTTTAATTATTTCTTCTTCATCAAGTGTTACATTCAAATTTTTTACTTTTAAAATATCCCTTGGCATATTTCTGATTCCTCAAGAGAGCTATTCTTGGTTTTCGATGTTAGTCATGAAGTTCGTCACTCAAACCGCCGACTTTACTCAACTATTCAGGACCCGCAACACTCCATATCCTTGAAAATGGGTTTGTCGCAGGGGCAGACCTCTGGATGCCCGTATGTCCAACAAATGCAATTTATAAGGTCTTGAGAAGCATGATAATCCAATGTAGACGCTTCTTCACAAGCCGTTTCAGCGTCATATTTAAGAAGATTTACTAGCAGTACTTCCAGAAGTCGGTGCTTCCTAAGCAGATTCTGAGCTAAGGTAATGCCTTTCTGAGTGAACTTGACCCCGTAGTAACGCTCATATCTAAGGAGCTTTTTTCCAGCAAGTTTTTGTAGCGTTTCAGTCGCTGTCGCCGGGTTGACTTTGAAGAAGCTTGCAAGGTCTTTCGTTCCAACCCTGTAACCATTCTCAACCTGTTTTCTGTAAATGAATTTCAGGTAGTTACCCTCAGTGGTAGTTACACCTATTTGCTTGCTCAAGAGAACAACTCCAACTTTTTGGTAAAAGTTAGGTGCTACCTAATAAGCTTTTTGGTTAAACCTAACTTTTTATCCGGGCTGTCAAACTTGGCGAGTTAAGAAATCGCGGGCACTATGGCAAGAAGTTAAGCTAATTCGGCAAAAAAGCATCAGATCATTAAGTTGAATTTTTGCTAACTGGGTTTAAGAGGAGGAGGCAACAGTTAACTTTCGCCCTTCAACCAAGACCTCTGTTACATTCCGTCGAGCACTCTGTAGGGTCCGCCATATCGTACCCCTTGATACACGCATTTTTTTCTTCTGCCTCTTCCTGAGTGAAACCCTCTAGATCTATGAGCCTCAAGACGTCGTGCTCGGCCGCCATCAACACTATCTATGTACTCTTCTCAACCGCATATTGACTTTGACGACTTCCGACTTTACAGAACCCTAAAAGGCACGGAAAAATAGAATTTTAATGATTAAAGCGAGTTGACTGACAGGTCTCTTCTCCAACGTCTATCTAAGCTTTTCGTGTCCTAACATACTTCTGCAAGGTCTTTTCTAGAGGCCCACGCCCAACCGCGCCAAGAACACTTTCAACTGGTCGGCCGCCACTAAATATTATGAACAGGGGTATGGACATGATGCTGTATTGCCTAGCAGTCTCCGGATTCTTATCAATATTCAACCTTGCGAACAAGGCTTTACCAGCGTAGTCTCTTGCAAGCTCTTCCAGAATGGGTCCCATCATCAGGCAGGGCATGCACCACTCGGCCCAGAAGTCAACCAATACAGGCATAGTAGCGTTCCTGATAAACTCATGAAAGTTTGAGGAAGTCAATGTGACTACATCCCCTGCCTCACGGTGCTGCTTTGATTCCTCGCGTGCCCTCTTCACCATTTCCCTCAGCTTCTTTGACCTTATGCTCTCAAGTTCCTTGTCTTTTTCCATAAAGCAGACCAACTTCCAAGACAAATGTGTTCTTCTCAATTGGGCGCTAATCCTTAAACCTTTCGCACAAGCTTTGGCGTTGAAACCGTTAACGTTGGCAGGAAGAAAGTGAGAGGAAAAAAGGGCTAAAGATTTCTACTGAGCGCTTGCTTCTAGCTCGATTTTAATGGGTATCGAGTCTTTGAATATGACGACTACTGGACACTTCTCTTCTGTCTTTCTCCACACTGTTTCAAGAAGCCTTTTGCTTGCCTTACCAGAAACCTTGATCTTAAGATCCACATTTTTAAGCTTGGGTGAATCAGCAGGTTGTTCGGCCTCAGCCACAGCCACCAGTTCACTAAGTTCTACTCCACTCTTCTTGGCGATGTCGGCGTATATCGTTATCGCGCAGTCAGCCAAGCTCATAACGGCCAACTCCAAAGCGGTCGGTCCCTTATCTTCTCCACCTTTCGCAGCTGGCAGGTCCAACACAATGCAATGTGTTCTTGAGTTATCGACTATTGAGCGAACGTTTCCAACCCATTTTGCTGTAGCCTTTATCTTTGCCATGTTAATCACTTGAGCACCTATTCTTGCCAGGAGCATAAATAGATTTTGGCGGCTTACTCCCCGGAAGTAGATGAGAATAGAAAGACGAAGCGTCAAGGGAGCACGCAGAATCTATTTGATCCTTGTTGACGTCATCAATTCTTAAGTAGAAGGCTTTTGGCGAGCGCTACTTCAACCAATATGGTTTCTTTATTGTTTCAAACGTGTGTACAGCTGCGACTATGCCTTCAGCACAGGCCGTTGCTAGAACTCTCACTTCTCCGGTAACATCGCCAGCCGCAAACACGCCTCTTATATTAGTTTCTAGGTTCTCATCCGTTTTTACCGATCCGTCTTTTTCCATTTCAAACCCATTATTCTTCAGAAACTCTTTGACGGGAACAAAACCTATAGCCGCGAAGATCTCTTGGGCGTCGATAGTCTTTTCCTCTCCAGTTAGAATGTTTTTTATCTTGACTTTCTCAAGCCTACCCAACTGGTCTTCAAAAATCTTCGCCAATTCTGTGTTGTAAAAAACCTTTACACCCATTTCTTCCGCAGTTTTAACGGTGTTTGCCTTTGCCTTCGGATACGCATCTCTTACGAGAACTGCGGTGCTCTCTGTTATACCGCTGAGCTGAACCGCGGCGTCGAATGCACTATCGCCTCCACCTACAATGATCAGTTTTTTACCTCTGAATTTCTCAGGATCCCTCATCTTATAGTGAAGGTTCTGGCCCTTGTAATCCTTTAACAGCTCCAGCTTTCTTGGAACATTGAATATCCCGGTGCAAACTATAACTCTCTTTCCTGTGTACTTGTCTTTCACCGTTTTGATGACAAACAAGTCGCCCTTTTCCTTTTGTATACTCAAGACTTCTTCGCCGCACCTGATCTCTGCACCAGACATTACGGTCTGCATGTATAGCATCCTGCTGAGTTCCTTGCCAATGATTCCGCAAGGAAACCCAGGATGATCTCTTATGATCTTATCGGGATAAAGCAAGACAGGTAGGCCGCCGGCCATAGGCTGTTTCTCGAGAACGAGGGTCTTTAAACCTCTATGAGACAGGTTTGCTGCAGCTGTCAAGCCAGCAGGCCCTGCGCCGACTACAATGACATCATACACCAGTCGTCACACCCTCTATTTACCAAAAAGGCACACATTTGCATTCCCTAAACTACTATTTTAAGGATATAACTGGATGCCGATGTGAGTGTGCGCATCAAATCGTTTTGCTATTAAACACGGTAATAGAGACAGTGCCTGAACAAAGTCTTTTTTCCCTGTAAAATGACAGGAATCGAAGAGTCGCACATTTACACCTTTTGAGGGGATTTTCAGGATCTCAGATGGGTAGAGTCAAAGAAGATAGAGGTTTCCAACGCTATTACAGATGAAGGCGAAAGGCAGGGCTTCGGCTATGGCGTAAATCCCTCTCCAACCCGTACAGTGTGAAGGCACCAGCAACTTAGGGTTTATTAGTTTCAGATTTTCGACAGTTTGTTTTATCCTCGGTTCGCATTCCTTTCCAGCCAAGTGAAAGCCACCCATTATTGCGTAAACATTGGGGGTTCCAGTGATATGCTGTGCATAGAGTACCGTGTTGATTATGCCAGCGTGAGCGCACCCTGATATCACAACTAAGCCCTTTTTCTTGATCTTGAATACTATGGCTCGATCGTCCCAAATCCATGGATCAGGTTGCCACTTGTCATCAATCAAGGCCCTGTGTTGCGGAAACCCTTTCTCAAAGTCCGTTTTACGGGGAATCTCGCCCGTGACGAGAATCGTGTTATCAGCAAGAAGGTGCGGCTTCTTCGCTCTAATGTATTTGGCTGGCCCTACCTGATTATCTGTCGGAAAATCTTGGTACTTTCTTATGGTCCCGTCGGTGTCTGCGGCACCTCTAGTCTTGAACATGTCCTCATGGACGATTATCGGTAGGCCTTCCTTGTTGACAACTCTCAAGACTGACAGCAGTCCACCGAAGTGGTCATAATGACCATGAGAGAGAACTACGGCCTCGGCCTCAGAGAGGTTCAGTCCCATTCCGGCCGCGTTGGTCACTACTCCTTCGGAGCTGCCGCCAGCGTCAAACAGTATGCTATGAGAGTCTCCTTTGCGGAAGACGCGAATGAGCATCGAAAAGCCGTGTTCGGCCATGGGCAGACGAAAATGCTCTTTTACCCATTCCTCTCTCCTACTCTCCTTCACCCACCTTCGGACCTGCTTGACTTCTTCTCTTTCAACTGTTGACAGGAAGTCCACCGAGTTATCGATCAGGCTTATTATCTCTGCGGCATCAACCTCTCTGAGTGGGATGGTTTGACCGGAAGTTCTACCGCATTTCTCGTTCACGAGAGTTCACCTGTTAGAGTGTCCCTCTATAATAGCTCGTCACTGGGCAGCCGACGCATCTCTGAGCCTTATACCGGGCGCAAGGTCTACAGTCAACATCGCATGGTGTGACTGTTCTTTCTTTGTGCGTGAGGTGCTCTCTTACCGGAAGGAAGGGAGAGAAGTAGATGTCGTCTACGGGGTAGAACTCTGACCTGCGTATTCCCCTACTACTTCTTAAGGAGCATCTCTCCATAGATATGCTCTCAAGGGTCTCTTGATCCTCTGCAACAACGAGGGAGATTAGGTTGTAGCCTCCTATTGTTTTGAATATATGAACCACCCTAGGACAGTCTTTGAATCGACCAAGAAGATTCTGTACGGCCTCGGCGCTTTCCATCTCAAGCAACACAAGCGCTGGATGGAGCTTAAAGAAGAATGGATTGAGCAGGGCTGTCACCTGGATGGCATCTTGATCCAGAAGTTTCCGCATTCTCTTTTTGACTCCCATGCTTGTAAAGCCAATGTTTTTAGCTAATTCTTCCAGTGTCATCCGTCCATCTAACTGAAGATGGGAGATTATCTTTTGATCCACTTTGTCCAATTCTTGCACTCCCGTTTATTTTCTAAACGCAAAACATTAATATAGTTTATGTATTAAACTATCCTCTCTTGACGAGGGGGGCTACTAACACAGAGAAGGATAAACTATGAGTGAAGAATGTAACGGAATGTGCGATTCATGTTCAAAGGCCAATGATTGTGCAGATCCGAGAAAACAGAGTTACGAAGAGCAGAAGCTTACGCTCACTATGGGCAAGATTAGACACAAGATCGCCGTGATCAGCGGCAAGGGAGGAGTTGGCAAGAGCACTGTGACCGTAAATCTGGCTATGGCATTCGCCATGCATGGCCACGCACACAGCGTAGGCATATTGGACGCAGACATAACAGGCCCTTGCGTGCCAAAGATCATAGGTCTGAGGGGTCGGAGACTTCAGATCGGTCCGGCGGGCTTAGTCCCAGTAGTTGGTCCACTAGGGATCAAAGTGGCGTCTATGGACTTCCTGCTTCCGAATGACAAGACGCCAGTTATCTGGCGCGGGCCCTTAAAGATGAAAGCCATCCAACAGTTCTTGTCTGACATAAAGTGGGGAGAACTCGATTTCTTACTCATAGATCTTCCGCCAGGAACAGGTGATGAACCGTTGAGTGTAATGCAATTGATCCCTGATATGAACGGTGTGATAATAGTTACAATACCATCTGAGGTTTCACAGGTCGTGGTCAAGAAGGCTGTGACTTTCGCGCAGAGGCTAGGTGTTCCAATAATCGGGATAATAGAGAATATGAGTGGTTTTGTATGTCCGAAATGTGGAGCAGAAACAAACATATTCAAGACTGGCGGTGGACAAAAAATCGCTGAAGACTTGTCGGTTCCTTTTCTGGGAAGTATTCCAATAGATCCAGAGATATGTGAAGACTCGGACAAAGGTCTACCATTCATAGTTGAACATTCGAACTCTCCAGCGACAAAGGCATTCAAGGACATTGTAAAGAAGATCGAGACATATTTGAGATTGGAAGTGGGGGTGAAGAAATGAAGATAGCGGTATCCTCGGTTCAAGGAAGCTTGGACTCTCAAATAGATCCTAGGTTTGGCAGGTGCCCGTACTTCGTGATCGTTGATCCGGAGACGATGACCTTCGAAACTATTCCTAACACGGCTGTCGCTTCGATGCATGGGGCTGGCATACAGGCAAGCCAGCTCATCAAGAACAAAGGGGCTAATATTGTTATTACAGGAAATGTTGGCCCGAACGCTTTCCAAACGCTCTCAGCCGTAGGCATAGAGGTCATAACAGGAGCATCGGGAACAGTTAGAGAGGTGATCGACATGTATAGGAGAGGTGAATTGAAAGCGACGGATACACCAACAGCCAGAGGGCACTTTGGAATGGGTCGTGGACGTGGTCAAAGATGGTGGTGAGGGCTTCAATCGAAGGCATGGGGGGTGACTGAACGATTATGAGGATTGTGATCCCGGTCTCAGAGGAGAAGGGCCTTGACTCTCAACTTTCTGAACATTTTGGGAGAACACCATTCTTCGTTGTTGTCGAACTGGAAGATGGCAACATTTCTAGTGTAGAGACCGTTTCAAATGTAAGTGAACATTTTGGCGGCATCGGAAAACCGCCTGACAAGATCTTACAACTCAGACCTAACGCCGTGATCACTTACGGAATGGGACCCAGAGCTCTAAACATCTTCCAGTCTGAAAGAGTGGCTGTCTTGAGGGCTAACGCAGATACCGTTAAGAAAGTAACTTCGGCTTACATCAACGATGAGCTTGAGGAGCTGACAGAGGGGTGCCATAAAGCCCGACACCATTAACTCTCTAGACGATCAATGCTTAGGCGTTCAAAAACGACGGTCATCAGCTGTTTCCAGCGATCCTGATTAAATCATCGGCACTTCATGGGAGTTGGTGTTAGGAAAGATTATGTATATTACTAAAGGTGGCGAAGGAATAGCATAAAAACGCTATTTCAAGGATGTTTGGATCAAACTTTTGTGAAACAACAAGATTTGGATACGTCCATTTATTTATTTGTGAAATGGTTATCGAAATGTTGGATAAAGAAACGAAGAAGGTCATTTTGACTGCCCAAAAGAATGAAATCACGGAGCACTTCATCTACGAAAAATTACTGTGGTCAGTCAAAGATCCTCAGAACAAGAGAACGCTGGAGAGAATCTCCAGCGATGAACTGAGGCATTATGATTTCTGGAAGACATTCACAAATGAGGATGTTAAGCCAGATAAGTTGAAGATTTGGTGGTACTTTGTGCTTTCAAGGATCTTCGGATTGACCTTTGGGATCAAGCTGATGGAGAACGGAGAGGAACAGGCACAGGTAATCTATGAAAAAATCTCTAAATCTGTGCCGGACGCCGAGAGTATTGTGGAGGATGAAGATAGGCATGAGAGAGAACTCATGGGATTGATAGATGAAGAGCGACTCCGTTATGTCGGCTCCATGGTTCTTGGCTTGAACGACGCGCTCGTTGAGCTTACAGGCGCCCTCGCAGGATTCACGCTTGCTCTTCAGGACACCCGCCTAGTAGCTGTAACTGGCTTCATCACTGGAATAGCAGCATCTCTATCGATGGCCGCTTCAGAATATCTGTCAACCAAGTCTGAGGAAGCTACCAAAAACCCTGTTAAAGCATCGGTTTACACCGGCACTGCTTACATTCTCACAGTTCTCTTCCTAATCCTGCCCTACCTGCTTTTCACAAACCTATACCTCTGCTTAGGAGCCGCGATCTTGAGTGCGATCTCAATAGTCTTTGTATTCACCTTCTACATCTCTGTTGCCAAAGATTTGCCTTTCACAAGAAGGTTTCTTGAGATGACTTCGATCAGCCTCGCAGTGGCAACTCTAACGTTCGCGATAGGATTCCTCGTAAGAATCTTTCTACACATCGAGGTCTGAAAGAAGCAATCTAAGATTGTCCTAGCGTGGTGCCGAGATGATCGTATCAATCGCAAGTGGGAAGGGTGGTACAGGAAAGACCACGGTCGCCGTTAACACGGCTCTGTCTGTTGGCGATGCCCAGCTATTGGACTGCGATGTAGAAGAACCGAACGCTCATCTGCTCTTACATACCAATATAAGTCGAACTGAACCAGTTAACGTTCCCGTTCCAGTCATAAATGAAGAATCATGTGACCGTTGCAGAAAATGCAGTGAGTTCTGCCAGTACAACGCCATCTTCGTTGGTTCAGAGAAGGTTCTAGTCTTTCCAGAGCTTTGCCACAGCTGCGGAGGATGCACCCTCGTTTGTCCTAGAAAGGCGATTACCGAAAAGGAGCGCAGGATTGG
>Ga0172363_10000101_pt1 | contig 50629 bp, 29 predicted proteins | sample LakKivs2_kivu2a2_FD_114541 | JGI IMG/M metagenome (GOLD analysis project Ga0172363, IMG submission 114541) | Sediment microbial communities from Lake Kivu, Rwanda - Sediment s2_kivu2a2 | ecosystem: Environmental > Aquatic > Freshwater > Lake > Sediment | place: Rwanda: Western Province, Lake... | reverse complement strand
TCGGATTCGGAGGTCAGGATCGGGCACCAGTTCCAGGGGTATTCGCCGAGGGCGATCCAGGCTTCGACCGTGATCTCGTCGCCCGTGACGACGCGGTCCGGTCCGGCCGCCCGCACGCAGGTCGTGAAGCCGTCCAACCGAAGTCCGTTGCCCCGGACGCCCGGCGCTTTCTCGACGTATCCTTCCAGGGTGTCCATGGCCTTGCCGACGGCCTCGGGCGTCTTCGAGCCGCCCAGGGTCTCGAACGTCCAGAAGGCCTTGGGCTCCTGGGCCGCGGCCTTCGCGGCACAGACAGCCAGAACGATCATCGCGAGCTTCTTGTTCACATCTCCCTCCTTCGGTCCGATTCGAGCGGCGTCACTCCGCGGGAGAAGCCTTCCCGCCCCGGCGGGCCGAGAGGAACATCACCGCCGACGTATAGAGCACCACGCCCAGCACGATCCATCTCATCGCATCGAGGGGCAGGGATCTCACCACGTAGGCGGCGACGAGCACGCCGAGGACCCCGCACGTCGTCAGGGCGAAGGCCGCCTTCGGATCATAGGCCTTCTCCCTGACGAACCGGGCGCTCCCGGCGGCCATCAGCATGGCCGTGGCGGTCATCATGATGGGGAAGGCGGTCTTGGGATGCATGCCGAGCGCGAAGATCGTGGCCATGCAGGGGGCGTAGAAACCGACGCCGATCGTCTGGAGAGCCCCGAAGACGAAGGCGACCGCGACGGCGACGGCCAGCTTCCAGCCCGAGAGGCCGAAGGCCTCACCGCCCACGGGCAGCCAGCGGAGCCGGTCGGCCAGCATGATCGAGGCCACGGCCAGGAGGCCCCAGCCCAATCCCAGCCGGATCCTGCGGCGGGACATTTTGGACACCACGCCGGCCCCGAGGACGGCCCCGGCCGGCGCCGCCGCGGCCATGGAGGCCAGCGTCGCCGAGCTCACGGGGACGAACGACATGAAGATCAGGGCCTGGGCCACCGTCGGGATGGTGTTGCCGACGTTCATCGTCCCCGGGATGACGCGGTCGTCCACCAGCCTGAGGAACTTGAAGATCGCCGTCTGCTGGGCGAAGCTTCCGACGCCCAAGGCGTCGAACATGTTGGTGACGAAGCCCGTGCCCAGCAGCCAAGGCCAGGGCGCCGGGGAAAGGCCCTTCCTTTTCTTATACACGTCGGCCAAGAAATAGACGCCGAACGGTAACGTCAGCCCGCAAAGCAAAAGCCTCAGGATCTCGATCATTCTCACCTCGATGTCATGTCGCTCTGATCAGTAATGGCCTTGACTTGATGCCAGGGATATTTTAATTTTATTACAGTAAGAAAGAAATAGATTCTTGCAGAATCCCTCACTCAACCGGACGCGCGAGTTCCAGGGCTCGATCCGGGTTCCGCGGTTGGCCGAGACGGGCCCTGGATCGAAGAAGGGGCGATAGATGAAGCGACTCGGATCCAGGACAAGACGTCAGTTCCTTCAAGAAGCGGGTCTGGCGAGCGTCTCTTCGGGCGCGCTGGCCTCCCTGATGGGAATGACCGCGGCCGGTTGCTCGAAGGGACGGCCCCGCCGCGCCAATATCGTCGTGATCCTCGCCGACGACATGGGCTACGGCGATGTGGGCTGCTACAATCCTGCTTCGCGCATTCCCACGCCGTCGATCGACCGGCTGGCCGCCGAGGGAGCCCGCTTCACGGACGCTCATTCTCCGTCGGCCGTTTGCACTCCCACCCGGTATGGCCTGCTGACCGGCCGGTACGCCTGGCGGACTTGGCTCAAGAGGGGCGTCATCGGCGGCTATACCCCGCCGCTGATCGAGCCGGACCGCCCGACCCTGGCCTCGGTCCTGAAGGCGTCGGGCTACCGGACCGGGTTCTTCGGCAAGTGGCACCTCGGGCTGGGCTGGACGCGGGCCAACGGCCTCGTCCCCGCGTTCGAGGACGGCGAGCGGATGTTCCCCGGATCCTGGCAGGACCCCGACCCTTCGACCGGGCTCAACGTCGATTTCACCAAATCCGTTCACGGCGGCCCGACGGCGCTTGGCTTCGACGAAGCGTTCTTCACCGCCGCCTGCTCGACCATCGACGGGCCGTTCACCTTCATCGAGGACGACCGCGTGGCCGCGATACCCGACCGCCAGGTCTCCGAGTTCTACGACCTCTCGAAAGGGGAGGAGGGCAGCCCGCGGCGCGGCTGGATCGCGCCGGGCTTCAAGCTGGAAGAGGTCGATCTCCGCTTCACGGACCGGGCCGTCCGGTTCTTGGAGTCGAGCCTTGCGGCCGATCCCGGCCGGCCTTTCTTCATCGAGCTGGCGCTCTCGTCACCGCATACGCCTTGGCTCGTCCCGGACCCGGTCAAGGGAAAGAGCGGCGACGGGCCCCGCGGCGATCTGGTCGCTCTGGCCGACCTGTGCGTCGGCCGGATCATGGATGCCCTGGAGCGGAAGGGCGCGGTTGACCGGACCCTGGTCGTCTTCGCCAGCGACAACGGCCCTCATCCCGGCACGAACGGCCACTTCTCGGCGGGCCCCCTGCGCGGGCTCAAGTCGCACATCTGGGAAGGCGGCCACCGGGTGCCCTTCATCGTCCGCTGGCCGGGGCGGATCGAGCCCGGCGCGGTGGTCGACGAGCCCATCTGTCTCACGGACATGATGGCCACTTTCGCCGCCATCGTCGGCGCGGACCTGCCGGCGGAGGCCGGTCCGGACAGCGTCGACATCTCGCCGGCCTTGTTCCGGCGCGGCCGCGCGGCCGCGAAAACCCTGGGTCCGCCCTTGCGCGAGGCGATCGTCTCGCATTCCGAGGACGGGACCTTCGCCATCCGGCGGGGCGGCTGGAAGCTCATCCTCGACAATCAGACGTCGGGCGGCTGGATGGTCCCCGAAGGGACGCCGCCCGTGCCGGGATCGCCCGGCCGGCTTTACGATCTCGTCGAGGATCCCGGCGAGGCCCGCGACAGGTGGTCCGAGCGCCCCGACATCGTCGCGGACCTGACCGCGTTGCTCGAAAATTACAAGAGAGAGGGCCGGAGCGTTCCAAGGCGGACGGGCCGCTGATGGCCGCGGCCGCCGTCAGCGCTCCATCTGCCAGCGGGGGCCGGCTCCGGAGACGAGAAGCACGTTTCCCCAAGCCGTGAAATCGCCCGTGCGAACGATCGTCTTGACCCCCAGGCTCCGCTTCTTCAGATCCGCGTGCGGGATCACCTCGACGGCGACCCCCTGACCGAAGGCCGCGGCGGCTTTCTCGAAGTGGGTCGGATTGTGTTCCCGCGTCTCCTGAGCGAAGACGATCTTCTCCACCGAATGCACGGCCGCGATCTCGGCCAGCGCCTCGAGGACCGACGGCTTCCCCGGGGCCAGGGCGATGTCGATCAGCTCGACCTCGTCCGGACAGGGGAAGCCCGCGTCGACGACCATGAGCTCATCCATGTGTCCCTGGCGGTTCAGGGCCGAATCGATCTGTCTATTGAGCATGCCGATCTCTTTCATCGTCTGGACCTCGTCTTCGATCGGGATGGACGGCCGCAGAGCACCCTGGGGCCGCCCGGCATCCCCCTTCGGGAGGGACGCGGTAGGAGATTATGCCGATATCGCCCGCCATCGTCAAATGGGCCCTGATCGTGGTCGTTTCGGCGGTCTTGGGAGCTTTAAAAAAGGTGAAAAAAACAGTTGCATTTCATGTTTTATTGGATTACTTTGTTACCACACGAAACTATTGGAATAAGGCTCATGATGTTCAAAGAAATCGCCCACCGAAAGACCCAGACAAGGGCCGGGAACGCCAAGCTCATCAGCGAGCTCAACAAGGTCAAGGTCACCAATCTCGTCCGGGACAACGACGGCATATCCCGCGCCGACCTCGCCAAGAGGAGCGGTCTGAGCGCCCCGACGATCTCCCGGATCATCGACGGCCTCATTCGCGAAGGCCTGGTGATGGAGATCGGGGCGGGAGTGTCCCACGGCGGGCGGAAGCCGACCCTGCTGAAGTTCTCGGGTGTCGACAGCTTCATCATCGGCATCGACCTCGGGACGACGAACATCTACGGCGTGCTGACCGATCTCGACGCCAACGTGGTCGCCGAGATCAAGACGCCGACCCGGGTCGAAGGCGGGTTCGACCGGGTCATGGAGCGAACCTCCGACGTGATCGGCGAGCTGCGCGGACACCTCAAGAACCGGAAGGGCCGGATATGCGGCATCGGCCTGGCCATCGCCGGGCTCATCAACAGGGAGCGGGAGATCGTCGAGTTCTCGCCGGATTTCCATTGGCACGATGTCGACGTCCGGGCGGCCCTCGGCCGCAGCCACGCGGACATCCCGATCATCTTCGATAATGTGACCAGGGCCATGGCCCTGGGCGAGATCTGGTACGGCGCCGGGCGGAATTACCAGGATTTCGTCATGGTCAATGTCGGCTACGGCATCGGGGCGGGCGTCATCATCCGCGGCACGCCGCTTTACGGGAGCCTGGGGATGGCCGGCGAGTTCGGGCACATCACGTTCGACAAGGACTCCGACGCGCAGTGCGAGTGCGGCAATTTCGGTTGCCTCGAAGCCCTGGCTTCAGGCAACGCCATCGCCAAGGCCGCCCGCAAAGAGGTCGAGCGCGGCGCCTCGTCCGACCTCCTCAAGGCCTGTGACGGGGACCCGGCGCGGCTGACCGCCGAAATGGTGGCCCAAAGCGCCAAACGGGGGGATCAGGTGGCTTGGAAAGTCTTCGATCTGGCGGCCGAATATATCGGCGTCGGCATCGCGGGGCTGATCAACCTCTACAATCCCGAGGCGGTCTTCCTCGGCGGCGGAGTGGCCCAGGCCGGGGATATCCTTTTCGATCGGGTCCGGAAGACGGTCCAAGCCCGGGCCTTGAAGAAGACCTCGGGCGCCGTATCCATCCTGCCCGCGACGTTCGGCCTGAGATCGGCCGTCATGGGGGCCGTCTCGCTCATCCTGAGCGGAGTCGTCAACCTCAATTTCGAACGCAACGCCGCCGTGCCGAAGAGCTGACATGGCGGCCCTGAGAGACCGGAGGCTCAGGTAGGATGAATTCAGAGATGAATTCTATTTTGAACAAACCATTTATTACTTATTAATAGTTAGGAAGTATCCTTAGGGATAAACGCAAACAAAAGACTCGGTATCAAGGAGGTGCGAGCACGAAAAACACGGCCATCATATCGAAAGGGCATTGAATGGAGTCCTTTGGGTAAGACAGAAAGGAGAGAACAGAATGAGCAGTAGGAAGGTCTTCATGCTCATCGTGGCCTGCCTCGTGCTGACAGCCGTTGCGACGGCGCAGGAGCTGCAGTCCGGCTCGATCAGAGGCCGGGTCACCGATGACACGGGACAGCCCCTCCCGGGCGTGTCCATCACCGTTTCCGGTCCCGCCCTGATCGGCAAGGTCACGACTGTGACCAACGCCGACGGCATGTTCCGGGCCCCCGCCCTGACGCCGGGGACCGGGTACGAGGTCCGGGCCGAGCTGAGCGGTTTCGAGACGACCGTTCAAAAGGGGCTCATCGTCAACCTCAACAAGACGATCACGATCGAGATCGCGATGAAGCCGTCGACCCTCCAGCAGGAGGTCACGATCACGGCTCAGACCCCCACCGTTGACGTCGTCAGATCGGCGACGTCCCAGACGATCACGAGCGACGTCCTGGCGTCCCTGCCTCTGGGGCGCAACGTCGGCAACGTCCTGGCCATGGCGCCGGGCGCGGTCGGCGGCAGCGTCCACGGCGACGGGCGCGGCGAGGTCGGCGCCGTCATGGACGGCATCCAGATGTCGGAACCCGACGTGGGCGGCGTGGCCTTCGGCTACGACGTCGGCATCGCCTTCGACATGGTCGAGGAGTTCGAGCTCGTCACAGCCGGCGCCACGGCCCAGTTCTTCAACAGCACCAGCGGCCTGACCAACGTCCTCATGAAGTCCGGCGGGAACAAGTTCTCCGGCTCGGCCACGGTCTATTACACGAACAAGGATCTGGCCCAGATCCATCTCCCGGAACCGGACCTCCAGGCCCTGAACCTGGCCAAGCCGTCCGTCCCCGTGTACGCGGTCGATACGTCGTTCTCGCTGGGCGGACCCATCTTTAAGGACAAGCTCTGGTTCATGGTCGAAGCCCGCATGATCAACAGCAAGTACACCGGCGACTTCCGGCCCACGGTCATCAATGGGAAGCAATACGACAACTACGATCGCAAGTTCCCCAACTATGTCGGGTTCCTGAAGCTCTCGGCCCAGGTCGCCAAGAACGTGCGTGCCTCGGCCATGGGGCACTACTCGGTGCAGGACGTCCCTTATTATTACAGCGGCTGGGGCCTGACCAACGAGGCCAACCTGAATAACAAGCCCATCCGCTTCAACTACGGCGCCACCGTGTCCTGGACCGTCGACAGCAGCACCATCCTCGACCTTCGGGCCGGCGGCCTGTACTTCAAATGGACGGGGAGCACCACTAAGGATGGTAATCCCGACGGTCCCTACTTCTCCGACGAATACACCGGATACAGCTGGGGCAACGGCGGCGGCGAACAATACACCTACAAGCCCAAGGTCAACATCTCCCTGACCGCCACCAAGTTCCTGGACAACGTCCTCGGCGGCAGCCACGAATGGAAGGCCGGCCTCGAGTGGGAGCGGAACCGCGGCGACTGGGGCTTTTATATGAACCAGCCCTTGTTCTGGACCTACTATGACGGCAGCCCCTATTACTGGGCCGCCCAGAACGGCGGCGTGACCGATCCGGTCTACGGCGATGGGCTTCTCACCTACGCCGCCATCGGCACGACCTATGGGTCCGGCGCCGAGATGGGAATCACCTCCCGGTTCGGCGGGTTCCTCCAGGACTCCTTCACTCTCAAGCGCTTGACCATCAACGCGGGCCTGCGGCTTGACCATATGACAGCGTGGAGCCCGGGCCGATCCAAGGGCGCGGCCACCGATCCCGTCGCCCTGGCCATCGGCGAGACCTACTTTGAGGAGACCTACGGCCTCAATCCCTACGGCGAAGTCGCCTACGACACCTGGAACGACGCTTTCCCCTACGGGCTGTTCCTTTCGCCCCGCCTCGGCCTGACCTACGACCTCTTTGGCAACGGCAAGACGGCCCTGAAGGCCTCGTTCACCAGGCAGCAGGAGAGCTTCCCGACGGGAACGTTCTCGGCCATGTACCCTCTGACCTGGCGCCAGTTCACCTGGAACTGGTGGGACGACAACAAGAATGGCCAGCCGGACGTGCCCGGCACCGACCGCTATGAAGAGGCCTACGGGGACACCCCTCTGGCCATGGTCTCCACGGCCTATCTCGACTCGATCGATCCCGACGTCAAAGTGCCGTACGTCGACGAGATCACCCTCGGCATCGAGCACGAGCTGGTCAAGGACCTCCGGATCAGCGCCCGCTACATCAACAAGAGCCGGAAGCGCATTATGGGCAGCGTTCTTTGGGACAAGGATTCCGACCAGTACTGGTACACCCAGGACCTGGCCCCGGAATGGTGGATCCCCTTCACGACCACGGTGCCCGCGACCGGCTCCTATCCGGCCCAGGACGTCACGATGTACTTCCTCTCCAACGACGCGCCCGAACAGTTCCGCCGCCTGACGAACGTCCCCGAAGCCAAGCTGAAATACAATTCTTTCGAGTTCAGCTTCGACAAGCGGCTGGCCAAGGGCTGGCAGCTCGGCGGGTCCGTCAACTACACGATGCTCAAGGGCAACTATTCCCTCGGCTACGCGTCGTGGGCTTCGCAAGGCAACTTCTCGACCCCGAACTCGTTCGTCAACTCCTATGGCGAGATGACCTACAGCCGGCCCATCGTCATCAAGCTCTACGGCACCTTCAATATGCCCTACGGCTTCCTGTTCTCGTTCTTCTACACCCACTACGACGGCTCGCCGTGGGGACGGACGGTCACCGTCCGGCCGCCGGCCGCCTGGGCGGCGGAGAATAACGCCGCCACCACGGGCTATTCGATCTACGTCAGCCCGCCCGGCACCTACCGGAACGAGGCGGCCGACAATCTCGACCTGAGGCTCGGCAAGGACTTCAAGCTCGGCCCCGGAACGGTCGACGTTTTCGTGAACGTCTTCAACCTCCTCGGGTCGTACACCCTGACGGTCGCCAAGAACCCCGCCGGGACCTGGCGGCCCGTCGACGAGAACACGACGGAAGGGACCTATACCGTCGGGTCCACCGGTCTCCGCGGCTTCGCGGGGTCCCGTCAATTCCGGTTCTCCCTGTCCTACAAGTTCTAAACGTTGTAAGATGACGGCGGACGGGGGGCCGTTCGGCCCCCCGTCCGGCCTTTCTACGCCGGGTCCCGGCGGCCCGGCGGAGGACGAAGAGACGTTGACAGGTGAGCGGTGATCGCCGGGAGGGCCGTAGTCCACTCGCTCAATGTCCAGGCGCTCTCTTGTGACCGGCCGAACGCTCTAAGCCCCAGGCCGGAGCGCGGAAGCGACCTCAGGAGCGTATGATGACCCAAGCCTCGCTCGGCATTCCCGTCGTCGATCTCGTCATCATCGTCGTCTACATGCTCGGCATCCTGGCCATCGGCGTCCTGTCGACCCGGGGCCTGGGGAAGACGGCCAGCGGCTATTTCCTGGCCGGCCGCTCCCTGCGCTGGGGGGTCGTCGGCTCGGCCATGTTCGCCGCCAACATCTCGACCATCCACCTCGTCGGCCTGGCCGCCTCGGGCTATTCGGACGGCCTCGTCTGGGGCAACTTCGAATGGATGGCGACCTTCACCCTCGTCCTTCTCGCCCTCGTCTTCGCCCCGTTCTATTTCCGGAGCCGGATCTCGACCCTGCCCGAGTTCCTCGAGAAGCGCTACGGGCCCGGGGCCCGGGTCATGCTGGCCTTCATGGCCATCCTGGCCGCGCTGTTCATCCATATCGGCATGAGCCTCTACGCCGGCGCGGCGGTCTTCCGGCAGTTCTTCGGCATCGACGTCGTGACCTCGATCGTCATCATCTCGATCGTCACGGGCATCTACACCATTCTCGGCGGGCTCAAGGCCGTGGTCGTCACGGAGTCCATCCAGTCGGTCATCCTGATCTTCGGGGCGATCCTCGTCACGGTTTTCGCTATCCTGGCCCTGCCGGGGCACGGGATCCACACCCTGGCGGAGTTCAAGGCGGCCGTCAAACCCGACCAGCTCAGCATGCTGCAGACCCGCAGCGCGGCGGGGCTCAATTGGTATGCCATCTTTCTCGGCTACCCGATCCTGGGGATCTGGTACTGGTGCACCGACCAGACCATCGTCCAGCGGGTGCTCGGGTCCCGGACCGAGAAGGACGCCCAATACGGAGCGCTCTTCGCCGGGCTGCTCAAGATCCTGCCGCTCTTTATCATCGTGTTCCCCGGCGTCGTCGGCTACGTCCTCTTCCGCGACGTCATCGGGGCGGACGCCAACCAGACCCTGCCCGTCCTGCTCGTCCGCCTCATCCCGACCGGCCTCAAGGGCCTCATCGCGGCCGGATTGCTGGCGGCGCTCATGAGCACCATCGCCGCCGCTTTGAACAGCTCGGCGACGCTGGTGGCCGTCGATATCGTCAAGCGCCTCAAGCCGGAGACCCCGGACCGGGCCCAGATACGGATCGGACAGGCCTGCGCCGTCGCCGTCATGCTCCTGGCCATGGCCTGGTCGACCCAGGGCGGGCGTTACACAAGCATCTTCGAGGCCATCAACACCATCGCCAGCTATCTGGCCCCGCCGATCACGGCCGTCTTCCTGTGGGGCGTCTTCTGGAAGCGCGGCACGCGCCAGGCCGCCCTGACGACACTTATCGCCGGCTTCCTCATCGGCGTCGTCTCCTTCCTCGTCGACCTGCCGGTCTTCGGCACCGAGAAGGTCATCACGGACGGGCTCGGCATCCCCTTCATGATGCAGGCCTGGTGGATGTTCTGCCTCTGCAGCCTGATCTTCGTCCTCGTCAGCCTGCTCACACCGAAGCCGGATCACGAGAAGGTCGCCGCCTTGACTTGGAGCAGTCCGGCCGCGGTCCTGGCCCACGGCCGGATCCGGGGGCTCGGCGATCCGCGGGTCCTGGGCGGAGGCCTTTTGGCGCTCCTGACCGTCCTGTATATAATCTTCCACTGAGGCCGCCTCGCGCGGTCGGGGAGTTGAGGCATGAAGCAAGCCGTCATGACCAGCCCGGGCATCATCGAGTTCCGGGACGTCCCCGTTCCGAAACCGGGACCCGAGGAGGTCCTGATCCGGGTCCGGAGGATCGGCGTCTGTGGCTCCGATATCCACGTCCGCCATGGCCGCCACCCCTTCACGTCCTATCCGGTCGTCCAGGGCCACGAATTCTCGGGCGTCATCGAAGCGGTGGGCCAGCGGGTCAAGGGCCTGCGGCCGGGCCAGAAAGTCACCGCCACCCCTCAGATCGTCTGCGGCCGATGCGCGCCCTGCCGTCGGGGCGACTACCACATCTGTGACGTCCTCAGGGTCCAGGGCTTCCAGGCCCCGGGCTGCGCCCAGGAGTTCTTCCTAACCCGGGCCGACCGGATCGTGCCCCTGCCCGCCTCGTTCAGCTTCGAGCAGGGAGCGATGGTCGAGCCGGCCGCCGTGGGCGTCCACACCGTCTCCCGGGCCGGGACGATGGCCGGACTGAACGTCGTCGTGACCGGGGCCGGGCCGATCGGGAATCTCGTCGGGCAAGTGGCCCGGGCCTCGGGCGCCAGGATCCTCGTGACGGATATCAGCGAATACCGCCTCGAGATCGCCAAGAAGTGCGGCCTCAGGGCCGTCTCGCTGGCCGGCCGGGAGAGCCTGAAGGACGCCTCGGCCCGCGTCTTCGGCGCTAAGGGCTTCCAGAAGGCCTTCGAATGTGCAGGGGCGGAGGCGGCCGTCAACGAGGCCATCGACGCCATCCAGAAGGGTGGCCTGATCGTGGCGGTCGGCGTCTACGGCGACCGGCCCCGCGTCAACATGGGGCTGGTCCAGGACCGCGAGCTGACCTTGACGGGCACGCTCATGTACCAGCACCGCGACTTCGTCAAGGCCGTCCGGCTGATGCGGACGGGCGCGCTGGTCACCCGGCCGCTCGAGACCACCCATTTCCCCTTCGCGGCCTACCGGGCCGCGTACGACTTCGCCGACAGCGAAGGGGAGAGGTCCATGAAGATCTTCGTCGATCTCGATACCAACTGACAGGAGCACACCGCCATGAAACCGTTCCAGTACTTCCAGCCCACCGAGATCCGTTTCGGCCGCGGCCGGTTCGCCGAGCTGGGCGCCGTCGCCGCCCGGTACGGGCGCCGGGCCCTGCTCGTCACCGTCCCCGAGGAGCCGTGCTTTCACGGACTGTTCGGCCGGGCCAAGTCCCTGCTGGTCAAGGCCGGGCTGGCCGTCACCCGCTTCGGCGGCGTCATCCCCAACCCGACGACGGACGTTGTGACCCGGGGCGCCCGGGCCGCGCGCGCCTTCCGGGCCGACGTGATCGTGGCGGTCGGCGGGGGTTCGACCATGGATACGGCCAAGGCCATCGCCGTCGAGGCGACGCACCCGGGCGGCGCCTGGGACTATCTGTTCTTCCGGAGCGCCCAGCCCACGGCCAAGACCCTCCCCGTCGTAGCCGTCACGACGACCTCGGGGACGGGGTCCCATGTGACCCAGGTGGCCGTGGTGACCAACCCGGCCGAGAAGAACAAGTCGGCCCTTTACCATCCGCTCCTCTATCCCCGGGCTTCGCTGGTCGACCCGGAGCTCATGCTGACGCTGCCGACCAAGGTCACGGCCGCCACGGGCTTCGACGTCTTTGCCCACGCCTTCGAGAGCTACATCAATCCCGGCGGCTCCCCCTACACGGACATGATGGCCCTCGAGGCCCTCCGGCTCGTCGCCCGCCATCTTCCCGCCGCCGTCAAGAGGGGGAAGGACCTGGACGCCCGCGAGGGGATGGCCTGGGCCGACACCCTGGCCGGGCTCTGCATCGCCAACTCCGGCGTGACGCTCCCGCACGGGATCGGCATGGCCATCGGCGGCCTCTATCCCCACGTGGCTCACGGAGAGGCCCTGGCCGTCGTCTACCCGGCCATCCTCGAATACACGTATCGGGCCGCGGCGGAGAAGTTCGCCGCCGTCGGGCGGATCCTCGATCCGCGCCTCTCGGGCGTCAAGGGGGTCCGCGCGGCCGAGGGGGCGAGCGAGGCCGTCAAGCGGTTCATCAAGAGGATCGGTATGGGGATCCGGCTCCGGGACCTGCGGGTGCCCAAGGCCGGACTCGAGGCCCTGGCCCGTCAATCCCTGGTCCTGCCCGATTTTAAGAACCATCCGCGCCTGGTCACGCTGGCGGACGTCGAGGCCATCCTCGATCGGAGCCATTGACGGCCGCCTCCGCGGCCCTCGCGATCGGAGTCGCCGATCCGGCGCCTTCGGGTCCCGCCCTCGGTGCCGGCCTTCCCGGCCGGTGGGGAGGCGGTGGGCGAGACCGAGATGGAGTGAAGCGGGCCGGGACGGCGCCCCGCCACCGGCGGGGGCGCCGTTTCGGGCTGGCGAGAGGAGTCCACGATGATGGCTATTGCTTCGAGACGTGTGGCGACGATGGCGGCCGCGCTGGCGTCGGTCTTGATCTTGGCGACGGAGGCCCGGGCCCAGGGGACGGCCAAGACGGGGCCCGAACCGGCGACCCGGGTGTGGTATGCCCACCCCGCCGACAAATGGGAGAACGCCTTTCCCGTCGGCAACGGCCGGCTCGGGGCCATGGTCTTCGGCAAGACCGACGAGGAGGAGATCCAGCTCAACGAGGAGACCTACTGGTCCGGCGGGCCCTATTCGACGGTCGTCAAGGGCGGATCCAAAGCTTTGCCCGAGATCCGCAAGCTCGTCTTCGAGGGCGACCTCAAGAAGGCCCACATCCTCTTCGGCCGGCACCTGATGGGCTACCCGGTCGAGCAGATGAAATACCAATCCCTCGGCCGGCTGGTCCTCCGGTTCCCGTCGAAGGAGCCGGTGACGGACTACCGGCACGAGCTCGACCTGGACGCCGCCGTCGCCCGGACGGAATACTCCCAAGGGGGCGTCCGTTTCACGCGCGAGGTCTTCTCGAGCCCCGTGGACCAGGTTGTCGTCGTCCGGCTCACGGCCGACCGGCCGGGACGGATCTCGTTCAAGGCCCAACTCCAAGGCGAGCGCAACGAGGCCCACTCCAACTACGCGACCGACTATTTCCGGATGGACGGCCTGCCGCCCGACGGCCTCGTCGTGCGCGGGAAGTCGGCGGATTACATGGGGGTCACGGGCGCGCTCCGCTACGAGAGCCGGCTCAAGGCCCTGCCCGAGGGAGGGTCGATGAGCCTGGACTGGGACGAGCTCAGCGTGACCGGCGCCGACGCCGTGACGCTGCTCGTCGCCGCGGCCACGAACTTCGTCAGCTATAATGACGTGAGCGGCGATCCGAGGGCCCGCGTCGAGGCGGTCCTGTCGCCCGCGGCCGGGAGGTCCTTCGAAGCTCTCAAGGCCGCCCACCTCGCCGAGCACAGGCGCCTGTCCCGCCGCGTCACCATGACCCTGCCGGAGACGCCGAATTCCCTGCTCCCGACCGATGAACGGCTCAAGGGCTTCGACGGGGCGAACGATCCCGCCCTCGGCGCGCTCATCTTCCAGTTCGGCCGCTACCTCCTCATCTCCTCTTCGCGGCCGGGCACCCAGCCGGCCAATCTCCAGGGGATCTGGAACAAGGACATGAATCCCATGTGGGATTCGAAATACACGACCAACATCAACACGGAGATGAACTACTGGCCGGCCGAGGTCGGCAACCTGGCCGAGTGCGCCGAACCGCTCTTCCGCATGATCCGCGAGCTCACGGACCAGGGGAGCCAGGTGGCCCGGGAGAACTACGCCGCCGGCGGCTGGGTCTTCCATCAGAACACGGACCTGTGGCGGGTCGCCGCGCCCATGGACGGGCCGAGCTGGGGGACATTCGCGACGGGCGGGGCCTGGCTGGCGACGCACCTCTGGGAGCATTACCTGTTCACCGGCGACAGGGCGTTCCTCGCAGATGCCTATCCCATCCTCAAGGGCAGCGCCGAGTTCTTCCTGGACTTCCTCGTCCCACACCCGCGGTACGGCTGGCTGGTGACGAATCCATCGACCTCGCCGGAGAACTTCCCGGCCGTCCCCGGCCAGGAGCGGTTCTTCGACGAGATCACGACCTTCCGGACGACGACCTCGATCTGCGCCGGCTCGACCATCGATATGGCCATCCTCAACGACCTCTTCGGCGCCGTCGCCGAGGCCGCCGACGTCCTCGGGGTCGACCGGGACTTCAAAACCAAGGTCCTGACGGCCAAGTCCAAACTGGCGCCGATGCAGATCGGACGGAAGGGCAATCTCCAGGAATGGCTCGAGGACTGGGATGAGACCGAGAAGAGCCACCGCCATATCTCGGGGCTGTGGGGCCTTTTCCCCGGCCGCCAGGTCTCCGCGCGGCGGACCCCGGAGTTCGCCGAGGGAGCCAAGGTCGTCCTGGAGCAGCGCGGGCTGCCCGGCAATGGCTGGGCCTCGGCCTGGAAAGCCGCCTGCTGGGCCCGGCTCGGGGACGGCGCCAAGGCCCTGGAGAACTTCACTTACGCCATGCACCAGTACACGACGACGAGCCTGTTCTCGATCTGCTCGCGGGCCATGCAGGTCGATGGCTCGTTCGGCATGTCCGCGGCCGTCGCCGAGATGCTGCTCCAATCCCATGAGGGCGAGTTGGCGCTCCTGCCGGCCCTGCCGTCCCCCTGGAAGGACGGCGAGGTCAAGGGCCTTGTCGCCCGCGGCGGCTTCGAGGTCGGCCTGCGCTGGAAGGACCGGCGGATCATGGAGATGACCCTCCATTCGAAGCTCGGCCGGCCCTGCCGGGTGCGTTCCGCAGCCCCCTTGAAGGTGTCCGTCCGGGGCCGGTCCGTATCCGTTCGCCGGCCGGAGCCGGGCCTCATCGAGTTCAAGACCGAGCCGGGCGCCATGTATGTGTTGACGCCCGCGGGACGCTGACAGCCATGGACAGGCGCGAGTTCATCAAAAAGGCCGGGGCCGGGCTGATCGTCGCCGGGGCCCTCCCCGTTCCGGTTCCGCGTCCGGACGGCCGGCCCGTCCGCGCCGCCGCGAAGCCCCTCGACGGCCGAAGGATCCTGACCTTCAATTCCGTCATCCGCGTAAACCAGATCGAGGTCACGCGGACGCAGAACGAGGGCTTCGACGAAGCCGACCGGCACACGCCCGAGAACGTCCGGGCGCTCCGCGACGCGCTGGCCGCCGGCTGGCCCGGCGCGCCGATGACCTGGGCCTTCAGCTGGCGGGCGCTCTTCGACGAGCGGGAGAACTACCGCGAGATCCGCCGGCTCGTCGCGGCCTACCATCGCGAATACGGCGACGACGTGACCTTCATCCCCGGGGCCTACTTTGCCAACGCCTACAACACGCGGGACCAGGTCGACCGCGACCTCCACGAAGGCCTGGCCCGCGTCTCCGAGATCGTGGGCGGCGGCTTCCGGCCCAAGAGCGTGATCGCCGGCTTCCTGGCCGCGGCCAACCAGAAGTATCTGGCCGAAAAGGAGGGGATCCGCGTCTGCCAGGGGAACATCTGGAGCCAGTACGCCATCGACAACCAGGACGGCGAAGGCTCGATCTCCTATCCCTACTACCCTTCGACCGAGCACTTCTGCAAGCCGGCCCAGAGCCGCGAGGATTTCATCGACTGCGTCAACCTGGACGGCTGGACCTGCGATTTCCTCGCCGCCCGGCGCCAGGGCCAGAGCTGGGCCGCCTCCCAGCGCAGCCGCATGGGGGTCGGGCCCATCGAGACGATCGAGTGGTTCGGACCCGAGGTCGGGCTGGCCCAGATCGTCCAGACCACGGCGGCCCACTTCGATACGGGCTTCGCCCTCAACGGCTGGGCCTGGGTCACGAACTGCTGGGAGATCTCGCTCGTCCCGCAGATCGGGCACCTGGAGGTCCTGACGCGATGGACCAAGCGCATCCGCGAGCGCTGGCCCTCGGCCGAATGCCTGACCCTGGGCGATTTCGGGAACGCTTATCGGGCCCAATACCCGAACAACGACAACCTGCGGTACCGCTTCGTCCAGAGGGGGACGGGGGTCGGCGGGTCCGAAGTCCCGCTGGAGATCCGCTGGTTCATGTGCCGGGAATTCCGCCTGGCCCTGCTGCGGAGCTGGCGGGACAAGGGGCCGGAACGGGTCATCGATTTCACCCGCTACGACCTGCCCGCCCGCGAGCCGCAGGAGATGACCAGGAGCTGGAGCCTGATGGGCCGCATCAACCAGAAGGGGACGCGCCCCCAGGACGAGCCCGTCCCCTTCGATTCGCTCGCCCCGGACGAGAGGGCGCTGATCCTGAAATGGTTCCCCGAGCTGAAGACCTGAAGGAGCCGTCATGAAGAAATCGACGATCGTCGTGACCATGGGCCTGCTCGCCGTGACGCTCATGTCTTGCGGCCCCGGCGTCAAAGAGAGCAAGGTCGCCTATGCGCCGCAGCCCTGGCCGGCCCGCGTCTGGGCGTCCGAAGTGCCGCCCGATTGCCCCTTCGAGCGTTCCCGGGACATCGTGGCCGTGGCCTTCACCCGCAACACCGTCGCCTATACCGACGCCGACACATGGTATCCGTCCTGGGCCCCGGACGGGAACATGTACAGCGGCTGGACGGACGGCGAGATCGGCGAGGAGAGCGTCCACTCGAACGGCAAGAACGCGCGGACCGGCAACGCCCGGATCGAAGGGGACGACCCGCTGAACTTGACCGTCACGTCCCTCGGCTCGGAAGCGGCTTCTCCCGCCCCCTACGGCGGCCGCTATCCGAGCGCCAATCTCGTGCACGACGGGATCTGGTATTACGGGACCTACGCCGTGGATTTCGACATGTCCAAGCCCGAATACCGGGACCTCTACAGCTGGGCCATTTGCGGCCCCCTGCCGGGCTTCCGCATCTCGAAGGATCACGGGAAGACCTGGACGCCCAGCCCGTTGTCGCCGGAGAAACCGCTCTTTCCGGAGTCGGGAAAGGACGGCCGGCAGGTCAAGATGGGCACGCCGCACTTCGTCGACTTCGGACGGGACATGGAACATTCCCCCGACGGGAAGGCGTATCTCGTCGGGCATGGCGCTCTCGACGACGACCCGGCGCCGCGCGTCGCCGGCAACAGCTGGATCGCGGGCGACGCCGTCTATTTGGCCCGGGTGACGCCGAGTCCCGAGACGATCAATGACGTCCGCAGCTACGAGTTCTACGCCGGTCGCGGGGAGGACGGCCGCCCCGTCTGGACGAAGGACTTCGCGGCCATCAAGCCCCTGGTTTCCTGGAACAACCGCATGGGGTGCACGACCATCACCTACGACGCGCCCCTCCGCAAGTACCTGATGTGCGTCACGGACGGCTGGCCCGGCGTCGAGGACATGAACTCGTACCTCCTCGAGGCCGACCAGATCACCGGCCCGTACCGCCTGATCACCTTCATGGCCAAGTTCGGACGCCAAGCCTATTTCCTGACCTTCCCGTCGAAGTTCATCGGCGGGGACGGCCGCAGCGCCTGGCTGAGCTATTCGGCCAACTTCCACAAGAGCTATTTCGGCAACCGGACCGTCGCCGATCCCATGGGCAGCCGCTACGCCTGGACGCTCCAGGAGGTCCGCCTGCTCGACGCGGCGGGCTTGGCCGCTCTGTCGGAGGACGCGGCCAAGGCGCCGGAGGACCGGCTCAAGGGCGACGCCAACCTGGCTCTCCGGGCCCGGGTCAACGTCTCGTCCGTCCACAAGAAGAACCGGCCCTTCACCGAACTCATCGAGTATTTCGGGGAGGGGGCCGTCGACGGAGTCGTTGATCCCGACGAAGCCGTCAACCGGCACGAATGGGTGAGCCTAGGCGAGCGCCAGACGGCCATGATCCGCCTGAGCTGGGATTCACCTCAGACGGCGCGCCGCGTTTGGCTTTTCGACCGGCCGAACCCGAAGGACCACATCCGCTCGGGGGTGTTGCTCTTCAGCGACGGGACCGCGATCAGGGTCGGCGAGTTGCCGAACGACGCCCGGTCGGCCCGGGAGATCGTGTTTCCGGCCAAGACCGTATCCTGGGTCGTCTTCGCGGTCGACGCCGTGTCGCCGGAGACCGCCAACGCGGGCCTCGCCGAGATGGCCGTCTTCAAAGACTGATCGGCCGGCTCGGGAGCCGGCCCCGCGGCTCTCGCGTGCGGGATGCGGGTCTGGCATTCTGGGTCAAGCAAGGAGAAAGAGACCATGATGAAAAGATCCCCCTTCGGCGTTCTTATCGTCACCATCGCGGTCCTGGGCGTTTTCGCCGGTCTAGCGGCCCAGGACAAGGCCGCCGAACCCGGCCGTTTGACCCTGGACCGGATCTTCGCCTCCCGGGAGTTCTCACCCGAGCGCTTCGGACCGGCCCGCTGGATGAGCGACGGGGCCTCTTACACGACGCTCGAACCCAGCGCCGGGACCAAGGGCGGGCGCGATCTCGTCCTCTACCGGGCCGAGACCGGCCGGCGCGAGGTCCTGGTCTCGGCGGCCAAGCTCGTTCCTCCCGGCGCGGCGGCGCCGCTGGCCATCGAGAACTACGCCTGGTCGCCGGACGGCAAGGTCCTGATCGTTTTCACCAACTCCCAGCGGGTCTGGCGTCAAAATACCCGGGGCGATTTTTGGACCTATGAGCTCGCGTCGGGCCGCCTCCGGCAGCTCGGGACCGGCTTCGAGCCCTCGAGCCTGATGTTCGCCAAGCTCTCGCCGGACGGCCTCAAGGCCGCCTATGTCGTTAAAAACAATATCTATGTGGAGGAACTGTCGGCCGGCCGGACGATCCAGCTGACCTTCGACGGGGCCGAGGACGTCATCAACGGGACCTCGGACTGGGTCAACGAGGAGGAGTTCTCCATCCGGGACGGGTTCCGCTGGTCCCCCGACAGCCGGGCCATCGCCTTCTGGCAGTTCGACACCCACGGCGTGCCGGTCTTCACCATGATCAACAACACCGACTCGCTCTACCCCAAGGTGACGACCTTCAAGCACCCCAAGCCCGGGCAGGTCAACAGCGCCGTCAGGGTCGGGGTCGTGCCGGCCGCCGGCGGCGCTCCGGTCTGGATCAGGACCCCCGGCGACCCGCGCAACATCTATATCGCCCGGCTCGAGTGGGCCGGGAATTCCCGCGAGGTCATTCTCCAGCATCTCAACCGCCTGCAGAACACGCTCACGGTCCTCCTCGGCGACGCCGCCACGGGCGAGGCCCGGAGCGTCTTCACGGACACGGGCGAGACCTGGGTCGAGATCATGGAGGACTTCGTCTGGCTCGACGGCGGTCGGAGCCTGCTCTGGTTGAGCGAACGGGACGGGTGGCAGCACGCCTACCGCGTGTCCCGCGACGGCCGCGAGGTCAAGCTGCTGACGCCCGGCGACTATGATGTCCTCAGCGTCAACGCCGTGGACGAGCGCGGCGGCTGGCTGTACGTCACGGCCTCGCCGGCGGACGTTACGAAGCGCCTCCTTTTCCGCGTCCGCATGGACGGCAAGAGCGTCCCCGTGCTCGTCGGCCCGACCGGTCAGACGGGCGTCCATCGCTACGACATCTCTCCCTCGGCCCGCTGGGCCTTTCATACCTTCGGCGAGCTGGACACGCCGCCCGTGACCGAGCTCGTCCGGCTGCCCGACGGCCGGGCCGTTCGCACGATGGCGGCCAACGACGCGCTCAAAGCCAAGGTCGACGCCCTGTATAGGAAACGGGCCGAGTTCTTCAAACTCGATATCGGAGACGGGGTCCAGATCGACGGCTGGCGCATCCTGCCGCCCGATTTCGACCCGGCCAAAAAATACCCGCTCTTCGTCTACGTCTACGGCGAACCGGCCGGCCAGACCGTCCAGGACAACTGGGGCGGCAGCGGCTATCTCTGGCATCTCCTGCTGGCCCAGCAGGGCTACATCGTCGCCAGTTTCGACAACCACGGGACGCCGGCCCCCCGCGGCCGGGCCTGGCGCAAGAGCATCTACCGCCAGATCGGCATCCTGGCCTCCAGGGACCAGGCCGCGGCCGTCAGGGCGGCCCTGGCCGCGTGGCCGTACGCCGACGCCGAGCGCGTCGGCGTCTGGGGCTGGAGCGGCGGGGGCTCGATGACCCTGAACGCCATGTTCCGCTATCCGGATCTCTACAAGGCCGGGATCGCCGTGGCCTCCGTTCCGGACCAGCGCCTCTACGACACCATCTATCAGGAGCGCTACATGGGCCTGCCCGACGACAATGCCGACGGCTATGAGAAAGGGTCCCCCATAACCTACGCCAAGGACCTCCAGGGCCGCCTGCTCATCGTCCACGGCACCGGGGACGACAACGTCCACTACCAGGGATTCGAAAAGCTCGTCGACGAGCTCGTCGCCCACAACAAGCCCTTCGCCATGATGGCCTACCCGAACCGGTCGCACGGCATTTCCGAAGGGCGGGGCACGACGCTCCACCTTTATACGTTGTTCACCCGGTTCCTCGACGAGAACCTGCCGCCGGGAGGCCGGCCGCGCTGACGGCAAGGGCTAGAAGCCCGGGCGCCCGTTCCGTCACCGGAACTCGGCCTGGTCGTCGAGGAGCCGTTGGATCCTGCGGCGGCAGCGCTGGCGCATTTCCGCCAGGACGCGGGCCTGAGCGGGATATCCGGCCAGGTTCCTTTTCTCGTCCGGATCGGCCGCCAGATCGAACAGCTCCACGTATTCCGGATGCCCGGGATACTGGATGTACTTCCAGCGCGCGGTCCGGACGCACTCACTGCGCGGGATCTCCGGATGGTCCCAGAGCTCTTCACAGAAGATCTCCGAGCGCCAGGCCGGCGTTCTCCTTCCGAGAAGGGGTTTCAGGCTGCGGCCCTGGGCCTGGGGCGGGACGGCGACCCCGGCCAGGTCCATCAGGGTCGGCCCGAGGTCGATGTTCAGGACAAGGTCCCGCCTGACCAGTCCGCGGCTTTCGCGAGGCGCCCGCGGATCGAACACGACGAGCGGGACCCTGATCGACGGCTCGTACATCAGCCATTTGTCGGCGTAGCCGCGCTCGCCCAGGAAATAGCCGTTGTCCGAGGCAAAGACGATGACGGTGTTTTCGTCGAGGCCGAGACGGACGGTCTCGTCCCGGATCCGGCCGAGGACCCTGTCGACGCCGCTGATCATCCGATAGTAGCCCTTGACCATGGACTGGTATTTCTCGGGCGTGTCGAACCGCCAGCCCCAGCGTGTCCGGCTCATCGTGTTCCTGAGGAAGGCCGGCTGGGCGTCGTAATATTCCGGCGCCGCCATCTCGGGGACCGGGATCGCGACGTCCCGGTAGAGCCCGTCCACGGCCGGCGGCCAGAAATACTGCCCGGGGTTGTCGTCATCGGCGTGGGGCGCCCAGGGGCACCAGAACAGGCAGAAGGGCCGCCCGCGTTCGACGCTGCGGAGGAAATCGACGACCTTGTCGCCTTCGACCTCGGTCATGTGGCGTTCGACCCCCTCGACCGTCTGGATGTGGGGCAGGCTGTCGAAAAAAGCACAGTCGAACATCTCGGCGGGAACGCCCTTCTCCACCGCCACGCCGAACTTGCCGACGAATCCCGTCCGATAATCGGCCCGACGGAGGCGGACGGGGAAGCTGATGTCGACGAAGGCCGGGGACAACGGCGGCTTGGTGAAAGTGTAGGTGTGCGTCCGTTCATACGTCCCGGTCAAAATGCTGGCCCGGCTGGCGGCGCAGATCGGGGTGGTCGCGAAGGCGCGATCGAACCGGATGCCTTCGCCGGCCAGCCGGTCGATGTTCGGCGTCCGGATGATCGGGTTGCCGGCGCAGCCGAGAGTGTCGAACCGCTGATCGTCGGTCAGTATGAAAAGGAAATTCGGACGGGCGGCCGGCCCCCGGCCGGTGCGGCAGCCCCGGCCGAACGCCAGGGCGCCCAGGCCGGCGGCGGAGGCCCCGAGGAACTCGCGGCGGGTCAGCATGGGCGGGTCGGTCCTCCGCGAGCCGCTCAGGATCGGGTCCGGGTGGACAGTCCGTTTCGTCATGGGACCTCAGGGTTTGATCGAAGCGTCCCGGGGCGTGATGATCCGGACCGGCCCGAACAGGCCCGATCTCATCAGCGGCGGCATCTCCGTGTAAACGGGACGCTTCTTGCCTCGCGGGACGCGGCCGTAGGAGCTGTCCGATGTTGGGTCTGTCTGGATTCGATCGAGGTTGCTTCGGGTGAAGCGTTCTGATTCGGGCCTCAACGAATCGGCATTCAGCCGGTTGGCCCAGAGATTGGCGACCCGGATCTCCAGCCGGTTCGGTCCGCTCCGAACGGCTCCGGAGATCTCGACCCGATAAGGCGGCAACCAGACCACGCCCAAGTCCTTCCCGTTGACGGTCACATCGGCGATCTCGGCCAGGTCGCCCAGCTGGAGGAACAACCGGCGCTGCGAGGTCCAGGTGGCCGGCAGTTCGAACGTCGTCCGATAGGTTGCGATCCCCGAAAAGGCCCTGATCCCCGCGTCGCTCGACTCGCTCCAGCTCTGAAGCCGCCCGAAGGTCGCCGTTTGCGGCGCTCCCCAGCCTTCCGGGAACTCGACCTGCCAGGGCCCGTCGACGGTCAGGGCCGCGGGATCGTTCGACGCCAGGAACGTGTCGCGGGACAGCGGGTCCGGCAGCGGGCGGCCGGGCGCCTCGGCCCTCCTGAACACGACGAAGACCGATCCCAGGGGCGCCAGGTCGAGGCGCAGCTCCGTCCGGCCCTCGGCGACCGTCGTCCAGCCCCGGCTCGCGCTCCGTCGTCCGGAATCGGGCCACCAGAATTCCGGAGCCAGCCCTCTGGCCTCCGCGGCGACTCTGAACCGGCAGGTCAGACCCTGCGGCTCTTTCGTCTTATTGCGGATGAAGTAGAACTCCGCATCCCCGGTCCTCCTATGGACGAAGTCCAATGGGCCCAGGTCCCCTTCGGGATGCCCGGCGATCTCAAGGTCGGGATCGACGCCGATGGCCCTGAGCGCCGCGCTTCTTTCGCTGGCGACGATGAAGCGGCCCCGGCCGACGGGCCGGATCCGGACCCGCGAGCCGTCCGGCCGGTCCGGCGCCTCGCCTCCGCCCCAAAGCTCGTCGGCCAATCGCTTGACCTCCCGGTCGTTCACTTCCCGGCCAAGAAGACCAGGCGAGCGGGTCGGCCTCCGGTGCCCGATGACCGTGGCCCCGTCGACGACCAGCGCCCGGATCTTCTTCAAGACCTCCAAGGGGACGTGGTCCTGCTCCGGAAGCGTAAGGACCGCATAGCTCGTCCCGTCCGGCAGCACGATCCGCCCCTCTTCGACCCGCATCCGCCGGAGGATCACCTCCGACGAACACACGTCATAGTCGTTCGACGGATCGAGGCCCGCCAATAACGGTTTTTCGGGCACGTCGCACAGAGGCGGATAGAAGTTCGGCGCCTGATCGCCGTAGAAATGGCACACGTCGGCGACGGACCAGCCCTGACGCAGCACGTAGGAACACCGCGCCAGGTAATCCATCAGGCCGCGGGCCATCGGCCACCAGGTCGCCGAGGGATTGATATCCGTGCCCGCGTGATAGGCCCAGCCCGGAAGTCCCGCCTCGGGCGGGGAACTCGCCAAGGTGTGCAGGGAAAAACAATTCAGGCCCTCGCACAGCGCCCGGTCGGCGATCTCCTTATGATTCAGGGGCCCGTCGACCCAGCGGCGCCAGGTGGTGAAGGACTCCGCGTCGACCAAACGCTTGTCGTAGACGTGCGCGGCCGAAGCGATCTCCTTGACCAGGAAGATGCCCCGGTGCCGGATCCAGAACTCGCCGCGGGGGATATCGACGGCCCCGAGCGCCGTGATCCCGTCCACCGGATTGGAATCCCAGATCGGAGGCCCCGGCCCGCCGGCCTCGGCGATGAGATCCACCCCATAAGCGTTCAGGAACTTCCGGCCGGTCAGGTAATGCGATTCGATCAGCCGGTCGCTCACCGTCTTCCGCCAATCGTAGAGGAACCGTTCCTGGGCCTCTTCATCGGCGAGCCTCCAGCCCGCGAGGAGCGGCAGGAACCGGACCGCGGAATAGCCTGTCCGGCGCTCGAATTCGCCGGCCATGAATTCGTTCCAGGGCGTGAACCCGTCGAGCTCCATGCTGTCGAACTCCATCGTTCGGAAGCCGGTTCCCTCGAACGAGTCCCGGCCCAGCTCCTTCAGGATGGCGGTGACGATGTGACGTAGATGGAACTCGGTGGCCCGGGGATCGAAGAAGTCGATCATCAGGCCGCCCGAGTTCGGACTGGGCACGATCAGCCGCTGCCCGTGATTGGCGCAGACGAAACGGAGGATCGTCCATTCCCCCGCGGGGACGTCCCACCGCAGCCGGCCGCCGGCGTCGACCCGGTCCGAGAGGTCGACGACCCGGTCCACACCGGCGATGGTCGTCGATCCGTCCTGCGGCACGGCCAGGACCGCCACTTCCTGCAGAAAGAGGGGCCGCCCTTGCTCATCTCGCGGACACTGCTCCGGCAACGCGGGCAGGGGCAATCCCACCTCGAATCGCTTTGGACCCGTAACGGTGGTCGCGGAGTGGTAGAGGCCTTTCCCGGCCTGTTCGGGAGGGATCCAGCTCCCGCCCGCGTTCCAGCCGCTCGAAGCCACGAGCCCGATCTTCAGCCCGAGCCGGTCCGCTTCGCGGATCGCATGGGCGATCAGACGCGCGGATTCCGGGCCGAGGAACGCGGGACCGGCAGGCACGCGTCCGTCGGGGTCGGCGGCCGCCGCCACGTCCCAGATCTCCCCGCCGCGCAGGCCGCCACGGGCCATCGCCTCCAGGTCGCGGGTGATCTGCTCCCTGGTGATCGACCCGTTGAGCCAAGCCCAGAAGCACCCGGGCCGGGCTTCGACCGGCGGATCGGCGAACGCGGAGGGCGATAGCCGATCTTCGGCCCGGGCCGATCTCTGGAGGTTCTGAGAAGAATAACGCGAGGAGGGATCGCCCGACGCCGGCGCGTGGGACGACCTGTCGCAGCTTTGGAGCGCGATGGCCGCGAGCACGATCAACCGGATCCGGCGGCTCAGCTTGGACATGTCGGTCCTCCGTGATCCGGTCATGGTCGGTCCCACGCGGCCAGCTCGGCGGGCAGCTCCGGCCAGGCCCCTTTGCGGGAACAGACGTAGCCGGCGAGCCGGTTGGCCCTGCGGCCGACGAGGGGCGGAGCGCTCATGTCGAATCCCTGCGTCCTGTTCAAAGGGCCATTAAGACCGCTTTGTTGTGTTCGTCGTCACCTGCCGGCCTCCTCGGCCGTTTGGAAATTCCCTTGTGGAATTTCCCGGAAATCTATTTTAAAATTGTATCTTAATTAAGGCAAGAAATGAATTCGCGCGGAGCTACGTCCGACGGCCGCATCAGCCCCGTTGGACGTTCATCCTCGGACCGCGGCCCAGCCTCGCCAGTTAGGGAGTGCCGATGAGACTTCACGCCCTGTCCGTGACGGTCGTGGCCATCTTGTGCGCGGCCGCGGGGGCCGGTCGACCTCAGACCGCTCCGGCCGGCGCGGGCTTTTCTTTAGAGAACGGTGCGCTGAACCTGACATTGACCGGGCCGGACCGCTTCCGGCTCACCAACAAGCTCAGCGGCAAGTCCTATGATGTCCTGGCTGCCCCCTTCGAGTTCCTTTTTGAGATCGGGGGCCGGACGTTTCCCGCCGTCTTGAGCGATTTCGCCCGTTCCTCGGTCGTGAGACCCTCGCCGGACCTCCTGCGGATCCGCTTCGAGGGGCAAAGGGATCTCGCGGGGCTGTCCGTCGAAGTGGAGTACCGCCTCACGTCGCGGAGCTGGTATGCCCGTAAGATCCTCCGGGTGATCAACGGCCGGACCGTCCCTGTCGTCGTCCGGGACGCCACCGTCGACGCTTTTCGGATCGAGAACATGCCCCTGCCCGAAAAGGCGGACAACCCCGTCTTCCTGGACGGGCAGGTCTTTTGGGGCCTGGAGTGGCCGATCGCCGAAGCGGGCCTGCGCGACGGGCGATTCGCTCTCGGCCATTTTCCCGCGGCGGAGGTGCCGCCCGGCGGGACCTGGACGAGCAAGACCAGCGGCTTCGGCGTTTCCAAGGCCGGGAAGATCGAGGCGGCCTTCGGCCGCTACATCCAAGACATCCGGGCGAACCGCGTGGACTTCGCCACGTTCTATTTCGACTGGCTCTGTCACGACAACTCCGGACCGCGGGAGTCCGAAGTGCTGGCCAACTTCGCGGCCCTGCGGCGGCTCAAGGAGCTTTACGGCCTCCAGTTCGACATCTACAATTCCGACGCCGGCCTGGTCGAGTCGCAAGGAACGTATTATCCCCAATTCAAGTCCAACTTCCTGTCGCGGTTCCCGGCCGGCCTGAAGCCCCTGGCCGAAGGCTCAAAGGCGCTCGGCATGCGCCTCGGGCTCTGGCTCGGTCCGGACGGCTTCGGCGAGAAACCCGAGGAGAGGGCCGTCCGAAAGGAACAGCTCCGGTCCTGGGTCAAGGACTTCAACGTCGGCCTGTTCAAGATGGACACCGTCGTCTCGGAGCTCGACCACCCGGATAAGTACATCCTGGAGAAGAAATACCAGAGCTTGGCCGATGCCCTGTCCGAAGCGCGACGCATCGACCCGGGCTTCATCGCCATCAATCACCGCATCAACAACTCGCCCTACATGCTGACCATCACGGACTGTCTGCTCTGGCGCGGCGAGGAGACCTACATCGACGTCCACATCAGCAACGAGACGGCCAGCCTTTACAACCGGGACTGTTCCATCGGCCGCGAGCTCTCGTCGGAGTTCTTCGGGACGCCCTTCCGGCAGTTCGAGGACCACGGCATCTGCTTCAACAGCTGTCTCGAGAAGTGGGAGGACGATCTGGTGGCCCAGGCCTTCGGCCGCGCCTCGGTGCTCTCGCCCGAGATGTACGGGACGTTCTTCTTCCTCGGCGACGAGGACTATCCGCGCCTGGCCCGCCTGATCCAGCTCCACAAGCGGCTCGAGCCCCTGCTGAAGAGGGCCTATCCGCTGCCGGGCGGGGACATCGCCCACGCCGATGGCTCGTCGTCCCTTGTGCTCGTGCGCAACATGACCTGGGAGCCTGCGGTCAAGACGGTCCGTCTCGACGCCTCGATCGGCCTCGCGGCCGCGCCCGGCACGCCCCTGACCGTCCGGCAGCGCCATCCCTGGGAGATGCTGATGAAGAGGGCGGGCGAGGGTGCCGTTGCCGGCGGAACACTCCAGGTCGAGCTCGACCCCTTCAGCCTCCGGCTCATCCAGATCGACGCGGTGCCGCCCGCCGAGCCGATTATCGCCGGCGTCCCCTACGAGATCGTGCCCGGGCCCGACCCCCGAAGCTTCGACATCACGCTCCTTGGAACGCCGGGACGGACGGTCGATGTCACGTTCCTCGATCTCGGGGATCGCACCGTGCGGACGGGCTCCGGCCGGCCCGTTCCGACCGGGGACAAGCCCTGGCCGATCACCTTCCCCGGCACCCCGGCGGCAGGACCGTCCTTCGCCCGGCTGGCCGATCTCAGGGACGATCCCGCCGCGGCCGCGGACGGTCAACGTCTGGCGGAGCTGGCCAAGTTCGGGATCGATGACGACGCGCTCGAGATCCGGGAAATGGTCCGTTTGAAGCGGGAGCCGTCGAAATGGGCCGAGATCGAGGCCTGCCGGGCCTACATGTGGGACAAGGTCGTGGCCGCCGAGGGGACCTTTCTCAGCGCCTTCGACGGCGATCCCGGGACGCGCTGGAGCGACGGGTTCCCGCGCCGCAGCCCGTTCACGGGCAGCCCGGCCGCCTATCGGAGCGAGACGTCCCTCTGGCGCATCGACCTCGGGCGGCCGACCGATCTGGCGAAGCTCGAATTGTGCGTCGTCCGCCGGACGGACACGGCCTTCCTCGAGGCCGTCGAGACGTCCTCCGACCTGAGGACCTGGACGCGGACGGAAGGATCGAGCCTGGCCGCGGCCGAGAGCATCCCGGCCACGGACCCGCTCAGGCGGCGCGGCAAAACGATCAAGATCTTCGATGTCGACGCGGGCGACAAGAAGCCCGTCGTGATCGGCATCCCGCTCGCCAAGGGTCCTTGGCGCTACATCCGGATCCGGGGCCGCGACTTCGGCGTCTCGGAGATCCTGGGATACGACGGTGCGGGCCGGCCCCTGGACCGGAGGGGCTGGCGGGCGACGAACTTCTTGGGCGAGACGCCCGCGCCCCGCCGCGTGTTGAGCGCCGTCCATGTCCCGGCCGGGGACGCTCCCGGCCGCGAGTACGCTGTCGCCGTCACGGCCGGCCCGGCGAATTTCGATCCTGTCGACGGCATCTACGTCGTGGCCCTGGTCGACGGTCGGGCCGTCGTCCCGCAGCACCGGGCTCCCAGCTATCCCTATCACAACTACGAATGGAACTCGGGGGCGCCGAAGCTCGCCGGCCTGACCTTCCGGCTCCCGATCGAGCGGGCCTGGAAGGGCCGGACCGTCGAGTTCCGGGTCATGATGTTCGGCGACGGGGCGGACGGGGCCCGGGCCGAGCTTCGCCTCGTAACGCCGAAACCGGTGTTCGTCCCCATGACGCTCCGCGCCGGGCCGCCGGAGAGGCCCGGTGGCGAGTGATCGATCGGATCAAAGGGGGAGAAGATGCTGGAGACGAAGAGACCCAAGCTCGACCTGCTGTCCCGACCGTTCCTCGATCGGATCGTGTCGGAAGCCGTGGACGTCATGGATAAGACGGGCGTCCTCATCGAGAACGACGAAGCGATGCGCCTCCTGGCGGACGCGGGATGTTCCTGCCGGGGGCGGATCGTCTCGTTCAAGCCGGGCCTTGTCGAAGCGTCGCTCAAGACCGTGCCTCGGGCGATCAACATGTACGACCGCGGCGGCGCTCTCGCGATGGCCCTGGAAGGGGACGCGGTCCACTTCGATCCGGGCTCGGGAGCCCTGAAGATCCTGGATCCGGCGACCTTGGAAGAACGGAAGCCGGTGACCAGGGACCTCGTCCGTTTCGCGGTCCTGACCGACGCTCTTTCGAACATCGCCGCGCAGAGCACGGAAATGATCTCCATGGACGTGCCCGAGGCCATGCAGGACCGATATCGGCTTTATATCGGGCTGAGGTTCTGCAAGAAGCCGATCATCACGGGCACCTTCGCCGTGGAGAGCTTCGAGATCATGAAAGACATGCTGGTGGCCGTCCGGGGGAGCGAGCGGGCGCTCCGGGAGAAGCCCCTGGCGGTCTTCGATTGCTGTCCCTCGCCGCCTTTGAAATGGAGCAACCTGACCTGTCAGAACCTCATCGACGCCTCCCGGGCGGGAGTTCCCGCAGCCCTGATCTCGATGCCCCTGACGGGGGCCACGGCTCCGGTCACTCTGTCCGGAGCGCTGGTGCAGCTGACGGCCGAGAACCTGAGCGGCATCGTCATCCACCAATTGGCGTGTCCGGGGGCGCCCATCATCTTCGGCGGGTCTCCCGCGGCGTTCGATATGAGGACGGGAACGCCGCCCATGGGCGCCGTAGAGACCATGATGATCAACGCCGGCCATATCCAGGTCGGAAAGCATCTGGGGCTGCCGACCCATTCCTACATGGGCCTTTCCGACGCCAAGATCGTCGACGGTCAGGCGGGTTTTGAGACGGGCATGGGGGCGCTCGTCGCGGCCCTCGCCGGGGCGAACATCATCTCCGGCCCGGGCATGCTGGATTTCGAGAGCTGTCAGAGCCTGGAAAAGCTGGTGTTCGATAACGAGATCTGCGGCATGGCCCTGCGCATGGTCAGGGGCATCGAGGCCCGGGGCGACCGGTTGGCCGGCGATCTTATCGGCGACATCTACGCGGGTGACCATTTCCTGACCTCGGCGGAAACGCTGCGGTGGTTCCGTCAGGAGGCCCACCCGGCCGGTCCCGTGGTCGACCGCGAGGCCTATGAGAACTGGGTCCTTAGCGGCAAAAAGAGCGCTTGGGACCGGGCGCGCCAGGAAGTCGCCAGGATCCTCAGCACCCACGCCGTGGAACCTCTGCCGGACGAGCGGCTCACGGCCCTGATGGACGTCGTGAACGCCGATGCCCGGCGAATGGGCATCGAACTGCCGCCTTTGGATTGAGGATCCATGCCATCAGTTCCAAGGATGCGATCATGAACGCACATCGAAGGCCGGTCTTTGCTCTTCTCGGTACGGTCATCTTGGTCCTCGGGGCCTGCGGGCCCAAGGCCTCGACCGGATCCCGGCCGGGATCGGCCCGGACCGCGCTCTCCGAGAAAGACTTCTTTGCCCCCCCTCTTGAGGCCCGGCCGGGCGTCCTCTGGCCCTGGCTCAATGGCTACGTCGACCGCGACGAGCTGGCCCGCGAACTGGAGGAGCTGAAGGCCAAAGGATTCGGCGGGGCCGTCATCTGGGACGTAGGCAGCCTCGCCGATCCGAAGAAGATCATCCCGGCCGGCCCCGCTTTCCTGGGCCCGGAGTCCGTAGCCAGTATCTCTCACGTGATCGACGTGGCCGGCCGCCTCGGCCTCGAGCTGGGCCTGTTCGCCTCGAGCAGCTGGAACGCGGGGGGAGCGTGGATCAAGCCCGAGAACGCCAGCCGGCAGCTGCTCTGCCGTCAGGTCGAGGTTCAGGGACCCGGCCGCGTCCGGACGACTCTCACTCTCCCGGACGGCGCGACCGCCTATTGGAAGGACGTTGCAGTGTTGGCGGTCCCCGCGGGCGGCGACGCCGTCAACATCTCGGGGCTCATGGACTCCCAGGGGCGCTTGGAATGGGAGGCCCCCGCCGGGGCGTCGCGCATCATGCGCTTCGTCGCCAGCAACACGGGGCAGACCCTCGAATGCCCGAGCCCGAACTCCGACGGCCTGATCATCGACCATCTGAGCCGCGAGGCCGCCGCGGTCGATATGACCTATATCCTCGACCGGATCCTGAGCGTGCGCAAGAGCCTCGACGCGCTGAAGACCTTCATGCTCGACAGCTACGAGGTCCGCGAAGCGGTCGACTGGACGGACGGCTTCATCGACGAGTTCCGGGCGCGCCACGGCTACGACCCCGTGCCCTACCTGCCCGCGCTCTTCGAACCGGCCGCCCTGGACGCCGCGATCGCCGGGCGCTTCCTCTACGATTACCGCAAGACGGTCAGCGACCTGATCATCGAGAACCATTTCCGGACGGTCCGGGACCTGCTGAACCCGCGGGGGGTGCGCCTCCTGGCCGAAGCGGGGCACGGCGGGTATGCCCGGGTGGACGCCTTGAAAGCACTGGGCTCGGCCGACATCCCCATGGGGGAGTTCTGGAACCACCAACGGTTCTGGGTGGTCAAGGAGGCCGCCAGCGCCGCGCACATCTACGGCCGGCGCATCGTCGACGCCGAGACACTGACCGGCTGGCGGAACTGGCAGGAGGGGCCCGCGGAGTACAAGCGGCGGTTCGACATCGCCCTGTGCGCCGGGCTGAACCATCCCACGTTCCACACCTTCACCCACAATCCGCCGGCCGCGGGCCGGCCCGGCTTCGTCTATCACGCCGGCGAGCACTTCAATGTCAACGCCACCTGGTGGGACCAGGCCGGCCCCCTGATCGAGTACATGTCCCGCTGCGATCACCTTCTCCAGCAGGGCCTCTTCGTGGCCGATGTCGCCTTCTATTACGGCGACCAGGCGCCCAACCTCGTGCCCGCGCGGCGGATCGATCCCGACATCGAACCCATTTATCCGGATACGGCCTGCCTGCACTGCGGCCAGCCGAGGCCCGTTCAGACCTCCTCGCTCGACCGGGGCTACGACTACGACTACGTCAATTCCGAAGTGATCCTGGAGAGGATGCGGGTCGCGGACGGGCGGATCGTCCTTCCGGACGGGCTGAGCTACGCCCTGCTCGTCCTTCCGGACCGGGAGGACATGCCTCTCGAGGTTCTGCGAAAGCTCGGCGAGCTCGTTCGGGCCGGGGCGACGGTCGTCGGCCGCAAGCCCGTTCGGGCCCCCGGCTTGGCCGGGTACCCCGCCTGCGACGACGATGTCAAGGCCCTGGCCGACGGGATCTGGGGGCCCTGCGACGGCGCGACGGTCAGGGAACGGCCTTACGGAAAAGGCCGTGTCGTCTGGGGCATCCCTCTGAACGACCTCCTGCGCGACCGGGGATTGGGGCCCGACTTCCGGCCGCTCGGCGTCGCCAACGCCGATCAGCACATCGATTTCATCCATCGATCCGCCGGACAAGACGACCTCTACTTCGTCTCCAACAGCGCCAAGGCCGCGGAAAACTTCGAAGCGGTCTTCCGCGCGGGGGCGGACGGGACGCCCGAGCTCTGGTATCCCGACACGGGCCGGATCGTGCCTTGCCGTTCGTTCGCCCGGGTCGAGGGCGGTTGCCGGTTGACGTTGGAGCTCCCGGCCTACGGCTCCGTTTTTGTCGTCTTTCGCCGGACGCCGACGCCGGCGGCCTTGCGGTCCCCCGCCCCTCCGAAGGCGGAGGACCGGCCGGCGGTCACGATCGCCGGCCCCTGGACGCTCCGCTTCCCGCCGGGCCTGGGCGCGCCGGAAACGGTGACCTGGACCGAACTGGCCGACTGGACCGCGTCCGAGGACCCTGGCATCCGCTATTTTTCCGGGACGGCGGGCTATGCCGCGGAATTCGAGATCGACGGACCGCTTTCCAGGGAGAACGAAGGCTGGATCCTCGACCTCGGCTCGTTGCGGGAGGTCGCGGAGGTGACGCTCAACGGCCGGGAGATCGGGATCCTGTGGAAGGAGCCCTATCAAGCGGACGTCACGGGCGCTCTGCGGCCGGGCCGGAACAGCCTCGAGGTCAAGGTCACGAACCTGTGGAACAACCGGCTCGTGGGAGACCTGCTGCATCCGGACCAAGAACCCGTCGCCCGGACCAACATGGTCCTGAAGCCGCGGGACTTGATCCCGTCCGGCCTCATCGGCCCGGTGACCATCCGCCGGGCCGCCCGTGGGTGAAAATAAGGAGGACGAGTCGCGTGTTACGTACCATATCAGCCTCCGCCCTCTGCCTGCTGTCCGCGCTGTGCTCGGCCGCCGAAGGACCGCGGGTCGTCCTCGGCGGCGACGTGGGGCGCGCCGCCGCCTCCTGCTCCCGGCGGTTTCTCGGCGATCCCTTCGACTCCCTGCCGTGGCTGCGGGCCGACCTGACCGGGGAAAGAGTCTCGGAGTTCGACGACGAGTGGGACCACCCCGGGCACCGGCCGTTCAAGAACTATTCCGGCGACATCTCGGGACGCTTCATCGAGATCATGGCCATGGATTCGCGGGGCGACCAGAGCGTCCATCCCGCCCTCAAAGGCCTGCTGCGGGCGGTCTCCCAAGAGCAGCGGGCCGGCGGCTATTTCTGCGCCTCCGGCGCTATCGACTGGGAGCGGCCGATCGACTTCCGGGCCGACGGCGGCATGGACGGCTGGGGCCGCATGATGCCGGCCCTGTGGGGCAACGCCCGCCTGCTCTGCGGGCTCGTCGAGGCCGTCCGCGCCTTTCCCGGCGACACGTCCATCGCCGGCGCCGCCCGCCGCCTCGGCGACTTCTATATCGCGGTCCTGCCCCGTTTCAACGATCCCGACCGTCTGGCCGAGTACGCGGCCGCCGGCTCCTACGCCGCAGGTTACGTCACGTGCTGGTTTCCCGCGATGGAGGGCCTGGTGAAGCTCAGCCGTCTCAGCGGCGAGCGGAAGTACCTCGAGGCCGCCATAGCCATCGCCGAATTCTACCGCCGGTTCGACCGCCTGCCCGTCGACCACGCGCACGGCATGCTCTGCAACCAGGTGTCGCTGCTGTTGCTCTACGAGGCGACCCAAGAACCCGATTACCTGGCCCGGGTCGAGAAGCGATGGGAGGAGCTCGTGCAGGGCGGCTACATCAACCCGGCCGGGGGCATCCTCGAGAAGGCCCAGGTGCGGTTCGCCCGCGACGAGGGCTGCGCCATCGTCGACTGGCTGCGCCTCAATCTCGCGCTCGGGCGCGTCACCGGCAAGGCCCGCTACTTGGCCATGGCCGAGCGCACGCTGCACAACCATTTCCTGCAGAACCAGGCCGTCAAGGGCGGCTTCGGACACCGCCAAATGATGTGCGACGAGCAAGGCGTCTACGGATTCGGACGAGAGATCGAGGAATCCACCTGGTGCTGCACCTACCACGGCGAACTGGGTTTCATCAACCTGCGCGAGCACCTGCTGGCGGGAGGAGACGGGACGCTGACATGTCCCTTCGCCCTGGACTTCACCGCCAAGGACGGCGCCGGCACGACGGCTTCGGTCCTGCGGCCCGGCCGGAGGGCCGGCGAGGTGTTGCGCCAGCGCGTTTCCCTGGCCGGCCGGCCCGCGGCCATCATCCGGATACGCAAACCGAACTGGGCGGACAAGATCGCCGCGGTCGACCCCGCGGGAGCTTCGCTGCCCCTCACGGCCGAGGACGGCTGGTACGCGACATCGAAACCCGTGACCGACGTGGAGTTCGTGTATTGGGGGGGCGTTTACGCCGAGGACCGTCGCTTCACGCGGCTGCCCGAAGGCCCCCGGCCTGGCGAGCCTTTCGTGCTCGGCTTCGGACCTAAGCTGCTGGCCGCGGAGACCCCCTCCCTCGCCGCCCCCAAGTGGCCGACGACCCTCGCGGAACTCGAGGCCAAGGGGCTACGCCCTTTTCCCGACGGATACCGGCGCAAGGACTGCTACTATGTCTTCGGCCTCGGCCACTGAGGTCCTTCGCACCGCCGATCACGGAAGGAGGCGCCTATGGATCGACGCGATTTTTTGAAGTCTCTCGGCCTCGGCGCGCCCGCCCTGGCCTTGCCTCGCGTGATGCCGATCAGGGGGGATCTCGCCCCGCCGGAAAAGCCGCCTCATATCGTCATCATCATGGCCGACGACATGGGGTTCGGGGATCCCGGATGCTATAATCCCGGATCCTTGATCCCGACGCCCCACATGGACAGGATCTCGGCCGAGGGCACGAGGTTCACGGATGCTCACTGCCCCGCGTCGATGTGCACGCCGACGCGCTACAGCCTCCTCACGGGGCGATATCCGTGGCGGACCCGGCTCAAAAAAGGGGTCTTGATGCCGTACTGGCCTCCCCTGATCGAACCCTCGCGCCTGACCGTCGCTTCGCTTCTCCGGAGCCGCGGCTACGGGACGGCGTACATCGGGAAATGGCATCTCGGGCTCGAATGGAAGACCAAAGACGGAAGCAAGGCCGAGCATTACTATAGCCAGGACAAAGTCTTCCAAACGGACGAGACGCTTCAGTGGGGCATCGATTTCAGCCAACCGGTCGGCGGCGGGCCCACCCGTCTCGGATTCGATCATTTCTACGGGAACGCCGGCTGCCCCAGCAACGATCCGCCGTACGTCTTCATCGAAGACGACCGGTTGGTCGCGGTGCCGACCCGAATGAGCAGGGAGGAATGGCGCGGACTCCCGGGATTCCTGCCGGGACCGATGGCCGACGATTGGTCGGAGGAAGACATCGATGTCATCCTTGCCGGCAAGGCCAAGGAGGCCATCGACCGCCATCTCGGGCGAAGACCGGACGACCCCTTCTTTCTCGTCGTCTCTCCCAATTCCCCCCATGTCCCGTGGCTCGTGCCGGAATTCATGAAAGGCAAGAGCGAGGAAGGCCCGCGCGGGGACCTCGTCGCCTTGTTCGATTGGGTGGTCGGGGAGGTCGATGCCCACCTCAAGAAACGCGGGATCCGCGACGATACGCTCCTCATCGTTACGAGCGACAACGGGGGCCAGAAAGGCGCGAACGGGCATAGATCCGCGATGGACTTCCGCGGCTACAAGGGCGATATCTGGGAAGGCGGCCACCGGGTGCCGTTCATCGTCCGCTGGCCGGGGAAGGTCAAGCCGGGAGCGGTCTCCGGAGAGCTCGTCAGCCTGGGCGACATGTGCGCGACGTTGGCCGACCTGGTCGGCGCGCCGCTTCCGGACGGCGCCGCCGAGGACAGCTGGAGCGTCCTTCCGGCGCTCCTGGGCAAGTCCCGGGGAAGGCCGCTTCATGAAGCCCTCGTCTTCCAGGCGGGGAGCGGCGGCCTGGCGATCCGGCAGGGACAATGGAAATATATCGCCTCGGATCGAGAGGGGGAGAAAGGCCAGCTCTACGATCTGGGCGCGGACCCGGGAGAGACGCGAGATCTCGCTGCCGGGAATCTGCCGATCGCGGCGGCGCTATCGGTCCTGTTGGACAGCTACCGCCGCCAGGGCTTCAGCCGGCCGATGCGAGGACGGGGCCCCGTTCGGCCCGTCCTTGGCCGCGGCGGTTAACGGCGCGGTCCGAGGAGCTCGATCTTCTGGAGCACCAGGCCGTAGTGCCCGCCGGGCGGATGGATGGCCAGCTTCTCGCCGTTCCAGTCGTCGGCGAAGTTGGCCGAGTAGAGCAGCCACATCGTCCGGCCGTCCGGGCTGATGAACTTGGAAGGGACGTTGACGAAATAGGCCTGCTCGCCGAAGTCCTTCATGTAGGCCACGAGCCGCCAGGGCCCCGTGAGGGCGTCCGACTCGAGGAGGTAGGTGTTCATGCGGGCGCAGGTGTTCCCGCCGTCGGTGACGAACATCAGGTACTTCTTGAGCGGCGCGTCGTAGGTCACCGTGACGCAGCCCATGGCGTTGTTCCACTCGAGGAGCGGCTCGATCTTGGCGAAATCGGCCGTCCACACGGGCTTCCCCTGGGCGTCGCGGCCGGCGTAGAACTCGTATTGCGAGGCGTCGTTAATGGTCTCGGGCGACGGCGTCACGCGGATGAGGTAGACCTGGTCGCCGGTGATCCAGCTGGCGTTCCAGAACCGCCACTTCGGGTCCGAGGGAGCGGCGCCGTGGGCGACGAGGTAGGCCTTGCCGTCGGGGGAGTGCTGCATGTCCTTCCCGAAATCGACGAAATGGGGCGAGCCGATCTTGACCGGGTAGCCGTTGATGCCGGTCTCCCCGAAGAGCGGTTTCGCGGGAGTGTGCGGGGTCTCTTTCCAGGACCGGCCGAGGTCCGTCGAGATGCGGAACCCGACGAAGGGACCCAGCCAGGGCCAGTTCACGGTCAGGGGCCCGTAGGGCGTCCAGCCGTTCGGGTCCAGGCAGTAGGTCCCGTAGTACCAGGTCCCCTTGTAGACCAGGCTGCCGCAGGGATAGCGGCCGTGATAGGGGGCGGCCGGGGAGACGTGCAGGCCCAGGCTGTAGACCTTGAGCTCCAGGGGGTCGTTCCCCTCGAGGACGGCCTGGCCGGTGCGGGCGGCATTGCCGCCGTTTTCCCCGGACTGGCACCCTTCCCTGGAGCCGTCCAACCGCCAGCAAGAGCCGTCCGTCCAGGGCGAATACAGCTTGTCGTCCGCGGCCCAGGACGGGTACCAGGTGTCTCCGTAGCGGAAGCCGCTCTTGAGGCCCAGGAAACGGATCCCTGTCAGCTCCCGGGACCGCTCGAAGGGACAATCGGCCGGCGGCTCCGAGCTCCAGGTGAACGGCTCGAACTTCACGACCTCGGGCTTGGGCTGGCCGAAGGCGCTGGGGAGAGGGATCATCACGATCGTGAGGATCAGGATCCCGACGGCGTTCTTTCGGACGTTCATCTTCGGTCCTCCTTCAGCGGAACTTCCGGAGAGGGCGCGTAACCCTTCTCCATCAGGCTGATGAAACCCAGCAGGGCTCCCCAATGGTAGAACTCGTCGCTCCAGCTCCCGGCATCGTCTCCCCGCCCGGTTTCGGCATTGTAGTTCTCATAGACATGGCGTTCGCCGAGCCAGGATCTTAAGAGCAGGTTTTCGGATTTCTCAGCCATGTCTTTCCGGGCCTCGGGCAGATCGTAATTCCTAAGGCCCAAGTAGACAAGGAAATTCATCGGCGCCCAAATTCTCCCTCGCCAATAATGATTGTCCTTGAAGGCCGGATCGTTCCGGGCGATGGACGGCATGATGAACTCGCCCCAGAATTCCCGAGGATCGTAGAAGTGCTCTTTCATCATCCGCTCGGCCTGCTTCTGATCCGGGACCTTGGCCAGCAGGGGGTAGAAAAGGGTCGGGGAGAGCCTGGGACTGAATTCCCCCGTCAGGAGGTCCCTGTTCAGGTACAGGCCGGATCCCGCATCCCAGAGGGTTTCAAGCATCACGGCATACTTCGCGGCCCTTTCATCCAGCTCCTGTTCCACCTCCGTTCGTCCCAGGACCGCAGCGATCTCGGAAAGGCTCCGGCAATCGGTGATGTAGAGGCTCATGAGGCCGACATCGGCCAGCAGCATCTGATGGCTGATCCTGTCGTAGACAACCTCGTCGTACATCGGGGAATTGTCCAGGCCCGACTCCCACTTGGCCCCCTTGAGGTTCCCGATGCCCCTGTAGGACCGGTGATAGGGAAGTCCATGATCGTAAGGATCGGAGCCATAGGAGAGATAGCCGTCGATCTCGCGGTTGGCGGCCCACCATCGGTTCCATCTCAGCAATTTGTCGAAGACCTCGTTGAGGAACCACTTGTCTTGATATCTTTTGTAGATCTCCTTGACCACAAAAGCGCCCACGGGCGGCTCGGAGCGGTCCAGGCTCTTTATTCCCGGTTGGGAATTATTCGGCACAAACCCTCGGTCCGTGATCTCGTCGGTGATGGCGATCGCATTGGCGTAGGCCAGCTCCTTGCAGTCCAGCGAGAGCATGTAGGCCGCGAAATAGGTGTCCCACTCGAACAAGACCCACCCCCCGGCGCTCCAGGCGCGGCTGACCGGTGAAATGACCCTGTCGTTGCCGGGATCGTAGATCGTGTTCCAGGCCAGCACCGTTCGCAGGGCCTCGTAAGCGTCCGGCGCCTCGGGATACCTGGATCTGCCGGCGGCCCATCGAGCCGCGGCCCTGTCGATGATCTCCCCGATCTCCTGCGCGGTCTTGGAGGGATCGGTCGTGATCGCGATGGGACCGGCCAACGAGAACTGCCACTTCCCTTCGGCCGCGAGGCGTTGACCCGCGGCGACGGTCAGCTCCGTCGGGCCGGAGGGGGTCTCGGCCCGGATCGTGTCGCCTTCGATCTTGATCTCCCCGGGCCTGCCCCAGAGCATTTGCGGGTCCGCCAAAATGGCATCGCCGGGCGATCCCCGGAGGGGATTTATCTGCAAGAAGAACCCTTCGTCGACGGCCGCGCTCCGGACCGCGACGCGGAGCCCCTGCCATTCGACCGTCACCTCGGTATAGAAGCCGTCCCAGGCATGGGGCCCGGGAATGACGCGTTCTTTGGCGCCGTCATCGCCCCTGGCCGGCAGGGCCTCGTCCAGCGTATCGCCCGACTGACCGTTGACCAGTTTGAGGCTGATCGAAAAACCTTCGGGCAAGAGAACGTGCGTCAGAACGCTCCGGGTATCCCAGGTGTTCCAGCCCCTGGCAAGCCGGGCCTTCATGGCGGCCCATTCACTCCCGGCCCGATCCCCGGGCCGGGATGGGGGCTTCCCGTTGCAGGAGATAAGGAAGGGGACCAAGGACAGGATCAAGAATAGGCACTTCGTTTTTTTCATAAGCCCTATTTTTCAAGCTGCTTGAGGGCCTCCTCGGCCGCCCGCCGGATCATGTTCTGATGGGACGGGATGGCCGCGGACTCGTGGAGGAACTGCGCGAGCGAGGCGTCCCCGGTCAGGCCCAGCGCCTTTAGGGCTTCGGCCCGGACGCGGACGCTTTTATCCTTCCCGAAGAGGTCCTTGAAGAACGCGGCCAGACCCTTGTCCTTGAGGGCGCCGAGGGCTTGGACGGCGGCGGCCCGGACCGAGGAATGGGAGTCCCGGCAGGCCTGCTTGAGCACGCCTTCGGCCGCGGGCCGAGGGGCTCGGCTCAGAGCTTCGACGGCGGCCCGCCGGACCGCCCAGAAGGGATCGCTCCGGACGCTCCACGAAAGCCCTGTGACAACGCCGGGTTTGTCCGGAGCGCCCGCGAGTTCACCGGCCGCGGTCATCCGGCCAATGACGTCGTCGTTCTTGAGCTGGTAGAGGAGCTCGGCCGCTTCCTTCGGGAACGTCGCCTCCTTGATCAGCTCGTTCGCGGCGTCGAAGCGGACAAGCAGGGGTTTCGTCTCGGCCGGGAATTCGAGGGTCTCCTCCCGCTCCCGGATCCAGACGCGGTGCGTCGCCGTCCCTCCGGCCGTGACGATCTTGACGCTGACCGGCACGCGGAAGACGGGCACGCCCCTGGCGAAGTCCTGGACCTGGGCGACCTTGAGGCGGACGGTCTTTTTCGCCGCATCCCATTCGTTCCGGATGTCGAAGACGGGGTGGCCGGGCTTGAACAGCCACTGGTCGAAGAACCAGTCGAGGTTCTGGCCGGAGACCGTCTTGACCGAGCGGATGAAATCGGCCGTGTCCACCGCGTCGAAGGCGTAGCGGTGGAGGAAGTGGCTGAGGGTCTGGAAGAAGATCTCGTCGCCGAGGATCGACCGGAGCATGTGCAGGACGAGGGCGCCCTTGGGGTAGCTGTGCGAGTCGAACATGTCCTCCGGCTTGCCGTAGCGGTCGGACACGATCGGCCGGATGTAGCGGGTGTGGGCCTCCCGGAGGTAGGCGCTGAGCTTGTTCTGGAGATTGATCGCCCCTTCGTCCTCGCCTCTGTCGTGGCGGTGATACAGGTAGTCCGAGTACGTCCCGAAGCTCTCGTTCATCCAGGCGTGGCCCCAGCTGCGCAGGGTGATGAGGTCGCCCCACCACTGGTGGGCCAGCTCGTGGGAGACGATGCCGATGGCGGTGAAATCCGGCTCGTCCGCCTCCGCGACCATGATCCGCGAGGTCATGGCCGTCGCCGAGGTGCTCTCGGCGCCTCCTCCGAGGGGGACCGAGATCTGGTCATATTTCTGCCAGGGGTAATCGTACCCGAAGAGCCGGTTGAAGTAGGCGATCATCTCCGGGGTCTTGCCGTAGGTCGGGCCGGCCTTGGCCTCATCCCCGGGGTAGACCCAGTAATTCACCGGCAGGTTCCCGAAGGAGTCACGGACGACGACGTACGGCGCGGCGGCCAGGAAGATGAGGTAGGTCGAGTGGGGCAGGTCCTGGGACCAGTGGTAGGTGACCGTCCCCGCCGCGGCGTCCTCGGCGACGCCGACCAGCCGGCCGTTGGACGCGACCTTGAGACCGGACTTGACCGTGGCCACGATCTCGCTGGTGACCTTGTCGTTCGGGTAATCGAAGCACGGGAACCAATGGTGGACGTTGTCGGGCCAGGAATCGGACCAGACCAGACGGGGGTTGTCGGGCGATCCATCCACGAACTTGAGCCCTTCCCGCGGCTCCCGGCCGCTGTAGGCGCACGTGAAGGTCACGATCTCGCCGAACTTGGCCGGACGGGGGAGGAGGACCTTGAGCTCCTTGCCCGTCTGTTCGAACCTCAGGGGCGCCCCATATTCGTCGACGACCGAGGTCACCGCGAACTCCTCGGCGTCGAGGACGCAGCTCTCGAGGCCCTCCACGAACGAGGACACGGTGACCGTGGCCGTCCCCGCGAACGACTTCCGGTCGAGGTCGAGCGCGATCTTGACCAGGTAGTGGATCGCGTCGTAGCTCCGGCTGCGCTCGGATTGAAGCGTCTTCTTGGAGTAATCGACCGTCTGCCCGGGCAGGGCGGCGGCGAGGGCCAGGATGACGACGGCGATGACCGTGAGCGTTCTTCTCATGTCCGTTCTCTCCTTAGAAAAGGGGCTTTTTCCGAAGGACTTGGAGGATCCCGTCCTCCTTCATCAGGGCCTCGATCTCGGCGACCGTCCGGGGCACCCCGAGAGAGAGGTTCTCGCAGCCGCTTGCGGTGATGGCGACCGTGTCCTCGATACGGATGCCGATCTCCTCTTCGAGGCGGAACAGCTGGATGTCGCAGGCGAATACGAGCCCCGGCACGAGGATCTCGTCGGGCCCGCCGAACCGGCCGGCGACATCGTGCGTGGCTAGGCCGATCATGTGGTTGTAGCCGCCGTAACGGACGATGCCGGCGAAATCCTTGGCGTAGGCCTCCAGGCCCTTGGCCTTGAGCATGGCCGCGACGTTCTCGCCGACCTGCTTCAAAGTGACCCCGGGACGGTAGTTCGCCAGGCACGTGTCATGGACGGCCAGGGCCACCTCGTAGAGCTCTTTCTGGCGGGCCGAGAACGTCCCCGAGGCCGGGAAGGAGGTCGAGATGTCGGCGTGATAATCGGCGTATTCGGGGCCGGCGTCGAGGATGACGAAATCACCGGCCTTCAGGACGCGGTCGTAGGCGTGGTAGTGGCCGTAGGCGTGGTTCTTCCCGGACATGATGATCGGAGCGTAGGCCTGGCCGGCCGCGCCCTCGAGGCCGCAGACGAATTCGAACACGGCCGCGAGCGCTTTTTCGGCCACGCCGGGCCGGGTCGACCGGATCAGGGCCCGGTGGGCGTTGACACCGATCCGGGCCGCCCGGCGAAGGACCTCGAGCTCGGCCGGCGTTTTGACCTCCCGCAGATCCCAGACGATGGGGGAGCCGTCCCGGATCTCGACCTGGGGGAACTTGTCGCGGAGCTGCCTGACGAATTGGAGCTCTCGGGTCAGCCGCCCGTCCCACGGGCTCAGGATCATCGTCCTTTGAAGGATGTTGAGCTTCTCGTTGGCGTTCTCCGCGCCGAGCTCCTCGGGTTTGAACATCGTGTAGAGCGTCCCGGTCCGCTGGCACAGGCCTGCCAGGAAGGGCCCGAACCGGTCGGCCGGCAGGACCCTCTCCACCCCCGTAAAGGCCACGGGGTCCCGGACGAGATCCCGCGGCAGCCCCTCGCCGCCGGCCTCCGCTTCCGACATGGTGAAGAACAGGGTGCTTTCCTTTCTTAAGCCGTCGACCACGAGAAAGGCGTCGGGGATCTGGACTCCGGTCAGATAGGCGAAATCATGCCCCTGCCGGAATCCCAGGTCCGAAGTGGGCGCCGCGGCGCCCAGGAAAACGGCCGCGCCGTCGGCGATCTTGTCCATGAGGCGGGCCCGGCGGGCGGCGTACTCGCCCGCGTCGAACGGGCCGGCCGCCGTCAGCCGTCCAGCCAACAGGAGTAAGCCGGCCGCTCCGGCGAGAGAACGGCGGGGCCATTTCATCGGACCTCTCCCTTCGCCGCCGCCTCGGGCGCGGAGACCGAGATCCGGACGGGCGAGGTCCATTCGCCGCGGACCCAGAGGACGAGGTCGTCGCCCTCGAGCCCGGGAACGAGGCCGGCCCGGACGTCCTGGCCGAGCGGCGACGGCCGCCCGTCGATCTCGACGCGGGGGAGCGGCGCGTCCCAGCGCCGGACCCGCAGGACCGGGTTGACCGCGGGGGAGCCCTTCGAGGCCCGCAGCGTGAACGTGATCCGGGCCGGCCCGGACGGCTTCGTCCGGGCGACGACGAAGGCCCGGTCGGTGGGATCGAAGCCCGCGCCGGTGAATTCGCCGCCCTCGACCTCCATGGCCGGCGGCGACAGCCAGGACTTGGCCAGGAGCAGAAGGGCCTCGGCCGGCTTGTCGGTCAGGCCGTTCAGCATGAGCATCGTCACGCCGTCGGGCGTCTCCTTGTAGGGCCGCCAGGACTGGATGTGGGCCAGGGAGCTGTGCGAGACCCGGTCGGGAGCGAGGGCCCAGCGGCCGCTCGAGCGGATCTGCTGGGAAACGGGCCAATGGTTCCACCACGGGAAGATCGACCGCTCGCGGATGATCTCCCCGGCGTAACAATCGATGGCCACGTTCCTCGGGTCGACGATGACGTAGGGGCTGAAGCGGGCCTTCAGGTTGACCCTGAGGATGTTGCCGCCGGCCGGCCGGACCAGCCACTTGTGCCCCGGGGTGTCCAGGTCGCTGATCCGATGCAGCGTCGCCAGCGTCTCGGCGTCGAAATCCGCCTTCTCGCCGGGAGGGCCGTCGGCCCAGGAGTAGGTGTGGACCTGGCCTTTCATGTTGGCCAGCGTCAGCGCGCCCGTCTCGATGTTGTCCTCGGGGCGCGTGCCGGGAGGGTTGATAATAATGGCCTCGTGGTACTGCCGGAAATTGTTCCACTCCCGGCCTTCCGCCGGATCGAGCCTCGGCTTGGACGACCAGACCCGGATCTTCCTGACGCACGAGCCGTCGGGGTAGACCGTATAGGTCTCCTCGACCCAGTCGCCCCATCCCGTCAGAGGGTCGACGTTGACGAGATCGTAGTGGACGCTGACCGGGGCGTATCGCCAGAGCACGACCACCCGGGCGTCGTTCGACTCGAGGATGCGGGGGTGGGAGAAGCGGGCCTGCTTGTCGGCCATGGGCTCGGCGCTGGTCGGCATCGTCGGGACCTGGGTCTCGTAGAATTCGTTGGTGTACCAGATGCCGTTCTCGGTGACCCAGGCGGGGATGTAGCTCGTGCCGCGCCAGAAAACGAGCCGGTTCGGGGTCTCGTCGAAGCGGACGACGACATCGGCCGCCTCGCCGACGCGCCAGGGATCCTCCCATTCCTCGGCGTACCGGAGACGGGTATAGTAGGCCCCGAAGCGACCGGGCCCTTTCGGTCCGGCGGGGAGGGCCGGCGGCCGGAGAGGCGACGGGCCGGAGGGCTTCAGCCGCGCCGCGGACACCTGGGCCTCGGCGGCCGAGAGGGCGGCGTCGTAGAACCGGACCTCGTCGATGATCCCGTCGAACGAGAAGGCGACCGGTGCGACGACCCGGATCTCCTCGGTGAGATCGAGGGGCGTCTGGTTGCGCCCGATCACGACATCGGCGTCCGGGGCGAAGAGCGGCGTTCCCGAGATCTTCTTTTCGCCGACCGGCTTGCCGTTCAGGTAGAGCTTGAGCCCCGCGGCCGGATCGAACGTGCCGAGGATGTGGTTCCAGGAATAAAGAGGGAGTCCGGCGTTCGAGCGGCACTCCTGCCATCCTCCGCTCGAGGCGATCTGGAGCCCGAAGCGGCCCTCGGGATCGATGCCGAAGAAGAATCCCGCCTCGCGGTCCTTTTCCTGGTTGACGACCGCGCACCAGGTCCAGGGATAGGTCTGCAGGGCGACCCAGGCTTCGACCGAGAACGCCCCACCCGAACGGGGCATCTTCGCGGCGGGGCGGATGACGGCCGTGGTCTGTCCGTCGAAACGGAGGGCTTTGCCGGCCACGCCGTCGACGGACCTGTGGAAACCCCGGACGACATCGCTACCCGGGTCATCGAACGACCACGAAGCTATGGGCGTCTTGTCCGCCGCCGCCATCGAGATCGCGAGAAAGCCTATCATGGTCAGGCTCATGAGTCGATGCATTCCCTCACTCCTTAAATTATTTTCACATAGTTCCTAAGTATCATAATCGTCATTCCTTATCAACCGATTTCAGGACCCGTCAACGGTTCTCCTCACCCCCCGCAATCGATTAATATTAATTGACTTGTTTGTACTTCCAAACAATAATGGTTATCTTAGTAACAGATGTTGCCTAATTCGTCCTGCCGGCAGTCCGATGGCATGTCGGCCCGAGGGAAAGGAGCGCCATGAAGTCCTCCGTTCGTATCTTGAAGATCCTCATTCTCTGTTCACTCCTGTCGGCCGGAAGATGCGGTGTTTCCAAGGATCAGCAAGATCCCGGGGCGGGGCGAGTCAGCTCGAACGACCGGGGATTGCACGGCTATATCAGCTTTGATGCGGACAGGCCCCCGGATCATTCGGAATTCAGCGCCGGCATGGGCTTCTATTCGGCCGTCTGGCCGCTCGTGGGAGAGCCCCTCGCCAATTTCCAGATCGGTCTGCCGAGCGCCTGGATCATCCCCGACAACTCCGACAACACGGACACGCCCCTCGCCCCCGTCGGGACCTATGCGCGGGACAATTGGCCCGAACGCGGGCCGACCTACGCGAGCGTTTTTCAGACGGTCGAGGGCGGCCTGGGCTATTGGGCCGGGAACCATTTCCGGTACGGCCCGCCCAAGTTCAGTATGAACGCGACGCCGCAATGCTATGACTACGAGGTCGCGTCCCCCGGCTGGTCGTTCTTCTATGACAACGAGGCCTTGCCGGACGCGCGGCTGGGGATCGCCCAACTCAGCAATCGGCTGCTGATCCCCCCGGATGCCCTGCCTTTCCAAGGCGATCCCAACGGGGAGTTCCTGGGCTACTCCTACATGGCCCTGCCGTTCACCGAGCCCGTGGCCGGGGAGCCCCCGACCGGGGACCAGGCCTGGACCTGCTTCCTGAGCGCCGCCAACTTCAAAGGACCGATCGCTTATTATATCCCCGAGACCTGGAGCAAGATCGGAAAGCTGTTCAATTACCCCTTCATTTACGGCCGCGGGCTCGATGCCCGGCCGGGGATCATGGGCGGCGGGGCGATGGAGATCAACACCGTCCCCGCCTTCGAATCGCGGGACGCTCAGGGCGTTGCTTATACCAAGCTGCCCGACCTCCGATTCCCGGTCGACGGTCACGGGCGGACCCTCCTCGTCCAGGACGTGACCTATTATTCGAAAGCGGCCCTTTACGATGGGTTCAAGGCCTGGCGGGACGGCGGCCCGGCCTGCTCCGGGCAGTTCGATCCGATGGGGGCTTGGAAGTCGCCCCTGACGACCCAAACGACCCGCTTCGACCAGGACGGAAAGAAGATCCACGGCGTCGAGAAGGTCTTCGATACGAAGATCTTCGAAGGCAACGTCTGGGGATTGGAATGGTTCGACGGGACCAAGAGCGCCCTGGGCCACTTCCCCCGGTATTTCAAGCACGTCGGTGACGATCGGCTGGCCGTTCCGCCGGAGGCCGTGCCCGCGGAGACCCGGCTCCACAACCAGAGTTTCAGGAGAGCGGAGGCCGGCGTGTCCTACACGTCTCCGCTCGGCGGGGCCTGGGGCCAGCCCGGACCCGCAGCGGGTCCTTACCGGGTTCGGCTGGCCGACGGATCGCTCGTGACCTATTCCTGGTATCGTTTCGTCGATCAGCCCTCCTTTCAGCAGTATGCCTGGAGCGCGGAGAAAAAGGCCAAGCTGCAGGCGTTCGTCGAGAAGATCCACGCCGCCTGGACCCTTGACAGAGACTACATGGCACCGCCCCGCTTCGGAAAGCTAGTGACGCTCGATCCGGCCCTGTTCGTGACGCCCCCCGAGGGCAGGGAAGTCGGTTATGTGCCCATCGTCACGAGGCAGGAAGCCGCGGCCGGCGGGGCCGTGGCCAAGTAGCGTTCCCGGCCCCGTCCGTTGGGACGTTGACCCGCGCCTGTCATCATTGATATAACCCGGCTGAGGAGGCGCGCATGGCGACCCCATGGACCAGGCTCACGGCCGCGATGGACAGGCTCTACGAGTTCGACCGGGAGCCCGTGACGCCCGACAAGCTCCAGTCCGGCGGCAAGTTCGCCGGCCTCTTCGCCGGGGAGCACGTCGCCGCGACCGAGTTCGTCATCGGCGCCTTCTTCGTCCTCCACGGCGTCGGCGCCCGGGACCTCATCTTCGGGCTCCTTTTCGGCAACCTCCTGGCCGTCCTGTCCTGGACCTTCGTCTGCGCCCCGATCGCCGTGCGAACCCGCTTGACCCTCTACTGGTACCTGAAGAAGATCGCCGGCCCGGGCGTGACCTTCATCTACAACATCGCCAACGCCCTGCTCTACTGCATCCTGGCCGGGGCCATGATCTCGGTGGCGGCCACGGCGGTCGGCCTCCTCTTCGGCATCCCCATCCCGCAGCTCGGCACCGTGCTCCCGCCGAACCTCGGCTGGATCGCGATCGTCATCGTCCTCGGCGCCGCCTTCACGACGATGGCCATCCTCGGCTTCTCCAAGCTCAGCCGCTTCGCCGCGATCGCCTCGCCCTGGATCTTCTTCGTCTTCATCGCCGGTGCCGTGGCCGTGCTGCCGCGGCTCGGGGTCCGGCCCGATCTCGGTAACCTCTGGGATGTGGCCACGACCAAGATCTGGAACGGCGTCGCCATCGCCGGCCAAGAGAAGCTGGGCTTCTGGCACGTCCTTTTCTTCGCCTGGTTCTGCAACCTGGCCATGCACATCGGCCTGTCGGACATGGCCCTCTTCCGCTACGCCAAGCGATGGACCTACGGCCTGTTCACGGCCTTCGGCGTCTATCCCGGCCACATGCTCGCCTGGATGGCCTCGGGCGTCATGGTGGCCGCGATCGGCCGCGAGATGCACCCCGGCCTCATGGCCTTCGAAGCGGCCGGCCTGGCCGGCGTCGCCGGGGTCCTTCTCGCCGGGTGGACGACGGCCAACCCGACGCTCTACAGGGCCGGCCTGGCCCTGCAGACGGTCACGCCCAACTGGCCGCGCTGGAAGATCACCCTCATCGCCGGCATCGTGACGACCGTCCTGGCCTGCTTCCCCATCTTCTTTCTGAAGCTCCTCGACTATGTCGCGATCTACGGCCTCGTCCTCATGCCGATCGGGGCCGTCGTTTTCGCCGAGCACTGGATTTTCCCCCGCCTCGGCCTCGAGCAGTATCGGGCCGAGAAGCGCGGATGGACCTTCAACGGCGCCGCCCTGGCCGCCTGGCTCGGGACGCTCGCCGTGGCCTTCGTCCTGCCGATCCACCTCTACTTCCGGTGGCTGCCCTGCTGGTTCATCGCCGTCGCGGCCTACACGGGCCTGATGGCGGTCCGAAGGAGGAGCGCATGAAAAGCCGTTTCCTGAAAGGCCTCTCGGGCGCCCTGGCCCTCCTCTCTCTCGCCGCCTGCCTCGCCGCGCCGGTCCTCTATTTCCTCGGCCGCATCACCGAGGCAAGCTACAAGACCGCGTTCCTCGTCGCCTCGATCGGGTATTTCGTCTTCGCCGTCGGGCGCGGCTTCGTCCGGACGGCGCCCGAGACTTAGAGAACGACCTTCTTTCCGGCCTTGCGCGCCGCGTACTGTTCGGCGATCCAGGCGTAGGTCTTGGCCAGCCCGGCGCCGAGCGGCGTCGACGGCTCCCAGCCCAGGACGCGCTTGATCATCGTGTTGTCGGAGTTGCGCCCGCCGACCCCCTTGGGCGCTTCGAGGTCGTAGCGGCGCTCGACCTTGTACCCGGCGATCCCCTCGATGATCGTGAGCAGCTCGTTGATCGAGACGAGCTCGCTCGAGCCCAGGTTGATCGGCGTGGCGATGAGCTCGTCGCAATGCATGATCATGTCGATGCCGTTGAGGCAGTCCTCGATCCACATGAAGCTGCGGGTCCGCGTCCCGTCCCCCCAGATCTCGACGCTGGTGCTGCCCTTATCCTTGGCCTCGATGACCTTGCGGGACAGGGCCGCAGGGGCCTTCTCGCGGCCGCCGTCCCAGGTGCCGTAGGGCCCGTAGACGTTGTGGAACCGGGCGATGGCCGTCTTGAGGCCGCGCTCGGCCCAGTACTCCTGGCAGACGATCTCCGAGAAGAGCTTCTCCCAGCCGTACCCGCGCTCGGCGTTGGCCGGGTAGGCGTCGGACTCTTTGAGGGCCCGGGACTCGGTGTCCTTCTGGAGGTCGATGTTGTAGGCGCACGCCGACGACGAGTAGAAGTAGCGGTCGGCCCCGGCCCGCTCCGCCGCTTCGATCATGTGGGTGTTGATGAGGACCGACCGGAGGCACTCGACCCGGTAGCGCTCGATGAAGCCCATGCCGCCCATGTCCGCCGCGAGGTTGTAGACCTCGACCGCCCCCTCGCAGGCCTTGATGCAGTTCGTGCGGTAGCTGACGTCGAGGACGAGGTCCTCGACGCCCGGCGTCCGCCGGTACCACTCGTCGAGGGGCTTCTTGTCGACGGCCCGGATGCGGCTGAAGCCCTTGTCGTGGAAATAGCGGACGAGCGATCCGGCGATGAAGCCGCCCGCTCCGGTGATGACGATGAGGTCATCTTTCTTCCTTGCGTCCTCGATGCGCTTCGGCTTATGGGCGGTCATAGCTGCTCCTGTTGAGTTCCTCTCTCCGGCCCGGCTCGGGAGGATTCCCGGAAAAGGGAGAAGAACCTATTATAATGTGTCTCCAGATCCGACGCCAACGAAAATCCAGCCCCGCGAGGCTCGGGCCGTGATCCGGCGCCCGCCGTTCAGTCGGCGACGTAGCCCAAGCGGTGCGTGACCTTGAGGCCCTCGCCCTTGACCCGGACGACGATCTCCTGAAACCGCCCGTCCGCCCGGTAATCGAGCGGCCGGTAATAGAGGAGGTAGTAGTTGCTCGAGGCCTCGGCCGCCTGGCGGAGCGCGGCGTTCGGGTTGGCCGTCGTCTCCGTGAGGCCGCCCGTGGCCACGGCCATCTCCCGGAAGGAGGCGAAGATGTCGGATGAGAGCTCCAGAAGCTGCGAGGTCAGGGTCTGGCGGCCCTGGACGAGGTCCCGGGTGGCGAAGGCCGGCTTCTTGGTGATATAGAGGCAGTGGACGGTGATGGCCGCGTCGGAGAAGTAGCGTTTGATCTTCTCGATGTCGAAGACCACAGGCTTGACCAGCTCGGCCTGGCGGTCGTCCGCGAAGCTGTGGGCCGGCAGGACCTCTTTCTGGAAGATCAGGAAGACGTGCTTTTCCCCTTCAAGGGACTTCAGGACGTCCGCGAAGCCCAAGACCCGTTCTTCGGTGAGTTCGGTCAGGTCGCGGATGTCCTTGGCCTGCTCGAAGAGGAGGTTTTCCTTGACGTCGGCCATCTCCGGCGGGAACTCCTCGTCCTCGAGCTTGTAGAAATCCACCATCATGTTCCGGTACTGCGAATTGCCGATCTGGATGTCGGTCCTGAGGATGCCCTTGAGCTTCTCGGCGACGTCCCGGCGCGAGACGCGGGCCAGGTATTCTGACCGGAACTTGTAGGTCTTGGCCGGCGTGACCACGAAGAGCGAGTCCTC
>Ga0172363_10000096_pt1 | contig 51756 bp, 54 predicted proteins | sample LakKivs2_kivu2a2_FD_114541 | JGI IMG/M metagenome (GOLD analysis project Ga0172363, IMG submission 114541) | Sediment microbial communities from Lake Kivu, Rwanda - Sediment s2_kivu2a2 | ecosystem: Environmental > Aquatic > Freshwater > Lake > Sediment | place: Rwanda: Western Province, Lake... | reverse complement strand
GATTGTATTGTTCCATTTTTAAAAACTGAATAATTTTTTGGCGTTGTTGGTGGTAATCTCGGCTATTTCTTCATAGCTTATTTTTTTAATTTTAGCAATTTTTTCAGCAACATATTTTACAAAAAGAGGTTCGTTCCTCACCGCCGCTGATTTGCGCTGATCTATACGCTGATTTTCGCCGATAGGAGGCATTAGATAAGGACAATCGGTTTCAGTTAAAATTCTATCCAGGGGAGTTTTTTTTATTATTTCGTCTAAATTTAACTTGAATATTATTCCATTAAATCCGAGGTAAAATCCCATGTTCAAAAATTCTTCTGCTTGTCCCCAATTTCCTGTAAAACAATGTATTACACCATTAATTTTTAATTTTTCATTTTTCATTTTTAATTTTAAGACTTCTATCAAGTCGTCGTGAGCCATTCGGCAGTGAAAAATTACCGGTAAGTTTAAATCTTTGGCTAAATCTAATTGTTGGCAGAGAATTGTTTTTTGTTTTTCTTTAAAGATTTCTAGTTTTCTTTTGGTTTTTGGCTTGTAATAATAATCCAAACCAATTTCGCCAATTGCTACTACTTTTTCGTTTCTCGCCAACTCTTTGTATTTTTGATAATCAAATTGTTCTTCCCTTGTTTTTACTTCGATTTCTTCCAGGTCGTTTTTTATTTTTACCAAACCTGTTTCTAAATGAATTGGGTGTAGACCGATGGCTGCGAAAATTCCTTGGGGATATCTTTGAGCAATTTCCACTGCTCTCTTACTTGTTTCGTATTTAGTACCAATATTAATTACCCAAATATCATTTTCTAAAGTTCTTTTAATCACTCCTTCAGCATCATTTTTGAAGGCATTAAAATTTAAGTGTGCGTGGGTATCAATAAGCATAAGGGTAAATTTTACCTTTTTGTTTCAAATATTATGTGGTTTTTCTTTAATAATTTATGCGATTCCCAAAATGTTAAGCCGACAAGGCCAATTGTAGTGAAGGTTGGAAGATATTCAGGAATATGAACGCCGAAACTTTTAGCAATCATAAGAAAACCTAGAATTCCAATTGAAGTCATTGCTCCATTTTTTAACCATTTATATTGGGTTACTTTCTCGATTCCCATAAGAGTTAATTGCCTTACAACCAAAGCACCGATACCATTTCCTAAAAAGATTAAGGGAATGCTGGTTGTAAAAGCGAAAGCCCCTAGCACCCCGTCAAAACTAAAAGAGGCATCTAATATCTCGAGGTACATTAATTTGGAAAAATCACTAAGGTTGGTTGTTTGACTTTGGAGCAATTCTTCTTGTTTTGCTGCTTGTTCTCTAAAACCATAAATGATAAAAAATAAGGCATTACCAATGGCAGCGGCTATCATTAAATAAATAGAAGTTCTGGCTAAATATAAAAGGACGACTAAAAGGATGGCGGTAAAGGCAAAAAACCAAACGCCATGTTGGGGTTTTATTAATTTATCAGGAACAAAATAAGGATCCTTTTTTTCTAAAAATAGCCAATGCAAATATAAAAGCAAAAGAAAAACTCCGGCGCCAATAAGAATTATTCCTTTTCTTTCTGCAAGAAGTTGAGCAAACTGTGGCGAACCTTCAATGGCTGCGCGAAACGCCCCCACAAATCCAATTTCCGGTACCGATAACCAAACAACCGTTAGTGGAAGTAATCCCCGAATAATAAAGACAGCGGTTAGAATTCCCCAGAAAAGAAAAATCTTGCGCCATTTAACACTCATTGTTTTTAGAACATGAGCATTAACAATGGCGTTATCGACACTGCTTACTATCTCAAAAACCATCAATCCTAAAATGATAATAAGAACAGTAAGCATATTTTAAATTCTCGGAAATAAAGGTTCGCTTTTTTTGGTTTTTAGTTGTTTTAATATTTTTCCTGAGGTTTCTGGTAAAAAGGGCTCTAACAATTTTGCTATTTCGCTTAGGGCAAACAATAAGTCGCCAATAACTTTATTGATTTTCTCTTTATCCTGAGCAGGGTCGAAGGACCAAGGTCTTTCTTTTTCAATGTATTTATCGCAAAAACTAATCAAATCCCAAATCGCAATTAGTGCCTCATTAAATTTAAATTCCCCTAAAGCTTTTTTATATTTCTGCCAAGTTCTATCTATTTCTTGTTTTATTTTTTTATTTTTAATTTGCGTTTTTAATCTTTGGTTTTTAATTTTTAATTTTTGGGCTAATGTTATTACTCTCGCCACCAAATTTCCCAATCCACCCGCCAAATCAGCATTGTATCTTTGCTCAAACTTTTCATAAGTAAAATCTCCATCCTCAGTTGGAGGAATTTCCCGCAAAAGAAAATACCTAACAGCATCAGTTCCGTATTTTTTAACTAATTTAAAAGGATCAATAACGTTCCCTAAACTCTTTGACATTTTCTGACCACCAGAAGTTAAATACCCATGAACAAAAATTGTTTTTGGTAGGGCCAATTTAGCTGAAAGAAGGAAAACTATCCAATATATCCCATGAAATCTTAAAATTCCCTTGCCTACAATATGTAATTTATTTTCATTTTTTTGCCACCATTCCTGAAACTTTTTACTATTTTCTGCATACTCTAAAGCATTGACATAGTTACTCAAGGCCTCTAGCCAGACCCAAATTTTTTGGGTTGGATCTCCGGGAACATTAATTCCCCAACCCTTAGCCCTTTCTGCTGAACGAGAAATACAAATATCTTCTAGACCGGAATTAATAAAACTTAAAACTTCATTTTTACGAGTTTCTGGAATTATCTTTACTTCATTATTTTCAATAATTTTTTTAAGATGATCTTGATATCTAGAAAGCCTGAAAAAATAATTTTCCTCTTCTACTAATTCGGGTTTAGTTTTATGTTCTGGGCAAAGCCCGTTTACCAACTCGTTTCCTTTGTAAAATTCTTCGCAACCAACACAATAAAGGCCTCTATATTTCTTTTTGTAGATATCTTTTTGACAAGCTTCCCATAATTTTTGAGCTCCTTTGATATGACGAGTCTCAGTGGTTCTAATAAAATTATCAAAAGTTAAATTAAGGGCTCCTTTTAGCTCATAAAATTTCTTAGCATTTCTATCAACTAATTTTTTTACACTTATTCTTTCTTTTTCGGCTGCTTGAACATTTTTTAAGCTATTCTCATCTGTTCCCGTTAAAAAGAAAACGTTCTCGCCTAAAAGTCGGCGATAGCGAGCTATAACATCGGCTTGGATAATCTCTAATGCAAAACCGCAATGTGGTTTTTCATTAACATACGGGAGAGCTGTCGAAATATAAAATTTTTTCTTTGGCATAATCTTAAAAAGGAGGTTTTAACCTCCTTTCATTGTATCATATTTTTAGCCCCATTTTAAAATTGCCGTTTTACCACATTATGCTTTTTTTATGAGTTGTTGCGGGCGGCATCTGGCTGGAGGGTGAACTGGGTTCTTCTTTTCTTTTTTTCAAAAAATCTCTTAAAAATTCAAAAATTACTCCCATTAAAGGAATAGCTAAAATTGCGCCCAAAATTCCCCAAAGTTTTCCTCCAATCATTAAAGAAACTAAAACCAAGACTGGAGGAAGGCCAATAAATTTTTTAGTCAAAATCGGAATCAAAATATTGCCCTCTATTTGTTGAATAAGAATAAAAACAATTAAAATAAACAGGGCTTTTACCCAGGAATCTAAAGCAGATATTATAACAATAACCAGCCCAGCTATTATTGGTCCTACAATTGGAATGATATTGGTGATTCCCGCAAACAGAGATAAAGCAAAAGGATAATTTATTTTAAAAAGATAAAGGGCTAAATAAAAAAATACAGCAACAAAAAGGCAACCTAAAATTTTTGCTCCAAACCAACCAGAAACTTTGTTCTGGCAAGATTTCCAGAGATTTAAAATATAGTCCTCATAACCCTTAGGTGAAAAAATTCCAATTGCTCTTTCCATTCCCTTCTCTTCTAAAGAAAGGAAAAGAGCTAAAGTAAAAATGGTGATAGTTGAAAAAATTCCCCCAAAAATAGCGGAAATGGCACCAAAGATGCTAGCCGAGGCCTTTATTAACCAACCTTGAAAACTTTGGATGAAACTTTCGAAACTTTCAAAAGCTCCGATACCCAAACTTTTTAGGGGAGGAGCTACCTTTTCAAAATATTGAGGAAAAAGTTGCGAAAAATTTTGGATTTCTGAAACAAAAACAGGGCTAATCCAATAAATCACAAGTCCCAACATTCCAAAAACAACAATGTAAACGAAGAAGGTAGCTACGGGCCGGGGAATTTTTCTTTTTTGTAAAAAATCAATAGCTGGATTAAATAAAACAGATATTATCAAGGCAAAAACAACCAAAATTAAAATATCTCTGATTAAATAAAGAAGATAAAAAGCAACAGAAGCAATCCCAATTTTCAAGATTGTCCCCCAAGAAATATCTAATACTTTTTCTTCGTTCATAATTCTGAGCAACAGCGAAGAATTATATCGACACAGTCGCTATAAAGTTAATAGTTTTTTAAACTTTTCTTCGTCTTTAAATGGACCAATTAAAGCTAAGTTTAATTTTTTGGGTTGGAAAATGTCTCTTGCTACTTTTAGAATATCATTTTGACTAACTTTATCAATTTTTTTAAAAATTTCTTCTGGGATTAAAATTTTCTTTTCCAAAAGTTCTTGAAGGCCGTAAAAAGATGCTTGGGCGTCAGAAGATTCTAATTCCAAGATTGTCTTTCCTTTTATACAGTCTTTGGCTTTTTTAAGCTCTTTTGCCGGAACTTTTATTTGAGAAATTTTCTTGTATTCTTTTAGAATAGTTAATATCGCCTTCTCTATATTCTTATTATCAATGCCGGCCTGGGTAACTAAATAACCAGAGTCAGTCTCAGCAGAAACAGAGGTTTGAATATAATAAGCAATCCCTAATTTTGTTCTTATTTCCTCAAACAACCTTGAACTCATCATTCCTCCTAAAATTATTCCCAATAACTCTAAGACATATTTTTGGGGATGAAAAATATTGTACCCCCTAACGCCCAAACATAAATGAGTTTGGTCGGTTTGACGATGATGGAGTAAAATAGATGGTTTTGATTGTTTTTCAATGACTTTCGGCTTTGATTTGGGTTGGGTTGTGTTTACTTTAGAAAAGTATTTTTTAATTTTTTCGGTGGCAGATTTTGCCTCTATTTTTCCAGCTACACAGATAATTGTATTATTGGCCACATATTGGCTTTTCATGTAATTTACTAAATCTGCCCTCTCTATTCTGTTTACGCTTTCTTTTTCTCCGGCTACCGGCCAACCCGCCGGCTGATCGCCATACAAAAGCTTTGACCATAAAACCTGAACATAACTAATCGGATGATCTTGATACATATTAATCTCTTCAATAATCACCCCCTTTTCTTTCTTAACTTCTTCTTCCGGCAGTAAACTATTTAAAAATATGTCTGATACCCAATCCAAGGCTATTTCAAAATGATTGGCATCAACTTTAGCAAAATAACCAGTAAATTCTTCTGAAGTGAAGGCATTATAAATTCCTCCAATTCTATCTAAGGTTTCAGCGATGGCTATTGTCGAGGGTCTTTTCTTCGTTCCTTTAAAATATATGTGCTCTACAAAATGAGAGATGCCGTTTAGTTCTTTCTTTTCGTATTTTGAACCTGTACCAGCCAACGCCAAAACCGTCACCGTCTGAGTGTTTTTCATTGGAATAGTAATAATTCTTAAACCATTTTTAAGAGTAGTTTTTTTGAACATTAATTTCCGAGTTTTTCTTTTAAAACTTTGACTAAATCCGGAATTTTTACTCTTTCTTGTTTCATACTGTCTCTATCTCTGATTGTCACATCCTCTTGTTTTAAGGTTTCAAAATCCACCGTAATGGCCATGGGTGTGCCCACTTCATCTTGACGGCGATATCTTCTACCAATCGAATCAAGCTCATCATATTGGCACATAAAATGAGGTTTTAGCATTTGATAAACTTCTTTTGCCTTTTGAACTAATTCCGGTTTATTTTTTATTAAAGGTAAAACAGCAACTTTAATTGGAGCCAATTTTTTGTCTAATTTTAAAACTACTTCAACTTCTTTTGTGGATTTAGTTGTCTTTGTTCTGCCACCTTTCACTTCTTGGTAGGAATCAACTAACAAGGCTAGTAATAATCGCTCAATCCCTAAAGTTGGCTCAATCACGTAAGGAATATAACTTTTACCCGTTTCCTCATCGAAATAACTTAAATCTTTACCAGAAAATTTAGAATGCTGCGACAAATCAAAATCAGTTCGGTTAGCAATTCCGGCTAATTCTGACCAGCCAAAAGGAAATTTATACTCAATGTCGATTGTTCTTTTTGAATAATGAGAAAGTGCCCCTTTCGGGTGTTCGTATCTTCTTAAATTCTCTTTTCTCAGTCCTAAATCTAAAAAGAATTTTTCCCATTCATTTACCCAGAAATCAAACCATTTTTCATCTTCCCCAGGTTTTACAAAATATTCAATTTCGGCAAGATCGAACTCTCGAGTACGAAAGGTAAAATCACCGGTAGTTATTTCATTTCGAAAAGACCTGCCAATTTGGGCAATACCAAAAGGAATTTTCAAACGCATCGATTCTTGAACAAGTTTAAAATTAGTAAACATTGATTGGGCATTTTCTGGTCGCAAATAGGTTTGATGAACTTCATCTTCTACTGGTCCCAAGAAAGTTTTAAACATTAGATTGAATTGTCTGGGAGGGGTAAAATTTTTGCCACCACATTGAGGACATTGATTTTTTGTCTTAGCTTTTCCTTCATCAATAAAGCGACCTGCAGCCATATGGTCAGCTCGATAGCGAGAGTGACATTCTTTACATTCAACCAAGGGATCAGTGAAGTGTTCCAAGTGGCCCGAGGCTTTCCAGACATTAGGATGCATCAAAACTGTTCCATCAATCAAAACTATATCAGGGGCCCATTCGCGAAGCGAGTGGGAGGATGTGGTGGGTGGGTTGTAGTCTCTCTTCTGGACAAATCTTTTTAACCATTCTTGCTTGATATTATTTTTCAAAAGAGAGCCCAGAGGACCATAATCCCAAAGAGCCTCCACTCCACCATAAATCTCCGAGGATTGGAAAATAAATCCCCGACGTTTACATAAAGAAACAATTTTTTCCATTAAGTCTTTCATGTCATTGAACTTTACCCAAATCTTCGGTTATTGTTTTATCATCGGGTAAAGTTGTGTTTATGGCTTTAGATGTGGCTTCAAGAATTCTATCTGTCCAACTGTCTTCGCCGGTTATTTTGGCTTCGCCAATAATCTCTGGAGTTTGTCCTCGTTGAGATTCCTGGGGTGTAAAAGCAATTTGAAAAGAAATATTGGGACCGAGATCGGAAATACCTTGACCCATTTTCAAATCTCCTATTGACCAGACAATTTCTCTTGATTGGGGATCGAAGGCGAACTTTGAAACTTCTTCTTCGGGAAAGATTGTCCCAGTTAACTCAATACCTTGTGGTAAAATAGCTTTCACTTTTACATCTTTAACGTCTGAATAATAATTTTTTACCTGCCACATAATAGTATAAGTCGTTTTCTCTCCTACTTTTGGTGGAAGGGGGCCTGTATTTCCAAAAACCTCATCCTGAAAATATCCCTTTTGAACCATTTCTAATTTGGAACTAATTTTAGTTACAAACTCCTCTTTTACTTGGCTGACAAAAACCTTATTTCTTAAAATTGGGTTCTTGGCCATACCTAAATCATCTTTTAATTTTATCCAGAAATCGACTTTTCCCTCTTCCATTGGCGCTAAATACTGCAGTTTCGAAACCCGTTTCCAGTCAAAGACGACCGAATCGTCTCCTGGTTGGCAAGAACCCAAATCTGATTTTATAGTCTGAAAATCAAAGGCGTCTCCTTCGAGCTTATTAACCATAAACAAGTTATTTAAATCATCATCGCCGATATTCTTAAAATAAATCTCGTAATGAAGCCAGTCGCCAGGCAGAGCCACATATTGGGGGTTTCCATTAATTTCTTGTCTTAAATAAATTGATGGCTTTATAACTTCTGATCCTTTTTCAATTTCTTTTAATAAAATAAACTCTCCCTCTTTCCAAACGCCAAGTTTTGCTCGAAATACTTTTGCCTCCCCAACTTCGCCAGAAACTTTCCCAGAAATTTCAATCCTTCCTCCCTGGGATTTATTCAAAACTGGAATCTCCCACTCGTTTTTCTCTAAGGATGTGGGAGTAGATTCAATAAATTCAAAACTCAAAGGATAATCAGTCTGACATCTCAAATCAGTTAAAAGATAATCGACATTGGAAAAATAATTTATCCTAAAAATAAAATTCTCGCCCGATTCAACTTGAGATGGCAAATCGAATTCAAAAGTTAGAGGAACAGATTTGATGGTTGTAGTAAAGGTAGTAGTTGATTCGTAGCGGGCTTTTAAATTTTTGGGTTGATAACTCAAAGTTGCTTTTGCGGTAAAACTTTCTCCTTCTTTGCCTAGTAATCTCGCTTTAAAGGAAACGGTCTTTTCTTCCCCTGGATAAATATCTTCTAAAGTTATCTCCTGGAAAGAAGATTTATTGTCTTCAATAACGGCTTGTTTTGGATATTCAAAGATGAGTTTTGGTTCTTCAAGACGGATAGTGCCATTATTTTTATATTTAACAATGTAGTCAAATTCATCGGCTAAATCTACATTCTCCGGACCTAAAATTTCCAACTTTAAAGTCTCTTTTGAGTAAATATTTTTTTGCCAAAACCAAAACCCTAAAACTCCCGCAAGGGCCGCCAAAAGAATAAGGAAAAGAATAAATTTTCTTCGCATATATTTCTTTTAGTATATCATTTATTTAACCACCTCTAAACCCTAGAGAGATAACTTTCGGAAAAATATTCTAACGATTTTAGATGTTTTACGTCAATCTTTAATCTTAACAAAATTTGCCAATTTTTCTCTAAAATTAACCTTAAAATTTTAACCGTTTCTAGATCAATTTCCTTGCCCGATTTTGTTTTCTGAAAGCAATTCTGGCAAATAATTCCTCCCGTTTTCGAATCAAAATAAAGTTTCTCAGGTAATAATTTTTTCTGACATAAGATACAGTGATAAAGTTCCAGTTGATAACCTAAGATAGAAAGAAGATTCCAGAGAAAATAGTAATAAATAATTTCTAATTTCCAATTTTTAATTTCTAATTTTAAATTATTTAATTTATTAAAAACTTCGTTTAATAAATTCCAAATATTTTCATCAGACTCCTGCCCGCGAATTAGATTATCTAAAAGTTCTGAAATTTTATAGGCAATTCTTAATTTCCTTAAATCTTTTCTAATATTTTCAAATTTTTCAATCGAAATAGCATCAGTTAAGGTTTTATGAGCTTTAGTTTGAATAAATTCGATTTCTAATAAATAAAAAATTTCTGCTCCTGACCTTAGTTTTGAAGAAATTTTTCTAATCGCCCTTCCCAAAATCTCCAATTTCCCAAAATCTTTAGTATAAAAAGTAAATAATTGATTGGCCTCACCTCGATCTTCTTTTTTCAAAATAAAGCCCTGGGTTCGGTAATGAACGAACATTTTATTTCCCTATCCCCTCTATTTCTCTCTTAAGGTATCTAATCTTTCTATCTATCCTAAGTTTTTCAGCGCCAGTTTTAGCTTGGAATCTTTGTTTTCTTAAATCTCTAAACATTCTCGTATTTTCAAATTTCTTTTTTTCGAAATAAAGACCGTATTTCTTGGTTATTTCTCCTGCTAGTTTCTTTCTTTCAGTCAAACGATACATAGCACCTCCGGCGCCAGGAATAAAAGGAGGAGCTTTTATAATTTTTTGACGAAGTTCTCTAGCAGAGATTTCTGATCTACCTCCAAAAATAGATTTATCTGGTTTGGCAGGTTGTGGTGCCTTACTCAAACTTCCTGCCGGTCTTTGCGGAAGAGGATTAAATTTTTTTATAGGTATAGCCATAATTTAAACTTTTTTAATTGCTAACCATAATTTTTGCTCGTCGACCTTTATTGTTTTCTCGATATCAAAAACTTCTTTCCCCTTTTCTCTAAACTGAAAATTCTTAATTTTGCCCTCTTTTAAGATATTCTTTGCATTTTTTTCTAAAATTTTATTTAAATCGGGAGTTCCTGAATATCTAACTAAAATTCGCTGTCTCGGTTTCAGGCCAGCAATTCTTCTCATCTCTTGAATATGACGCAAAACGTCTCTAATTATTCCTTCTTCTTTAAGCTTCGGAGTAATTTCAGTATCTAACTCTATTTCTTTTTTAATTTTACTATCAAAAATTATTTCTTTCACATTTATTTCATCTTTTATCAATTCTAATAATTCTTTATTAACTTTTAACTTTTCATTTTTCACTTTTAGCTTTTGCAGCGGCTGTCTCACCTTAATTCCTGCTTTTGCTCTTTCTGCTAAAGATGAGGCAACTATTTCTCTCACCTTTTCCATTTTCTTTTCTAGGTTTTTATCAATCAATTTTTTATAAACCTGAGGCCATTCATCTAAATGAACACTACGAAACCCGGCAACGTAATTTTGAATTTTTTGATAAATTTGTTCGCTTAAGAAGGGAATAAATGGGGCGGTTAGTTTACTTAGAGTTAGAAGTACAAATCCTAAAGTTAGAGAAGCTTCTTTCAGTTCTTTTTTGCTCTCCGGTTTCTGAAATCTCTTTCGTGACCTTCTTATATACCAAAGAGATAAATCATTAATGACAAAATTTTCAATTGAGCGAGCGGCTCCAGTAACATCGTATTTATCTAAGGAGTTTGTTACAACTAAAATCAACTTATTCAATTTTGAAATAATCCATTTATCTAATAGAGCCGCTGATTTACGCTGATATCTACGCTGATTTACGCCGATATTCTTCTGTTTGGTTCCCTTTAATGCTGAGTATGTGTTATAAAATATGAAACTGTTCCAAAAAATCATTATGAATTTCCTCAGGCTTTCTGCTACATCTTTTTCTGAAAATAGTTTTGAGTCACCAGGCTTGTTAATGGTATAAAAATACCAACGAGTAGCATCTCCCCCATATTTTTTAATGATATACCTGGGGTCAACTACATTTCCTTTTGATTTTGACATTTTTTCTCCTTTTTCGTCTAAAACATGGCCCACAGAGATTACATTTTTATAAGGAGTTCCGAAGCCAAGAAGCGTTGAAATTGCCAATAATGTATAAAACCAACCGCGCGTCTGGTCTATTGCTTCACTGATGTAATCAGCGGGGAAAAGTTCGGGCGGAGAAAATTTTTGATTTTTGATTTTTGATTTTTGATTTTGAGCGAAGGGCCAATGGCCCTGAGCGAATGGCATCGAGCCCGAATCAAACCAGCAATCAATTACTTCCGGAACTCTTTTCATCAAACTTCCACAAGAAAGGCAAGCGAATTGAACTTCATCAATATAGGGCCGGTGGAAATCTAATTCCATTTTTTTATTATAGGGTAAATTTTTAAATTCGATTTTTCTTAATTCCCCTGTTTTTATTTCTTTCTTTTCGAGAATATTTTTTACAAATTTTCTCAAATCATAACCATAAATTACTTTTTCAAATAAAGTCAGGGGACGTTGGTGGCTAACGATTAAAATATTTTTCCCTTGATATTTTTTATCAATCTCTTTTATAAATTCATACATCCTTTTTTCTATTTCTAAATAGTTCTCACCTTTAGGGGGAGCAATTTGAAATCTTTTTAAATAGTATTCTAAGGGCGAGAGTTTTCCTTCCCTGTCCCAAAAACGCCCGGCTTCATTGATTAGTTTCCCATTTAAAATTCCAACATTAACCTCTCTCAGTCTTTTATCAAATTTTGGTTCAAATCCTAATTCTTCACCAATAATTTCGGCTGTTTGTCTTGTTCTTAAAAGATCTGAAGAAAATATTAAATCAATTTTTTTCTTTTTTAATACTTTAGCAGCTTTTAAAACCTCGATTTTCCCCTCGTCAGTTAAAGGACAATAAATTTTCTCTGGCCAACACATAGCCATTTTCTTTTTTTGTCTCAGAGAATCCCCATGGCGTAAAATAAAATAATTATTAGTCGAGAATTTTTGAGCTAAGAGCTCTTTCAAAGACCCGATAACTTCTAAGTTTTTGCATTCTTTACACTGCCAAATGGGTGCTGGGGTCCCCCAATATCTTTCTCTGGAAAGTGCCCAATCTTTAATCTCCTTTAACCATTCACCAAACCTTCCTTTTTTTAAATGAGACGGAATCCAATTAATTTTTTGATTATTTTTAATTAAATCTTTTTTAACCTTTGTCATCCTGATAAACCAAGACTCTTTAGCATAATAAAGCAGAGGCGAATGACATCTCCAACAAAAAGGATAATCATGCTCATATAGTTCCTCTTTAAAAAGTAAATTTCTGCTTTTTAAGTCCTCAATTATCAATGGATCGGCCTCTTTTACAAACATTCCAGCCCATTTTTTAACATCGAGGGTAAACTTTCCCTCTTCATCAACCGTTAATAAAATCGGAATCCCCGGTTCATTTTTAATTTTTAATTTTTCATTTTTAATTTTTATTATATCCATATCTTCCTCACCAAAAGCTGGAGCAATGTGGACTAAACCCGTTCCTTCTTTTAAGGAAACAAAATCGCCGGAAATTACTCGATAAGCAGCGGCTGGAACTTCGGAGTCCAAAGGATAAAGAGGTTGATACCTTAAACCAATTAAATCTTTTCCTTTAAATTCTTTAACAATTTCCCCTCGAAGATTAAGAACTTCGAAGGGACCCACTGGTCTCCAGAAGGGGACGGGTTGGCGGATGAGGGGTTGTAGCCTCTCTTTGGCTAAAATTAAGTATTCTCCATTAATTTTCACTTTGGCATAAATGAAATTTTCATTTATTGCAATTGCTACATTACCCGGCAATGTCCAAGGGGTAGTTGTCCATACCAATAAAGAAGTGTTTTTAAATTCGGGATTTAAAATTTGAAATTTTATATAAATTGCGGGTTCTTTTATTTTCTCATAACCCAAAGCTACCTCGTGACTTGATAAACTCGTTCCGCACCTTGGGCAATAAGGCACAACTTTATAATCTTGGTACAAAAGTCCTTTTTTGAAAATTTGTTTTAAAATCCACCAGATTGTTTCAATATAATTGGTTTCATAAGTAATGTAAGGGTTTTTCAAATTTAACCAAAAACCAATTCTTTCGGTTAATCTTTCCCAATCTTTTTTATATTGCCAAACAGACTCCTGGCACTTTTTATTAAATTTAGCAATTCCATATTTATCAATTTCTTTTTTACTTTTTAATCCCAATTTTTTCTCAATCTCCAATTCAACTGGCAAACCATGAGTATCCCAGCCAGCTTTTCTTAAGACTCGAAAACCCTGCATTGTTTTATAACGGCAAATAATGTCTTTGAAAATCCTGGCTAAAACATGGTGAATGCCAGGTTTTGCGTTAGCCGTCGGCGGCCCTTCATAAAATACAAAATTTGGCGCTCTCTTGCGCTGTTCAATCGACTTTTCAAAAATTTTATTTTCTTTCCAGACTTTTAATATTTTCTTTTCTAATTTGGGGAAATTTAAGTCCATATGATTACATTTCCTCAGGAGCGCTCACTCCTAATAACTCTAAGGTATTTTTGAGGGTGATTTTCGTGGCTGAGATTAGAGCTAACCTGGCTTGGGTTAATTCTTTATTTTCCGACAAAACTCGACAGTCTCTATAAAACTGGTGAAAAACAGTTGCCAAGTCTATCGCATACTGAGGAATTCTCTGAACTTGATAATCTTTAGCTGTATCTTCAACAATTTCTGGAAATCTAATTAACTGTTTAATAAACTCTAATTCACTTGGATGATTTAATAAAGAGGTATCAAAATTCTTAATTCTTAATTCATAATTCTTAATTCTTTTAAAAATGCTGCAAATCCTTGCGTGCGCATATTGGACATAATATACCGGGCTCTTGGTTGATCTTTCTTTCGCCATCTCCACATCAAATTCCATCTGAGTGTCTAAAGATTTCATTAAATATATAAATCTAGCAGCATCTTGCCCCACTTCATCAACCAACCATTCTAGGGTGACTATTTCTCCTTTTCTTTTGGAAATCTTTCCTCCCTTTAACCTAACTACTTGGGAAATCAAAATATCTAAATCTCCCTTGTATCCCAATATTTTTGCTACTGATTTGATTTTTTGAACATGCCCCTGGTGGTCAGCTCCCCAAATATTAATAATTCTTTGAAATCCCCTATTAAATTTATCTTTATGATAGACAATGTCGCTTAATAAATAAGTTGGTTCACCCCCTTCGACTTCACTTCTAATCACTACCCAATCTTGAGAATCGCCAAATTCTGAAGTTTTAATCCACCAGGCACCTTCTTTTTGGTAAACTAAATTTTTATTTTTTAGCCAATTGAAGATTTTATCAACTTTATTTTTTTTATATAAATCTTCTTCTGAAACCCAATTATCAAATTTGATTTTTAGTTTTTCTTCAATAAATTCTTTAATGTCTTTTTGGACTTCCTGGGCTAGTAAGTAACCGGCCTCGCCTTCATCAGAAATTTTTTTTAATTTCGATTCTAAATTCTTAATTCTAAATTCTAAATTCTTCGTTAGATAAGTTACTCCTTTTCCTAAAGCCGTCTTCCCCAATTCTCTAATCTGATTACTGTTTTTCGCATCGTTAATATAATATTCTCGAGTAACTTTATAGCCAGCTTTTTCCAAAACATTAGATATTGTATCTCCAAAGAAAGCTCCACGACCGTGACCAAGATGAAGTTCTCCAGTTGGATTGGCTGAAATAAATTCAACATTAACTTCCTTACCTTTTCCGATTTTAAGCTTACCAAATTTTTCTTTTTGTCTTAAAATTTCACTAACTTGTTTTTGTAAATATTCTTTGGAAACAGAGAAATTAATGAAGCCGGGCTTCGCTGTTTCAATTTCATCGAAAACTTTTGAATTTTGAATTTTAACTTTTGACTTTATCATTTCCGCTATTTCTATAGGATTCCTTCTAACTTGTTTCGCAATCGCCATCGCCACATTTGTGCTATAGTCGCCGTGAGTTTTTTCTTTTGGAGATTCAACGTTAATTTCGGGAAGCTTAAAATCAAAAAAAACCTCTTCTTTCTGAAGTTCTCTTATTACTTTTTCTATTAAATTTTTAATTTCTTCTCTTGTCATTAATTTAAGTTTATCTCAATTTTTGCTAAAATGAAAGGGTGAAAACCTTTGCTGAAAATAAAAAGGCCTATTTTAACTACCAAATCCTGGAAAAATTTGAGGCGGGGATTTCTTTGATTGGCCAGGAAGTAAAATCGATAAAAACAAGGGGAATAAATTTAGCCGGCTCTTATATTGTAATAAAGGGCCCTGCCGAGGGCGGGCACGCCGAGGCTTTTTGGGTTGGAACGAAAATTTCTCCTTATCAGCCAAAAAACGCACCCTCTAATTACAACCCCGAAAGGTCCAGAAAACTTCTTTTAAAAAAATCAGAAATTAAATATTTAATCGGTAAATCAAAACAAAGGGGCTTGACTTTAATGCCATTAAGGATATATAATAAAAATGGAAAGATAAAATTGGAATTTGGAGTAGCACGCGGAAAGAAAAAATTTGATAAAAGAGAAATAATTAGAAAACGGGAGGTAGAAAGAGAAATAGAAAGAACTTTAAAACGGGGGCGCGTTGAATAGACGGAAATTTAACCAAGACAGGCAAGTCGAGCATTCTCAAAATCTCGTTAAACTTTGAGAGAGGGAATCTAAGTGCCAACTTATCCCAAAAACCTGCTTTAGTGTATGCGTAAGCGTCACTTAAAGCAGCATCCGGTTCGTTGATTCTCGATAGGCGAAACCCGGGTGTTATATCATCGAGATAGATAGTTCTTTTTAAGGTCTAGAAAGGCTATCAAACCGGAATAGACTAAAAGTAGAAAGATTTCCGCCCAATTTATACTTTCTACTATTCATCAAATTGGGACATGCTTGTAGATCTATTTTGGGAAAAATTTCCGGACAAGGGCTCACCCCCTTCGCCTCCACATAAAATTAAAAATTCTATTCTTAAACGACCATTAATCAACAATCAAATAAGGGCTTTGCAGATAAGAGTAGTTGACGACGCCGGAAAGCAGTTGGGAATTATGGCATTACAAGAAGCGCTCCAAATTGCCAAGGAGCGCAATTTAGATTTAATTCAGGTTACGGAAAAAGTAGAGCCACCCGTCTGTAAAATAATGGATTATGGAAAGTATCTATACTGGCTTCAAAAAAAAGAAAGGGCAGCAAAGATAAAAAGAGGTGGAGAATTAAAGGGAATAAGATTGGGGTTTAATATCTCTTTACATGATTTAGAAACCCGGGTAAACCTGGCCGAAAAATTTTTAAAAAAAGGGCAAAAAGTTAAAGTTGAAATGATATTAAGGGGACGAGAAAAAGGATTTTCCGACTTTGCTAAAAAGAAAATTGATCAATTTATCGAAATTTTAGAAAACAAAATTCCAATAAAAATTGAAAGGGAATTGAAAAAAGAGCCAAAAGGGTTCACAATGATTATCGCCAAAAGATAATCCCAATCTACGAATTTTATCCGAATTCTCCTAATAGTGCATTCGAAGCATTCGGATAAATTAGGATATTAGAATTATATTTTTATGAAAACTAGGAAGTCTATATTAAAACGTTTTAAAATTACCAAAACCGGTAAAATTTTAAGAAGGATGACCGGCCTTGATCATTATCGAGCAAAAAAATCAGGGAAAAAAATTAGAAAAAGCCGTAAATGGGTTCGAGTTCCCAAAGCCGACGCTAAAAAAATTAAAAGATTGCTTCGCTAAATTATTATGGTTAGAGTAAAAGGTGGAAAATTTTCCCAAAAAAGAAGAAGGCATTTATTAAAATATGCCAAGGGTTTTCGTTGGGGAAGGAAATCAAAATACCGGGCGGCTAAAGTAGCTTTATTACATGCTTGGAAATATGCTTTTAGAGATAGGAGGGCTAAAAAAAGAGAGTTTAGAAAACTTTGGCAAATTCAAATTAATGCTGCCTGTAGGCCTTTGGGAATTTCTTATAGTAAATTTATTGCTGGATTAAAGAAAAACAAAATTGAACTTGACCGAAAAATCTTGTCGCACCTTGCCCAAAATCATCCCCAAATTTTCGAGAAGATAACAGAGAAAGCAAAAAGCTAATTTTATTAATTTCTCTAAAAAATAAAATGGGCCGACCATTAAGATGGTGCGGCCTTTTTCTGATCAGGAATCTTTTCTAATTCTATTCTTTCCCTAACGATTACATCTCTTATGGGATTCAGAGAAGCATTAATAATGTTGATTGCCTGTTGAGCTTGAAGTAATGTTTCGATAGCCTCTCGGGTCACTTGCGGGTTACCACCGTCGATTCGCTGGTTAAATCCTTGAATCTCTTGCGAAGCAGTTTTAAGATCGATAACCTTGTCAGCAACAAGATTTAGCTCGGCTACTATTTTCTTTAGGCGATCCATTATTCCTCCTTTTTTCTGTTATTAATGACGCTATTTTCATTTATTATATCACTTCCTTGTTTAAAACTAAATAGGCCGGATGTCGGCTTCTTCTTGAAGCTCTTTTATATTTCTAAAGCCTTGTTTTTGTAAGCTTTGTTTTACACCGGCAATTAGTTTTGGTAAAAAATCATAACCTGAACCCCGATAAGGCACCTTAGTGACTACCCCTTCAGCAATTCTTGTTTTCGTTTTGTCCACAGCGTATCTCACGGCCGACCTTCTCTCCATCGCCTCTAAAGATCCCATACCCCGGTATTTTTTCACCATTCGGTTTTGCTCGTAATCAAATTCTTTCTCACCAGGTGACTCATCTAAACCAGCTAACAAAGAACCCATCATCACTGTTTGGGCTCCTAAAGCCAAGGCTTTTGTTATATCCCCTGGTTTTGCTATATCTTGACTTATATCGTCAGGGATTTTTATCCCACCGTCAGCAATAATTGGGGTAAATCCATATTTTAATTCTAATTTCTTAATTGCTTCGGCGCATTCCCAAACTGCACTGGCTTGAGCTCTGCCAGTTCCAAGTTCTTGTTGAGTGATGCAGGCTGCACCTGGTCCAATTCCAACTTTTATTGCATCGCAATCTTCTGATCCTTCTCCAATTATCTTCTCAATCATTTGGGCCGAATCAACATTTCCGACTACCACTTCTAATTTTGGGAAATTTTGTTTTACCCATTTGGCAATCTCTAATTGCTCTTTAAAAACAACACTGGCGTCAACTACAATTCCATCGACACCGGCCAAAATCGCTTTTTTTATTCTTTCTTGAGCTAGTTTCAACCTCGATTCTATAGCAATAAACACTCTTAATTGATTATTTTCATTTTTTGTAGCCAAAGGATATCTTTCATTTTTCCTAATATCAGAATCGGTCACTAGGGCAACAATTTTATCTTTCTCATCTACAATTGGTAGAGTGTCAAGATTATTCCCCCTCAAAATTTTCTCAGCAGATAGAAGGTCATTTTTATCAAATGTCTCTGCTTTTTGAGCCACTATTAATTTTTCTCTTGGAGTCATAACTTGGCTTAATTTTGTTTCCATATCCTTTCTGTATCTGATATCTCGATGAGTAACAATCCCTACTAACTTTGAATTTGAAGTTCCGTCCTCAGTTATCGGTACACTGAAAAAACCGTATTTTTCATTAATGTTATGAACATCTTTAATAGTATTTTGAGGAGACAAGACCACTGGATTATAGACAAAACCAGCCTGAAATTTTTTAACTTTTTCTACCTCTTTAATTTGCTCATCGATTGTTGAAAAATTATAATGGATAACGCCTATCCCGCCCATTAAAGCCGTTAAAATTGCCATTTCGGCTTCAGTCACTGTATCCATCGACGCAGAAACAAAAGGAGTTTTTAGAATAATACTTTTGGTAAAATGGGCTGTTAAATCAACCTCATCTCTCTCAAAATTAGGCAGGCGATTGGGAATTAGAGTAATATCTTTATACCAGAATTCTTTATTTTTTAGGTCTGTATGCAACTTTGCCATGTGGATTAATAATTATACCTTCTTTTTTTAATAATGCAATTTTCTTTTTGACTCCATATTTGTAGCCGCCGATCTTACCATCTGATTTTATCACCCGATGACAGGGAATTTTCGGGTTTTTATTTTTATTTAAAATATTTCCTACCGTTCGATAGGCGCGGGGATTTTCAGCTAATTTAGCCACTATTTTATAGGTCAGAACTTTTCCTTTAGGGATTTCTTTCACTATATTGTAAACTCTTTCTCGAAAGGAATTCGTTTGTTTTCTTAATAATGTCTTTGGCATTTTTAAAAGTTAATTTTCCCAAGGCATCTTCGTAGGGCAGCCATTCATACCCCAGATGCTCAAAGGAAATCTTTACATCTTTTGTTTTTGTTTCCGCCAAATAAAATGTAACAAATTTTAGAATATTTTTTTCCCTGAATTTAAAAAAATATTTTATCCATTCTTTAAATCCTTCGACAAGTTCAATATCCTTTAACCCTGTTTCTTCTTCAACTTCTCTTTTTACTGTCTCAATTTCGTTCTCCCCCTTCTCAATATGGCCTTTGGGTAAATCCCAATATTCCTTTGGCGCTTTTGACGAGGAAGGATAGTGTAAGAGTAAATAAAAAATTTTATTTTTCTCTTTTCTAAAAATTACCGCTCCGGCTGATTTTTCAATTGACATTTATTTAAAAAATCTTAACAATTTCTCTAATGGCCAGCAATTTATAATGTCTTCTTTTTCGGCCCAGCCGCGGCGGGCTTGGGCAATACCGAATTCTATAAATCTTAATTGATCTCTATGATGAGAATCGGTATTAATTATCATTTTTACTCCAGCTGTTTTCGCTCGACGAATGTTCTGATCGTTTAAATCTAATCTTTCTGGATAAGAATTTATTTCCAAAATCACTCCGAATTCTTTAGCCGCTCTTAGAATTTTATCAAAATCGATTTGGTACTCATCTCTTCTTTTTAAGATCCTGCCGGTTGGATGGGAGATACTGTCGACATTTGGATTTTTCATAGCTGTAATAATTCTTTCCGTCATCCTTTCCTTAGGCATTTTAAAATTGGAATGAATTCCGGCAATTACGTAGTCGAGTTTAGACAAAGCTTCGTCATTAATATCAATCGACCCGTCGTTTAAAATGTTGGCTTCGCATCCTTGCAAAATTCTAAACCCTAAACCCTTAACCCTAAACCCTAAATTGATTTTATCGATTTCTTTTCTTTGCTCAGCCAATTTTCTTTCATCTAACCCATGTTCAATTCTTAAAAACTTTGTATGGTCAGCAATACCAAGGTATTCGTACCCCATTCTCTTTGCTGCTTCTACCAACTCGGAAATCGTATTTGCTCCGCCATCCCATTTTGAGTGGCAATGAAGGTCACCCTTGATATCTTTGTAATCGATAATCTTGGGTAATTTATGATTTAGAGCCGACTCAATTTCTCCCTGATTTTCCCTCATTTCAGGTGGCACCCAATCCATACCCAGGGCTTTGTAAATTTCTTCTTCAGTTTTTCCGGCAATCATTTTTGGCCCACGAAATAACCCGTATTCTGACAACTTCAGTCCCAGGGTTATGGCAATTTTTCTGGTAGCAATGTTATGTTCTTTTGAACCAGTAAAATATTGGAGGGCTGAGCCATAACTTCTTTTAGGAACTACTCTGATATCCATATCAAAACCTCCTCGCATTCTAACAGACGCCTTAGTGGTTCCCTTCCCCCAAATTTTAATAATTCCTGGCAAAGAAACAAAAAAATCCATTACGACTTGTGGATTTTTTGAAATTACCAAAAGATCGACATCACCGATGGTTTCTTTCATCCTCCTTACCGAGCCAGCTGGATCTACTCTTTCGACTCCCTTTAAGCTTTGCAGTTTTTCATAAACTTCTTTTACGACCGGTAAAATTTCTCCCAATAAAAATCTTCCTTTTGCCCTTTTTAAAAAAGTAATTCCTTCTAAAATATTTTTTTCCGTTTTTTCTCCAAAACCAAAAAGGGGGGAGATTTTGTGAGTTTTGATTGCTTTTTCTAACTCTTTTAAATTTCTAATTCCTAATTTTTGATAGAGCACCTTTACCTTTTTCGGACCCAATCCTTCAACCTGGGTCAATTCTTCCATATTTACCGGCGTTTTCTTTTTTAAACACTCCCAATATTTAATTTTCCCGGTTTTTAAATACTCTTCAATTTTATCTGCCATACTTTCCCCTATTCCCGGAATTACTAATAGGGCCTTTCGACCCCCATCTTTGTAAATCTCCTCAATATCTTTTTCTAAAGTTTCCAAAGTAATAGCTGCCTTTTGATAAGCATAGGGTTTAAACTGAACTTTCTCCATTTCCAAAAAATCAGCAATTTCATTAAATATATTAGCAATTTCCTGGTTTTTCATACTATTTTTCTTCTTTTTGGAAAATTTCTTTTAAGCTAAAGCGGAGGCCATGGTCAAAAACTCCTTTAATCTCTTTTTTTAAAAATAAAAGCAAAAAGGCGCCAATGAGGCCAATAATTCCAACGGCAATAAAAACTGGGTTAAAGCCGAATTTTGTCACTGCCCAGCCTCCGATTGCTCCGGAGATGCCAGCTCCCAAACCAACTGAAGTGGCATCCAATCCCCATTCGGTTGATTCTCTGCCTTTATCAATATGTCTGGTAAAAATTGCTGGCCAGGCAGAGAGAGTCATAGCCATGGCTATGGCATGAACTGCTTGAAGGGAATATATATGCCAGGGAAATTTAGAAAAGATAAAGCCAAAAGGTACTAAAGCGGCAATAAATAATCCGACAGTTAAAAACCAATAGTCATCTCTCTCACTAGGTCGAGAATCCAAAAACATTCCAATCGGAACTCGTAATAAAGACATTAAGATTAAGTAAATGGCTGAAGATAATCCAGCGACAAGAGCACTTCCTCCCTCAATTTTCTCAACAATAAAAATAGCGAAAATTGGAGAAATTAAACCCAAACCGGCATAAAAAACCAAGTCACTCAAAATTAGATATTTAACAATTCGATTGATTTTAAGATTTATCATTACTTCATTTTAAAATAATCTTAGTTCTTGACAAGGTTTCCGATTTGAGTATAATGCATAATCAGGAGGATCCCCGAAATTAAAGGGGATTTCGCCTCTTAGGCCGGCAAGAGGTCATTTGGTCGTTTGCTGCCGTAAAAAATTTGGGTTTTACGAAAGAAACCAACCAAAGCCTAAACATATGGAAAAAAAGCAAGAAAAGAAACAGTAAATGAAAACGGGCGCCAAAAAGCGCCTGTTTCATTTTTTGAAATTTTTAACTAACAATTTGAACCACAATTTCTCTTTTTCTTGGCCGATTGTCAAAATCAATTAAAACAATCTGTTGCCAGGTACCCAAAACTAATTTCCCATCTTCAATTGGAACAGCTAAAAATGGTCTCATCAAAGTTGCTCTAATATGGGCATAGCCATTACAATCTCCCCACTTTTTACAATGTTCGTAATTTTCATTCATCGGAGCTATAATTTCTAAAGCTCTTTTTAAATCTCTTATCACCCCTTCTTCATATTCGATAGTCGCTATGGCGCAGGTTGAGTGGGCGACAAAAACTAAACAAATACCATCTTTGACTTTAGAATCTTTTACAATTTTAGAAACTTTATCTGTGATATCAATGATATCATTAAATCCCTGGGTAGGAATGGTGAATCTAAAACCCATGCTTTTTAACAAAATTATTAATCTTTTTATAGAGGGTGTTTTTAAATAAATCTATTTCTAATCGAAATATAATCACTAATCCAATTAAGGCCACAGAAAGTTCGGCTCCTCGAATAATCATAGTGAAGGCGGCGGCGGTAGGAATTCCTAATCCTAAAGAATTAAAAGCGAAGGCCTGAATTGCTTCGTGAGAACCCAAAGCAGTTGGAATGGGAATCATTGCCGCTAAATAAGTAAAACCAAGAATGGATAAAATCGGTAATCCTCCAATACTTCTTCCCAAAAAGATAATCAAAAACCAGGCCCTGAGATACATTGTGACTGCCCGCAAAAAGGAGAGGCCGAAACTTTTCCACATTGATTTATTTTTTAATTTAAAGAAATTAAAAATTTCTCCTTCAGTCTCTAAAATCGAATTGGCGTGGTTAAACTTTTCTAAGCCAAAACTTCTTAAAATTAATTCTGCCACACTTTCTCTTTTAAGGGTTTTAAAATAAAAAAGGGAAATACCAATAGTAAAAAATAGAAATATTCCACCAAAAATTTTAACTAAATTTCCCGATGGCAAACCAATCATCAAAAGAAAAAATAAAACTCCAAAAAAAATAACCACCAAATTGATAGTCCATTCTAAAATTCGATCGATAATTACTGAAGCCATCCCTTTTGACCAGGGAATAGAATTTTTCTCTTTTAAAATATGTCCTCGGAAAATTTCCCCAGCCCATAAAATAACCGGAGCTAAAAACATTAGTGAAAATCCTGCTAAAAATGGCTTAAAAAGTTCTTTGAAAGAAATTTCCACGCCTTCTCCTCTCAAAATCTCCTTCCATTTCCAATTTCCAATCAGCATCATTAAAAGGGTTAAGCCAAAAATTGCCAATCCTTTCCAACCAGTGAAAATTAAAAAGGCATTTTTTATTGCCGGCCAACTGACAATTTTTAAAATCGAAACAAATAGCCCTATTCCAATAAAAAGAGAAATTAAGAAAAGTAGAAATTTTTTCATGTATCATTTTCCAATAAATTAGCTTCAAATAATTTTACTCCTAAGCGAAATAAAATTCCCACACCTATTAAAGCCACAATTATCTCAGCCCCTCTTATAATTAGAGCAAAAGCTGTCCCAAAATTTGCCCCCAGCTTTAGAGCATTAAAGGCAAAAGCCTGAATTACATCATGAACCCCTAAAGAAGCAGGTATCGGAATTATTGTTGCTAAATAAGAAAAACCAATAATTGATAAAACCGGTAAAAAACTAAGGTTCTTACCTAAAAAACTAATTAAAAACCAGATTCTTAAAAAGTTAATTGCTTCTTCTACAAAAGCTAAGCTAAATCCCTTCCAAAAAGGGGCTTTTTTTAACTTAAAAAAATTAAAAATTTCTTTTTCAACCCCTAAAGGTTCTCTGTCTAAAGATTTATAATGAAAAAGATTTAAAAAAGACTTAACCAGACTTTCCTTTTTAAAGACTTTAAAGTAAAAAAAGGATATCCCAAGTAACCAAAACAAAAATGTCCCGCCAAAAATTATTGCTAATTTTTTTGGCGGAAGGCCAATTGTTAAAAGAAAAAAGATAAGTCCCAAAAAAACAACTACCAAATTAGTAGTCCAGCCGAAAATCCGATCAATAACTACAGAGGCCATTCCCTTTGACCAGGAGACGGAGTCCTTCTTTTTTAATAAATAAGCTCGGAAAGTTTCTCCTCCCCAGAATATCATTGGGAAAAAATAGGTTAAAGAAGAACCGGCTAAGTAGAATCTAAAAAGGTCGAAAAAGGGAATATGAACTCCCTCGCCTTTTAAAATCTCTTTCCATTTCCAAATTACAGTTAAAGCGATTAAAAAAGTTAGAAAAAAAATCACCAATCCCTGCCAGCCGGTAAAAACTAAAAAGGCATTTTTTATTGCCTGCCAACCGACAAATTTAATAACCCAGAAAAAAAGCCCAGCCCCGATTAAAAGAGAAACTGAAAAAAGCAAAAGTTTTTTCATAATTATATAATTCTACCTTATTCTTAAACAAAATAAAATCCCTCAAATCGAGGGGTTTTCTTAAACGAGATCCTTTCTTTAATTATCGCTAGTTTCTATATATGAGTGTGTCCTTTTGCTACTTTAACAAAATTAGCAGTTTGAGTTATCGGTGAATTCATTGTAATTGTTGCTGAGTTTGCTGTTCCAGTATAACTTCCTGTTCCTGAGCCAGACCAAGATGAAAATACATAACCTGAATTAGCTTTAGCTGATATGCTAACAGCAGGAGAACCAGAATCATACCAATAGCTTCCTATCGCAGGGGAAGTAATTCCAGAACCAGCAGGAGATACTTTCATGGTTAATCTATACTGGGTTTTATAAGTTGCTGTTTTATTATTATCAGTTAATGTTACTGTGCCTGAACAGCCCGTACTACATACATACCGTGTTCCATTTGTTCCGCTAACAGTAGAATCATAAGAATAAACTACAGTTCCAATTAATCCAGAAACACTAACATCTGAGGCCATGGAAGTGTATCTAGTTCCTCCTACTATTACACCCCATGTTGTGCCAGAGGGTATGCCTGATTGAGAGAATGTGGCTGAATATGTAGTATTACCAACAGCAGCCAATGCGTCAACTCTTCCCCAACCATAACTTGTATCAAAACCAATCGTTCCTAAATCTTTTACTGTCTTAAATAAAGCATTTTGTACTTGGCTTACTGTATATTCAGGATGAGCATATTTAATTAAAGCTACTACTCCACTTACCATTGGTGTTGCCATACTTGTTCCACTTGCTGTTGCATATGAATTTCCAAGCCAAGATGAATATATACTTACACCTGGAGCTGTAATATCCACAGCATTTCCTTTACTAGAAAAGCTTGCAATTTTATCACTACTATCAACTGCACCAACAGTTGTTGAATAGCTTATACAACCTGGAATTGATACTCCACTATTTCCACTATTGCCTGCCGCAACAACAACAATAACTCCTCTGTTTAATGCATATTTAATTGCATTTGTTAAATCTGGTAAAGCATTATCACAAAAACCTTTATAGAGATAGGGTGCTCCTGTTCCCAAACTCATACTGATGGCGTCAGCATTAAAATCATCCGATGTGTTGGCAATACCATCTGGTCCATCTACCGCCCAATAAATTGCAGCAACTACATCACTAAAGTATCCTGAGCCAGAAGCATCTAATACTTTACCAGCGATTATTCCAGTATCTGGAGCCACTCCTTTTGCTTTAGGATTCAGGCCATCGGCAGTCATAATTCCAGCTACATGGGTACCATGACCATTATCATCGAAAGGGTCATTATCTTTATTAACAAAATCGTATCCTTCAGGAATATAACTAGAACTTAGCTCTGGATGAGTATAGTTATATCCTGTATCTAAAATAACAACTTTTCTTCCCTGGCCAGTATTTCCAGCCGTTTGGACCAAATCTGCCTTTATTTGAGTGTTAGCTCCGGAATCCATTGCAAATACCTGGACATCTTCTTGTAATCCTAATGAGGTGGCAATATTCTCGGGGCAAACTAAAGCCTTCAGGGTTCTAGCTTCCCTTACTACTTTACAACCTTCTGATAGTGCGCCTGATACTTCTTTGTCTGAATGAGTAATCACTCTGACTTTGTCATTCCCTTTGCCTTGCGTAGAATTACCTAATGCTACTGCTCCAAATGCTAAAATAGCGATCACTAAAATCGAGATGCGCCAATATTTTATTTTCATTTTTTAATGTTTAATTAAATTTTAAATTTCTTGCCCCGTAGCGAGCTTCTTGCCCCGTAGTGAACTCCGTTCTACTACTAGGGTGCTCTACTACCGGGGTCGGCCCTTTCTAAGTTTTAACTCTACTTTTATTCTATTTCACCAAATCGCCCTGTCAAGTTTTATCTAAAACAAAAAGGCGGCAGGATTTTGTGTCGCCTAATCCAGTGGAAGACCAGATATTTCCATCTTTTTTCGATTTCGCTAAATGGATTTTACTTTTGTTCTCTGGCTCTGGCAAATTTTTTAGGATTTACAAAGTTTTAAGAGTTCTTTGGTATTCTCAATAGCATAACCGTGAAAGTCGTTGTTGAAATAGCAATAAACATCTAATCCCTCTTCCAGCCATTTTTTGATTTTTTGAGCTAAATCTTTTAATTCTTTATCGGTGTATTTTGAACCAAAAAGGATTTGGGAGCCGTGCATTCTAATGTAAACGAAGCCGGCAGTTACCTCTTCAACTTTCGGATAGCTTGGCGAGTCAGCAATCACCCAGGCGGTATTATATTTTTTCAGAAGTTTGTAAATTTTTTCGTCGCACCAGCTTTTATGGCGGAATTCAAAAGCGTATCTTACGAATTTACGCGAATTTGAAAACGAATTCTCGCGAATAAATTTAAGAAATTCTTCTAATCTTTTAAGGTTTTTGGGAGTTGTTTTAAAGCTCGGAGGAAATTGGAATAAAATGGGACCGAGTTTCTCTTTGAGGAATAAGGCATTGTCTAAAAATTGTTTCCAGGCCTCTTTTGCTCCTAAAAGTCGCTTAATATGGGTAATAAATCTACTGACCTTTACCGAAAATAAAAAATCCTCGGGCGTTTGATTATACCAATTCTGGTAACTCGACGGCCGAGGTAAATGATAAAAAGAATAATTTATTTCAGCGGTTTTAAAATATTGAGAAAAGTATTTAAGTTTTCCTTTTGAAGGTAAGTCATCTGGATAAAAAATACCATCCCAGTCCGAATAAACCCAACCAGAAGTTCCAATAAATAGTTTCCCTTTTGACATAATTTAATGAATTTTACCTGCGAGAAAATTAACAATTTTAGGGCCAACCTCGGGAGAAGACCATGAATAATCGTGACCAGGAGCCTGAAAAGCCCGAGCAAAAGGCAGATTTTGTCCGGAAATTTTTGCTTCCATCCAATTAAGAGGCGTTTTTAATAAGGTAAAAAGTAGGGTTTTCATTTCTCCTTTTGAAAAAGAATCTTTACCTTCGTTATTCAAGCTGAGAATGTTTTCTGAATTAAAAGTTTTTTCCCAAAAAGGAACTCCAACCTCAATAGCTAAAACTGAATTTTGAAATTCATTTAACTGTCTTATTGTTTTATCGACAAAAGCCGCTCCGTTAGATAACCCAGCCATAATTACTTTTTTGCCAGGATTTTCTTCTAAAAACTTTTTAATTTCTTTAGCCAATTTTTCCGATGGCTCTGGCAAAGATTTAATTATCTCTTTTGCTCCTGTAATCTTTCCCAGAAAACCATCTTCAGTTCTTTCATAGGGAATGACTATTGCATTCAAACCCCACTCATTAAGGGTTTTTTCAATCCCTTTTATAATCGGTGCGAAATCATCAGATTTTTCCAATGGAGTATTCCCCCAACCGCCAGAATTAAAAATAATAATGACATCGCTTTGAGAGGCCGAATTTAAAAGTTTCTCAAATTGGACATTTTCTGGCAAAACCTCTGGCCCAAAAAGAAAAAACAAGCTGCCAAAAATAATTAAAGTAAAAGTAAGAAGTTTTATTTTTCTCATCGTTTAGTAAAACTTTTTCTCAATTGCCTTAATGAATTTAATTAAAACTGGATCATCAATAACTTTTTTTATCCATCTCATCCAAAGTTTATGTTGAATTTTCCCATATTTTTTCCAATAATCCATACCTTGCAATAAATTCGCCATTTTATCCGCCTGTTTAACAAATCTTCCTTCTTTGGTTATTCCTTTTGAATATTCAAGCCAAAGATTTCTTATCTCAGCTTTGAATTCCTTGGGCAATTTAGAAATAAGTTTCTTTAAAGCCCTTGCTTCCATTTTATCCTTCTCTTTTTCTTTTTTCTTTTTTAAAAATGGAGTAAATTTTGGCCAACATTTTAAAACTTCCAATGCTTTTTTCTTATCTTTGGGCAAAAGGGGGTCATAAGGGGTTAAGTCTTTAGCATAAACTTCACATAAATCATGTATTAAGGCTATTTTTATCGCTCTATCTAAGTCTATTTTTTTTCTTTTACCCAGGGCCCAAACTAAAAAAGTTAAATAAAAAATATGTTCAGCTGTTGTTTCTGAGTTTTTGATTTGATGAACCAACCATCCTCTTCTTTCTTTCCCCTTTAATTTTCCTATTTCTAGTAAAAAATCGAGGATGTTTTTCATGATAAAACTAAAACCAAGATTTCTCTTGGTTTAATGATATCAAAATTTTTGACTAATTTAAAGTTAACTCACGAAGAAAGGTATTTTATTTTCTTAATCTTATAAATTGTTTTAATCGGAGAGGAGACAATGATTTCATCACCGACTTTATGACCCAAAAGAGTCCTACCGACCGGGGATTCGTTAGAAATTTTACCAATAGCCGGATTGGCCTCTAAAGTTCCAATGATTTCAAACTCATCACGCTGACCTTCAACCTCAACCAAAACCTTTGCCCCCAAAGAGATGATGTTTTGTTTTTCTTTTTGGGGCGGTTTAATTAATTCAGCATTTTTTAAGATGTATTCTAATTCAGCCAATCTCGCTTCCAGAAAGCTCAAGTCTTCTTGGAAAGAGAGGTATTCGGGATTTAAATCTTCAGAATGCCAAATTTTCGGGATTTCTCCCTTGGTCTTGGAAAACTTAAGTTTTCTCAAATTTTCATATTCTTTTTTTATCTTTTCTAATCCTTCTTTAGTTAAATAAAACTTTTTTTCTTCCGCCATAAGTTTTTTTTAAAAAATCCCCTCTACTGAGGGGAGATAAGTTTTGATAAGTTATTTTTATCCAATCCTCCCCTCAGTGAATCAATGGGCCAAAAGAAGCAACAATGGTATAGGCCCATTTACAATTAGATTTAAGAATATTCAACCTTTGTTTATTTTTTTCTATCATCCTTTTATGAAATTACTTGTATGTTTAATTATATTCTCTTAAGAAATCCTGTCAAGACCATTTAAAAAATTCATTAAAATAGCTTTTTTACTTTGTTTTTAAAAGTTTTCTACACCCCATACTTTATTTTATTATATCAAGGATGTCTGTCAAGACCCTAGACAATGGGTGGATTCCAATTTTTTGGAATGATTGGTAATTCTCCAACACTAACCTCAATATGTTTCACTCCCAATTCTCTTCTTATTTCTTTTGAGATAAAATTTTCGATGCTTTCCAAGGTTGGCGCAATGATACTGACCAATAAATTATATCTGCCAGAAGTTTTAACTAAATGATAAACTATGGGCGATTTTTCGAATCTTTCTATTAAATCAGAAATGGTTTTTTGGTCTGCTTCAATTTCAATTGTAGCGCTAACTGAATAACATTTTTCTATATTTAATAATCCTTGAATTTTTAAAAATCCTTCGTCGATTAACCTCTCTACTCTGTTTTTGATAGCTACTTGGCTCAAACCAGTTCCTTTAGCAATTTCAACAAATGATTTTCTTCCATCCTCAGATAGGGCTTGAATGATTTTTAAATCTATCCCATCCAATTTCTCTAAACTCCAGGGGGCATAAGCAGAATAACCTTCTACTGAAAAATCAGCGAGACCCATCCTATCGCATAAAACAGCGAATTTTATATCCTTTATTTTTAATTTTTCTTTTTTGGCCCTCATCGCTTCCATTGCTCTTTTATAACTTTTACCAGAAACTATATCATTATCAACTATTAAAACTTTTCTTCCTTTTACTTTCTCTTCTTTTAATCCTTTCCCATTATCATCCATAGTGGTAAAAGTAATATCTCCTTTCTTTTGAATCAACCATTGATAAAGTCCTAATCCATAAAAAACTCCGTCATCTCCAAGACCAACTACACAGGCCCGGTCTTTTCCAAGATATTTATTTACTCCTCGACCAACTCCCGCGACAAGTTTTTGGATTGGTTTAAGATTTAAAAGAGTATTTTTCGGCATATTTTTTAACATAATACTTTATTAATTCATCTCGAAGTTGAGAAGTAGCAGTAGCAATTAATAAATCTACTTTATCGTGCTGTTTTCCAGGAATGAATTCGTAATCCTGATAACTTCCGTCCGAATCAACGCTTACAACTTGGCAACCGGCTCTTTTAGCAAGAGGAAAACCGGGATCAATTTCTGAACGGGGCTCATCAAACATAATATAAGCATCAACTAAACCCGAAGCTAAATAGGCATAAATAAATGAACCTCCTTGAGGATAGAAAAGGGTTTTTGGATGTAACCCCCTAATTAAATCACCAAAAATGTCAAGGAATTTTGAAGAGTATTGAGAGCTCATTAAATAACTAGCCAAAACAATAGGTCCTGACAGTTTCTTTTTAAAAGAAGGTGAAATTTTCTTTTTCGAACCACTATTCATCTCGAGAAGATAATTTCCGTCTTCATCTGAGATGTAAAATTTTCCATTTAAAATATCTGAAATACCGGTACAAATCGGTTTCTTTTCCTTATCATAAAAGCTTAAAGCAGTATACCAATTTTGCTCAAATCCTCTCAGAAAAAGAACAGAGCCGTCAAAGGGATCAATTGAACCATAAAGATGGTCTCCATTTTTAATGTCCCTGGCTTCTGGTTCAGAAAAGATGGTCGCAGCTAAATTATTTTTTTTCAAAAGTTTTTCCAAAATTTCTTCCCCCACTTTATCAATTCCAATATCAATGTCTTCTGGCCTATTAATCACTTCACCTAAAATTTCCCTACCTTCTCCTCGGGCTGCTCTTTCTCTAACTTCTTTAGTAGTCTTGGTTAAATACTCAATTAATAGGTTTTTAATTTTTTGTTTTTGCATAATTTCAATTTTAACCTCGTTTAAACTTTTGTCAAGACTGAGCCATCTGCCACTTTTTAAGGGGCAACTTCTTCGAAAGCCCTGATAAATCGCTCGGTATCTTCAAGGGTGCCGATACTAACCCGTATTGCTTCTTTCCTATCGGGAGCTGTTTTTGGTCTGACCAAAACTCCTTTGGACTTTAAGCCTTCCAATAATTTTTGAGGATTCCTTACCTTTAAAAGTAAAAAATTAGCTTGACTGGGATAAAAGAAAACACCTTTTTCTTTTAAAAATTTTTCTAATTTTGGTTTTGACTTTTCCATTACCTCTCTAACATAATCTTCCATATAATTAATATCTTCTAAAGCCGCTAAAATAGCAGTTTTGGCAAACATATTAACATCGTAAGGACCCCTAATTTTTAACAACTCTTGAATATTGTCCTCTTGAGAGATAAGGTATCCTGCTCTGGTAGCTACTATCCCGAAAGCCTTAGCAAAGGTTCTCATAATATAAAGATTGTCATATTTTTCGATTAAATCTTTGGCGGTGAGTTTGGAAAATTCGTAATACGCTTCGTCATGTAAAACAGCGATGTTTTTTTCTTTTGCTTTAATTAAAATTTTCTCAACGTCTTCAATTGAAATCCCGCTTCCTAAAGGATTATTTGGATTGCATAGGATAATTAATTTGACTTTTCCATCTTCCAACAAATCCAAAACTTCTTTTAAGGGAAATTCTCCATTTTCTCCGTATCTGGGTTCTAAAATTTCCGCTCCCTGAATGCCGGCTGATTGATAATGCATGGCAAAAGCCGGAAAAGGAATTATGATTTTATCGCCTTCATCCAGATAAGACCGACAGATAATATCAATTCCCTGGTCTCCGCCGTTAGTAACTATCACCTGGCCCGGTTTTACCCCGGCATGTTGAGCAATTTTTACTTCCAGATCGCCGTATTCTGGATAAACCTGTAATCTGTCAAAATCAAGAAATTTTTTTAGGGCCTCTTTTATTTTGGGGCTTGGCGGAGTTGTTCTTTCGTTAAAATCTAAAAGTAAATAATCCTTAACTGCTCGTCCTTCTAAGGGCGGTTTATAATGACTCATCTTTTTGATCTTATTTTTTATTGGCATATTACTTAGTGTTAACTATTTTACATTATATAATTTTTATGATATTCCTACTATAGGAGGGCTAAATTTAGCTCTTTCTATTATAAAGGAGGTTAATACCATGGCAGATAAAAAAACGATAAGCATTCTCGGCGCTGGGGCTATGGGTTGGGGCATAGGTTATATTCTTAGCACTTACGGAAAAACCCAAGTGAGAATATGGGATCGGGATTCCCGGCTCATTAGCGAAGCAAAGAGAACCCGGCAGAATTTAAAATATTCGGATCCTGCCATTATACTCCCGGAAGAGGTTTTGTTGTCGGACGATTTAAGAGGAGTGTTAGCTGGTTCGGATTTAGTGTTATTAGGCGTGCCATCTTTTGCCGTAAGAGAAATGTGTCAGAAAATTTCTGATTTTCCTATTTCTGCTCTGTTGATGATTTCCAAGGGCATGGAAAAAGAGACTTCCTTTCTGCCTTTTCAGGTAGCAGAAGAAGTACTGGAAAAAATAGAAATTCTTCATCTTACCGGCGCAGGTTATGGCAAAGACGTCCACAAAAAGATTCCAGTCACTGAGCTCCTAGCTTCAAGAAATGAAAACCTCTTGGAAGAAGTAAAGAATCTTTTGGAAACAGACTGGTTGACTATTAAAACTTCAACCGATCTTTTGGGCGCTCAATTGGCCGGAGCCCTGAAAAACGTAATGGTAATCGGGATTGGTATGGTTCTGGGAGAAAAAAATAATCCCGACATGAGAGCCAAACTTATTGAAGAGGGCGTCCAAGAAATGATTAACTTGGGCAAGGTAATGGGCGCGGAAGAACAGACTTTTTTGGGGCCGGCTGGCAAAGGCGATCTGGAAATTTCTACTGATCCACACAGCCGGAACTATCACCTTGGCCAATCTCTTGCAGAGAAAGGTATTGATGAAGTCCAGAGAGAGCTGCAAGAAAAAGGAATGACGGTCGAAGGCTTCCATACCGCCTGGGCTGCCCGTCAACTATCTCAAAAGTATAGGGTTCAATTGCCAATCGCTGAGGAGGTGTTTAATGTAATTTACGAAAGAAAAAATCCTCAAACCAGTTCTACCCAGTTGCGTAACTTAGTTGGTTAAACAACAAAAAGGAGGTGCTAAAATGGGAAATCGCATCGGACCAGCGACAAGAAAAACAGGCGAAGTGGATATTGAGATAGAAGTTCATCTGGACGAACCTGGTAACTATCAAATCTCAATCACCGCTGATAAAGAGGAACCAGACTTCGGCTTTGCTGCTCTTAACTTATTTGAGCATTTATTTGCTCAGATCTATCATCACGGCCGGATGTCTGGCAAGGTTAAAGGCCACGGAGACCTGCCCCACCATATAGTTGAGGACATCGGCATCTGCTGGGGACAGGCCCTTAAGGAAGGACTGGGAGATAGAAAAGGAATTGAACGTTTTGCCAGCCTTACTGTGCCTTTTGAAGGAAGTCTCGCCACGGTGTCTATTGATCTTAGTGGCCGAGGTTACGCGGTACTGAATTTCCAAGATATGGATAACCAGACCCTTGGTGGAATGACACAACATTTATTTGAAGGAATTGCCCTGAATGCTGGATTTAATATCTGGGGTGAGGTAAAAACTGTAGGCACCTTGAGGAACGATCATCACAAACTGGAGGCCTTTTGTAAGGCCTTCGGCCGAGCTCTTCATCGCGCCACCAGAATTACTGGCCCAGAGGTTATTCCAAGCACAAAAGGAGTTTTGTAGAAACAGAATAGAATTATCTTCAGGAAAGGCGCCTGTAAAGATTATAAGGATAATCGCAGGCGCCATTTTTATTTATCCTCAATAGTTCTATACAAAAACTTAATGCCTTTGGCTCTTTTTAAAAGATAATTTTTGAAATAGTTTTTTTCTTTTTTAGTTTTTGAGCTAAAATATTTCACCACGCCCCACCAAAACATTACTAAAACATTAGTTAAAGCGCCATAATAGATTTTATTATCATCGAGTTTCCTCCTGTATCTTTTTTTAGCTTTCTTTAAAAATTGTTCGAAACTTTTGAATTTAATTGGGTTTTTATAAAACAGATTCCCTCCCAAAATAATTCCTAAATCATAATGAAGGCCACTTCGAATATTAAAACCCGAATATTCAAAATCTAAAATATAGATTCTCCCGTTGCGGGCCATTCTCAAATTCTCAAAAATAAGATCGTTATGAGTAGAAAGTTTTCCTCCCAAGGACAACCCCTCTTTCGCCTTTTTCTCAATTTCTTCTATTTTTTTTATATCTTCCTTTTTTAGTAATTTATGTAGAGGATATTTTTTGGTTTTTTTTCTATATTTTTCCGCCTCGTCTCGAAAAACATCGTAAATATTAACAAACTTCACTCCGCTTGTGTGAAATTTGTAAAGAGAATTAATTAAGGCCTTTTGATACTTTGGCTTTTCTAAATCTTTACCATCAATGTCTTTACCTTCAACATATTCCATTACCATTGTCCCGGCAGGAAGAGGAAATTTTTCCTTTGGGTCAAGAATGTTTTTTTTATTTAAAAGATAGAGAAAAAATTGCGGAATTACTCCTTGCAATTTTTTACACTTAGATATGGCTAAAATATTCTTTCCTTCAATCTTTCTATTAATAACATCTGACTCCCAGGGTAAACGAACAAAAAACTTTTTATTTTTATATTGGACAACATAATTTCTATTTGTCTGTCCGCCAGCTTTTTTAATTTTTATATTATCCGGTCGCCAATCTTTATTCAGTTTAGAAATTAATTCAATATCTTTTATCATTTTCTAATTAAAATCTATCATTTTGTCTTAATTTTGCAAAAAGTTTAAAATGAATTAAGATGAAAACTTACATTATCCCAACTTCTAATGCAGAATATCTAGCCAGAAACATCTTAACAAAAACCGAAGATTTTGAAATTATTTTTCCTGATTTAAGTAGAGATGGAAAAAGATATTTTCCCGATGGAGAAGTTTATGTAAAAATCCCACATCTAAACAAGTTGAAAGGTAAAAAAGTTGTTGTTTTGCATTCCGGAGCGCCCGAACCGAATGAGGGATTAGTGGAGTTGGAATTAATTTTACAAATTTTGAGAGATAACAAAATAAAGCCCGAAGTATTTTTTGCTTATTTTCCTTACGGAATGCAAGATGAGGTTTTTGAGAGAGGAGAAACCAATGTTAGTGAAAACCTAATTGAAAAATTAGTAAGTTATTACAAAGTTAAAAAAATTTATATTATTGACCCTCATTTTGGTGGAAGAAAATGGGTTAAAAAATATCCAATAATTCCAATTTCGGCGGTTCCTCTTTTAATTAAGGAGGTTAAAAGAGATTTCGGCGAGGATATTTTATTTTTATCGCCCGATACCGGGGGAAAGAGACGAACAGGAATTCCGGGAATAGAAAAGAGGAGGTTAAATTCTTTTAATGTAAAATTGTTTTCCCGGAAACTAAATCTTAAAGGAAAAATTGTTGGAGTGGTCGATGACATGATAAAAACTGGCGGAACCCTTTTGAAGTTTTATGAAATCGCTAAAGAATCTGGAGCCAAAAAAATTATTGCTTTAGTAACCCACGGAGTGATTCCCGAGGGTATCTCAAAAATTAAAAAGAAATATTCAAAGCTTTATTTAACAAACACTGTAAAACAAAAATTGGCTAATATCGATATAACTGATTTAATTTTAAAAAATTTATGATAGAGTTAGACGGAGCAACCCTTGAGGGTGGTGGACAGCTTTTGCGTACAGCTGTCGCCCTTTCGGCAGTTACTAAAAAACCCTGTCGAGTATTTAATATAAGAGCCGGCAGACCTAAACCCGGGTTAATGCCTCAGCATCTTCTGGGAATTCAAGCTCTGGCTCAACTTTGTAATGGAAAATTAGAAGGAGATTTTTTGGGTTCAGAGGAAATAAAATTCTATCCTGGCACAGCTTACAGAGACCGGCTCTCTGTAAATATTCCGACGGCGGGAAGTATTACGTTGGTCCTGCAAGCCTTAATTCCTCCGGCTTTATTTTCTCCAGAATCCGTTAAGATTAATTTTAATGGCGGAGCTACTGATACTTTTTTCTCGCCAACAATTGATCATTTTCGCTACGTTTTTTTAAAAATTTTGGAAAAAATGGGGGCTGAAGTTGAAATTAATATTTTACGACGAGGTTATTATCCGGAAGGTATGGCAAAGGTTGAAGTAAAAGTTTTGCCATCCAAACTAAAAAACATTAATCTTGTTGAAAGAGGTCAGCTTAAAAAAATTTTAGTGATTTCTGGAGCTTCAAATCATTTAAAGAATAAAAAAGTGGCTGAGCGCCAAATTGCCGGAGTAAGAGAAATTCTGGGAAAATTGAAATTACCAACGAAAGAAAAAGTTGAATATTACGATACTCGCTGTCCAGGTAGCCAAATTTGTTTAATTGCTGAATTTGAAAAAACAATAATCGGAACGGACAATTTGGGAAGACTTGGAAAAAGAGCAGAGGATGTTGGGAAAGAAGCAGCTTTAGAACTATTACAAGAGCAGAAATCTGGCGCTTCTCTAGATAAACATTTAGCTGACCAAATTTTACCCTATCTGGCCCTGTCTTCTGGTAAATCTGAGGTTACTGTTTCTGAAGTCACCAATCATTGCAAAACCAATATTTGGGTAACTGAAAAATTTATCAATGGAAAATTTAAAATTAAAGGTAATTTAATTATATGGAATCCATTTTAATTCAAGCTAACGCAAAAATAAATCTCGATTTAAAAATTGCTGGGAAAAGACCTGACGGTTATCACTTAATTGAAAGCTTATTCCAATCCATTGATCTTTCTGATTTTTTATTATTTGAAAAGTCAAAAAATGACAATTTAACTGGAGCTATTATCCGCCCTTCGTCCCCCCCAAAAAAAAATTTGGTGGGAGACAAGTCTCAAAATATTATTTTTAAAGCTAAAAAAATTTTAGAAAAAACTTTAAAGAAAAATTTGCCATGTCGTATCCATCTTCAAAAAACAATTCCAATTGCTGCCGGGCTAGGTGGCGGAAGTGCTGATGCGACTGCTACTATATTAGCCTTGAATCTTCTCTTTAATTTAAATTTATCGAGAAAAGAATTAATGGAAATCGGAATAAAAGTCGGGGCAGATGCACCATTTTTCTTTTATGGCGGGACCTGTAAAGTAGAGGGAATTGGTGAAAAAGTAACTCCCGTTAGCCAAAAAATATCAAAATTTTTCGTCCTTTTTCGTCCTCATAAAAGAATTGAAACCCAAAAAATGTACGAGCTTTATGATAAAACCGGTAAGAGTTTTTTGGAAATAAATCGAGAGGTTTGCCCAGAAATAAAAAAAATAGAAAAATATTTTTCAAAATTCAAATTAAAACCGAGGCTTTCTGGCTCAGGCCCTACCATGTTTTGTGGTACAAATAATTATAAATTAGCCAAAAGGGTTGTCGAAGGATATAAAAATTTTAATGGAGATATTTTTATTTGTCGTCCCCAAAAGAAAGCTTTAAATATTGTTGAATTATGAATGTAGCTATTATTTTAGCTGCTGGCGACAGTGAAAGAACGAAAGGGATTAATAAGATTTTTTATAAGATTAAAGGGAAACCTCTGATTTTTTATACTATTTCAGTTTTGGAAAAGCACCTTCAAATTAAAAAAATAATTTTAGTAACTAAAAAAGGTGATTTTAAAAAATTTTTTTCTCTTATTAAAAAATATAAATTTAAAAAAGTAACAGCGGTAATCGAAGGCGGAAAAGAGCGCCAGGATTCGGCTTTTAATGGATTGAGGACGGTTGAAAGATTGAAAGCCAGGCCCGGAGATTTAATCTTATTCCATAATGGAGCTAACCCCTTAGTTTCTCAAGAAGAAATTGGTAAAGTGATAAAAGCGGCAAAAAAATACAAAGCAGCTCTGGTTGGACAACCAGCAAAAGACACCATAAAAGAAATAAATAAAAATGGATTTTTAGTTAGAACAATTGATAGGAAAAAGATTTTTTTAGCTCAAACCCCTCAGGTTATCGAATATAATTTGGCTAAAAAAGCTTTCGAAAGGGCTTTAGAGAAAAAATTTAAGGAGACAGACGATGTTTCTCTGGTAGAAAGATTGGGAGAAAAAGTCAAAATAGTCCCCTGCTCTTATAAAAATATCAAGATCACTACTAAAAATGATTTAAAAATAATCGAGGCTTTTTTGGAAAATAAATGAAAGTGATTTTTGCAAAAAATATTGGCTTTTGTTCAGGAGTAAAAAGGGCGGTATCTATTGCTAAAAAATCAGTAAAAGAAGATCCAAAACCAATTCAGTTTTTGGGAAGTTTAGTCCATAATGAAAAAGTAATTGAAAGGTTTAGAAAGAAGGGGGTAAAATTTGTAGTTTCCCCAAAACAGGCCATCTCGGGAACTTTAATTATCCAGGCCCATGGATTTCCACCCCTTTCTGAAGAGATTAAAAAAAGATTATTAATAAGGGATGCCACCTGCCCTTTGGTTAAAAAGGCTCAGGTATTAGCCAACTTTCTTTATCAAAAAGATTATCAAATAATTATTGTCGGAGATAAAAATCATGCTGAAACAAAGGGAATAAAAGGATACATTGATAATAAAGCTATAATTGTTGAGAATGAAAATCAGGCTAAAAAACTTCCGAAATTTAAAAAAATCGGAATTGTAGCCCAAACAACTCAAGGGATAGAGAAATTTAACCAAATTATAAAAATTTTAAAAAGCAAAACTAATGAAATTAAATGGTTTAACACTATCTGCCCCGAAGTAAATGCCAGACAGAAAGAACTGAATGAAATTTTAAGAATAAGTGGGGGGATTTTAGTAGTTGGGTCTCGCTCATCAGCTAATACTAAAAGATTAGTAGAAAAAGTAAAAAAATTAAAAAAGAAGGTTTTTTGGATTAATTCTTTAGAAGAACTAAAAAACAAAAAATTAAAAGGAATTTCTACGTTGGGAGTAGTCTTTGGTACCTCTACTCCAGATTGGGAGATCGAAAAAATTAAAAAATATTTAGAAAAAATATGATTAAAAGAAGGAAAACCAAAGTAGTAAAAATCGGAAGTCTAAAAATTGGAGGTAACTTTCCAATATTAGTTCAATCGATGACCAACACGCCTACTTCAGATGTTGATAAAACTGTACAACAAATAAAAAGATTAGAGAAAGCAGGTTGCGAAATAATAAGGGTTGGAGTGCCTGATTTAAAATCGGCTAAAGTTCTGGGAATAATTAAAAGGAAAATTAATATTCCTTTAGTGGCTGATATTCATTTTTCGGCAAAATTAGCAATTGAAGCTATAAATCGGGGGGTAGATAAAATCAGAATAAATCCAGGTAATTTCCCGAACTCGGGATTAGAAAAAATAGTCAACTTGGCAAAGAAAAATAAAATTCCAATCAGGATTGGAATAAATAGCGGATCTTTGGAGAAAGATTTACTGGGAAAACATAAAAGAGTAACCGCAGAGATGATGGTAGAATCGGCTTTAAGGAATATTGAACTGATGGAAAAGTTTGGATTTTATAATTTAGTTATCTCTCTTAAAACTCCCGATGTTTTAAGAACTGTAAAAGCATATGAAATGTTATCAGAAAAGGTTAGTTATCCTCTTCATGTAGGGGTTACCGAAGCTGGGGGAGAGTTTTCGGGAACTATAAAGTCAGCAATTGCTTTAGGATATTTACTTTTAAAAGGGATAGGAGATACTATAAGAATTTCTTTAACTTCTAACCCGGTGAAAGAGGTGGAGGTTGGTTGGGAAGTCTTAAAAAGTTTAGATTTAAGAGAAAGGGGGGTAAAAATTGTCAGTTGCCCTACTTGTGCCAGAACTTCAATTGATGTTTTAGGGTTAAGTAAAAAAATTGAAAAATTAACTTCTAAAATTAAAACGCCACTTAAAATTGCAATAATGGGTTGTATAGTTAATGGTTTAGGAGAGGGCAGAGAGGCGGATTTAGCAATTGTAGGCGACGGTAAAAATCTAGTCCTAATTATGAAAAATGGAAAGATTGTTGAAAAGATGAATGAAAAAAAAGTTTTGGAATTATTCAAAAAAGAGTTGGAAAAATATCTTTAAATTAAATAATATTTATTGCGGAAACAAAAAGCCCCCGAAGTATCGGGGGCTTTTTCATCTTAGATTATCTTCTAAACTTTTCCGCTCTTCTTTTTGCCCAACAATCTCTACAATAAATTGGTCTGACGGGAGCTGGTTCAAATGGGAGTTCGGTTATCTCGGTTCCGCAATCGGCACATTTCCAATTTCCTTTAATCATCGGGCGAGGTGCAAAACCTCCCTCTGGTTGATCAAATTTTTTGAAGGCCATATGTTATGACAAATTACGAATAAAAAAGCGACCTTTTTGACTCCTAAGTCGCTCTACTTAATTTGGGCCCTCAATTTTTAGATGAAAGACTTACTTAAGATATACGACTTATTCGCCTAGCCCGATTATAATTTAATCATTTTAACATGTCAAGCGGAATAGACCAATGACTTTATTTTGCTTTCCCCCCTCTTCCCTTGATTCCTCTAAAATAATACTGAAAGTTTTTACTGCCTCTCCTGTCTTATCGATGATTAATTTAATTCCTCTTTCTTGAATAAATTCTTGAGTAGCCTTGATAACCTCTGCTACCCCTGCTGCCCCAGTACCGATAACGATTGTGTCTGGATTTTGATCTACTGCTCCTTTTACATCTTCGATATTGATTGTATGGCTTTCTTTCCCTCTCCGTTTTAAAACCTCACCCGTCCAACGGACTTCTAGGTCGTAGTTATATGTTGTTCCGTTAATAGTAATTGAACCAAAATGATACTCCTCTATCATGTTTTAGGCGCTATTTATATTTAAGTTCGACCACTTACCGCAGCGGTCGCCCCATCTGGCTATGATTTTCCCCTCAATTCGGGCCTCAATCACTTCACAGTGATTAGGACAACCTTGGCATTGAAAAGAAGTACACTTAATATCTCTATCAGAAATTTCAAAACCAAAGAATTTAGTTCTTTGAGGAGCCACTTCTTTCACTAGAAGCCCTACCCCAAATGCCCCCATTACCGTGTTATAAGAAGGAACGACAATCTTTTGACCTAGAGCATCTTCGAAGGCTTTTCTCATCCCTACATTTTCTGAAACCCCTCCTAAAAAAACAATTGGAGCTTTTATATTCTTTCCCCTGGCGACGTTATTCAAAAAATTCCTGGCTAAACCATAACAAAGCCCGGCTACAATATCTTCGGTTGAGTGACCAATTTGTTGTTTATGAATCATATCTGACTCACAAAACACAGTGCAACGACTGCCTACAGTTGTGGGGTTTTTTGATTTTAAAGCTATCTCTCCAAATTGTTCTATCGGAATCCCCAATCTGAAAGATTGGGCATCGAGAAAAGCGCCAGTACCGGCGGCGCAAATTAGATTCATCGCAAAGTCAACCACCACTCCGTTCTCTAAAATTATAATTTTTGAATCTTGGCCACCAATTTCGATTACTGTCCGGACATCGGGGACAAAAAAGGAAACGCCCTTAGCGTGAGCAGTAATTTCGTTTTTTATTAAATCAGCTCCCGTAATCACCCCAGTTAAATATCTGGCTGAGCCAGTGGTCCCTACACCAGCAACTTCAATTTCCGGATTGTGGGTTTGGGTGAAATTTTTCAATTCTCTCATTCCTTTTTTAACAGCTTCGATTGGATTTCCCTCTGTCCGAAAATAAGATGAAAACAAAATTCGATTTTCTGCGTCGATTAAAACGAACTTTGTTGAGATAGAACCAACATCAATGCCTAAATAAGTTTTCATAGCTTTTTAGTCTGATAATGATTTCTTACTACATCAATAAAGGCTTCGAGTCTTGTATTGATTCCAGCTTCGGCTACTTGTTCATCTAAAGATAAGGATGAAAATGGAATTCCACTCTCTTGATGAATTTTTTCCAAAATCGGCCGAACGGTAACCTCAGGCATGCACCCGAACGGAAGAAGATGAATTATGCCATCGAAATCTTCTTTAATATAATGAAGCATTTCATAGATAGCGTCTCTCCCATGACCACCAACAGTTGATTTTAAATAGGGGTTTATCTTTCTCTGAATTATCCAATCTTTCCAGGGGAAAATTAATTTTTTTAGATGATAGGTAATATCCATCTCGCGGTGAACTTCAATTCCAGCTTCACCTAATTTTCTTTCTAAATCAAAGTTGATTGTTGAATCACAAACAGTGTAAATTTCTCCAACTAGGGCAACCTTTGGTAATTCTTTTTCTTTCTTTGTTTTTATTTTGGAAAATTTTTGGAAAATTTCTTTTTTGAATTTTGAAAAATCTTTTTCTTTCTTTATTGTTTCTAGTTGTAAAAGAGTATCGGTTAATAATCTATCTGTCCGACCCCTCTCAATCTCTCTTGGTCTATAATATTGAGCCATTTTCTCGATTTTTTCAATCAATCCTAACTTTTTAAAGAAGAATCGGCCGGCTTTTATTATTTGCCAAAAAGAAGCTCCCGAAACTTTTTTTATTGCTCGATAAACATCCCTTGGGGCAGCTCTAAAATCTAAAAAATTAATATCATACCCCGCTTCTTTTAAAACCTTCTCTTGAATTACTCCATAATATCTTTGTCGGCAAGAGCCGCCAACATTTTGAACCATAAAAATGGTATTTGCTCCTTTTTTTAAAGCTGGGAGATAATTACCGAGGGTTACTTTCATTGGAAAACAATACATTTCTGGAGCAATTTTTGCTCCCTCAGCAATAGTTTCTGAATTTGTCTTTTCGGGAGGAACAACTTCTAACCCTAATTGCTCAAAAAGGGCCTTAAAAGCAATAGTATAATTACCCCATCTAGCAAAAGTAATTATTGGTTTTTCTCTAATTTCCATAAATTTATTTTATTGTGTCCATAAAGGCCTCTAGTCTTGTTTGAAATCCAGCTTCGCCGGTCTGCTCATCAACTATTAAGTATAAAAAGGGGATTTTACTTTGTTTAAATTCCCTTTCGACAAACTCTTTTAAAACAGCATCGCAACCACACTGAAAAGAAGAAATCTCAATGGCTCCCGTAATCTTATACTGTAACACTTCTTGAATTTTCTCCATTATCTCTTTGCCAAATTCCCAATGAAATTCTATCGCGACCGCTGATCTGTGTTGATTACTACGCTGATTTTCGCTGGTTGGAACCTCACCAATGAAAATCACTTCGGCTCCAAGTTTTTCTAGTTTTTCTTTCATCCTTAAATTAACAAATTCGTCAGATAAATTGTAGGGGTGAGAAATCAAAATAATTTTTTGTTTCGGAGACTGAATTTTTTTAAAAAATTCTTCCTTCTGTTTTTCTTTTAATTCTTTTTCTTTTAAAAAAGCTATTTTCGCAGCTTTTTCTAAATCTTTTTTATTTTTATTTAATTTTCTCCCCAATCTTTCAAGGGTTTTTTCAAATTTTTCTTTCCTTTCATCGAAAGTTTCAGTTAAAATGGGCGTTTTCACTAAAATTTTCGCCAAATCAGGAATCCCGAAGAATTTTGGGCAATATTCTAATTTTTCTTCGTTTGCTTTTAATCTCGGTACAAAAATTAAATCACATTTGGGGCCCGCAGAAGCGGGAGGGTGGAGGGAGGGTTGGAGTCCGTCTAACCACAAGAGATGCCCCCAATAAACTTTGTTTGAAAAACAAGTTTCAGGGTCCGAAGCTTTTACTCCCATTTCAACAATTTCTTTATTGGTCGGAGGAGAAAGTAAAACTTTAAATCCGAGATTCTCGAAGAAAGTTTCCCAAAATTGAGGTTGTTTCCAATAAACTAGCGCTTTTGGGATGCCAATAGTCATACTTCGATAAACTCAGTATGACTATGAATAAATTGAAGAGCCATAGATTAAAACAAAGTTTTTTGACGAGAGGCCATTTTTTCTTCACCCTGAGAAAAAATTCTTATTTTGCCGTAAACTCCGTCATAGCCAGGTTGGATAAATACCCTACCCTCCCTTATTCTAATAATTCCTTCGGCAATTTCTGGCAAAGTGGCTTTTTCTAATTCTTCTCTCGAAATATCAATTAGAACATTAAACTCATTTCCAAATTTGTCAATTAAATTTTTGTATTCTTGCTCAACTTGTTTCGCGCCAGAAAGCACGCCTAAGGCGTCAGCAATTATTTCTTCTAAAGGAACTAAACTTTTGAAAGGAATGGCATTTTCAGGTTTAAAACCTGCTGGTCGATCAGCTAATTCCTCAACTCTATTTAAAACTCCGATAGTTAAGGGCCTCCCGCAGTTCGGGCAGATATTGTTATATTTTTTTGACTCCTGAGGAGACAAGGAAATTCCGCAAATTCTGTGCCCATCATAATGATATTTTCCCTCTTCTGGAAAAAATTCAATAGTGTAAAGGAACTTTTGAGGATTTTTTGATTTTATTGCTTCGATAATTGCTGAATAACTTAATTCGGTATCAAAAACATTAGCTTCTCGACCTAACTTGGCCGGGCTGTGCGAGTCACTATTTGAGATTAAGGCAATTTTTCGACCATCAGGCATTCGCCAAAGCATTGAAGGATTTGCTGAAAGCCCTGTCTCGCCAGCAAAAATATATTTTGAATACTCTTCAAAGCACTCCTCTAAAGAATCAAATCCAGACCTTGAGCCAAAGAGACTAAACCATGGAGTCATTAGATGTCCCGGTACTATTAGGCAATTTTCCGAAATATTTAAAACTATTTTAGCTAATTCTTTTGCGTCCAGCCCTAGGATCGGCCGACCGTCGGCCTTTAGGTTGCCTATCCAACCTAAGTGAACGTTAATTTTTTCAGCGATATCAAACGAGGGAGCGAAAATTATAATATGAATTTTCCTGACTTTTCCTCTTTTCGAATAAATACAACTAATTTCAGTAGTTAAAATAAATCGAGTTTCGCTAACGCCTAACGATGTTGATTTTAATTTAAAAAGGCTGGGTTCAGCTGGCTCTAGTTTTTCTTTTAAATTTCTAAACCATTCAGTGTGGGTGAAATCTCCGGTCCCTAAAACTTTAATTCCTTTAATTTTTGCCCATTTATCAAGATTTTCTAAATCCATCTGAGGAGAAGTTGCTCTTGAGTATTTAGAATGTAAATGGAAGTCAGCGATAAATCTCATAGTTTTGTTTTTCTGTTACATTGACGGGCGGTGGGTGGATTGGAGTCCATGTCCCGGCTTGTTGCTGGGGAATATTTACTATGCAAATGAAAATCGACGATAAATTTCATATCTTTAATTAAAGTTTACCATTTTTATCGATTTTTTACTATTTTAAAAAACCGCCTAAACAAATTGCTGGCGGCTTGTTAAAAAAGCGGAGACTGTCTGAATTAAAAGTATCCATTCTTTTTTAAGAATTCTCGACTTTTAGCTAGATCCTCTTCGCTCCATACTTCAAGAATTATCGGTCCTTCAAAGTTTATTTTCTTCAATTCCTCCAAAACGGCAATACAATCCACTTCTCCAGACCCCAAGGGGTAATGAATATCTAATTCTTCCCTATAACCATCATTAAAATGAACTATAGAGATCTGTTTTTTGAACTTCTCTATAAAAAGAAGGGGGTCAATCCCGGAAGTTAAAGCATGAAGGGTATCTAGGGTTAGCCCAATATCCTCTTTGATAAAGGGTTCAAATTCTTCTGGTTTTTGGAAAAGCGGCTCGCTTCCGGGTAGATTCTCTAAGGTCAATTTAATCCCATTTTTTTGGCAATGATCGTAGATCTCGAGAATACTCTCTTTCGCTCCTTCTTTGGTTATGTTGCCCATTAGAGAATATATTTTCGGCATTGAAGAGAAGCAACCGGGGTGCATCACAACTTTCCTTATCTTCAATTCCTGGCATAGATCGATGTGTTTTTTAGTCTCCTCGACAGATTTTTTTCTTATCCCCTTATAAAGACCGGAGATCTGGATTTCTCCAGCAGGAAGGTGATAACTTACTTCTTTGAATTTGGAGATTCTTTTCCTTAACTCATCTATCAGAAATGAGGGAATGCGAAATTCAGCTAAAGGCAAAGTAATGGCAACTATCTCTATTACTTCAAATCCAGCTTCTTTTACAACTTCTATAAATTTATCAAATATTTCTATCCAAACTACAGCTAATTTGGCCAGATCATCTTTTGTTAGTCCTGCCAGATATTTTTCCGCATATTCTGGGCTTTTCCCCTCCAGAAGGTTCATTGAGACTCCGAAATTCATCGCTTTTCTTTTTTCCATTGCGCCTCCTTCTTATATTCTCGCTCTTTTATGTAAAAGAGCTATCTATATTCTTAAAATTATTAAAATTAAATGTCAAGATAAAATCCGTTTATTTGAGGTACCCCGGATAATTTGCTATGTAAATGAAAATCAGCAATAAATTTCATACGGAAAATTTTCTAGATAAAATACTATTTTTTGCTAAAAAATTTTTCTTCTAATATTCCAAAACCAGCTAAAACTACTAAAGTTAAAAAGGTAGCAAAAATCGCTAATAAATAAAATTGGGTTCCAACTGTCAATCCTACTGCGGCTGTTACCCAAAGTCCGGCAGCAGTAGTTAAACCCTCAATTTTTCCTTCTCCTCGGAAAATAGCTCCTGCCCCAATAAAACCCATTCCAATAGCTATTGCTGTAATTATCGAAGAAGAATAAACAGAACTAGGCTTGGTAAGAAGTAGGAAAAGTACAGTAAAGAGACAAGCGCCCAAGGCCACTAAACTATAAGTTTGAAGTCCAGCCTGTTTTTTTTTGCACTCTCTTTCTATGCCAATCAAAGCTCCTAAAAAGGCAGCTAGGAGTAGCTGGTAAATAATTTGAATCTCCATATAAAATTAAAGTTTGTAAACTTTGTAATCTTCTCGAACTTTTTGGCTTACTTTTAAACCAACCGAATCCCCGGCTTTGGCTTCCTTGAATTTTTGATGTTCGATTTCCATTGATTCCACTGCCTGGGTAAAATCAGTTTCTCCTCCGACTATTCGAATAGTGTCGCCAACCTTTAAAGTATCAGTAAGCTCAATCACCCCTACTCCAATATGGCCAAAATAATGAGTAATTTTACCAATTAATTTTCCTTCTTCGGGCGTTTCATTTGGCATGTTTTTTAAAAATTATTTTCTATTTGAGTCGACCTTTTTACCAAAGCTGCTGTACGAATCCACGAATCCGCAGCTTCGAATACGAATTTATGTATATTTAGAGTTTTGTTTTTTCTCTTTTTTAATTAACTTAATTAATTTTTCAACCAATTTTTTAGGTTCTTTTTCGTAAATAATTTTTTTCACTCCCCGGTAAGGACCAGTAGCAATAATTTTTATTTTATCAGCCGTGCCCCCAGACCCTACCAAGACTCCAATTGGTTTTTGAATTTCAAAGGCAGTAGCGAATTCATGTAAGGTACCCATCCTACCACAAACGATAATAACTCCATCTACCGATTTTGTCATGATTACGTTTCTGCCAACGTAATCGGCACCGGTATAAACCATAACATCAAAAGCATCAATTGGAAGTTTGTAGGTTTTTAAATGAGCGGCTTCTGATGGCGCTGGAGAAAAACCAATTGAAAATCCATGAACCCCCTTACAACCCTGAGCGGAAAAATAAGGAACGCCGGTAGTTGCACCAGTAATCAAAATACATTTTTGTTTAGCAATTTCGCGACCGACTTCTTTAGATAGTTCCTCAATATTTTTGCAGCAATGATTAATCTGAGCTGCACCCGAAACGGCAATTTTGTAACTCATAGATAAATCTTAACACATTTTTCCTAACTAAAAAAGAGGTCTAGAAAAATACCTCTTTTTTAGTGAGGGGGTATAGCTTTAACGAACTTAGCTGAGTTCAAACCTAGCTGCACATTGCCAGGGACGTCCTTCTAGCCTCCTTCCTTAAAACTATTTGTGCTTAGAGAATAACATCTCGCACCCCCTCACTTTTAATGATAATTTACCACAATTTACTGTCAAGATTCTCTTCTCCACAGCTGTGTGCCCTTGGGTCGAATCGAACGACCATTTTAGGCTCCGGAGGCTCACGTTCTATCCGTTGAACTACAAGGGCTTATTTTTCAGCAATTAAATAAATATTACTTTCTTTTGTTTTTTGACTTTTAGAAATGCCAATTTCTTTTATTTTAAAATCCGACTTTTTCGCCAATTTCTCCAATTCATTTCTGCTAAAATAATGAACGTATCTTTGGCAAACATCGCGCCAGGGGATAAAAAAATCCTTAAAATCAAGTTTTGATTTTCCTAAAATTTTTAAAATTGAAGATTTGAAAAAACTTAAAACTCTCTCCCTTTTTCCAATTAAAATCATCTCCAAAGGATTTAAATTCCAGATAGTTAAAACTAATAGGCCTTTTGGCTTTAAAACTCTTTTGATTTCTTTTAGGAACTGCAAGCGAAATTCTTCTGAAGGAACATGATGGAAAACTGCAAAGTTTATAACTTTATCGAAAAAATCCTCTGGAAATGGTAAATTTAAAGCAGGAGAAACTATAAATTTACCTTGAGAATATTTACTTTTTGCAATTTCAATCAACTTCTCCGAAATATCTACACCGAAATAATCAATTTCAATATTTTTGAAAACTTCAAAAAACCGTCCATTACCGCAACCCAAATCTAAAATCTTGTCACCCGGCAGAATGAATTTTAAAATCCATTCTTGAATTTCTTGCGGAACAAAACTTCTAGTATTTGAGAAATCTTCAGCAATTAGATTATAATCTTCTTGAGTCTTTTTTAGTAAATATTCGGCGTATTCTCTTTCCATGAAAATTATAGATAAAACACTAATTAAAGAACTAATTAAAACTAAGATCAAAACTTCAGTTGATTTAGCCTCTTTTAAGAGAAGGGTGGCAAAAAAATATAAAATCCCTTGCCCGAGTAATATTGAACTATTAAAAGTTTATCACGAATTGGTGAGAAATAAAAGTATTAAAAAATCAGCAAAATTAGAACATGTACTTAAAACTCGGCCAATTCGCTCACTTTCTGGGATTGTTAATATTTCTGTCCTAACAAAGCCCTATCCCTGTCCGGGAAAATGCCTTTACTGTCCTATCGAAAAAGGAATCCCAAAAAGCTATCTTTCCGGAGAACCGGCAGTAGAAAGAGCTAAAAAATTAAATTATGATCCCCATCTACAAGTTAAAAAGAGAATTGAGATGTTAGGAAGTGAAGGTCATCCAACTGACAAAATTGAATTAAGAATAGTTGGTGGAACTTGGTCTTTTTATCCTAAAAAATATCAGACCTGGTTTATCAAAAGATGTTTTGATGCTTGCAATCAAAAAATCAGTAAAACTTTAGAAAACGCTCAAAGATTAAATGAAAAGATGAGACATCGAATTGTAGGATTGTCGATTGAAACGAGGCCAGATTTTATTACCGTTTCAGAAATTAAAAGATTAAGGGAATTAGGTGTAACAATGGTTGAACTCGGAGTCCAGAGCATTTATGACGATGTTTTAAAACTAAATTTGCGAGGGCACGGAATTAAAGAAATAATTTTTGCTACAAAATTGCTAAAATATGCGGGATTTAAAGTGTTATATCAAATAATGCCCAATCTGCCAGGTTCCAACTTACAACGAGATGAAAAGATGTTTGAAGAACTTTTTCATAATCCTAATTTTCGGCCAGACCTTTTAAAAATTTATCCTTGTGCCTTGGTGAAAAAAGCACCACTTTATCGTTGGTGGAAGCGGGGTCAATACAAACCTTATGCCGAAAGGCAACTGATAAATCTCGTCAAAGAAATAAAAAAGAAAGTCCCGTATTTTGTTAGAATCCAAAGAATTACTAGAGATATTCCCTCTCAAAGTATTGTTGTTGGTGGAGCTAAAATTTCTAACCTAAGACAGATCATCACCGAGGATATGGAAAAGGAGGGCTGGCAATGTAAATGTATAAGATGCCGAGAAGTAAAAGAAAATTACAATCCTAAAGAAAAATTATATTTATTTAGACAAGATTATGATGCGTCTCGGGGAAAAGAAATATTTTTAAGTCTAGAAACGAAAAATAGGGAAAAACTCTATAGTTTATTGAGGTTAAGAATCCCCTCCCAAAAACATTTTTTCCCAGTTTTAGAAGATACAGCTATAATTCGGGAAATCCACACTTATGGTCAGCTTAAACCTCTACGAAACCAGGGCCCGTTGATTGCGCCACAACATAAGGGTATGGGAAAGAAATTAATCAAAGAAGCGGAAAAAATCGCAAAAAAAGAATTTAAATTAAATAAAATTGCCGTAATTTCGGGTGTTGGCGCAAGAACTTACTTTACTGGATTAGGATACCGATTAGAAGATACTTATATGGTAAAAAAATTTAAATTTTCTCCTTTAGTTTTCTAAAATCTTTTTCTAAAATTTTTCTAATCTTTGGGAATCTCAGACCGGCAGCAGGATGGTAGGTGACAAAATATTTTTTGTCACTTTTTTTAACCCATTTTCCTCGGAAATCGCTCAACTTTTCTTTTGGAAAAAATACTGAAAAAGCAACTTCACCTAATAAAATAAACTTTTGAGGATTGATAATTTCAATTTGCTTTTTTAAATAGGGAAGGCACGCTTCAATCTCTTTTTTTGTTGGCTTGCGATTTGGCGGAGGTTGGGGCAAACATTTTAGGGGGCTGGTAATAAATATCTTTTCTCTTTCAATTCTGGCTATTTTTAATAACTGGTTTAAAAACTTACCAGCTCTTCCAATAAAAGGTCTTCCGGTTTTATCTTCTTCGACTCCAGGAGCCATCCCTATAATCATAATTTTGGCATTAACTGGCCCTTCTCCGGGAACAGTATTTTTCCGCGTTTTCCACAAAGGACATTTTTTGCAATTTCTAATTTCTCGGTTTAATTTCTCAATTTCAGCTTCTTTTTTCATTAAATTAATTTGGTAATTAAATATCCTATAATTGAAAACAGAGCGATTGATGGTAGAGCAGGGACTGGCTGACGGACTTTTTGTTTTGCAAAAAAATAAAAACCGACAAAAAGACCAATTAAAGAAAAAATGGCAACTATTATTGAGTTTAAAAACCCCGAAGGAATTAAAGAGGAACAAAATAGCAAAGGAAAAACAATATCTCCACCGCCTAAAATTAGAAATTT
>Ga0172363_10000094_pt1 | contig 51982 bp, 47 predicted proteins | sample LakKivs2_kivu2a2_FD_114541 | JGI IMG/M metagenome (GOLD analysis project Ga0172363, IMG submission 114541) | Sediment microbial communities from Lake Kivu, Rwanda - Sediment s2_kivu2a2 | ecosystem: Environmental > Aquatic > Freshwater > Lake > Sediment | place: Rwanda: Western Province, Lake... | reverse complement strand
GACCAGCTGGCTAAAAAAGGAGAGTATATCCCCGACATAGTCTTTGCTGGAGGAATCACTTTTGAAGACCAGATCTTCAAAGCTCTGGCGCTCGGTGCTCCTTATACCAAAGCTGTGGGCATGGCCAGGTCGCCGTTGGCCGCAGCCATGGTGGGAAAAACCATCGGCAGCAGGATTAAAGACGGCCAGATTCCGGTTTATGTCGAGAGGTTTGGCAATTCGATAGAAGAGATCTTCATCACTGCTCCTGAGCTCAAGAAAAGATTTGGAGAAAGATTCAATGAGCTCCCGCCAGGCGCAATGGGCGTTTACACCTATTTCAAAAGACTGGACCAGGGTTTAAGGCAGTTGATGGCTGGTGCCAGGAAATTCTCGCTCGGTTACATCACCCGGGATGATATCGCTGTCCTGACCGCGGAGGCAGCCAGAATAAGCGGGATAAAATACATCCAGGATATTGACCAGGACGAAGTTCAAAGAATACTGAATAGCTGATTAACCACTAATCACCGGATATAGTCATATTAAAGAGAAAGGGCTTGACCGATACAGGTCAGGCCCTTTTTTGTTTGCCATGGAAACAATAAATTGGCTTTCGACAAGCCCATGATTTGTTTTCTCTTCTCTCTGCTCGCGTTTATTTAATAAATTCAATTCTGTTGAATTTGTTCAATCATTTCAATTATAGCCAGGTTACTGGCCGCATCATCAAATCATAGAATGCGCGAGTTTAATATAATCCCACGATAGGCAGTTTTCTTGTGGTAATCAGAAAAATATGAAATGTTTTCGTTTCAACATCCTTCGGACATAGACTTATCCTCTGTTCTTATGGTATAAGAAAGTGATTAAGACAGACGATGATAATAACGGTTATAAGCTTATTCATACTTCTTTTTGCGATCACCATCCACGAAGCCTCGCACGGCTGGGCCGCTTATAAGCTGGGTGACCCGACAGCCATGGCTGCTGGCCGGGTAACGCTTAATCCCCTGGCCCATATTGACCTCTTTGGCACCGTCATTCTGCCTTTGCTTCTGGCTCTTTTTGGAGCCCCAGTCTTTGGCTGGGCCAAACCAGTGCCCGTTAATCCCCATTTTCTCCGAAATCCGCGCCGGGATGGCTTCTGGATTTCCTTAGCCGGGCCCGGAGCCAATATCGCTGCTGCGGTTGTCTCTCTGCTTATTATTCTACTACTGAAACTGATAAGCCCTGTGACCACAGTCACTCTCTACAACTTTCTGACGTCCCGAGGAAGCCTTCCTGCTGGTTTGCAGCCTTTGCAGGGCTTGGTCATAGTCCTTTTTTACATGGTTCTCATCAACACTTATCTGGTGGCTTTTAATATGATCCCCATGTATCCACTCGACGGCAGTGGAGTGCTCGAAGGCATCCTTCCTGAGTCCATGGCTGAAAAGTATTCCAGGTTGCGACCGTTCGGTTTTCTGATTGTCATCGTCCTGATTTCTGTCGGTTTCCTTGACCTGATTATAAGACCTTTACAATACTTAATTCTTGGATTAATTTTCTTCTGAGCGTAAGAGAGATAAAAGTGAGCAGAAAAAAAATCGTTCTGAGCGGGATGCGACCAACTGGCCCGCTTCATCTGGGAAACTATGTGGGTGCCCTGCGGGGCTGGCTGAAACTCCAGGATACTCACAAATGCTTCTACACAATAGTTCCATGGCATGCTTTAAGCTCAGAATATCAGAACCCGGAAGTAATAAAAGGATATACCTATGAAGTGGCTCTTGACTGGTTAGCCTCCGGGCTCGACCCTGAAAAGTCGGTTCTGTTCATTCAATCCGAAGTCAAAGAACATGCTGAGCTTCATCTTATTCTGTCCATGATTACTCCGCTTTCCTGGCTGGAGAGAGTACCCACTTTCAAAGAGCAGCAGGAAGAGCTCCAGGACAGGGAACTGAACACTTATGGTTTTCTTGGTTACCCGCTGCTCCAGACAGCTGATATCATAGTCTATAAGGCTGAAGTGGTGCCTGTGGGCGAAGACCAGGCCTATCATTTAGAATTAGCGAGGGAAATTGTCCGCCGGTTCAATCGCTTTTACGGCGAAATCTTTCCCGAACCGCAGATGCTGCTGACAGAGCTTCCCAGGCTGGCTGGAACTGACGGACGCAAAATGAGCAAATCCTACGGGAACGCAATTTACCTGAAGGATTCGCCCGCAACGTTGAAAGAAAAGATTTCACCCATGGTTACAGATACAAGAAGAAAGCGCCGTTCTGACCCCGGCGAGCCTGAGGATTGCCCGGTGTTCACCCTTCACAAAGCCTTTGTCCCTGAGAGAAAAAGAGAGGAGCTGGCTGCAGCCTGCAGAACAGCAGCCATTGGCTGTCTCGACTGCAAAAAAGTGGTCATGGAAGCCCTGATAGAGGAATTCGATGGGTTCAGGGAAAAAAGGAATTATTATGAAAAGCACCCTGACCTGGTCTGGGAAATATTTGAACGTGGTAACAAAAAAGCCAGAGAAATGGCCCAAAAGACAATGGAAGAAGTTCGAAAGGCCGTGGGTCTGGTTTTTCCAAAGGGCCTGAAGTCAAAGAGGAAAACCTGATGGACCAGGATATCCGGGAATACCAGGCTCAGAACGAATGCGGCCAACCGGGCCGCAACGACGGCTATCAGGTCAAGCTCGAAATTTTTGAAGGGCCCCTGGACCTTCTTCTGTTTTTAATCCGCAAGAAAAAAATCGACATCCACGATATTCCAATCGCAGTCATCACCAGGGATTATCTGGAATATCTGGAGAAAAAAGACCAGATTAACCTGGACCGGGAAGCTGAATTCCTTTTTATTGCCGCTTTGCTGATTTACATCAAGTCACAGATGCTTCTGCCGCGGGAACAGGAAGTCCTGGCTGAGGATGATCCCAGAAAGATTCTGGTCGACCGGTTGCTGGAGTACCAGAAAGTAAAGGCGGCCTGCTCCATTCTCAGAGAAAAAGAAGAAAACGAGCTCCTCCAGTGGAAAAGAACCTTCATGCCACCTATTTCCAGACCTGATGACCTGGATCTGCTGGAAGTCAATTTGTTCGACCTGGCTGAGACATTCTTCCTGCTGATGAAAAGGAAAGAGAGGGAGAATCTCCAGGTCATTAAGGGCAAAGACATCACCATTGAAGAAAAGCTCAAAGAAATCGTGAGTCTTCTTCAGAAGAACGGCTCAATGGATTTTCTTGATTATTTTTCCAGCCAGGAGACACTGGAAGAAGCTCTGGTAGCTTTTTTCGGATTGCTGGAGCTTATAAAGAACCGGACAGTGGTTGCCGTTCAGGAACAGCTTTTCCAGACCATAAGGGTCTGGCTGAGAAAAGACCGGCATCATCATCATTCTGCTCATGGACTGAGTCATGAATAACCAATTAAAAGCCATTCTGGAAGTTCTGATATTCATTTCCCAGGAGCCGCTGACCCTGGGAAAAATCAAAGAAGTTCTGGGCGAAGTGCCTGAGGAAGAGCTGCAGGCAGCTCTTAAGTCTCTTCAGACTGATTATGCATCTGATGAACGCGGAATTCAGATTATTCAAACTGCTGGCGGTTATCTTTTCTCCACCAAGTCCGACCACGACCAATGGGTCAGACGGTTGTTGCAGATTGAAAAGAAATCAAGATTGTCGTCGGCTTCTCTGGAAACCCTGAGCATCATTGCTTACCACCAGCCTATAACTCAGGCTGAAGTCTCAGCCATCCGGGGTGTCGATTCCACTTATTGTCTCAAGACCCTTCTCCAGAAGAAGCTGATAAAAATTGTCGGACGGAAAAAAGCTCCGGGTAATCCTTTGATTTACCGGACTTCGGATAAATTCCTCCAGTATTTCGGCCTGAACAGCCTTGAGGATTTACCAAGAGAAGAGGAAATTGCCAAAATTCTGGAGGAAGAAAATCAATCGATTTCGTAGCTCTAAGTAAAGAATTTTCCTATACTTAGAGTTGACAAAGGCTATCAAGTTCTATAGTATAAAATGCTATTGTTTAAGCACAGATAATTAATGGAAATTCTCATCGCTAAAAACAGTGGTTTCTGCTATGGAGTGAAAAGAGCCTTGCGGCTGGCCAGGGAAACGAGGACCAAAAACAGTAGTCAGGTCCTGACCTGGGGCGAGCTCATTCATAACCCCGAAGTCATTCATCAGCTCCAGGAACAAGGAATCAGGGTGGTCCGATCCTTATCCGGGATAAAAGCCGGTGACATAGTCATCATCCGCAGCCACGGAGTTTCACCTGAAATCTACCGGCGTCTGAGGAAGAAAAAACTGAAACTGGTCGATGCCACGTGTCCCATTGTCAAAAAAATTCAGCAGACGGTAGAAAAAATCAGCCGGAAACCAGGTGAAATCATCATCGTCGGCAACAAGAATCACCCGGAGATTCAGGGACTGCTCGGCTACAGCCGCGGGAAAGCTCTGGTCGTAGAAGATGTGTCTCAAGCTCAAGGTCTTCCGTATAAGAAAAAACGAACTGTGCTGGCTCAATCCACTCAGGACGGACAGCTTTTCAGCCAGATAGTCGCTGCCCTGGTAGAAAAAACGTCTGAGCTCTGCGTCTTCAACACCATCTGTGAATCAACCAGGGTAAGACAGGAATCAACGGCTGAGCTGGCTCGCCAGGTCGAAGCCCTGTTTATTATCGGAGGCAAGAACAGCTCCAACACCAACAAACTTTTTCAAATCTCACGCCGGATTTTACCGCGGACCTATTTTATTGAAGAACCGGAAGAGATAAGCGCGGAGATGCTTCAGGGTGTAAATAAAATCGGGCTATCGGGCGGTGCTTCTACTCCGCCTGAAGTTATCAAGAAGACCGAGACCGCTATCAAGCATAGCTTCAAACAGAATTCACCTCAGGAGAAAGTTACCCATGACTGAGTCCAGAAAGACACCGAAAACCGATGACCAGCTGACTTCTGAGGATTACGAACGCCTTCTTGACCAGTACCATCTCACTGGACAGGAATTGACTGTTGGCAGCATAATCAAGGGCCGGGTAGTCAAAAAAACTCCAACCCACCTCCTGCTGGACATAGGACAGAAAACAGAAGGAGCTATTCCTGTTGAAGATTTTCGTCATCCCAAAGAAATTGAAGAGATCAAAATTGGTTCAGAAGTAGAAGCTTTGCTTGAAAAATCAAGACCCCTTGACGGCTATTTCCTGCTATCCAAAAGAAAAGCTGACATCATCAAGGCCTTCGACCATCTGGAGAAGGCCTATCACTCGAATAGCTGGGTGGCTGGAACCGTGGTGGCGAAAATAAATAATGGTTACAAGGTTGATGTTGGAGTGGAAGCCTTTCTGCCTGAAGCTCATGCCGACCTGAGACCTGTTAAGGACCCGAATTCTCTTCTTGGACAGAGCCTTAAGTTTAAAGTGATGAAATTCAACCGGAAGGAAGAAGATATAGTTCTCTCCCGCAAGCTTCTTCTCCAGGATGAAAGAGAAAAAAGAAAACGCCGGGTCTTCAGCCGGTTAGTCAGGGGAGGGAAAATTAAGGGCACGATCAAATCCATAACCAATTTCGGAGCTTTCGTGGACCTCGGAGGTCTGGAAGGACTTATGCATATTTCTGATATGAGCTGGGGCAGGGTCGGCCATCCTTCTGAACTGTTTCAGGTCGGACAGGAGATCGAAGTCGTGGTCCTGGATTTTAACGAAAATGAAGAAAAAATTTCTCTGGGCTATAAACAGCTAACGCCCGACCCCTGGCTGAGTGTGGAGCAAAAATACCCAACCGGAACCAGACTTACAGGAAAAGTGGTCAGCCTGACTGATTTCGGTGCCTTCGTTGAACTGGAAAAAGGCGTTGAAGGCCTGATACATGTTTCTGACCTGACCTGGTCAAAGAAAATGGTGCACCCGAAAAAGGTTCTATCCGCAGGCCAGGAAGTAACTGTCCAGGTCCTTGAGGTCAATCCGGAAAATCGCCGCATCTCACTGGGTCTCAAGCAGGCTACACCGCATCCGCTGGAACTTTTTATTCAAAAACACAATCCTGGCGCCCGGCTCAAGGGCAAAATTACCAGCCTGACCGATTTCGGTGCTTTTGTTCAGGTGGATAAGGATATAGAAGGTCTGGTTCATATCTCTGACATCAGCTGGGAAAAAATCAGGCATCCATCAGAAAAGCTTAAAGCCGGCCAGGAAATTGAGGTCGTCCTTCTGAGCGTTGACCTGGAGAGGCAGAAAGTCTCTCTCGGCATCAAACAGCTCGAAGGAGATATATGGGAAGATTTCTTTTCCAGGCAAAAAATCGGAGACGTGCTGAAAGTCAAGATTGTTCGAATTGCCGATTTTGGAGTTTTTGTGGAAATTGTGCGCGGAATCGAGGGTGTGATCTTCAACTCCGAGCTTGACGACAACCGGGTGGAAAATCCGGCTGAAGTTTTCAAAGTAGGCGAAGAAAGAATGGCCAAGATAATCAAGCTCAACTCCCAGGCCAAAAAAATCTCTCTGAGTTTCCGCCAGGCTCAGATGGATCTTCAGAAAAAAGAATTTCAGAGATACCTTGAGGGACAGGGCGACAGATTAACCCTGGGAGATTTAATGAGAGAGCAACTTAAAAATTTGCCTGGGAAGAACAGCAGCAAAAAGGAGGGCAAGTCATGATCAAAGCTGACCTGATTGACATCGTTTCCAGGGAACTCAACATCTCCAAACAGGAAGCCGAAACAGGCGTCAACACATTCTTCGAATCCATCAAAGAAGCTATCCTGAAGGGAGACGAAATTGAAATCCGCGGTTTTGGCAGCTTTCGCTTCCGGCAGCGAGCTTCTCGCTCGGGTCGAAATCCCAGGACCGGAGAACCGGTAAAAGTTCCATCCAAGAAAGTCCTTTATTTCAAGCCGTCCAAACTCTTGAAGGAGATGCTCAACAAGCATAAATGAAATACTGCACTGCTCCCTGGAGACAAACTTATCTGCAAAAAGCCCTGAAGATGAAAAAGTGTATTTTTTGTCAGGCTCTGGCCAAGAGGAACGATAAAGAAGCTTTGATTCTTTACCGTGGAAAGCACAACTTTGTCATCATCAACCGCTTTCCTTACACTACCGGGCACCTGATGGTTGCCCCTTACCAGCACTCAGGAAACTTTGAGAAAGCACCAAAGGAAGTTGTGCTCGAAGCCATGGAAATTGTTCGATCAGTGTTACGAATTTTAAAAAAGTGTTACAAGCCTCATGGATTCAATATCGGTATGAACTTGGGCCACAGCGCCGGTGCCGGAGTGGCTGACCATTTTCATCTGCATGTTGTTCCCCGCTGGACCGGGGATGCTAATTTTATGCCCGTTGTTGGAGAAACCAGAGTCTTCTGCGAGGACCTGAAAGCGACTTACCAGCGGCTAAGGCCACACTTCGCCCGGGAAGAAAAGAAACAGGAGAAATAAGAAATGCTAAAAACAATGCGTAAGAACGTCAAAAGTCTGGCTCCGGTCCTGTGGATTGTTATTGCCACTTTTATCATAGCCATCTTTGCCGTCTGGGGCGGTGCTGGTCGCCTGGGTGAAGCCAGCAAAGCTAACGTCATAGTCCAGATCGGCAAAAAAACAATTACTGCTGATGAATATTACCAGGTTTTGCGTCAGAGCATGGAAAGCATGAGAAAGCAGTATCCTGACTTTAATCCGGCCCTTGTGCGGCAATTAAACCTGCCCCAGCAGATTCTGGAAAGGATGGTTCAGCAGAATCTTCTGATGGAAATCGCCAGAGGAATTGGCATCAAGGCTACAAATGAAGAAGTACAGCAGAAGATTATGTCCCTCCCTGTTTTTCAAAGAGATGGCAGATTCGTCGGTTTTAACGAATACAAACAGATTCTCGACTGGAATCACATCCCGATTCAGAAATTTGAGAACAGCCTGCGTGAAGAAATAATTCTTAATAAAGTCGTTCAATTATTGTCGGCTGGCATCTCTGTCAGTGAAGATGAGATCTGGGAAAATTACAAAAATCAGAATGAAACAGCCAAAATAGAATATCTGGTAGCTTCACTGGAAAAGGTCCAGCTGCCCATAACTCCTGGCACATCTGAAGTCGCGAACTATTTTGAACAGCACAAAGGAAAATACAGGGTGCCTGAGAGACGCGAAGGTCAGTATGTTTTTCTTAAAACTGACGAACTGAAGAAGGAAATGACTGTCTCTGATTCAGAGATTGAAAAATACTATAAAGAAAATATCGGTCAATTCAAGGAACCAGCCAGGACCAGGGTGAGTCGAATCTACTTACCCTACACAGAGGCTGATAAGAAACAGGTGCTTGACCAGGCTCAGAGCCTTAAAGCCAGATTAACTTCGGGTGAAGATTTTGGCCAGCTGGCAGGAACTTACTCTAAGGATGACAAGGCCAGCAACAGCGGGGATTGGGGTTATAATGACTGGCAATCCCTGTCGGCTGAAGAAATAGGGGCCATCAACAAACTTGAACCCGGTCAAATATCCGAGGTCGTTGACCTGGGCAATGCTGCGGTTATTCTTAAGGCTACTGAAAAGATGCCGGAGATAACTCGGTCTCTGGCTGAAGTGAGAACAGTTATCCAGAATACCATCCTGGATCAAAGAGCCCGCAACCGGGCCTCTGACAGGATGGAAAAACTGGCCAAAATCGCTAAGAAAATTAGAAGCCTGGAGCAGGCTTCAAGAAGAGAAGGCCTGAATGTCGAGAATAGCGGCTTGCTTAAAAACGGCGACCCTATTTCTGGAATCGACCCATCCGGCGCTTTCAGCCAGACGCTTTTTGAGCTTAAAGAAAAAGAAATTTCTTCTCCCGTATTCACCTATGAAGGCGTCGGTCTTATCGAGCTTACCAGAATCGACGCCGCGCATCAGGCGCGCCTGGAAGAGGTCCAGGCTCAGGTGGAGAAAGATTTTATTAAAGAGAAACAGAAAGAAATCGTAAAGGACAAGCTGAGCTCACTCAAGTACGGCCAGGCTGCCCACTGGGAAGAATTCGCCAAGACTAATAACCTTGAGTACAAGAGGGCCGAAGCTCATAAACGGGGTCAGTATCTCAGTCTGATAGATGATACGAGAGAAGTAGACCGTCTTTCTTTCTCACTCCCTCTGAATGAGACGAGCGAAGCGTTCGAAGTCAGCAACGGCTATGCTGTGGTCAGGGTGCTCGAAAGAAAGGAAGTCTCAAGAGAAGATTTTGATAAGGTCAAAGCAGAAGAAATTCGTAATGCCCTGAACCAGGCTCAGGAAATGTTCATGTTCAGCTACCTTCAGAAAGTCAGACAGGACATGAAAATCAAAGTAAATTACGACCTTTTTGTGAAAACCACAGACGACCTGCTCGGACGGATAGCGGAATAACCCTCTTTTTTTAGATAAACTGGAAACTTATTTTAACAAGGAGGGCAAATGGAGACGCTCAAAAAGACTCTTCCGCCTGAGGCCTACCGCGAACTCGCTCCTGGCGAGAAATACACTCCTCTCGTTCCTGGAGAAAAAATAATCCCTGAAGTTACTGTTCGCTCTGTGCTCTGGGGTCTGTTTATGGCACTGTTCTTTACTTTTTCTATGGCTTATCTTGGACTTAAGGTCGGCACTGTTCCAGAAGCTGCGATTCCCATCGCCATCCTGGCTGTCGGCCTTGGTTATACCTATTCACGAAAGAGCAGTATTCTGGAAAACGTCATCATTCAGTCGATCGGAGCTGCTTCTGGTGCTCTGGTGGCTGGAGCTATCTTCACCATCCCTGCTCTCTTTATCATCGGTCTGCCCATAGATGTGTTTAAAATATTCCTATCGACTTTTCTGGGAGGTTGCCTGGGAATACTTTTCCTGATTCCACTGAGACGCTATTTTTGTGCTGAGCAGCATGGCAAGCTTCCTTTCCCTGAAGCCACTGCCACAACAGAGATTCTGGTTTCTGGCGAAGGAGGTGGAGCTCAGGCCAAGGCCCTGATCGTTGGAGTCATCATTTCAAGTGTGTATGAATTCTTAGCCATCGGCGTCAGGCTCTGGAACGAACTCATCACCTTCCGTTTTCTGCCCTTTATGGACAAGCTGGCTGAAAAAAGCAAGATGGTGCTCAAAATTGACGCCCTGTCAGCCTTCCTTGGCCTTGGCTATGTCATCGGCCTGCGCTATAACGCCATCATCGTGGCTGGCGGTCTTCTGTCACATTTCGGGTTTATCCCGATCGTCTGGTTCCTGGGTCAGCAATTCCCCGAGGCAATTTATCCCGGGAAAATCCCCATCGCTCAGATGACTGAAGTTCAGATTTTCACGACCTATGTCCGCAACATAGGTATCGGTGCTATTTTTATGGCCGGTATAATCGGCATTATCAAATCCATGCCCATCATGGTCAGATCCTTTTCTCTTGGATTCCATGAGATTTTACGAGGAAAGCGGCCCGGTGTTTCAGGCGAAGCCATCCGCACTGACCGTGACCTGAAAATGTCCACCATCATCATCGGAATCATCCTGACGTCAGTGGCTATTTTCTTTTATTTTTTATGGATGTCTAATATTAAGTTCGCCTTGATCGGAGTGGCCATCTGTTTCCTCCTTTCTTTCCTGTTCACCACTGTGGCAGCCAACGCCATTGCCATCGTTGGCACTAACCCTGTATCCGGCATGACTCTAATCACTCTTATTCTCTCCAGTGTCATTCTCATCGGCGTCGGCCTATCAGGGAATGAAGGCATGGCTGTGGCCTTGCTCATCGGAGCAGTAGTTTGTACTGCTCTTTCAATTTCAGGCAGCTTTATCACCGACCTCAAGATTGGCTACTGGATAGGCGCCACTCCGCGAAACCAGGAAAGGTTCAAATTCACCGGTATTCTCGTCTCAGCACTGATTGTGGGTGTGGCCATCTTCATACTGGATAAAGCTTTTTCCTTCCAGAGCGGGATCCTGGCTGCGCCCCAGGCCAACCTGATGGCTGCGGTTATTAAATCGCTTATGTCAAAGGAGCCGGTCACCTGGCTTCTCTATGGCATCGGAGCGTCAATCGCTATCGTGGCTGAACTTTCTAAGATTCCGCCCCTGCCGTTTGCCCTGGGTATGTATCTACCGCTTCATCTCACTACTCCCCTTCTGGTCGGTGGCTTTCTATCTCACCTGGTTAAAAAATCAACCCGGGATAAAGAACTGGCGGAAAAAAGACACAACCGGGGGATGCTCGTCTCGTCCGGCTTTATTGCTGGCGGAGCCTTGATGGGAATTGTTCTGGCCGTGTTGAAACTGACCAATGTTGATCATTATGTGAGCCTGGGCATCACTATGGTCCTGGAGAACGGAAAATGGGTGGACAGCAACCCCACTGCCTGGTTCAGCCAGTACGGAGAGATGATCAGCCTCGCAGTTTTTATTCTTTTACTCGGATTTGTTTACTGGGACTCAAAAAAAGGAAAATAATTTTATGAAAGGAAGGAAAAATGAAAGTGGACAAATTATATCAGGCAGCCAAGAAAGCCATCTATCAATCGCTTAAACTGCGGCCCGGCGAAAGCTTTCTTCTGGTTACAGACAAACACAAGATGGAAATCGCCGAAGCCCTTGCCTACTATGCCAGGAAAGCCGGGGCTGAGACTACGACTTATTTGATGACTGAAACCCTGAGACCGATTACCGAACCGACCAGGCTGTTTAAGCTCCTGACCGAAAAGGCGACCGTTATTGCCTATCTCCTTGATGCCCGGATTCAGGAGAAGCCCTTTCGGGGCTTTATGGTCAGCCGGGGGATGAAGCTCAGCCGGATTTGCATGATGCCTGGAATCACCCGGGATATGATGGAAAGGCTGGTCAACATTGATTTCAGCAAAATGAACGACTTTACAAAAAAAGTCATCAAGGCTCTGAAAGATGCTGATAAAGTCATCATTGAAAATCCAGCAGGAACCGGCATCAGCTTCAGCGTTAAAGGCAGAGAATGGCACAACGACAACGGCGATATAAGCAAAAAGGGGAAACACGGCAATTTACCCGCTGGCGAGTGTTACACTGCTCCGGTTGAAGAAACTTTTAGCGGCAAACTCGTCATCAGCTTGATTGACGATAAGCTTGGCTATGGCGAGATGGAATTCAAGCAGGGCCGCCTCGTCCGCTACAAAGGAAAAGGAATCGAAGCCATTGTTAAAAACATCGGCTCCGATGAGACCGGAATGATCATCGGTGAATTCGGTGTGGGCACCAATCCTGGCGCTCGCATCTGTCCTAACATGCTGGAAGCAGAAAAAGCTTTCGGCACCGTGCACTTTGCTATTGGTGATTCCTACGGCCTCGGAAAAAACAAAAGTAAACACCATTATGACGGCCTGATAGACAGGGTGACCATCATTGCCAAAGGCAAGTACATCGCCAAAAACGGAAGATTCTTGATTTAGAAAGCCTGATTCTGGAAAAACCGTTTCCCAATGTCCAGCGTTGTTGACTGTGACCTGTTCCAGCGTCAATTTTTGTTGCTTCTCCCAGGATTAAGCGACTCAATCCGTGCTCTTTCACCAGTAAGAAAAGCCTGTTCTGTTTGTAGATATTGCCGGTCGTAATTTTTATGTTGTTATTTTACATAATAATCTTCTGGTAGGGCGCGAAACTAAGAACATAACCCCCAGCCCTTTCTTACGCACGATGCCTCAAGTTGCCTGGCATAATTTTTGCTCGATCAAAGGATGAAAGGAGGTTGTCATGAAAAAAGCAATTGCCTTAACACTGTCCATAATTTTTATCCTGTCTGTTTTTTTATTTTTCCCAAAAAGATCAGAGGCCAGGGAAGCAGATTGGTGCTGGGATAACTGGGGAACATGCCGGGAGCGTGCTTTTGCAGCCGACATGGGAGTTCTCCGGATGACGCTGGCTTTAACTGCGTGTGATATCGGCCTCGGCAAGTGTCTGATGCAATTGTGATATCTGCCTCGGCGCCTCCCTGGCTAAACACGGACTACTTCTGGAGCCTCAGCTGGATCTTAAGAGCTGGGGCTCCAGATCTCTTAAGCGGAAAGAATCGAAAGGAGGAATTGATGAAAAGATTACCGATCATTTTTTTTGGTTTTATCCTTATGCTAACTGCTTCAGTTTTACTCTGGTCAATAACCCAGCAGCCTGTTCGACATATAGCCAGAGAGATCAAAAAAGAAAATCCCAAAGACAGACCTTATTTTTTCAGGCCCGTCGCCTTGCTCGTAGACCAGAATGAAATCTACATTCTGGAAGGCGGCGAGGAACGAATCCAGGTTTACTCTGCAGACGGCCTTTTGAGCCGCTCTCTGGGCCAGAAAGGCAAAGGTCCGGCCGAGTTCAGCATGCCGGCGGGAATGGATATTCTGTCCGGCGAGATATATGTGGCTGATTTTGGTAATAAAAGAATTCAGATACTCGACAAAAAAGGTAATTATCTCGGTGGGTTTAGAGTCCCTTTTTCCCCAAGGAATGTTGTGGCTCTGGACAGGGATCGGATTGCGGTCTCACGGATGCCAATGGGAATTGATGGAAGCGAGAAAATGCTATGCTGCTATAACTCGAAAGGTGAGCTATTATGGCAAGCGCTTGATTCATTTTTCTCGAATGACCGCGTCTATGACGCACTCCGCAACCACATCATCTTCAGGAAAGATGATTCCGGTAATCTCTATGTCCTCTGGAGATGGCAAAACCAGAACATTCTGAAGATAGATAAGAATGGACAGGTCGTAAGAAAAATACCGATAAAACCAGGATACCCTTCTAAATCCATTACCCTGCCGCTCAAAAATAAAAGCAAAGAGCTTCAAGCGGTCTGCTGGAACGGGGTCTGGCATAATAACAGGTTATATCTGATAACATCCGAGTACACAGATGATAATGACATGGGGCCGGGCAAAGAAGTCTATCTGATCGATGAATCAGGAGAAATATCAGGAATCATTGAATTCCCACGGAACTTAAAGCAGTTAGCGGTGTCTGGAAAATTTGCCTGTGTCCTCGACACTGAAGATGAACTTTATTTATACAGGGTGGGGCCAAAATGAGAAAATTTTCTTTTTTATGCGTCTTCATTATTATGAGCCTTGTATTATCAACTTCAATGAATTCTTTGGCCATACCAGCTCATGCCAGAAGCATGGAATCCGGCAATCAGAAGCCACCGGTTAAAATCTATTCTTCGCTTGAAGAGATTCCCGGAGCTACTACTGAATCAGTTGCGTTGATATTTTTCTCTCTGGTCTGCCACGTCTGTTGGGAGGAACTCTTTGAGATGAAGGAATTTGTTGAAAAATTCAGCTTGCCTGTGTTATTGGTTGGCGTATCAGCCGATAAGCCCGATGAGCTCAAGTCTTTTGCCTCCAGGTACTCCTTCGATTCACCGATCATTTATGACGCGAACAAGCTTCTGTTCCGCCGGTTCAAAGTTAAAATCGAACCTTATCGGGTCATACTGGTTAAGAACCAGACAGTTTATGCCGATGATTACAGCCTTGATTATTTGACGAGAAGGGACAGAGCCAAGCAATGCTTGCTTCAAATCGCTTCCAGGTAAACCTTTTAATCATCGGGAAAAAAATTATCTCTGGTAGAGCTTTTTATCTGTTCAGCTCCGGTCTGTTTGCACTTATTGTATATATCTGGGTAAAGGATTCTATCAACACAGCCATCAAATTCTTCCTTCTTCTTTTTCCTCACCTTTTTCTTTTCACGAGCAGCGACATGATGAAGGATGAAATTGAAAACGGCTCTCTGGAAAACATCATTTTCATCAACGGTGAATTCAAGAATTATCTTTTTCAGAAAAACATCGTCCACTATGTCTTGGCCATGTTAATTTCTCTGGTTTCTTTTTTGATTCTGGTTGTTTGCGGTCTGATAACCGGCAATTTTTCAACAGGCTGCCTCAGTCAATTCCTGGCCGGGGCATTGATAGGTGCTTATTATGTCTCACTCAGCGGCTGGCTTAGCTTTTACTTCAAAGGCGGTTCTAATGTTATGATAGTTATAATTGCCCAGTTAGCTTCTTTAATCGTTCTTTTCCTGTCAGCAACTGAAAAGGCAGGGTTTATCGACCAGCTGGAGAAAGGTTCGTTTCCGACGCTGGCCGCTAAACTGAAATTCCTGGGTGTTGTGCTCGTCTTTCCCAGCATCCTGAGCGCGAATAGATATTTGCCTTATTGCTTCTTAGCCGCGGTTCTTGCCTGCTTTTTTTTAGCCCTTCAGTGGCAGAAACTGAGGAACCTGGAGCTAAAAAAACAATGAACGACTTTATCATTGGCATCGAGAATCTCTCCAAAAGCTACGGCCGGGTCAAAGCCCTCAGAAACGCCAGCTTTTCCGTCAAAAAAGCCGCCATAACCGCTTTTCTGGGAGAAAACGGTGCCGGTAAGACCACAACCATAAAGACCATTCTCCGCTTCTTGAAGCCCGATACTGGTCGGGTTGAAATCAGGTGCCAGACGATAGGATATGTTCCTGACCGTCCGCTCTTTTTTCCCTGGCTGAAAGGTGGGGACATCATCGGCCTGACAGCGAGGCTTTACGGACTGACAAACCATGACTTGAGCCAATCAATAGAAGAAATCAGCGCCAGAATCGGGTTTGACCCGCCTCTTCTACACCGCCGGGCTCAAACTTATTCCATGGGAAATCAGAAAAAGTTATCCTATCTTCAGAATCTTATGGTCTGTCCCGAAGTCTTGATTGTGGACGAACCGTTTTCCGGGCTGGACCCCGTTTCCATAAAGCTGGTCAGGGACCTGTTTGTCGAGATTAAAAAACAGGGCAGAACTCTCTTTCTAAGTTCGCATCTTATTTCCGAGCTGGAAAAAATCTGCGACGAGGTCATCATCATAAAAAAGGGAAGAATTCTTCTTGAAGACAATCTGGAAAAGCTGAAAAAAGATGGCTACCCTGACCTTGAAGGTTTATTCCTTTCTGTGCAGAATCAGCCGCTTCCGGATTAAGACCCGGGAGAGCACCTCCGGCTTTGACTTTTCATAAAGGCTTGAATTCTTTCTTGAGCTAAGAGCACTCGCTGTGTTAACCTGTAAACAATATTTCCAGATTATGAGAATGAATATCAGTCGCGGGGAGGTGTTAAGATGAAAAAAATAAAGCGCCGCGATTTCCTAAAATTATCTGCCGGAAGCGGAGCTGCCTGCGCTGTGGCTCCTGCGCTTTTCCAATCCGTTGTCAGGGATCAAACCGAAGCCTCTGGTCGGTCCCCCGGCCTGGCTCCGGGGCTCGTAAGTCCTGGTAGCCGGACGAGAGTTAAAGTGGCCAAGATTTACATGGGTCAGCCAAAACCGCACTGGCCCAAACCCTCTTTGGATCTCAAAGAAGAAATAAATTTTTATGAAAGCAAATTCAGCCAGATGAAAGACGAACTGGCGGACGTCGATTTTATGGTCAGCTTCCTGGCCAGCTCACCGGAAGACGTTCTCAAACAGGCTGAAAAGATAAGGGAAGCGGACGGAATTCTGGCCATCCATTTAACCATCTGGATCAACCCTGTTCTTGAAGCAATAATATCTCTGAAAAAACCAACAGTTGTTTTTGCCGCTCCCTATTCAGGACACGAATGGACAGCCTGCGGCGCACTGACGAAACAAGAAAAAGGCGCTCTGTTTGATTGTCTTTTAACCAGCGATTATCAGGAGCTGGCTCGAGCCATCCGGCCCTTCCGGGCTATCCATCATCTGAGAGAAGCAAGAATTCTCAACCTGACCACATCACCATTTGAAGATTATGCGGCCCGGATAAAAGAAAAATTTGGGACAGAGATAAAGAGGATTTCCCTAAGGAGAGTTGAGAAGGTCTACACCAGTATCAGCAAAGACGAGGCACGTCAGGAAGCTGACATCTGGTACAAAGGGGCGGAGAGAGTGGTAGAGCCGTCCTATGACGATGTCTTAAAATCAGCCCGACTGGCTCTGGCCTTTGAAAGGCTCATCGATGAAGAAAGGGCCACTGTCCTGACCATAGATTGCTATGGCACGATGTGGGACCGAACCATAAAGCTTCCAGCCTATCCCTGTCTTGGTTTTTCCCGTCTGAACAACCGCGGTCTGGGCGGCATCTGCGAGTCTGACCTCAGGTCAGCTATGACCCACATCATCATGCAGGGACTTTCTGGAAAACCCGGTTTTATCAGCGACCCGACAGTGGATGAAGGCCATCAGGCCATCATTCTGGCCCACTGCATGGGAACACTGAACATGGACGGACCCGGAAAGCCAGGCCATCCCTACAAGATCAGGACAGTCATGGAACGGGAAGAAGGTGTGGTTCCCCAGGTACAAATGAGAATCGGTCAGAAGGTGACTCAAGCTATCCTTGCGGACACAAATAATCTCCGCTATTTCACCGGCGAAATTGTGGGCACACCAGTCAGGCTTGAAGATGACCGGGGTTGCCGGACCAAAATCGCAGTCAAAGTTGACGGTAGCCTTGAAAGTCTCTGGAGAAACTGGTCCCATGGACTGCATCGCGTTACCTGTTATGGCGATATCGCCAGAGAGCTGAGGATGCTGGCTAAATTCAAGAAATTTGAAATCTTTGATGAAGCCATTTAGAGCGGAACTTTAATACCTTATCTGGCCAAAGAAACGGAGGGCAAAATTCTTCCCTGTGCAAAAAAGCGGGCCCGGCATGGTTAAGAAGAAACCGAAGACTAAACAGATAAAGGATAAGATTGACCTGAAACAACTGAATCTTAACATAAAGCGGTCTCTTTCCCCTGAGCAGTCAGTTTGACAAGATTATCGTTTGAATTTTAAAGTCAAAAAAATGTATATTCTAGAAATTAATGAAAATAAGGAGAAAGAAAAGGGATGAACAATAAATTCAGAGCTTTTTGTCCGGCATTAATTCTCGCTCTTCTTCCAACCGTTCTCCTGTCTTTCCCCGGTTTTATGCCGTCAGAGGTTCTCGCTCCCGAAAAACTTTTCGGTTTCATGGTGGGTCAGGATTTCAAGCTGGCCAGCTGGAAGCAGATTTCAGAATATTTCAGGTTACTGGACGAAGCTTCTGAGCGGGTAAAGGTAGTCGAGCTGGGTAAAACCACACTGGGCAGACCGTTAATTATGGCCATCATTACTTCAGCTGATAATATGAATCGCCTGGATGACTTCAAAAAAATCCATCAGCGTCTCCATGACCCCCGTGGTCTATCCCCTGAAGAAAGGAACCGCCTGATAAAGCAGGGCAAAGCTGTGGTCTATGTCAGCTGTTCCATCCACTCGACAGAGATAGCGGCTTCTCAGATGTCAATGGAATTGGCATATAGATTAGCCGGAGAGAATACTCCTGAAATCCAGAAGATTCTGGATGAAGTCATCCTACTGCTGGTGCCCTCCGCCAATCCTGATGGAATTGACCTGGTCACGGACTGGTACTATAAAAACCTGGCCACACCTTACGAAGCCACCAGCATGCCCTGGCTTTATCATCATTATGCCGGCCACGATAACAACCGCGACTGGTTTATGCTGACCCAGAAAGAGACCCGGTTGATGGCCAAGGTTCTTTATCAGGAATGGTTCCCTCTTCTGGTTTATGACATCCACCAGATGGGCCAGAACGGGCCACGGCTCTTCCTGCCCCCCTATCAGGATCCGATAAACCCGAACCTCGACCCCTTTCTGCTCCGGGAGCTTTACAATCTTACCGGAGAAGCAGCAACAATCCTGGCCAGGGAAGGGAAAACCGGAGTAGCTACCAATACTATTTTTGACGGATGGTATAACTCTGCCAACAGGGCTGCTCCACTCCGCCATAACGCTCTTGGAATTCTATCTGAGGCAGCCAGCTGCAACCTGGCTTCGCCAGTATTCTTGCGCTCCAGCGATATCAGAGTCTCCGGGGCCGGCAATGAAATCCAATCAACTTATCTTGAGCCCTGGCCGGGTGGCTGGTGGCATCTACGTGATATTGTCGATTACGAAGAAATTGTGGTCATGTCTTTCTTAAAGACCGTGGCTGAAAAAAGGGAAAGGTTTCTGGAGAATTTCTGTTCGTTCGCTGAACGCCAGATCAAAAAAGGTCTGACTGAAACGCCATTTGCTTATCTTATCCCCCGGGAACAGAAAGACCTGCCAACCGCCCTTAAGCTCATTGAAGTTATCCAGAAAAACGGAGCTGAAGTTTATCAGGCAAAAAAAACTTTTACCGCTGATGGCCTCAGCTATGCCGCAGGGACCTATGTCATTCCGCTCGCTCAGCCCTATCGGGCCTTCATCAAAGACTTGCTTGAAGTTAAAGCCTACCCTCTTCCTCCCGGAAAAGACCCGGCCGATTACCTGCCTTATGATGAGGCCAGCTGGACTTTGCCTCTGCAAATGGGGGTCAAGGTGGTTGAAGTAACAAACAAGTTTGAGGCCGACCTGAACCTTTTAACAACAGTCCAATTCCCGGATTCTGAGCTACTGGAAGAAGGAGGCAAATATTACATCGTCGACAGTGGAACAAACGATTCTGTGATTTTAAATAACCGGCTTTCCAGAAAAGGAATCAGATCCAGTTATGTTGACCGGGAGTTTAACTCTAAGTCCAGAGCTTTCAAGGCCGGGAGCATGGTCATTGAGAAATCAAATCTCAGCCGGCCGGATCTGGCCTCATTGAGTAAGGGCCTGGGTCTGACCATAGAGAGTGTTAACGACGTTTCTCCAGCGAAGCTTCAACCTTTTGTCCCCTACCGTTTGGCCCTATATCAGCCTTTTACAGCCAGCATGGATGAAGGCTGGACCCGCTGGGTTCTGGAGCAATTTGAATTCCCTTACCAGGTCATACATAATTCTGAGATAAAAGCCGGACAGCTCGGCAAGAGTTACACTCATATAATCGTTCCCGGTGTTTCAGCCAAAATCATACTTGAGGGAAGAAAGAAAGGAGACGCACCGCCAGAGTATACAGGTGGCATTGGACTGGAAGGCGTGGCAGCGCTAAATTCTTTTGTGAAAAATGGAGGCGTTTTAATCGCCGTGGAAAATGCAGCTGATTTCGCCATCGAATACTTTGGTTTGCCGGTAAAAAACATCATCGAGCCGGTCCGCCGGGGGCGGGAGGAAAATCAAACTCAACCTGAGTCTAAATCTGACCGGATAAGAATCTATTCTCCCGGCTCTATTCTCCGGGTTCAGATAGATAACTCCAGACCGGAAGCCTATGGTCTCGACGATGAAGTTGATATCTTCTCTTTCTTCAGTCCTGTTTTTGAAATGAAAAATCGCCAGGAAGAAAAAATCAAGGGCCAGGAAAAGGTCTGGAATCTGGCCTGGTATCCGCCATATAATCCTCTTCTCAGCGGCATCCTGCTCAACGGAGACAAGCTGCAAAACAAGTCAGCTGCGGTTTCTTGCCAGGTTGGAAAAGGAAAAGTGGTGCTTCTGGGTCTTGATGTCATCCATCGGGCTCAGGCTCACGGCAGCTTCAAGTTTCTTTTTAATCCCATAATCTACCGGTAGCGTATGCCCCCTGAATAGCTTGAATTGCTCGCTATCATGACAAAAGGTCAAGGTTCACTTAACCAGCGCAGAAAAAATACTTTAAAAGGAGAAAAAGCGTGACTGAAGCAAAAAAGATAAAGATCGCCTTGATTCAGCAAAAAAATTCAAAAAATAGAGATGAAAATCTCAGAAAAGGGCTGGTCATTCTGGAAAAGGCTGCCCGCTCTGGAGCTAATATTGTTGTCTTCCCTGAGCTTTCCTTCCTGCCCTTTTTGCCCCAGAATCCTTCTGAACCAGGTTTTGAAAAGTTGGCCGAAACAGTCCCGGGCCCAACTTGCAATCTCCTGGCTGAAAAAGCGCGGGAATACGGTCTGGTTATTGTCTTTAATCTCCCGGAAAAAGAGGGAGGAAAAACCTATGACGCTTCACCAGTAATAGACTCTGATGGCAAATTAATAGGAGTGAACAGGATGGTTCACGTGATGGAAGCCCCCCGCTTCCATGAAAAAGGCTATGATCATCCTGGAGACCTGGGCGCTGGCGTTTTTGACACTGCTGCTGGCTGAAATCGACCCTGCAGAAATTTTAAAGTCTCCAGCCAGAAAGTATTTTCTCGAAGACCGGAGGCCCGAAATCTATCCTTTTCTTTGAGGTTAAATCATAATCGAAAATCAAAATAAAGACATGCTGAGTGACCTTCCTGAATAAATATGGTCTGTTTTCTGTTCTGTCTAAGGAAGCTATAATATTAAATCATGAAGATATAAACTCATTGACTGATCTGGCGCGAATATGGATTTTTGATAGATAAAGGAGGAGATGGTGAGAATTAGAGCTCTTTCAGTCTTTCTCACGGTTCTGGCCCTGCTGTCTTTGCCTGCTTCGGCTAATAAGTCATCCGTCTCGATCAAAGCCCCGGCATCAGCTAAGGTTGGCGAAGAGGTAAAGATACAGCTAAACATCTTTCATCGCGGAAACAGCAGCCTGCACCACACAAAAAAGGTTGTCGTTCTGGCTAACCAGAAAGAGGTGGCCAGATGGGAGTTCTCCTCTTCCAGCAGACCGGAGTCAGAAAACTTTGCCCGTGAGATAAAGCTTAAGATTGAAGCTGAAACTGAAATTGTGGCCGAAGCCTCCTGCAACCTTCACAGAAGTGCCGGGCAGGTCTCCGTTAGGATAAAAGTAGAAAGCTGAAAGGAGCAGTCATATGACCATTGCCGGAATGTCGCTGGTTTTTTTGTTCGGGATGATCAACCTTTTGCTCGTTATTTTCCAGGTCAGCACCGGGAAGAAGTGGCTGAAAGTCAATTTCAAGTTTCATCGCCGGCTGGGCGTGGTTCTCTTGTTCACGGCCATACTTCATGCTGTTTTAGCCTATCTCTCTCGTTGAGAACCCGCTTTGTAGTTAAGACTTCCTGCGTTAAAATCGCTCACATAAAAACCGGAGTCTCAATTTTCGTTGAACATATGTTCAGTTCTTACCTTCCGGGAGATTTACTGAAAAGACTTCTCAGGGCATCAGAATCTCGCCTTTTTTCTTTTTTATCAATGAATTTGCGCGCTGTAGACAGCCAGTAGCTTTATTTCAAGATTTGGTAAATACTCAGGGGAGCGGCCTCAAACTCAATTTTTTGACCAGCCTGCCTGCAATCAACCCATTCTCCGGAAGAAGACATTCGACCTGAAAAGTATTCTCTGATCTGTCCGAGATTAACGACTCTGGGTGACTCCCAGTCAGCCGGAATATGGACCACAGCCCTGATTGAAGAATTGGTTGGATTGACCAATCTGATTCTGTCTTCTCCATCCCAGATTTCCTGCAGGTCAAAATGCTCTACTCTGGCTCCTTTTTCAAAAATCTTCAGATATGGCATCTCGTAAAGATTGGAAACAATCACCAGGCCGTCATCGTCCTCATAGAATTTTCTGGTATAGGTGTTGTAGTGCCCGCAGAATTCAAATTTTCCGGCCGTGGCTTCTTTCATTTTTTTGTTAGCTTCAAGAGAATGCCATAGCAGTTGATGAGCATAGTCAAGATAGGTTTGTTTGCCTGTGTGCTTGAAGCCAGCTACCAGTGCTTCCATAATCCAGGGGATGTAAGTTGGAGCTGTGGTCACCGATGAATCCGTCCCTGTGGTGGGCTCGCCAAATTGACCCGTCCAGTCACCGTCTTTTCTGGAAACGCCTCCTTTGAGCCAGTAGAACTCGCTTTCGTATTTATCCATATGGATAAAAGACATCAGCATGGAGTCGAGCACCCGGGTGGCCTGATTCAGCCATCTGGTCTCACCTGTATAATCATAAAGACGGTAGAGAACTTTAACGGCAAAAGCATAGACATTGACCGATGGTTCACCGGCATGGTCTTCGAGCAAGAGACCGTAGTTTTCCAGAACCTGGACCTGACTTTCCATAGCTTCGATTGCCCGGTCAAGATATTTCTTCTCCCCAGTAAAAGAATAAGCACTGAGCATGACATCGATGCCGAATTCACAGGCATCAAAGGTGTTCAGGTCGTCTTTCCAGATTAGTTTCGGGGGCTTTTTCTGCGGCTCGACCACGGCTCTCCAGTACCATCTCTTGCCCTCCGGATTCCACATCAAACCCGAATGGACTTTTTCAAAGTTCAGGAGCAAAGCCTCGCTCAGCTCTTTGCTCTGAGTCAGTGGATACTCGGCCAGAAGCGATTCCACATTGTATGGCTGCGACCATAGAAAACACTGTCGCTGTTTAGTATCAACTGTCTGGTCCATGAAGAAGCCATGGAACGGATGGTCGGGCGAATTCCAGCGCATCTTCTCGAGATAATACTTGTTGGCATTCAATGTATATTTGAGCCAGGTGCTGTCACCGCTGACATAGAACATGGTCATAAAAGCCTTGCCGGTCATCTCGTTGTGCCAGTCGTTTGTTCCCCATTCATAAGCATGATAAACCCAGCCTTCACTGGTAATTGTTCTCGGGACATTATTGACAAGATATCTTTCCACCTCGTCCAGATTGACTTTTTCAAAAGTGATGCCGTTTTCCTTGAGATGGCGTTTGTAGCGCGAGTGGATATTCTCATCAGAAAAAGTGGCTATCAGAGTGAAGCCTGCCTCCTCTTGTGGCTTTATTTTGGCTGACTTCCAGACAAAAAGCCCGTGCTGATGAAGAATCCACCAGCCGCCGGTGAAATAATTGTTCCTCGTATCCCGCTTTATTTTCCAGGGCAGCATGCCCGAACCAGCCAATCCATCCCCGCTGACAGTAAAAGTGTAATTATCGCTAAATCCCAGGGGTTCAATCTTGCGGCAAGAAAGAAGCTCTTTAGGTCCAGAATTGGTGTCGATGATTCTACTGGCCGGAAGTGTGAGGAGATTGATGTACTGAATTTCTCTGTCCTGTTTATTCCGGACTTTATGATCAATAAATAGCCTGTTTGCCCTCAGACTGATTTCCAGCCTGTGGCTCAGGTTCTGGCCCTTGTCCGCACTCAGAACCAGCACTTGACCTTTTCCATTTTCCCTTCTTATTTCGTGTTTCTCAAAATAAACATACCATTTATAAGAAGGATTTTTCTCTGATTCCTTAGCATTCCACATAGAAAGAAAAGGATTGTCAGGATAGGTCTCTGGCTGACCGACCAGACCGATGACATCGTTGGAGCTCAGAGTCGGGTAAAGCTCCCGGGCTTTTTCCCAGCCGAGATGACGGTAACAGACTTCGTCCCTGTAACGCAGTTCCTGAAGGTAATATCCGTTCCAGCAAGGGTCAAGGTCTCTGGTCTCAGGGGGTGTGTCAAAGGGATTCAGGGCTTCGTGTCCTTTCCAGACATCGACATAATCCAGCCGGACATAAATCCAGCTATTGGAAATTTCAATCACATCTCCAGGTGAATCCTGCCCATTCTGGTCGTTATCGTGCCAGACGATGTTCGTGCTCTCTGCTCGGCCTCCTGTAGCCAGAAGCAGGTAGAGGAGAAGTGAAATAATGATAAGACCCAGGATAAAAATCAGGCTGAACCAGAGTCCTTTTTCCAGCTTGACAGGCATTGGTCCCTCCAGAGGAGTCAATTTTGACGGAAATACTGGCTGCCGGCCTTCAAAATTTCCATCAAATCCAGTCTAAAAAACCCGGCGGTACAAGTCAAGAAAAGCAAAAACGGCGACCTTATCCGGAACAAGATAGGATGCCCCGACTCTCCAGAATAGCGGAAGTGAAATAATCTTGATCCGTCGGTCAAATAATCATAAGAGCGAGGGCTCTGCTTTCTCGCGGTCCAGATTTCTTAGCTTTCAAAACTTTCTATTTGTTCAATCTCCGTTTCAGGGCTCGAGTTAGGGCCGGGACCACCTGAAACAAATCACCAACAATCCCGTAATCAGCTATCTGAAAAATTGGCGCTTCAGGATCTTTGTTTATGGCAATAATGCGTTTGCTGGTCCGCATCCCAGCCTGATGCTGGATGGCGCCGCTTATGCCGCAGGCTATGTAAAGGTCCGGTCTGACCGTCCTCCCAGTCTGGCCAACCTGATGAGTATAAGATATCCAGCCCGCATCAACCGCAGCTCTGGAAGCACCGACTGCTCCACCCACCACATCAGCCAGTTCGTGCAGAATGCCGAATCCTTCAGGCCCTTTCAACCCCCGTCCGCCTGAAACAATTATTTTGGCATCAGCAAGGTTAACCTCATTTTTTTCTACTATCAAATCCAGCACCCTGCTGGCAATCTGTTCTTCCAGAAGAACTGGCTTTTCGCGAATAATCTGTCCCTGCCTGGATTCGTCAGGAACGGGCATCTCAAAAACATGATGCCTGACTGTGGCCATCTGAGGTCGGTGGTTGGGACATTTGATCGTGGCCATGATATTTCCGCCAAAGGCTGGACGAATCTGAAGCAACAGGTTCGAGCCATCCTCAATCTCAAGTCCGGTACAATCAGCCGTTAATCCCGTATAAATATAGGTAGCCACTGCTCCGGCCAGGTCACGGCCCCTGGTGCTGGCACCTAAGAGAAATATCTCCGGCTTGTATTTTTTAACCAGCTCCACCAGACACCGGGCATAAGGATCAGTGCGGTAAATTCTCAGAGTCGGGTCATCGATCAGAAAAATTCTATCCGCACCATAGGTTATTGCCTGTCTGGCTATTGTTTCTGCCTGATACCCGAGGACACAGGCCGTTAGATTTGTCCCTCTCTTGTCTGCCAGACGTCTGCCCTCTCCAATCATTTCCCATGAGATCGAAGCGGCCCGGCCATCATACTGTTCAACCCAGACCCAGACTCCGCTGTATTCATCGAGGCCCGCTCTCTTTTTCTCTTCCACTTCCGGGAGGCTTAAGGCTTCAACCGGACATTCAGGAACACAGGCCCCGCATCCGTTACACGCCTCGCTGACTACAACGATGTTTTCACTATCAAGACTCAGGGCTCCAAAGGGACAGACCTGCAGACATAACCCGCAACCTGTGCAAACATCCCGTTTTATCTTGAGCAGAGCCATTCTCTTCTCCTCAGAGGATAATCTTTTCAGCCACGAGCTTTTCAGCCAGAACATCTGCCTGCTGTTCCACAGAATCAGCTTGAATAATCAGGCATTGTCCCAGACGGGGTGGCGGTGTGGCAATCTTCACGACTTTGGTGGGCGAGCCGTTTAAACCTATCAGATTCTGGTCCACCATCAGGTCTGCGGTCGTCCAGGTGGGAATCTGAATCTTTGAAGCTCTTCTTATCCCCAGAATGGTCGGATACCTTGGCTGGTTGATGTCTTTGACCACAGTGACCAGACAGGGCAACGCAGATTGAACTACTTCCCGGCCTTCTTCCAGCAGCCTTTCAACTTCTATGTGTTTTTTCTCAAGATCTATGCTCGATATTCTGCAGACATATGTTAACTGGTTTATTCCAAGCTGAGTGGCCACACCGGGTCCAACCTGGCCTGTATCTCCATCCATTGCCTGCCGGCCACAGAGGATGATATCAAAATCCCCAATTTTTCTGATGGCCCTGGACAGCGTATAGGCTGTGGCCCAGGTGTCTGCACCAGCAAAAGCGGCATCACTCAGAAGAATCGCTTCATCCGCGCCCATGGCAACGGCTTCTTTCAAGGCGCTGGCCGCCTGCGGTGGACCCATGGTAATAACCGTGACCTTACCGCCGAATTTTTCCCGGAGCAGAAGGGCCTCTTCGATCGCATACGTATCAAAAGGATTAACTATACTCGGAACTCCATCCCTGATGAGTGTGCCCCTTTCCGGGTCGATCTTGACTTCGGTCGTGTCCGGAACTTGCTTGATGCAAACAATCACCTTCACGGTCTTACCTCCGAAAAAAATGTCTGTAGTGCTTCATCTAACTTATTACTCAAGCACCCAGAGATTAAACTTATCTGGCCCGCAGGCCGCAAAGAATATATCTTAAACCCTGACCGGGCAGCTTCTGGCAAATTTCGGAAAAATATAATCCAGCCAGCAAAATATGTCAAGCAATTCACTTTATGGATACTTAATCAGACGGATTAAAAAAAACCAATCTCTGTCTAACTCTGGCAGAGGAAACTCTTTTGAGAGCAGTGCCCTCTAAATAAGCAAAGCTGCCCTCTTCTCTGGATGCCGGGGCCGGAGACAATGAATCAGGCTCTCCTTAAGGAGGCCTATTTCAGCCTAAATACTGTTTTCCAATTCCCCAGGTGCAATCATCTTGATGCGGAGCCTTTAGAACAAAAGCACTGCTGGGCAGATCGAGTTTTGCTGTCCCCGCTCTCCGCGTAATAGAATAGGTTCCTATGACCCAGGCGACATGATCAAATCTTCTAGAGACTCTCCCTTTTCTTATAAGCATTTCATGGGCGACAATAAAAATGTCAATCACCTCAAATTTTATAGTTTTTAGCCCTAAACCCTTCTGTCTCTTCCAGAAATTGACAACTGCTCTTTTCCCCTCAAACTTCTTCCGTGAGGGAAGAATCAAAATCATAGAATCATCAAGCAGGAGTCGCCCGAGTTCTGCAAACCGACCTTTGTTGATGCAGTTGTTGATGCAGTTTTGATATTCCGCTATCTTCTCCCTTAACTTTTTCTTTAAAAATTCCACGAACTCCTTCGTGCCAACACCAGTCTTTCTCACTATTCTGTCTCCCACTTTATTCTCCTTTCTTAAGACTTAATAGGGTCGTTCAGGGCGCAGAGCCCTTATAGACCGGCATATTTTGCCTTTTTCTCTTCATATCTTAATTTTTCTTTTTCCAAAAGCTGCCTGAATTCTGGATGGCGATAAAGTTTTTTGTAAACAGGGTTGCTCGCGAGAAGGGGATAAGAATAAAGATAATCCTTTACAGCCTGAAAACCAGTGTTTATGCCTTCTTTAATATTATTGATGGCTTCGTCTTCCCTGCCCAGAAGCACATAGGCCAGCGTCATTTCGTATGAATATCGCGGGTCAGAATTTTGAATAAGAGTTTCGGTTTTTTCTTTCTCTCCTTTAGCTGCCAGCAACCAGATCCGGTGGCGGCGGACGAGAGCAGAGCCGGGACTTATTTTTTCGGCCCGGCCGACTTCAACTTCCGCCTCGCCATACCTTCCCAGCATCAACAGCTGGCGGGCAAATGCCAGACGTAATCTCCAGTTGTTGGAGTCTATGCCAATTGCCTCTTTTATCAATCTGATGGCTTTTTCATATTCTCCGATATAAAAATAACAATTAGCACAGCCTGAATAATGGCTGATGGCAAAAGGGTCAGATTCAATCGCCCGAAGATGATATTTGACAGCTTTCTCGTAGAGCCCTACGCTTCTGAGAAAAGCGGCCACGCCTGCATTTACGTCAGAGCTGCCCGGCTCAAGTTCAAAGGCTTTTTTGAAACTTTCATAGCTCAGGTCAAAAAGACCTCTGTGGAAATACAGCCAGCCAAGGCCCAGGCTTGCTTCCGGTAACTCGGGATTAAGGTCATAAGCCGTGGAATAATATTTCTCCATCTGATCCAGGTCTTTTGCTTCATTCTGTCTGACATAATGAGCTTCAAAGACATTCCCTAATCCCCAGTAAGCCATGACATATTTCGGGTCATGTTTAATGGCTTTCTGGTACATCTCCACGCTCTTTTCAAAATCTTCAAGTCTTTGGTTATCCCGATAATTTCTTTCAAAAATTCTTGCCCACTGATAGGCTTTGTAGGCTTCGAAATTGGCTGGTTCTCTTTTTTTCAGGTTGCGAACTTTACCCTCGATAAGACTGAGCCTCAACTCTTTCGCAATATCCCCAGCAATCTCATCCTGAATCTCGAAACAGCTTTCTATTTTCTTATCATAGCTTTTGGTCCAGATATTAAATCCTCTTTTTGTGTCAACCAGTCGAACGTTTATCCGGACCTGGTCTTTCTCCATCTTCAGCGTTCCCTCTAAGATCTGTTCGACCTTTAATTCCTTGCCAATCCGGGCTATCGATTTTTTAGAATCTTTGTACTGAGTGGACGAATCCCTGGCTATGACCCTCAAGCCGTCTACGCTTCCAAGTCTGGTGATGATGTCGTCGCTTATACCTTCACAGAAGGTTCCCTGATCCTGCCCGGAGCTTAAGTCGCTGAAGGGCAGAACAGCAATTGAATTTTTCCAGGCAACTCTCCAGGCCAGGTCTTCCTCTGGAATTTTCATTTGAAGGATAAGATAAAAATTAAAGACCGCGGCAGCGGAAATTATGACCGGAATGAGAATTAATTCCACTTTAACCTTTCCTGACTTTTTTTCATGAGAATGGAACCACCGCCAGAGAAGCGTGGATAAGAGAGCGCAGATAATACTGACAAAGGTGATGTCAAAAATTTTTTCTGGAAGATGATAATGCATGATGAGGGCCCAGTGGACAAATTCCAGCAGCAACCACCCCCCTGCAATAAAGGCACCAACGGTCTCAATTATATGGCGGCGCCTCATTTTGAGCATTAACTGGTGCCAGCGACGCTTGGTTTTCATAGAGACGAATGGTCCTTACGGCTTATTTTCCTGGAATTTCCCTCCACTTTTATTACAGGCTAACATTTTAAAAATCCAAAGTCAAATTGCCCGGCTGAATGCGATTATCGGACTTTTTTTTGCCATCATTCAGGCCGCAGGCTGATATCCCCGGTTTTGAAGTTAAACTAAAATGATTCTCTCTCGAGAAACGGACCTTGGGGGAATCAGGGCTAAACCTGGCAGGCTAAAAACTGTTTCTGTTGAATTTACAGATTTTTACAGAGCTGGAAACCATTCAGCCAGGGCAGGCTTGATCCGAAAAGATCAGGCCTGACTTGCTATTCATAATCATATTGATTAGAATTTATTTTAATTTTCCAGACAGAGAAAAGCTGACCTTGACCGAAAAGGATAACTCTTATGCCCGGCAAGAAATATGATTTTGAGACGGTAATCGACAGAAGCCAGACCTGCTCTCTCAAGTGGGACTTCTGCCATCAGGTTCTCGGGGTGCCTGGTGTTATCCCGATGTGGGTAGCTGATATGGATTTTGCTGCGCCGCCTGAAGTAGTCGAAGCCATCAAGAAAAGGGCGGAACATGGAGCCTATGGCTATCCTTTTATCCCCAGGTCATTCTGGACATCAATCATCAATTGGATGAAGAGAAGGCACAACTGGGAAATCAAACGGGAGTGGTTGTCGCGGGCTCCAGGAGTGGTGCCAGCTCTGAACATGTGCGTTCAGACCTACACAGCGCCAGGAGATAAAATCATTGTCCAGAGTCCCGTCTACTATCCGTTTTTCTCTGCTGTGGAAAACAATGGCCGGCGGGTGATTCGCAACCCGCTTATTTTCCAGAACAACCGCTGGAAGATGGACTTCAAAGATCTGAAGAAAAAAATCGACCATCGGACCCGGATGCTCATTCTTTGCAGCCCTCACAACCCCGTGGGCCGGGTCTGGGAGCGGGAAGAGCTTGAAAGTCTGGCTGAAATTTGTTTGAAACATGACCTGCTCGTCATCTCAGACGAAATTCACTCCGAACATGTCTACCCCGGGCATAAACACATTCCTCTTGCTTCCCTTTCCGAAGAAATAGCATCCAGAACCATAACCCTGACCGCGCCCAGCAAAGCCTTCAACCTGGCCGGGCTGACGACATCAGTGGTCATTATCCCCGATCCGGGGCTGCTGAATCTTTATAAAACTCAACTCGAAAATCTCGGGCTGACTGTAAACAACATTTTCGGGCTGGTGGCACTTGAAGCTGCTTACAACCATGGCGAAGCTTGGCTTGACCAGCTCGTGGAGTATCTTGAAGGCAATATGGAATTCGCCTCCAGCTACTTTGCGGAGCAGATACCGGAGATTAAGTTCTTAAAACCTGAGGGCACTTATCTGGCCCTTCTGGATTGCCGGGCTCTTGGTCTGCCTCAAAAAGAGCTTAATGAATTTTTTCTGAAAAAAGCCAGAGTTTACTTTGATGAGGGGCCTATTTTTGGTGAAGAGTTAGAAGGTTTTGAGCGCATGAACTTAGCCTGTCCGCGCTGCACAGTAGAAGAAGCCCTGGGCCGCATTGAGAAAGCCGTGCAGGGCCTCCGGTCAAAGAGAATCCCATTCCGATAATGTCCAACAGAAAAAACGAAAGTGGCTCGAGAAAACAATATTGGCTGAGGCCAGAAAAAATTCAAGGCGCTTCGGTTTTCTGGAACCAGAATTTGGTTAAACACTCTGAATTATCTATAATTTTTTCATGAGACTTCCATTCGTGGCCGCCAGCGATGTTCTGCACCGCTCGCGATTTTCGGTCATCCTGGTCAAGCCTGAAAACCAGGAGAACATTGGCCTGGTAGCCCGGGCAATGAAAAACACAGGTTTTTCTTCTCTGCGAATCACCGGATTAAAAGAACTCCAGATCGAAGCTTTCAGAACCGCAGTTCATTCTGGAGAAATACTCAAGAAAGCTGCCTTTTATCCGACTCTCAAGCAGGCTGTTTCTGACCTCAACCTTGTTCTGGCTTCAACGGTCAGGATGAGAAAAACCTTTAAAGTCATCAGCATCGACGAAGCCGCGGAAAAAGTTAAGACTTTCCCCGCAGAAACCAGAGTCGGCCTGGTCTTTGGAAATGAACGAACCGGTCTCAGCGACGCTGAGCTACGGGAAGCTAATTTCGTTTACTTCATACCCCAGGTCAGCCGGCAGCCATCCTACAATCTGGCCGCAGCAGTTCTCATCACCCTTTATACCTTTTTCCGCAAGTCAAGCTGCGAACTTGTGCCACAGGCGGCTCCGCCCGTCCCGAGAAAAGAGCAAGAGGACTGCATCAAGCTAATCCTGAAAAAGCTGGAAAAAAGAGGCTTTATGCATGAAACCAATCGTGAGCACGTGACCAGCTTGCTATACGACCTTTTTGGTCGGCTGGCTCTTTCTGAACGCGACAGCCGCTTCCTGACGGCTGTTTTTAACAAAGGTCTGGACCGGGAATAGACGACTTGAAAGAGAGGCTATTATGGATAAAGAAAAGAGATTTGTTCTCGGGCTGGTAATCATCGGGGTTATCAACCTTTTTGCGGCTCTGATGACGATTGCCTTCTGGGTCGGCCGACTTCTGGCTAACCGTTTCCCCAGGACTCTTCCTGTGCCCGATAATCTTTACAACGCATTTGCCATTCCGGACATGGCCATGGCTGTTTTTTTGACAGTCGGCTCTTATGGTCTGCTTCGTTTCAAAAAGACAGGCTACATTTTTGCTCTCATCGGAATCGGTATGTGGTTATTCGATGTTCTTTTAGTCACCGGTTTAACCGGGCTTTTCCGTCTCAGCCTGGTACTGCCCAGTTTGATTTACTGTTTATGGGCGACCTTTTATCTCTGGAACAAGAGGAACATCTTTCAGCTCTTTGCTGATTGAAGAATCTCATCTTTTCTGAATTTAATGATTCTCAGGATTGATTTTGCCGCCATTTAATAAATTTGAAATTGCTTCCCGGATTAAGATAACTTCCATTAACTGATCATCATTATCCTTTTTCTGCCGGGCATCACGGCTAATGTCCTCTTTTCCAGGCCGAAAGAAGCTCTTTATTAATCAATTTTTCTGGTTCCTGGCATACCTGTCTGTTTAGCGATGCGAAATCTTTCCACACCCGGTTCAAATTCAGCTTAGCAAGAAGTTTAATCTTCTTCAGGATTATTCATATTTTCAGGATTTAGTCCCCAGAGGTCGTCAAGGATAAGCGGAGGCTTATATCCTTCCATAAACTCAAGAAGCTCATCCGGCTCTTCGCTCATTCTGAACATCTTCAGGTGCTCCGGAAGCAGAAAGCCTTCTTTGACCGCCTTATCAAGAAAGCCGATCAGATGGTCAAAATAGCCAGCAATGTTTAAAAATCCGCACGGCTTGCCATGATAACCGAGCTGGGCCCAGGTCAGAACTTCAAAAATCTCTTCGAGCGTGCCCCAGCCGCCAGGCAGGGCGATAAAACCAGCGGCAATCTTCGTAACCATGGCTTTCCGCTCGTGCATACTCTCCACTATTCTCAGGTCAGTTAGGTTCGGAAACCCTAAGTTCCGTTCCAGCAAATTCCGGGGAATGATGCCAACCACCTGACCACCTGCGGCCAGCATTTCTTCAGCCACCTCCTTCATCAGTCCGATGCCACCGCCACCAAAAACCAGAGTGATTTCCCGGCTGGCCATAAGCCGGGCCAGCTGCCGGGCTTTTTGAGTGTAGACAGGATTTGTGCCCCGGGACGAACCGCAGAAAACAGCGATGCTTTTTAAAGCCATTGAATTTTTCCTTCGCTTTCCGGACTCAATTTTATCTTAGTTGAATATCATATCCACTCTCAGTAATAGTTCATAAATTGACAGAAAAAGTCAAACCACCATAAGGGTCCGCATACTTCTGGCCTTTGAATTCTCTGGTTCTCAGAACAAAATAAAAACTGAAATTAGCGAATCCGCTTCGGTAGACTATTCCCGAACTAAACTGGCCATACAAATGATTTATCTCAACGCCGTGGCTGCTGGTGAAGGTATTGCCTTCCAGAACAAGGTTTCGGGCTATGGCCTTTCCTTCAAGCTGCAAAAAAATATAAAGTGAAGTCTTGAACGCTGGCTCCAAAAAGATATAACCGGAGAAAGGAGCTGCAGTAAAAGAATCAGACTCAGGCTGAAGATTGAGCCCGAACCTGAAATCAAACCCGGCACTGACAGCTGTTACCAGATTGCCCACCTGGCCGCCGCAACCGGCTTTAATGGCGTGTGAGAGCCTTTCACCTGAGGATTTCGGCGAGACCAGCGTCCACAAACGGCCGAACCACATCTGCAAAAAGGGCTCATCTTTAAGCTGTTTCTCCCAGCCCTCAGGATAGGTCCAGTCATAGGTTTTATGAAGCCATTTCTGAATGGAACCAGCAAAAGAATGTGGACCAACAAGACCTATGGCCAGCCCCAGATTATCCTGCCTCCGGCCCATATCTCTGACCAGAGTCATGCCAGCATAAAGGACTCCGGCGTAAGGCCGGTCATCGGGTATAATCTCCTCCTTTTTCAAGTCGTCTGGAGTAAGGATCATATGCGACAAAGAAAAAATCGCTCGGCGCTGTCTGGCTCGCGAATATCTTACCTGGCGACGATCGTAGTCATTACCACCAAGAAGTCTGGTGTTTACCTTAGCCAGCCATTTAATAAATGAGGAAGATGACTCTTCGCTCAGCCGGGGCAAAACCCACATCAACTCTACACCGCTGGTATATCCTTCATCACCACCCAGAAAGACATCGTTTTCCAGATTAAGGCTGAAACTCCCTCGATCACGGAAAGAGTCAGAAACCTGGCCGGAGAGCGACAGGCTTAAATTAAGAATTGAAATCATAAAAAGGAAGAAGGTAATGGGCGGGAGTTTTGGCCTGCAGAAAAGAAGACCGAGACCGGTTGTTTTAATCTTAGACCTGGTTCGAAGAGACTGTTTCATTTAAACTCAAATTCCCTGGCATTTCTTTGAATTTATTATCTCAATTTTCCCTGTTGTCTTATTCATTTTACTGACTCGGTTACTTACTCCAGTGTCTCTAATTGTCCGGAGCCACGCTTTTAAGACACATGTCAGGTTCTCTGGGCGACTGGCTTTAGCTCCTGGCCACTCTCTCCAGTCTTCTCATGATGCTAAACATGAAAGCCGCTGACAGCAGGCAGGCCACCACCAGAATCGACCACAAAGCCCACAGAGGCACTTTCATCCACAACCAGCCGACAACTCCGACCAGATAGTTGCCAATGGCTGTGGCCGCAAACCAGCCTCCCTGCATCAGACCTTTGTATTTTGGCGGCGCCACCCTGGAGACAAAAGAGATGCCCATCGGGCTCAGGAAAAGCTCAGCCACAGTTAACAAAAAATAAGTGCTGATAAGCCAGTAAACAGAAACTAAATGCTCAGGTGGAGCCACTTTTCCGCCAAGCTCAGCCGGATTCGGCAGCCTGATTGAGCCAACAACCAGAATAAGAAAGGCAGCAGCGGTCAGAAGCATGCCATATCCAATTTTTCTTGGAGCTGAAGGCTCCTTACTTTTTTTGTTCAGATAAGAAAAAAGAGCGATGATCACGGGTGATAAAGCCACGATGAAGAAAGGATTGAAATGCTGAAACCTCTGAGGCATAAATGGACTGGTCTCAGGATAACTCTGAAAGCGCAAATATGCCAGGACACTAAAAACAGCGAACGTCAACCCACCCAATATTCTTGATAATCTGGACGCTCCTTTTCTCAGCAGAAAAAAAAGTCCAAGAACCAGAAGGTAAAACGAAAGCAACCCGTTGAGGTCAAACCAGAGGTTGGTCAATTTATTGACCAGCGAGACGGTATAGTCGCGGGCAAAGAAGGTCATGGTCACAGCTGACTGGTGAAAAGCCATCCAGAAGAATATGACCACCAGAAAAACCAGGCCGAGGGCGACCAGTCTTTCTCTCGTCTGCCCGGGTGCGAGCTCGACCACCCGGGATTTTAGTTCTTCAGAAGAAGCTTTTTGCTTTTCTGATATATCGGCCTGCTTGTAGTATTTTCTGAATCCCCAGAAAATCAACATGGAAATGATAAGACTGAGACAGGCTACTGCGAAACCATAATGGTAAGATTTACTGAGAGAACCCAGATAGGTCTCGGCAAACTGCTTCAGGTTCTCAGCCGTGATGGCTGGATTCTGCTTTTGGGCTACTTCCAGAAACTGACTGACTTCAGCCAGTTTGCCCTGAAGAAAATCATGGGCCAGAGCCGGGATTCGGGCATCGTAACTCAAATGGTCCCTGGTCAGAACCCAGTTACAGACTTTTTCTGAAGCGGTTGGAGCAAACATAGCTCCGATGTTAATACCCATATAAAAAATGGTAAAAGCTCGATCCCGCATTTGACTGTATCTCGGGTCGTCATAAAGATTTCCAACCAGAGCTTGAAGATTACCTTTAAATAAGCCTGTGCCAAAGGCAATGGTAGCCAGAGCAGCCACAATCAAGCCAAACCCTGTTTGAAATCTTGTGGGCATGGCCAGAAGCAGATATCCTGAAAACATGATTATCAGGCCAAGGCTGATGGTACGGCCGTATCCAAGGACTCTGTCAGCGAGATAACCACCGAAAAGGGGGAAGAAGTAGACAAAAAACATGAAAGTAGCATACATGAATCCAGTCTGTCCGGGACTCATTCCATATTTGGCCTGAAGAAAGAGAACAAAGATGCTGATCATTGTATAAAAACCGAAGCGTTCTCCCATGTTGGCGAAGAAAGCTACAAAGAGGCCTCTCGGATGTCCCTTGAACATACCAAATTTCTCCTTTTAGTTAATAGATAGAAAGTTAACTATCGGGAAAACAGCAATTCCATAAAAAGCTGATTTACGGTTTTTTCCAGAGCAAAACGGAAACCTTCTATGGTCTTCTGACTATCATCAGACCAGTAGCGACTGATGAACAGGGGTTTTCCGACATTTACCTGGACATTAGCCGGAACCCCGAGAGGAATGTGTGTCCCAAAAAGAGCTAAGGGTGTCACGGGAACGTCGATGCGGTCTTTTTTATAAAGATTAAAAGCCATGACGGCAGGCCCGTGTCTGAACCTGGGCACATAAGGATTGGGCTCAGTGTCGTTGAAGTGACCGCGGCCCTGAAGGGCGATTATGGCCCTGTCCTTTTTCAAATATTCCTGACATTTCCGCACCGCTTCGGCCCGGCCTTTATAAAGGTCAACCGGAATATAGCCAACCTTGGCTATGCTGGATGAAATGTAGCGGACGATAAGAAATAGAAATGGATTCAACAGAAAATGGACAGCCAGCCCCAGACTCTTCAGGCTCCGGCGAAGATGCTTTTTCACCAGGAAACTGAAATCTTCCCGGCTGAAAATCATCTTGTTGGCTGTGAAAAAAATCGGCCTGGGAACCGTTTTAAAAAGAACAGCCACGTCCTTGTAGCCGCCGATATGATTGCCAACAATTATATTTGGCCCCTGACGAACAAAGTTCTGAGCGCCTTTAATCACCAGTCTTTTTGGAAAGAGAGCCAGACTGCTCAATCTGTTGATGACTTTTTCAAAACTCTTTAATTCTTCCTCAAATGTCTGTAACATTAATTTTCTATTTTAACTCAGAACCGGGCAAATTTCAAAAAGAACAGACAACTGCCTCTTAATTAATATCTCCGGGTTTATGATAGAAAGCCGGTCAGGAACAAGATAATATTTCTGCAGGGCCAGAATGACCCTCAGAACAAGGAAGGCAAGGCTTAATTCAAAGCTAACAGCTTCAGGCAATACTCTAATTTGGCTTCTAATTCTTTTCTGCCTGCGTTCAAAACCTCAGCTTTTTTGGCCCAGCCTTTTGTCAGATCCTGCTCTACTTATTGCTCTATTTGCCCCATGGCAAAGATAAAAAGCTCCATAGCCATTCTTAATTCCCCTTCAGCTCGCTCCAACATTTTCGATTTAAGATAGGTCTGGCCCGGGTAGTAATGGCCATCATCAAAACCTTTGTCAATATTCAAGGATTGAAGGAGATTTTCGCTGGCTCTTTTCCAATCCTCTTTTTTGAAGAAAACCAGGCCACGGATATAATACAGATATAATAAGGAAGGTAATATATGGAACTGATTTCCAGGACTTGCTGGCAGTCAGCTTCAGCTTCAGCCAGTTTATCAAGCATGAGGTAAGAAAGAGCTCTTAAAGAATAACCATAGATTTCGTGGCTGCCGTGGAGATTGACAAGTGAATTCAGAGCTTCAATGGCTTCTTGCCAGCGAGCCTGTTCAATCAGCACCAGGGCTTGGTAGTAAATCCCTTCCTCATGGTCCGGAACTAAAGAAGTAACGGCTTGAAAATGAGGCAGGGCTTCATCATAGTCAGCTTTTTCGCGGCCAATTAGTCCTGAAATCAGATGAGCCCGGGGCATTTCATTATCGAGAGAGGGCTTGCTTCAGGGATTCTTCGGCTGATTCATACTTCTTGCTTAGAAAATCAAGTTCTCCGAGTTCAGCCAGAGCCCGGGGATGCTCCCGGTTTTTTTGCAGAGTTAGCCTGAACCATTTTCCGGCCCTTTCAATCTCTCCCCGGGTTTTATGAAAAAGGCCCGGCAGAAAATATGGTAAAGGCCAATCAGGTTCTGATTCCAGAACTTTTTTCAGGTTTTCATCATCAGAAGAAAGCATCTGAATCCAGGCTTTGGAAACAAGCGCCTCAGCATCCTCCCCGTTGTCTTTGAGGACTTTATCAAGTCTTTCCAGAGGCAGATTGACTGTATTTCTCTTAAAAGAACCCATAGAAAAAAGGTCTTGCAGGTAGGAAACTATCATTTCAGGTTTGTCTCTCCTGCCAGAAAATCGGATTGAACGAAAGATTTCTCCGTATTCCCTCTGAGTTAAAAAATTCTTTGAGTTTAGAATGAGGGCCGTGGCTTTCCAAAATTCACTCCGGAAACCACGCTCGTTCGCCTTATCAGCATAGTAGCTGGCTTTTATCCGATGTTCCAGGTTATCCAGACCGAGATCCTTTCTTTGGACCACAACCATAGGCAATAGCCAGACTGCCATAAGCCTGGTAAAAATCCGGTTCGACGCAAAGTGCTTGTTCAAAATATTTAATGGCTTCTGTATAACCGGGGGCGGTGAACTTTTCCATTTCCTGGCGGCCCCGAAGAAAGAGTTCCCGGACTGAAACTTTGAACATTGGCCCGGAAGGCTCAGGTTCACTTTTTAAGGCCGCTTTTTCAGGAAAGCAGGAAAAGAAAACCAAAAAAATCAAAAACGAGAAGAAAAACAAGAAAAACTTATAGCTCATGTCAATTTTGCCTTTAATAAACTCTAAGATTTCCTTGTCGCCAGGTGAATTAGCGCTTTCTTCTTGATAGACTATCCATACATTTCTTGATTATCTATTCTATTTCCGCAGCAATTTCTCTGTTTCCGTCAATTCCCGCCATTAAGGATCTATTTTTATTCTTTCAGCATGAAGGAAACTGTAACCGTAAAGATTACACCCTTAGGCTGCCCATTGACGATTAAGGGTTCGTAAACCCATTGTTTTACGGCGTCGATGGCTGCCTGGTCGAGCATAGGGATGGACCTTAGGATTCTAACATCCTTTACATGCCCGGTCTTGTCTGTTTGCACTTCCAGGATAACGACTCCGCTGACGCCAGCTTTTCTCGCTTCTTCAGGATAAACCGGGTCCACTTTCTTAATAAGCCGCGGCGGCATGACCTCACCGGTAGCCCTGACCACATCCTTTCCCAGCTCAACTTCCCTGGGCCTTAGCACGCCGCCGACTACGCCACCAAGCACTCCTCCGACGACTCCGCCCTCAACTCCACCCTCGACTCCAGAGATTTCTTTGCCTGTCTTCCCTTGAATTTTCAAAATGTTTAATGATAAAAAATACGGATTGCCAGAGTTATCTTCAAACCCAAAGGTCGTGATAGAACCCCTGTCCAGCATCAGTTCGGAATCAAGGAGACTGCTCTTCTTGTCCGTCTCCCGCTCGATGACTTCCAGCCGGCAGGTCGCCTTTTCTGGCGAATTCACCCTGACCAGGGTGACCATAACTGCATATTCTTTACTATCCAATCTGAAAATATGGAAGTCCTTCTCGCCTGATTTCATCCAGCTTAAAAGGGCTTCAGTCAGCAATTGAACTTCCTTGAGATTAAACACCCGACGAATCTGATTTTCTTCTTTGCCTGCAGCTTCCTCAGGCTTGATATTGGCGGACAAAGTATAACGCAAAAAGGAAGAGGTTACTGTCTTTACTGGTTCAACCCTGCCTTCTCTTATGCCTTCGAACACCTTGAGCTTCATCTCAAATATTGTCTGCGACGCGGGAGTCGTTTTTTGAACCCGGGCCGAAGCCCTCACCAGAAGCCCGAAGGCAATAATCAAACAGAACATTATCAGATGATAAAATACCTGCCTTTTTTTCATTTTAACCTCCTTAATCTTTCCCCTCGATCCAGACAATGATCATATCCGGGTCGCGGGTTTTATAGATAAAACTATCAGCCGGCTGGCCTTTAGCCCGGACATATATTAATGAGACTTCCGAAACCAAATCGGTTTTAATAGTTTCATCGCCCGAAAAACTGACAGGCCGCTCGCTGGAACGCATGAAATACAACCCAAAACCGATCAACAGAACCATGATCGCTGCCGCTGCCAGCCCAGCATAAACTCCTGTCAGCACAGAGGTCTTTCTTCTTTCCTGGAACCCGGCTTTGCTTTCTGGCCCGGCCTCCAGGGCAGATTCTCTCTCCATCATCCTAAGCCAGAGCTTGATATCCCCTGGCTCTGGAAAAAGCAAACGCGCTTCATCCCGGCCGGCGAGTTTTTTCTGGCAATCAGGACACTTATCGAGATGAAGATTCAGAAGAAGCGACCTGAAAGCGGCCAGAGGCAAAAGCCGCCAGCTCAGGTCAACGAGCTGACAGATTATCCTTCTTTTCATTCCCGCTCTCCATTAATTCCTTTATTTTTTTCCTTGCCTGAAAAAGATGAACCCGAACCGTGGCCGGAGCACAGCGCAGGATACTGGCGATCTCCTCCGAGTTATAGCCCTCTCTTGCCCACAGCAACAAACAGGCTCTTTCCTTTGGTTTAAGCCGGTTTAGAATTGTTTCAGGCAAGATGTCCTGAACCGGGTTACCCGGCCGAACTTGTCCCGTGGATGAATCGGCTTCAGCGGCCCGCTTGAAAAAATTCAAAAATCGTCGCTGCTTTTTTAGCTGGTCCAGACACTTGCGGTAAAGAATGCTAAAAGCCCAGCTTTTGATATTTTTAGCCTCATCAAGGGCATCCCAGTGCCTCAGCATCTGGACTACCAATTCCTGACAGGCATCTTCAGCGTCGGGCCGGCTCTTAACCAGACTCAGGGCAAAAGACATAAGGTCTCCCTCGTATTTTTTCAAAAATTCCACCAGTTGTTTTTTATCTGCCATTCAGGCCTGATTACCTGAAAGTCTATCTCCTCATCTCTTTTCCTGTCTTCCGCTGATAATACGACGCTGTGGCCAAAAGTGTTTAGATGCTTTTTGACCCAGTCTTTTTATTTTATCTTTTATCACCAGAAGCAGGCCAGAAATTTCCTTGTCAGGCAGAAAAAAGAGTGTTAATTTATTCTGGAAATGGCACCTAAGATTAAAGGGGAATAAAATGTTTAGAATCATAAGAAAAATCAGAGTTTTTGGTCCGGAAGAAAAAGGGACCAGGGACATTCTGATAGCTTGTGAGAAAATCGCAGGCGTGGAAGAACCAGGAAAATATAAACTTCAAGGACTTGAAATCGAAATCATTGACGGCTCCGGCCTGACGGCTATCCCCGGTTTTATTGACCCTCACGTTCACCTTCTTGGCGGCGGGGGCGAAGGCGGACCCTCAACCAGGACTCCTGAAATCAGGATAGAAGATTGCGCTAACTGCGGAGTGACCTCGGTCATTGGCTGCCTGGGCACGGACAGCGTCACCAGACATGTTTCATCGCTCCTGGCCAAAGCCCGGGCTCTGGAAATCGAAGGCCTGAGCACCTGGATTTTTGTTGGTGCCTACGGCCTGCCAATTCCGACCATCACAGGCAGCGTTCGCTCGGATATCGCTCTAATTGACAAAGTTATCGGCGCAGGGGAAATCGCCATCTCTGACCATCGCTCCTCTCAGCCCACATTTGAAGAATTTCTGCGCCTGGTAGCTGAATGCCGGGTGGGCGGGATGCTCGGCGGAAAAGCCGGAGTGGCTCATCTCCATCTTGGTGCTGGCCGACGCGCTCTGGAATATCTATTCCGGATGCTGGAAGAATCAGAACTCCCGGCAACTCAGGTTATCCCTACGCATGTTAATCGTAATCAATTTCTTTTTGGACAGGCGCTGGACTGGATGAAGCGCGGTGGCTTTGTTGACCTGACCTGCGGCCCTGATTCTGAGGACGAAGACGATGTCAGAGCAGTCGAAGCTTTGAGACAGATCAAATCCAGGAACCTTCCCCTGACTCAGGTCACAGCCAGCTCCGATGCCAACGGCAGTATGCCTGTTTTCGACGGCCATGGCCAGCTCGTCGGTTTAACCGTAGGCAGCCAGAAAGACTTTATCAATTCCTTTAGAGAGACTATCAATCAAAACATTCTTTCTCTTGAAGAAGCAGTGCGTGTTTTTTCCACCAATGCTGCTTCATTCTATAAGCTCAAAGGCAAAGGAAAAATCCTCCCCGGTTACGACGCTGACCTCGTTCTTCTTGGAGAAAATCTTAAGATTGAATATGTAATCAGCCGGGGGAAACTCCTGGTAGAAAAAGGAGCGCTCAAGGTCAAAAGTACCTTTTTTTGTTCTGCTTAACCTTCTATTTTATCCAGGACGCAGGAGGAAAGGATGGATAAGAATAGCTCAGGTAATCCGGATAAACCTCAAGCCGGCCGGGCTCCGCGAAAACCGGGCTTTGGCCTGGCTATGATTCCACTGATCTCCATGGCTCTTCTTCTGGGTGTGGGCTATGGGGTTTACCGGATAAAAGCTCAGGTTCTCCTGATTGCAGCTGCTTTTATCACTGCCTGCCTGGGAGCAATTCTGGGGTTTTCCTGGAAAGATATGGAAGCAGGAATCGTTGAGAGCATCAGAAAGGCTCTGCCCGCGATTCTCATAATGCTTGCTGTTGGAGTTCTGGTGGCAGCCTGGATTGCGAGCGGAACTATCCCGATGATTATCTATTACGGGCTTAAAATAATCTCCCCGCAATACTTCTTGTTCACTGCCTGCATCGTCTGTAGTCTGACTTCCTTAGCCTGCGGGACTTCCTGGGGAACGATCGGAACCCTGGGAGTAGCTTTCATCGGTATCGCCATGGGTCTGGGAATTCCTCTGGGGCCGGCCGCAGGTGCCATTGTTGCTGGTGCCTATTTTGGCGACAAGATGTCCCCTCTTTCTGATATTCCTAACTTAGCCTCGGTTACCGCTGGTTCTAATCTTTTTGACCATATCAAGCATATGGCCTGGTCCGGTGTGCCAGCCTGGCTGATTGGACTGGTCATCTACTTTTTGATGGGCTTTAAATACGGCGGCAAAGAATTCAATCAGCAGAACATCAAGTTAATAACTTCAACCCTGGAAAAAAATTTTACTTTTAACTTACTGCTCCTCTTGCCTGTGCTCATTGTTTTTTACTATGCCTTCACTAAAAAACCGACTATCCCGGGAATGATCATTTCTTCTGTCGTGGCTGCGTTCCTGGCTGTCATCTTTCAGAGGACTGCTCTGGTAACTGTAGCTCAGGCCATGAATGCCGGCTATTCAGCCAACACCGGAGTGGAGATGGTTGACCGGTTGATTTCACGCGGCGGCTTGATGGGCATGATGGAAACCCAGTTGGTGGCTTTCACTGCTTTCAGCTTTGGCGGAATTATGCAGAAAACTGGAATGCTGGCTGTCATTCTGGATAAGATTATGAAATTCGCTGATAAAATCTGGAGCCTGGTTATGACCACAATCGGCACGACTATTCTATCTGCCCTGATTACCGGAAGCTCCTACCTGTCCATGATAATTCCGGCTGAGCTGCTTGGCGATGCTTACAAGAATAAAGGCCTGGCCGCCAAGAACCTCTCGCGAATCATAGAAGAAAGCGGAGGAATCATCGTGGCGCTGATACCCTGGAGCATGGCTGGCGTTTATATTACCGGAACCCTGGGCGTGCCCACCTTCTCTTATCTGCTCTGGGCCTTTTCCAACTATCTGGCTGTGGCGGTCCTGGCCATCTTTGGTTTTACCGGATTCACCATGGCTAAAAAAATCAGGGAAGATGAGACCCAGCCCGGAAGCTGAGAGTTATCTCTCTGTCTCGTCGTCCTTTTCTTCTTCAAACTCATCCAGATGACTCAGGGCTTTCTCAAATTCTTCTTTAGCCTTCTCAAGTTTCTTTTTTCGCAATTCAGCTGTGGATTCAAACCTCTGGCCCATTTCTTCTGTTTTTTTCTTTTCCTTAAGCAGGAGCTCGTCAAAGGAGGCTTTCTTCTTCTGTCCTTTTTCCGACTGGATAATCCCTTCAAGCTCCGAGTCCACCCAGAGCCGGGCGCCGCAGTGAGGGCAGACTATCTGAAATACTTTTTTCTTCTTCTCTTCATTTTCCATGGCATAGAAAATTTAACAGAAACTATCTGATGGTTCAACTCAATTTTTCAACCTGTCCAGACCATATTTTTTTAGAAGGCGGAAAAGTCCCTGGCGCGTAAGCCCGATAGCGGCTGCAGTCCGGGCTCGATGAAAATTAAAATGCCTCAGCGCTTCGCCCAGGAATTTTTTCTCAAACTCAGCTTTAGCTTGCGAATAATCCCAGGTATCCCTGAGCGGTCTTTCACGGGCACTTCTTACTGCTGGCGATAGCTGCTCCTCTTCGATGACCAGACTATCGCCTGAGAGAACCAGGCACCGCTGGATTTCATTCTGAAGTTCGCGGACATTTCCCGGCCAGTCATACTTAAGCAGGAGCTCCATGGCTTCTGGAGAGAAAAACGCCCTCGGCCTGTTTATTTCCTTTGAATATTTATCAAGAAGGTGGTTTATCAGGACAAGGATATCTTCAGGTCTCTTGCGAAGAGGCGGAACTTCCATGGCTATGATTTTCAACCTGAAGTAAAGGTCCTGCCTGAACCGGCCGGAATTGACTTCTTGATCCAAGTTGCGGTTGGTGGCGCTTATAAAACGGACGTTTACCCGGCGGTTGCGGTTCTCCCCGATTCTTCTGATTTCCTTTTCTTGTAGAACTCTGAGCAGCTTTGCCTGAAGCGTCAGCGACAGGTCGCCAATTTCATCCAGAAAAAAAGTCCCGCGGTTCGCCTCCTCGATTAAACCCGGTTTATCCTTCAGGGCACCGGTAAAAGCTCCCCTGGCATAACCGAAAAGCTCGCTTTCGAGAAGATTGTCGGGTATAGCGCTGCAGTTTACGGCCACAAATTGCCCCTGACTGCGGCTGCCAGTATGATGAATGATCCTGGCGATAAGTTCTTTTCCTGTGCCGCTCTCGCCCGTAATGAGCACCGGGGAGTCCACATCCTTAACCTTGTTGATTAAAGCACGAATAAGACGGAAGGGCTGGCTTATTCCGAGGAATTCAAGTTCAGCTTTTTCAGTCTTAACGCTGACCTCTTTCGGCGGGCAAGTTTCCTGAGACAGGAGCTTAACCACAGGCAGGGCTGAAGATAGAATGTCCATGTCCTGCTCCGTGTAAGAGGTCCCATTTTCTCGTCTTTCGAGGTAGGCGTAGCCATACAATTTCCCCTGAGAAATATAAGGAAAGCAGATCACCAGAAGATCCTGACCATTATTGACCCGACAGACCGCCGGCTCTTTTGAATCCAGAGCTTTATTAATCACCTCTAACATCTTAGCTTCTTCCAGTCCAGGTTTGTTGCCTTTCAACTGCTGATAAAAAGGCCTCTGACGGTAATCGAAGGCGACCAGCTGAAAATAATCAGCCTTAATGGCCTCCATAATCACCTCAAACATTCTGGAGACAAGTTCAGGCCTGGCCATTGTTGCTTTACGCTCGATAAGAATCAGGTTCAAAAATAAAGTGGCAGTTTATATCGTCAGCATCAAAAAATATGATTTCTTTGTCCGTTTTCTGCTAACATTTAGACGAACGTTCAAGGAGGGATTTTCTCATTTAATAAAATAAAAAATAGATGAATTTCTGGAGGCTAAAATGACAAGAATTAAACCGTGGTCTTTAAAAACACTTAAGGAACATTCGATATTCCTTTTTTCCCTTTCTATTCTCATTGTTTTTCCCTCAAGTATTTTTGGAAGTCAAGAAAATCAACTCAGCGCCAACCGGCTTGCGTGGTTCCGAGAAGCCAAATTCGGGCTTTTCATCCACTGGGGAGTCTATTCTCAGATTGGCCGGGAAGAATGGGCCAGGGAGTTGCTCCAGATTCCCCTTTCTGAATACCAGAAATATGCTGAGAGCTTCAATCCGGTTAACTACAACCCCGGAGACTGGGTCAAGCTGGCCAAGGAGGCCGGGGTCAATTACATTATCATCACTTCCAAGCACCACGACGGTTTCTGCATTTTTGACAGCCAGTTTACTGATTACGACAGCATGAGCGCCCGCATTCATCGGGACCTGCTGGGAGCCCTGGTCGATGCCTGTCGTAAAGAAAATATGCCCATAGGTTTTTATTACTCAATCATGGACTGGCATCATCACGATTATTTACCCCGACGAAGCTGGGAAAAAGATAGGTCTGTTAAAGGAGCTGAATTCAAGCGATATGTTCAGTATATGAAAAATCAGCTTCAGGAGCTGGTCCAAAAATACAAGCCAGCCATCCTCTGGTTCGATGGAGAATGGGAACACAGGAACGAAGATTATGATGCCGTGGGCATCGGGCAGATGCTCAGGCAGCTCAAACCAGATATCATCATCAACGACCGTCTTTTCAACCGGGCGCCAGGGCTGGGTGATTTCGGGACCCCCGAAAATTATGTGCCAGCCACGGGCTGGAGAAACGAAAACGGAAGCTTGCGGCTCTGGGAAGTGTGCATGACCATGAACTTTAACGGCTGGGGATATAATCATTACGAGACCGAATTCAGAGAGGCCACGCAACTAATAAGGCAGCTTATAGAAATCGCCAGTAAAGGCGGGAATTTCCTGCTGAACGTTGGTCCGCGGCCAGACGGAACCATCCAACCTGAATTTGTTGAGCGACTGAGGCGGATAGGGGCCTGGCTTAAGGTTAACGGCGAAGCTATTTATGGGACAGAGCCGAGTGTGTTTGAGAAGTTGCCGTTTTTTGGACGTTGTACGGTCAAAAGCAGCAAGCTTTTTGTTCACGTCATGGGCTGGCCTCAGAATAAAAAAATCCTACTTCCCGGTCTCAAGAATAAGGTGAAAAAAGTTTATTTGCTGGCCACAGGAGAAAAACTGAGATTCAACCGAAGGGGAAAAGACACTGTCATCAAATTGCCACAGGAGCCTCTGCAGGCTGAGGCCACAGTGGTTGTGGTTGAAGTTGAAGGTAAACCTCAGGCCGAACCCTATCGAATAAAGCCAGGAGCTGATGGCCTGCTTGAACTTCCGGTTTACCTGGCCGAGATAAAATCGCAGATGGGACAGCGTGCCTACCTGGATTATTTCTACAGGACAACCATGCTGACCAACTGGCAGAATGTTAACGATTATCCCGAGTGGGAATTCTATCTGACGCAGGATGGAACCTATGAGCTTAGGGCTTCCTGTGCCTATCAATGGGGCGGGAAGAGTAGCTTTGTGGTCGAAGTTGATGAAAAGGAAGTCTTGCGTGCTGAATCAGGTAGCTCACCCTCCATTTATTATCCGGCAACCAGCACTCTTGGCAAGATTGAGCTCAGTCAGGGAAAGCACATTCTGCGCCTCAAGATAATCTCCTTTGCCAGCAACAACGCCCTCAGACTGGAAAAAATTGAGCTGAGACGGGCCAGATAATCAGAGGAATAAAAGAACTCATAGCCATCTGTAACAATTTACTTGTTTCAGACGTATATTAAAGGGAAAAGTGAATCGTATCACTCTGATTCAGCAAGGAGTCCGCAATGGAGTGTTTCATTCAAGAAAAAAGCCTCCTGAGGATGATTCTATGTCTTCTTTTAACGCTTATAATGGCTCTCACTCTCCAGGACATTAAGCTTCTGGCTCAGGAGGCAGCCCAGAACCAAAGCGGTGTTGTGAATCAGTCAATAGACGAATTGAAGAAAACAGCGCCAAAAGTTTACATTGACTGCGGTTCCTGCGACCTTGATTACATCAAGACCGAGATTCCGTTCGTCAACTATGTCCGGGAAAGGAAAGAAGCTGATGTCCATGTGCTGGTTACCACCCAGAGGACTGGAAGCGGTGGCCGGGAATATACTCTGACTTTTATCGGTCAGAACCGCTTTAAGGGCCAGGATGATATCCTGAAATATTTTTCTCACCAGACAGACACTGACGAAGAAATCAGGTCCGGCCTGACTCAAATTTTAAAAGCAGGATTAATCTCTTATGTGTCCAGAACTCCAATCAACGAGCGTTTGGGCATCGAGTACCAGAAAGAGGAAGTGCCAGCGGCACCAGGTGTGGACAAATGGAAATCCTGGGTCTTCAACCTGAGCTCCCACGGGTATTTTAATGGCGAGAAGTCTCATGCTGGTGAATACATCAGGAGCTCCTTCTCCGCGAATAAAGTCACTAAAGACATAAAATTCAATCTAACGCTTAGCGCCTCTTACCAGCATGACCGTTATACCTATGAAGAACAGACACTCGAATCCAGCACCAGAAGCTACAGCGGGAGTGGACTTTTCGTCAAGGGCCTGGGCGAACACTGGTCAGCAGGGTATTATTTCTCGGTCTCCACCTCGACCTACAGCAACCACAAGCTAAAGATTAACATAGCCCCGGCCGTGGAATTCGACCTGTTCCCCTACTCTCAATCCACGAGAAAACAACTCCGTTTTCTTTATAAGATCGGGCCGACTCTGGCTAAATATTTTGAAGAAACTCTTTATGACCGGACAAAGGAGACTTTGCTCAGCGAATCAATATCTATAACTCTGGAGCTGAGAGAAAAATGGGGCACCATTTCTACCTCCGTTGAAGGCTCTCATTATTTTCATGACCTAAGTAAACATAATCTGTCTACGTTCAGCATCATTTCTTTGAACCTGGTCAAAGGCCTTAATGCTTATGTCTTCGGTGGTGCTTCATTAATCCACGACCAGCTCTCCCTGCCCAAAGGCGGGGCTACTTGGGAAGAAGTAATATTGCAGCGTAAGATGCTGGCCACGAGCTATGAATACTTTTTCGCCGTCGGCTTCAGCTACAGCTTCGGTTCTATCTATACCAATGTGGTCAACCCCCGCTTTGGCTCTGTCAGCAGCGGCGTGTCCATTACCATAGGAGATTAGGATTGATTTCGGTCTTATTTAAAGGATAAAGGAAGAGAAGATGAGGCTAATAAAATGGACAAAGAACAAAAGAGAATTAGCTGGAAATTGCTTCAATGGAGTCAACAGGTATCCGAATCGCAAGAGCTCGATTATTATCGAGAAAGTAGAACACCCGGTCAGGCTTCTAATTTCGACCATACTGGCCATGGTTTTTCTGCTTAACGCCGGAGCTATGAGGTCACAGGAAAATCAGAAAAGCTATATAGCTGATAAGTTGCTGGTTTATCTGGACAGCACCCTTTGTCCTCTCGATTCATTAAAGCAGGATATCTCTTTTGCTGAGTTTATCCCGGAAAAAGATAAAGCCAATGTGGTGATAAAAATTCTGCATGAAATTCGGGACGGACTGAATTATTTCCGGATAGATTTCATAGGCCGGAAAGAATTTGAGGGAAAGAACTACTCTTCAGAGCTTAGCCAAATTCTGGGAACTGAAGCCAAAGAGCTGGAGAAAGAGCTGGTCAGAAAGATAAAGCTCGGCCTCGTTCCCTATGCTGGAAGGACACCGGCAGTTACAAGACTTAAGATAAAACTTAAGGAGGAAGTTAAGCCAACGGCTGTGGTTGACCCGTGGAATTTCTGGGTATTCAGCCTCAGCGTAAATAGTTTTCTGAGCGGCCAGCAGAGTTATTCCTACCAGAGCGTCTATGGAAATTTTTCAGCCAACCGGATAACCCCTAACTGGAAAATCAGACTGTCAATAAGCGGAAGCTTTTACCGGGATAGCTATGAATATGAGGGCACAAGCTATATCAGCACTTCTCAAGGACAGAGCTTCCAGGGACTGGTAGCCAGGAGTCTTGGAGAACACTGGTCAATTGGCGCTTTTGCTACTGTTATGACCTCGACCTATCAGAACCTGAGGTTTAAGACCAGATTATCGCCAGCTATTGAATACAACATATTTCCTTATTCCCAATCAACAAAAAGGCAGCTTAGAATCGCCTACAGCATCGGTCTTGGACCGGCCTATTATCGAGAAGAAACCATATTTGATAAAACGAGAGAATTTCTTCTAAATGAAACCGGCTCCATTACCATGGAACTCAAGAAGAAATGGGGAACGATAAGCACCTCGGTCGAAGGATCGCACTATTTCCACGATTTCAGCAAATACAGGCTGGAATTTAATACTGACCTTTCAATCAGAGTCTTCAAGGGCTTTTCTTTCAATGTCTATGGCAGCTATGCCCGGATCCACGACCTGATTTCGATTGCCAAAGCCGGGGCTTCATGGGAAGACGTTTTGCTGCTTAGAAAGCAACTTGCCACTTCTTACGATTACTATCTATCTGTTGGGATCAGCTATTCTTTTGGTTCCATTTTTAGCAACGTTGTTAACCCCCGCTTTGGCAGTGGCACCAGCGGTGTTTCAATCCGTATGAGCTATTGATTTGGTTTTTTTTACCTGCATGTCCTATTGAAAAGGGGGTTGAAAAGGGGGACGCAATACATATTTCCTGATTTTTATCCAGGAAGATCTATCTTTTAGGAAATGCTGAACCCCAAACCCAAAATTTAAGTTTTAATTGAGAAGGCAAAACCATTGTTCCAGATTCAGGCAAATTTAGATATAGGCAAATCAGAGAGCGCTGTCGATTCTAAGACTCCTTTAAAAGCAGATTTGCCTTCAATTCGGCACGAATTATAAGGCTCGCTTTTCAATCTGCACACCGGTGGATTTATAGACAAAGACCGGCTCTTTTTTGCTGCCAGGCTCAGCCACTTTCAGGCCAATAAACCTGGCTCCGTGAACATCGTCCAGGACAACTGCCCGGCGGTAATCTTTCTTTTCACAGACCAGTTTGATGTTTTCAAAGGTAAGATTTTTAGCATGCCTTATATAGAAACCCCAGGCTGGCAATTCTTTGAACATGGGAAATTCAGGGTAATTCGCTGGCAACTCCGGAACCTTGTCCAGCTCATCCAGCCCGACCCGGGCAAAATTGGGGTCTCCACCGCCAGGATGATGAATTTCAACATCTTTGATGGTAATATCCTCAATCATAGCATCTGGCATGCCAGCAATCAAGGAAGGTGAAATGTTTCGCGGCTGATGCTCGACCGGGCCTTCGTAATTATGCCCGGCATCAGGCTTGGTGGCTGGCACTTCGGCATAGACGTTAGAAATAGAAATATTTTTCATACGGCCTTTGCGACCTGTCTGGCGCTCGCCGATTCTCAAGAAGATAACGTTTCCGGTGTTGATGGATTTGAGGCGGTCAACCAGCACCTCTTCCACGAAGCCCCCGTCAACAGCAGCAAAAGTTATGGCTGAGCGGTAAGTGTCATAAACGACGTTGTCGATGATTCTGATATTGCGGAAACCGCCCCAGGAAGCAGTGCCAAACTTTATGCCGTTGGCACTTGTTCGCACCGTATTATTGTGGATATAAACGTTCTGGCAGATGGCGTTCTTATCATGTGATTTGAGGCAGATTCCATCGTCAGCAGCGTCTATGTAGCAGTTAGAAACTTCCACGTTATCACAGTCGACAATGTCCACGCCGTCGTTGTTCCAGTAGGACTTGCTGTCTATGGTTAAGCCAGTGATGACCACATTCTGACACTGGTCATACTGCTGATTCCAGCTGGCCGGGTTTTTGAGGGTAATCCCTTCCACCCGCACGCCGCGGCAACGCCAGAAATAGATGTTCTGGGGCCTGAGGCCTTCACGCGGCCGGTCGTTGCGCAGCGGGTCTTTAATCAGCCCCTTATGAATGATATCCACTAGGTTATTGGCCACGGTAAAGCCCTGGCCGTCGATAACTCCCCCCTCGCCGGTGATTCCCACATTTTCCTGCTCCAGGGCAAAGATCAGGGCTGTCCAGTTGCGGTGGGTATCATAATCAAAAGGGCTGGGTGAGCCAACCAGGATGGCTCCTTCCAGCAGATGGATGGTGACATTTGATTTCAGATATATGGTCCCGGTCAGGTAGCGACCGACATCAAACACCAGCCGTCCGCCTCCGTTTTCGTGGATGAAGTCTATGGCCTTCTGAATCGACCTGGTATTTAGCGTGGTCCCGTTGGATTTAATGCCAAACAAAGAAGCCTTATAATCACCGCCCTCAACTGAAAAAATCAGAAACACCAGCATTAACATGCTAAAACAAAAAATTTTTTTCGCACTTGTCTTGCCGGTGACTCTCATCATTAATTCTCCCTGAAAATATTTATTTAATTTCATCGTTG
>Ga0172363_10000093_pt1 | contig 52393 bp, 39 predicted proteins | sample LakKivs2_kivu2a2_FD_114541 | JGI IMG/M metagenome (GOLD analysis project Ga0172363, IMG submission 114541) | Sediment microbial communities from Lake Kivu, Rwanda - Sediment s2_kivu2a2 | ecosystem: Environmental > Aquatic > Freshwater > Lake > Sediment | place: Rwanda: Western Province, Lake... | reverse complement strand
ATGAATAAGCCGGCGATGATTAAAATCCCCATTGACACCCGACGAGTGGACATAAAATCCTCCTTTCCCGAAAGGCAGCAGGCTGTAACTAAATAATATTTTCAGGCCTTAATGTCAACCGCAAGAAAACCGCGCCGGACGTGGCTCGCGCTCTGTCCTTTATGAATCCTTCCCGATATGGGGCCTTCGTCAAGAATGGACTTTTGACAAAAACTTGACAAAATTTTGACAACTTTCCCCTTATCGAGGCCTATTTTATGTCTGGAAATGGCAAAATTCCTGAAGGAGGCTAAAATGAACGAACAAACTTTCGGCGCTCTCCTTCTTGAGAACATCACCTCTCAATGGAAGCGCTTCCCTTACTATAAGCATCTCTGCGACGGGCAGGGAATCTCGCTTCCCGACCTCAAAGCCTTTGTCGAGGCCCAGGAGTACCACCGCGTCCCGAGTGTCCTCTCCTCGGCTTTCAAGCTGTCTAAGGGTCTCCTCTTGGACCTCAACGACCTGTCCGTCCCCGGAATCATGCAGGTCTCGAGCAGCACGTCCGGCGATGCAAGTTTCGTCCACACTTCCAACGCCGAAGCCGGCGTCATCCGGGAGAGTTACCGGAGGACTTTCGGCATTCCGGGAGTGGACCTGGCCATCGGCTTTGCGCCCTCCCTGCGCATTCTCCGGGCCCTCTCGAAGAAGTCCTACAGTAAGGGTGCCGCGGCCCTCAGAATGCTCCTCGCCCTGGAGGGAAGCGTCAGCCATTACAAAGAGTTTTATATTTCCCTCGACGTCGACCTCCTGAGGACCGTCCTAAATAAAGCAATTCACCGGCCGGCCGCCATCCGCAAGATGCGAGTGGAGATGATCCGTAACATAATAGCCGGCGCCGAATCCTCGAAAAGGCCGCTGACGATCGGCGGCGTCGCTCTTCTCCTCCGGCCGTACCTGGACGAACTCGGCGACGGGGCTTTCAATCTCCATGACCTGATGTATGTCGTTTTCAGCGGCGGCGGCTACAGCGGGATAAAAGGGAGCATACGCGGGGCGAAAATCGACAAGCCGGAGTTCATGGAGAAAATCGCCCGGGTCATGGGCATCGACCGCCAATTCTGGCCGTTGCGCTTCAAGGACATCTACGGCTTCACCGAGACTCCCGCCCTCTTCGAGGGCTTCTGGAATATTGAGGCCGAGGACTTCGTCTTCCGGCCAGGGCCGGACGCGAGGCTCTACATCGTCGATCCCGAGACCGAAGCCCCTCTCAGACAGGGCCGGGGGCTCCTCAAAATCATCGCCCCCAGCTACTCCGGCAATCCGGCTGCAGCCAACGTCTGTGTCCTCCAGTCCGACGCCGCCGACATCGTCTCCGCCCGTGAAGACGGTTCGGTTGAGGCCATCACCCGGATCGCCCGTTTCGAGGGGGCAAGCGTCGAAGGTTGCGCCTTCAAAGCGGCCGAGCTCGGCGGCCTTTGAGAGAGCCAGACCATGAACCGCCTCGAATTTTCCGATCCTTACGTAAAGGATTCGAAAATAGACAACTTCGGCGGTGTGGAGGCCCTGATCCCTGAGTTCGACTCCCCGGACCGGCTTCCTGCTCTCATCGGCGACCTCCGCCGCCGGGCGGCAGAAGTTTACGCCAACCTGTCCCCGGCAGACATCCGCAGTATCACCGACACAGTCGATGCTTTCTTTGCCGATGCGGACAGCCCGGAGGTCCGGTCGGTCATCGATCTCCTGGTCGAAACCGACGGTTTTTCCCGCTACGACATAGAGCGGTTCGGCATTGGCATCTTCGCGCCTCTCCTGCGCTATGATCCAGCGCTCATCGGACGTTTCGTGGAGCAGGCGTTCCAAAGCCGGCGGCCCGTCGAGACGGCCTACGGATACCTGAAAAGATTCGGCCTGGATCTGCCTCTCAGGCGCTGGCGGGAGCCATCAATTATCAGCCACTTCGTGAGCGGCAACGTCGTCGGCTATTCCTCGATCCTCCTCCGGATCGGATTCCCGTTAAAGAACTCCGGGGCCGCCCAGGTCATCAAACTCCCCGCGACCTCCGCCATCTTCCCCCTGATATACCTCGACAAGCCGAAGGATGTCTGCCCGGAGCTCCGCGAGACCATTGCCAGCGGTTACTGGAAGGGCGGAGACCGCCGGATTGAGGATCTTGTTCTCAAAAGCTCAAACGCTGTCAACGTCCTCGGTTCGGACACGACCGTCCGGGACGTCCGGGAGCGGGCCAGACGGCTCAGCCCGCAGGCCGTCCTCCTTCCTCACGGGCATAAAATCGGCGCTGCTTACGTCTCGCGCAACTTCGCCGTTGACCAGGATTTGAGAGAGGCCACGATCCAGAGCCTTGTCCGTGACATCTCGGCTTTCGACGGCGCCGCCTGCTACTCGCTTAAGAACATATTTGTCCAGGGCGACCATAGGGATTTCGCCGAGAGGCTCCAGGCTGCCCTCGTCGAGTTCGCCGATAAGATCTCTCCAGTTGGTCGTGAAGCCGGGAGGGTGGCCCGGAACTTGAGAAGGATCTTCCTGGGCTCGCCCGACATCCTGACTTCGGCCGGAGCCCAGGCGGTTGTCCGGATCCGGGACAAAGCCGAGTTCTGGTTCCCTGACGAGACCTTCCGCTACGTCCAGGTCATGCCCGTCGAGGATGAAAACCATGCCGCCGCCGTTCTCGAGGCCGCCGGCCCGTATCTACAGACGGTCGTCGTAGCCGTGCCCGACGATTTAATTCTTCCCGTCTTCGAGCTCTTCGGCCGGGCCGGGGCGAGCAATATCCATTTTCCGGGCTCGGCCCCGTTTCTCAACGTCCACGAGGAGCCCCACGACGGCGACTTCGATGTGGTCAAAGTCCGGCGGCCCTACCGCTACCGTTTTGCGGCCACGAATTTCAAGAAGAACTCGGATTGGCTCTAGACTCCGGCCGTATTACCCTGCCGGCCTGCCTTCAATGGTAAAACCGGCCAAAATGGCGTAAAATTTTTTATCAGAGCTTAAAAAGCATAAGCAGTCCATCCTGGCAAAGGAGGATACTGATGAAAAGAAAAGAACCGGCGTTTAAATTATTTATCTTCAAGGCAACATTTCTGATGGCTTTGGCCGCGGCCACCGGTCTTATCTTCGCCTACCTCCCGGCCGGTTCCGTCCAAGCGGACCGCCTCACGGATGATGAGCGGAACACGATCGAGATCGTCAAGAAAGCCAAGAACTCGGTCGTTTTCATCACCAACCTCCAGTACGTCCGCGATTTCTTTTTCAGTTCGGACCAGCCGGTCGCCCGGGGCACCGGATCGGGATTCGTCTGGGACGACAACGGCCACATCGTCACCAATTTCCACGTCATAGAGGAAGGCGATAAATTCATGGTCAGCCTGCCCGATCATAAACAAATCGAGGCCAGTCTCGTGGGCCGCGAACCGGCCAAGGACATCGCCGTCCTCAAGCTCACCGGCCGCGTGACCGGCCTGACGCCGGTCGACGCGGGCATGTCGGCAAACCTCGAAGTAGGTCAAAAGGTCATCGCCATCGGCAATCCGTTCGGTTTCGACCACACGGTGACCACGGGCATAATCAGCGCTCTCGGCAGATCGATGCCGGGAGCGGGCGGCATAACCATCAGGGACATGATCCAGACCGACGCCTCTATCAACCCCGGCAATTCCGGCGGCCCCCTTCTCGATTCCAACGGCCGGTTGATCGGCATGAGCACCATGATCGTCAGCCCTTCAGGAGCCTCGAGCGGAGTCGGCTTCGCGGTGCCCGTTGATATCATCAGGAAAATCGTCCCCCAGATAATCACTTACGGCAAGGTCGTCAGGCCCGGCATCGGCGTCTCTTTCGTCCGCGACGAATACGCCCGCCGCGCCGGAGTGGAAGGCGCGGTCATCCTCGACGTGCCGAGCGGCTCGGCGGCCTACGATCTCGGCCTTCGCGGACTCGGCCGCGACAGATTAGGACGGCTTTACATCCGGGACGTCATCACCGCCATCGACTCGACGAAAGTCAAGTCCTACGACGACCTGTACAATGCCCTGGACAAATACAGGACGGGCGATAGGGTCACTCTGACCGTGGAGCGGGACGGCAAATCCCGGAAGTTCGAAATCGCCCTGGTCGAGATCGATTAGTCGGCGATATATCCCGACCTGTGGCTGACGCGGCAGCCTTTTCTTTTCACCCTGACCTCTATCTTGTGGAAGCTGCCGTCGGTCACGTAATTCTGCGGGATGTAATAAAGAAGATAATAGTTTTCCGAGGCGTCCATGGCCGCCTTCATGCCGTATTCGACATTCGCGGAAGAGACCGAAAGCCCGCCGGTCGCCCGGCTCATCTCCCGGAACGGGGCATATATGTCCTCCGATTGCTCTTCCATTACCAAACCCGGGGTGGTTTCAGCGGGCTTGGTGACAAACAGAAAATGGACGGCTGCCGAAGCATTGGCGAAAGACTCCTTGATGAAATCCACGTCCAACGGGGTATCTCTCTTGTATGAATCAAAGATACTGCTGAGATTCAGAAGGATATCCGGCCGATCGTTGTATTGGTTCATGAGAGCTTGCAGGACATTCTGATGCAGCTTGGGCACGAACTCTCTCTGGTAGAAAAGGAAAACTTCTTTCTGGCCGGCCTGATTCTCGAGGTACCGGGCGAAATCCCGAAGATTGGCGGCATCGAGCGAGCGAATGTTCTCCAGCCTGGTTAAAAGGTAAACATAAGTCTGCAGCCTTTCCTCGATGCTCCTGCCTCCGGATACCATAAACGATTCAAAATCGACGTTACCTTCATCCGAGGAAAGACCGCCGGACAACGATCTGACCAGAGATTTCATTTCTTCGAGGACATCCCTGTACTCCGAACTTCCGCCCACGATATCCTTTCGCAAATGCCCGATCAGATCCCTGACGATCTTCCGCTTGTCCGAAAGCAACGACATATCGGCTCTCAATCTGTACGTTTTGAGCGGCGTTACCAGAATCAGGTTGTCCCCGGGCATCAGAATTTCGTTGATGAAATAAGTCAGGGCCTTGTTTATTTTCGGATCGTATTCGTTCATCTCGAATATCAGATAAAAATAACGGTCGGTAAAAGGCGAGAATTTGCTGATCTCCTCCCGGCGCTTGATACTGGCCTTCTTGATGAGATAGAAAGCCTCCAGCCGCTGTGGAACGCCGTTATCGAGAACTTCGAAGTCGCCGATGGCCAGGTCGTCGACGAACCGGTCACCCTCGAAAACCCGGACCGGAATCTCGATGTTCAGGACTTTGCTTTCGTAGGTGAGCTGCTGCTGGACGGCAAAAATCACGCTTACGGGAAACGCGACGGCCAGGAAGAGAATGGCTGCTTTCATGATCCACCCTTTACATTTTCCAGGTTCCGGCCACGATAATGTTCGTTCCGGTTATGGCCGCGGCCCGGCCGGAAACAAGAAAGTTCACCGCTTCGGCGACATCGCTGAAAGTCCCCATCCGGGAGTCGTCCAGATCCTTGACATCAGGCATGGCTCCGCCTTTGATCAGTCCCGGCGATACCATGTTGACCGTGATGCCGTTGGCGATCTCGGGCACGGCGGCTGTCCTAGTCAGCAGGAGAAGGCCGCTTTTGGCCACGGCGTAAGGGAGGATGGTCGGAAAGGAGGCCTGCTGCTCGGCCCGGCTGTATCCGATATTGATGATCCTGCCCCATTTTCTCTTTCTCATGCCGGGAAGAGCCGCCTTCAGGCAAAAATAAGAACCGAACAGGTTGCCGCGCAGGCTCTTTTCCCAGTCGGAAAAATCCAGCCGGTCCCAGCGCTTGGTCATGAACGGGCCGACGTTGTTGACCAGGATGTCGAGCCGGCCGAACTTTCGTTCGACTTTTTTTATCAGGTCGACTGCCTCCGATTTCTTCTCCAGGTCGGCCTTGAAGCACTCGGCCAGCTTGTTCATTTCCCGGATCTCGCCGGCAACCGCCTGGGCCTGGGCGAAATTGCGGCGGTAATGGATGGCCACCCCCGCGACGGAAGCCTCTTTTCCAAGTCTCAGGGCGATCTGACGGCCTATCCCCTGGCCCGACCCCGTGACCAGCGCCACCCGGAAGCTCATTTCTCCTTCTTTATATCAGTTCTCCGGTTTCGCTTTCAACCGCCTCCAGTATTTCGCCCGATTTCACGGCCGCGGCCAGTCTGTTTATGTCGTCGAAAAGCGGCCTGTCCTCCTCGAGGTGAGCCACGAGTTTCCTTATCGCCCGGTAAGCGGCGCGAACGCCTTTGCCGGGCTCGAGAGGCTGGCGCAAATCCAGGGCCTGGGCTCCGGCCATCAGTTCGACAGCCAGGACGGCCTGGGCGTTATCGAGGATTTGTCTCGTCTTGAGGGCCGTCGTCATGCCCATGCTGACGAAATCCTCCTGGTCGGCTGCGGCCGGAATGGAGCCGGTCGCGGCCGGAGTGGAGAGCACTCTGTTTTCGCAGACCAGAGCTCCGGCCGTGTACTGGGAGAGCATCAATCCCGTGAACATGCCCGCTCCTTTGGTCAGAAAAGCGGGCAGGCCGGCGCTCAGGTTGGGATTCATCAGCCGGTTTATCCGGCGCTCTGAAAGAACACAGACCGTGGTCACCGCCGTGCCCAGGGTCTCGAGGGCGAAAGCCATGGGCACGCCCTGGAAATTGGCGCCGGTCAGGACGAGTTTCTCATCCGGGAAAAAGATCGGGTTATCGCCGACACCGTTGAGCTCGATCTCGAACATATAACGGGCCCAGCGGAGAACGTCCCTGGCCCCGCCTACGACCTGAGGCGTGCTTCTCAGGCTGTAGGCATCCTGGACTTTCTTGCCGGACTGAGCCAGAAGTTCGCTTCCCTCCGTTATGCACCTGACGTTGGCCGCCGATTCGACCGCGCCCGGGTATCCCCTGGCCTTGTGAACCCGTTCATCGTAAGCTTTCATGTTGGCGTTGAGAACCTCGAGGGTCAGGGCAGCCGAGATCTCCGAGGTCTTGAGCCAGCGGAGAGTATCGTGGATCTCGAGACTGCCGAGGCCGGTAATTACGTTCGCGCCGTTGATCATGGCCAGGCCGTCCCGGGCTTGAAGCACGAGCGGCTCGAGTCCGGCCCGCTTCAGAGCCTCCGACGCAGCCAGGCGCTCGCCGCCGTAAAAGGCTTCTCCTTCGCCCATGACGGCCAGGGCGATCTGGGCCATCGGAGAAAGGTCGCCGCAGGCGCCGACCGATCCTTTCTCGCAGACGACGGGAGTGACGCTGCGGTTGAGCATTTCGACCAGTTGCCGGGTCACGGCCAGCCTCATACCCGAATGGCCGTGGCAGTGGACGTTTATCCGGCTGAGCATGGCCGCTCTGACGACCTCTTCGGGCAAAGGTTGGCCGTAGCCGGCGGCATGGCTGTAAACCAGATACTTCTGGTATTTTTCGACCTGATCGGGGGCAAGAACGACTTCGGCCAGTTCGCCTATGCCGGTGTTGACGCCGTACATTATTTCTTTTTTATTTATTTTATCCTCGAGGAGCCGGCGGCATTTCTCGATGCGCGAGACGGCTTCGGAGGCAAGCTCGACCTTTTCCTTGTTCCTGGCCACGCTGACCACTTTTTCGATGGTCAGGCCTTCACCGTTGAGCTCCATAGGCATGATATCTATCTCCTTTCTAATTATCCGTGTTGCCGTTAAGTACCCAATGATAAATTTATCCGAACGGCCGGATTAATTCAAGGATAAGGGCTGAACATCCGGACAGCCGGATTTGCCAGGGAACGTATCTCTGTGTTATAAATATGCCTCGATTTTTTCTTAAGAAGAGAAATCATGACCGGAAAAACGAAGAGGATCCTGATTACCGGAGCCGCCGGGCAAATCGGCTCCGAATTGAGTGTGGCCCTGGGCAGGAAGTACGGGGAAGAAAACGTCGTGATCACGGACATCGTCAAACCGGCGGGACTTCCGGCCGGGGCTGGCCCGTTCGAAAGGCTCGACGTCACCGACGGCCCGGCTTTGGCGGCCCTGATCGCAAAATATGAGGTCGATACCATCTATCATCTCGCGGCCATATTATCGGCCAGCGGCGAAAAGAAACCGCTGAAAGCCTGGGAGGTCAACGTCAACGGCCTGCGCCAGGTTCTCGAAGTATCGAGGGAAACCGGCGTGAAAAAAATATTCTGCCCGAGCTCGATCGCCGTATTCGGGCCGGCCACACCGCAGGAAAATGCGCCTCAGGACACCATTCTCGATCCGAAGACCATGTACGGAATCAGCAAGGTCATGGGAGAGCTCATCAGCGACTATTACGTAGCCAGGTACGGCCTCGACATCCGCGGCTGCCGCTATCCGGGAATCATAAGTCACCAGACCCTGCCGGGCGGCGGAACGACCGACTACGCAGTAGCCATTTTCTACGCCGCCGTCAAGGAGGGCCGCTACGTCTGCTTCTTGAAAGAAGACACCCGCCTGCCCATGATGTACATGCCCGATTGCTTGAAGTGCACCATGGACCTGATGGAAGCTGATTTCTCACGCCTCAGGCATCATTCGAACTTCAACGTCGCGGCCTTCAGCCTGACTCCTGCCGAACTGGCGGAGGAAATAAAAAAACATATTCCCTCGTTCACGGTCGAATACAAACCTGACTTCCGGCAGGACATAGCCGAATCCTGGCCGGCCTCGGTCGACGATTCGGCGGCCCGCCGCGAATGGGACTGGAAACCGGACTACGACCTGCCGAAAATGACCGGGGATATGATCGAGGTGCTGAGGAAACGGCAGGCCGGGGGAAAACTCGATTACTGAGACCGTCCGGTCCGGATCAGCTCTTCCCGGTTTTTAACGCCTGCTTGAAAAATGCAGGCAGGGCGAAGGCCGCCTTGTGTATGTCGGCGTTATAGTACTTCAAGCCCTTCGGAATTTTGAGTTTCGCGGCCCCGAGCGGATTCACTTTATCGGACAGAAAATTGTAGCACCACGCGCCGCCCGGATAGGTCGGGACGGGCCCGGTATAAAAGTGGACGTGCCGGAAAAGACGGCCCAGAAACCGGCTCTTGGCCGAGTGCGACTCAAGATGAAACATCAACGACCCGGCCTGAGCGGCCACGATCCCGCCGGCATTGAGCCTGTTCTTTAGCTTCAGGAAAAAGCTTTTGGCGTGAAGGATGGTCGAAGGCCCGACGGGATCCGATGAGTCGACGATTATGACGTCGAATTTGTCGGCCGTCCGCCGGACGAATTCGTTGCCGTCGTCGATGACGAACTCGGCCCGCCCGTCCTTGAAATCTTCCTCGAGCCAGGGAAAATGCTTGCGGCAGGCTTCGACGACCAGGGCGTCTATTTCGACCATGGCAACCTTCTTCACCGGGTACTTGAGAACTTCCCGCATCGCTCCGCCGTCTCCCCCGCCTATTATGAGCACCGTCCTCGGTTTCGGGTGCAAAGCCATGGCCGGGTGAACCAGCATCTCATGATAATAAAACTCGTCAAGCTCGGTGGTTTGAACCAGGCCGTCGAGCAGCAAAACCCGGCCGTATTCCTTGTTCCTGATTATTTCTATGGTCTGGAACCTGGAGCGGGCTTTGTACAGCAGCCGGTCGACTTTGAAGAAGATGCCGGAATTTTCGGTCTGGTATTCGCGCGCTTCGGTCTTTTCCTTGTTCAAGGCGCTCGGGATTTTCATCGTCTGACTCCTTTGATTCCTCCAGGCAAGGCGGTTCAAGCACGCCGCCGCCAATGGTTCTCAATGATACCACACTTCTAAATCCCGCGTGAGGGAGCCGTCCGAAGCGACCATAAGGACAGGTTCAGCCTTCCGGAAACATTTTCGAAGGCACCCCGCGGGCGGGGCGGCTGAGCATGTTAGAGCCGGCGAAGATCAAACGAAAAGGCCGTTATGGCCTTTGATTGGCGATGGTGGGTGAGGTCGAGAGGCGAGTTTGCCCGGCCGCTGAGAAAAGGTCAACTTTGCTTTTCGAACTTTATGCCTTTATAGAATTTCCGGAGAATGTTGTGGTAATTGGCTCCGGCCAGAGCCATGCCGTAGGCCCCAACCTGGCACAACCCGACCCCATGTCCCCAGCCCCGGCCGGAGAAAGTGAAACGGTTTATCTCGCCCGACTCGGAGTAAGCTTTGTCGATCACGAAAAGAGTATCTCTCAACCCGAGGACGTTCCTGACGGTGAATCCCTTGACGGTGACGCAGTTTTCGGAACCGGTCACGGCCAGCTCGGTCACTCGCCCGGAGGCACCCCTTTTATTGACTTTAAGGTCGATCAGCCGGCCGATTTGATAGTGCTGGTTCAGCCGCTTCTCCACCTCGTCGCGCGTCCTGACTATTTGCCAGCGGCTGTATCTGGAAAATCTGTCGAGAGTATCGGAAACGGGTGGATGAAGAATCTCGAGGAGAACCACCTCGCCGTTTCTTTGTAGCCAGCGCATCTTCTCACCGCCGAGAAGAATCAAATGACTGGCGAAGGACGGCCGCCCTTCATGGTTGTTGATTAGGAACATGCGGCTTGCAAGGGTCAGCATTTTCTTGTCGGCTGCGTCACCAACTTCGATCGAATTCTTGGCTGAGGAACGGAAAAGGCCAGTCTCGAAAAAATCCTTCTGCGATACGGCCAGTCTGGCTAGAGCCACGGCGGCTTCGGCCCTTGTTACGGGACGAGCCGCGGCCGAGGCGTCCGAACGGTCGAAAGCGGGGAAAAGCCCGTCTTGAAGGCAATAAGCGAGCGAATTTCTGGCCGCAGCTTCGGACTGAGGCCAACTTTCGGAGAGAAATTCGATTTCCGAAGGCAGGATGAGCTGCTCGACCCGCTCTTGCCAGCCGAATGAGGCGACGAAAAACTCGGCCAGCTTCAGGTAATTGAGGCCAGCCTCATCGACGGGGACATCGCTGGTGTCGAAGCCAAGGAGATCCTGAGCGTTTGCGACCCAAGCGGAGAGTTCGCCGGCCCGGACCGGAGCTTTGAAATCAAAAGGCTCGGCCGTGGGCTGGACTATTCCCAGGCTGACGGCCAGGGCGGTTTCGAAGCTCGCATCGTATTGGCCGAGAATGACCGGTAAGGCCGGGCTATCCGTGTCAATATGATATTCGGGTTGCTTTTCGAAAGAGCACTCGACACTTCTAAGATAAGGAAGCGCTGGACCGTTGAATACATTTTCGACGTTCTCGGTCCGGCCGCCGCAAGTGCTGGTGTAAAGGGCATTGATCAATTCCCCCTTGTAGAGCATGACTTCGCCGCGGGTTTCCTCGACGGCCCTGGTGGTAAGCGGATATTCGGCCGAAACACCGAGATAAACCTGAGACCGGGGGGTATGGATGAGATCGAAACCCGAGCTCTGATACTGTCCCATGTTCTTGAGAGCGTAAGTTCTGGCCGCGACGGCTTGAGCCTTCAATGCTTCGATCGCCGGAAATTCAAGGGGAGAAAGTTCGCCCGGGACGACGCTTTTGAGGTATTCTTCGAGGTTTATGACGTTGACCAGGGTCAGTCCCCGCCGGCTGTTTTTCAGTATGAAGATACCGCGGTAGCGGCGGCCGTTTTTGGCCAGAAGGCTCTCCGGATTGGCCGGGATGAAATAAAGCGTGGAATCGTCGGACATCGTGTGGAGCCGGCCTTCGGTCAACAGCCAGAAAGGTTTCAAACCGGATTCGGGGACTTCCTCGCATTCGATCCAGGCATCGGCGTAACCGAGGCCCTGAATCTCTTTGACTTTTTCCAGGGCTTCGCCTCGGGTCAGAAAATCGCCGACTTTAATGGAGAAGACGCCACCGGCTCCGGCTTCGCTTTCTTCTTCGAGGAAAATGTTACCCGAGACTCTGGCCTGGAGCTCGGAAGCCAGTCGCTCAGCCTCGGCCCTGTTATTGGTATTGGCCAGGAGAATGACGAACTTCTCGGTGATTTTTGCTCCGGTGCTCTTGATCAGGGCTTCGCGGGTGTCATCGGCGATGAGGTCGTAGACCGGCCCAACGTTGTATATTTTCATCCCCGAGGAGGCGGTTACCTTGAGTTCCTCGAGATTGACACCGATTCCTATGCTGATTACGGGCTTGGGGATTAAATAACCGTGGAAAAACGTATTCTCGGCCCCGAATTCGACGGGGGCGGTGCCGAATAGCAGGAAACCGGCGAATATGATAGCAATGTACTTTATATGTTTATAGCTCATTTTTTTATCCCGCTGACTTTATGGATTTATTTTAGAGGATGGCAAGAGACTTGTCAAGCAAAAGTTCAATATTTAGTGCTTTGGCAATAATTTATACAACATGTTGTAAGAATCTTTTAAAATTGGGGTCAGGTCTTGAAATATCAGTTTTGTCCAATTTTTGAACAAAACTGATATTTCAAGACCTGACCCCATCTTTTATTTCCCCATCTTTTATTTTCTAAAGATGGCAGCCCAGCCGCCGCCTGGCGCCAGCTCGATTTCGAGCTTTTCACCGCTCGTAACACGCCTGGCCGTCCTCTTCAGATCGCCGGCGTAACGTTCGGCATTCGGGCCATCGGCGAAAATTTCGGCCTCCCACGTCCCGCCGCCCAGAAAACCAAGGTCGACCTCGAGTTTGCGGCTCGACCAGTCGGTCATGGCCGCGGCGTACCAGGTATCCTCCTTCCGTCTGGCTAATACTACATAATCCCCAACCACGGCCCCGAGCACGACCGTCTCGTCCCAGACCGTCGGCACCGGCGAAAGAAAAGCCATAGAATCCGGCTCCCGTTCGTAGTTGGATGGCGAATCGCACAACATCTGCAGCGGGCTTTCATATACGACGTACATGGCCAGTTGATGAGCCCTCGTCCCCTGACTCATCGGCCGGTCGTAAACGGCCCTGAACTGCCTCTCCTGAGCGTTGATCATGGCCCCCGGAGTGTAATCCATCGGCCCGGCCAGCATGCGGGTGAACGGCAGCATAAGATCGTGGTCCGGAGTTATCTGAAAGCTCCATTTCGAACCCTCGAGTCCCAACACGCCTTCCCTGGACAGGATGTTCGGGAAGGCCCGGCGCAGGCCGTCGGGCTTGAACGCGCCGTGGAAATCGACGATCATCCGCCTCCCGGCCGTTGCTGCCGCCGCCCGCCTGTAAAACTCGACGACTTTCTGATCGTCACGGTCCATGAAGTCGATCTTGACGCCTTTTACCCCCCATTTCTCGAACCTGTCCAGGGCCGCCTCCATCTGCCTGTCGAACGTCACCCAGACGCACCACATAATAAGGCCGACTTTCTTTTCGGCCGCATAAGCTGCGAGCTCCTCCATATCGATTTCCGGATTGATCTTGAACAGGTCGGCGGGATCCGACCAGCCCTCATCGAGGATCACGTATTCGATGCCGTGCCGGGCGGCGAAATCGATATAGTACTTATAAGTTTCCGTATTGATCCCGGCCCGGAAATCAACCCCGTATATGTTCCAGGCATTCCACCAGTCCCAGGCCACCTTGCCCGGCCTGATCCAGGCAGTGTCCTTCATCTGCAGCGGCGGCCCGAGGCGGTACACGACGTCATTGGCGATCAGTTCGCCGTCGTTTCGGGCGATCATTATCACCCGCCAGGGGAAGGAACGAGGCCCCCGTGTCAAGGCTATGTAATCGGCGGCCCGGACCACCTGTAAAGCTCTGTCGCTCTTGGCCCGTAACTTCTCTTCAAGCGGATATGGCGCGAATTTCCCCCTGAGCACGGCCAGCCCTTCGTCAATTCCGGTCAGAAACATGCCCGGGTAGTCATCAAGATCGGCCTCGGTAACCGCCGCCTTCAGGCCGCCCGGAAGATCGACCAGCACCGGCGCGTAAGAGAATCTCGCCGAGCCGACATCTTTGAGAGCCAGGTAGCTGTAGTTACTCTCGAAAGAGGTATGCATGCTTCTCACGAACGGAATCCAGCCCTTCGGATCGCCGGCGAAGAAAAACGTCGCCTCCTCCGCATCGACCTGGATCCGGCCTTCGGTTTCGATGAAGAAGCGGTAAGCGACGGCATCGTCATAAACCCTGAAGATAAGCCCGTAACCGCCCGAGAAACGCAGGCTCATCTCGTTGAACCTGTCGGGAATGACGGCTCTTTTTTCCTTCACCGGGGGAATTATTTTTTCGTCGACCGAACGCTCGCTTTTACCCTTGACTTCCGGGTTAAGGCCGAGCACCCGGCCGCCGTCGACGGTCATCGAAACCGCCGACGGGCTCAGGATCTTACCGCTCTCCGCCTCAACGGAATAAAAAATCCTGTCGCCGGTCGTGACCGAAACTTTTATCCGCTTGTCGGGCGAGGAAACGTTGTGAACCTCGGCCCTGAGAGCCGCTCCTGCCAAGGCCGCACCCACAAAAACGGTCAACAAACCAAAAACCAGATGTCCCTGTTTCGTTTTCATCTATCCCTCCTCATAACCTTCATAACCCTCATAATCCTCATAATACTCATAATCCTCCGGAAAAAGTCACCTTCCAGCTCACATCCGCGTCCTTGGCCGAGGAAATTTTTATCCTGTGAACCAGGCCTTCCCGGAAAATCCCGACCAGGTCCGCTTCAGCCACCTCCACGTCGTCGAGGCCAAAGCCTTCGGGCACGTTCAGGTACAGTTCGTACGGATCGCCTCCGGTCAGCCGGCTTTTCCCGCTCAGGCTCGAGCCGGCCCATTGCACGTCGAGGAGATCGACTCCGCCTCCGGTCAGGTGCCGGCTGGTGGCCAGAAGCTGCGGCCGGTTCTTCCGCTCCCTGATTATCAGGCTCTGCGACCGGAACGACTGATCGAGCGGGCCGGGTTTGAAACTAGCCATGAAGCTTCCCACCGGCTTTTTGGCCCAGAATTCGAAGACCAGGTATTCCTTCTCCGGATCGAGGCCGAGATCGGCGAAATGTATTTCCTTCTCCCTTTCGCCGGTCCGGCCGAGAACCAGCCAGTTTTCGAAAGGCCTCACGATTTCGAGAAGCCACAAATCGCAGGCCGGTTCGCCGCCGGCATCGAAAGGTCTCGGCCCGGAGCCGCTGACCTCGGTCTCCACCCTGCCGAGCAGGTTCGACCGTGAGGCATCGACATCGAAAACCTGGCCCGGCAAGGTCCGGAGAACCGGCGCCGCCCGCCTGGCCGCCTCGGCGGCCTCCGTCCTGTAAACCGCGGGTTTATCGGTCAGAAGAAGGATCGAACCGGTGAGTGAAGTCACGAGAAGCGACCGGTAGCGCTCCTCGTCGAGCTGGATATGATCCGGGTCGTTTCGCCAGACGACGTTGTTCCAGGAATTGAACTGGGCCAGTCCGGCATAGGCAAACCCGTCCGTGCCGATACGGCAGCCGTCGATAAGCCCGGCGAGCTCCGGCCTTATGCCCCAGCAGCCGAGGATGAAGTTTTCCCGGCCGACCTCTTCCCTGATGACCTCGCCGTATTTCCTGAAAGCCGCGATCAGGCTCGTTTTCTTCCGGGCGAAGTAGTCGGCGTGAGCGTTATAGCCTTCATAGCGCAGGTGACGCAAGGCGTCGACTTTGAAATACTGCCAGCCCATCTCCTTCAAGCCGCGGTAGACGGGTCTGGCGATCGAATCGAGCGCCTGGTCGTTCGAAGCGTCGAGGCTGAACCCGATCCAGTTGCCGCCGGCCGGTTCGCCGCCGGCGCCGGTCACGAACCAGTCCGGATGAGCCCTGGCAAAATCGGCCTGTTCGAAGGCGACATTGGTCCAGATTCCGGGCTTCAGCCCTTTGTCCTTGATATAATCCGCCAGGAAGCCGAGCCCGGCCGGAAACTTATCGTTGGCCTTAAGCCAGAGATCGGGCAGCCCGTTTCCGCGCTGATAGCCATCGTCGATCTGCAGGTAATCATAACCAAAGGGTCTCAACGTCACGGCCAGCGTGTCGGCGGTTTCGACCACGTCGGCCTCCGTTATCTCATCATAAAAAGCGAACCAGGAGATCCAGCCCGCCACTGGCTCCGGCCATATTTCGTAAGTCCAGGGCTCGAAGAATTCGAGCCCGCGGTGGATCCGGTAGAAAGCCGGCCGGAAACGAAGGATGATCTCCCTGCCCCCGGTCTCCAGGTTGAAGGTTCTATTTTTAGCGTCATCACCGGCCGGCGCGACCATGGCCAGCGGACCGGCATCGACGGAAAAAACCCAATCCGAGCCGCGGTCGTAAACAGCCCGGTTCAACCGGCTAAGGCTCAACCCGGAAACGTGCCTGACGAGGGCCGGACCGCCGTTTTTCCGGTCGGCTTCGCATGGGAAAGATTGCGAAGAAGCCGTAACGTTCCCTTTGACGCCCGCCCGGCCGCCCGGAGCAGCTGTTATGGCCAGAACGCTCGAGACCGCCCGGCCGCTTCGGAAAACGTTGTTGGTGACCGAGAACGGTCCTCCGTAAGCCTCGACCCGTCCCGAAAAAACTGCCTTCCCTAAGTAAGTGAAAACGACCCTGTCGCCCTCGACAAGGACTTCGGCCGGCACGTTGTAAGGATCGGCGGCGGCCTTCCGGTCCCGGCGGCAGGCGCCGGCCGTCATGAGCACCGCCGCGAGGCTAAAGAAAACGACCAGGCCGCGGCCGGCAAGCGCGGTTCCCGAACGGTAAACGTCCATGACTGAATCTCCTCGCTTTGTTATCGTAAATAGCCCGGAACAATTTTAATCCCTAAAAACCAGGAAGACAACCTCGTTCGCGCCGCGGCATCCCTCCTCCCTGCCGACACAACTTTTTGTAGACCGGGGCGGCCAATATCAATATAATTAGGCCTAACCAGGATAAGGGATGGAAAAGGCAAGCAAAGTACTGGTCATTTCGAACGATTTCGGCCTGTTCGAAAAGATCGCCAACGATTCGGCCGGCGGCCGAGGCACTGTCTCCTTCGCCCGCCCTGACGACGATTACCTCGAAAGCATCAGGGAGAACGAAACCGGCATCGTTTTTCTGGATTCCCCGGATCTCCAAAGGGAAGCTCTCCCCTGCCTGAAGAGCATCAAGAAATTCGATCCTCTGGTTCAAGTCATAGTCGGCGGCGGGCCGGCCGACCAGGATGCCGTTACGTCCCTTATAAACGCCGGCGCCGCCGGTTTCATGCCGAAGCCGTACAAATACGACAGCCTCTGGGATTTACTGCAAAAAATCGAGCAAAAACGCTCCCTGAGAAAAGAGACTTACCGTCTCGAGCGCAAGTTGGAACGCAAATACAACTTCGAGGGCATGATCAGCCGCAATCCGGACATGCTCGAGATATTTGCTTTGATCGAGGGCATAGCCGGGTATTTCACGACGGCGCTCATAACCGGAGAAACCGGAACGGGCAAAGAAGTGGCCGCCCGGGCGATTCATGCCCTGGGACCACGGAGAGCCAAGCCGTTCGTAGTCTGCGAGTGCACTTCCGTTCCGGAGAACCTCTTCGAATCCGAGCTTTTCGGCTATAAGAAAGGAGCTTTCACCGGCGCCGACCGCGACAAACGCGGTCTGTTCGAAGAAGCCGAGGCCGGCACCATTTTCCTCGATGAAATAGCCGACGTGCCGCCGGCCATACAGGCCAAGCTCCTCAGGGCTATCGAGACGCGTGAGTTCCGTCCCATCGGCGGCCGGGAAAGCCGGCGGGCCGACGTCCGTATTCTGGCCGCGACCAACCGTAACCTGCCGGAAATGGTCGCTTCGGGAGCGTTCCGCGAAGACCTGTTCCACCGTCTGAACAAAGTTCACATCGAGCTTCCGCCCTTGAGGCAAAGGCCCGAAGACATCCCGCTTCTCGCCAGGCATTTCATCGATGTCTTCAACGAAAAATTCTCAAAAAAATTGAAAGGCATCTCGCGTAACACCCAGAAGCTTTTTCTCCGGTACCTCTGGCCCGGCAACGTCCGGGAGCTCAAGAACGTCATCGAGGGCGCCGCGATGTTGTCGCACCGGGATTTTTTGGATGTACCCGACCTGCCCAAATACTTGAGGGGGCTCGTGCCGGCTGCCGGCAACCTGCCTCAGGGCGCGGTCAACCGGCTGTCCACCCTCAAGGATATGGAAAAGGATTACATCAGATACCTTCTCAAGTTGACCAAAGGCAACCTGAGACGGACGGCCAAAATTCTGGGTATTTCCCGGACGACTCTCTACAACAAGATCCGCCGACACGGGCTCGGCGGCTGAAACCGGAAAGAGTCTTCGCTATTCCTTACCGTCCCGGCCGTTGCCGGCTTTTTTGGCCATCTTGTTCTGGTACATGATTCCGTCGGCCGTATTTATCAGGTCATCGATCGAATGGGGCTTGTCGGGCAGATAGCGAGCCAGACCCAGGCTCAAGAAAATCGGAAATTTACAGCCGGGCCTCGAATTGGATTCCGACTCTTTCTGTTTCACTCTTTCGTACAGGACATCTTCCTGATTCTCGGCTGCGTCGAGAGCCAGGACGATGAACTCGTCCCCGCCGATACGGGCGATGATATCCGATTCGCGGAAGGCGCTTCTCAATATGGAAGCGGTCTCGACCAGGGCCAGATCGCCTTCATGGTGGCCGTACTTGTCATTTATCATCTTCAGATCGTCCATGTCGACGTACAAAAGAATTATCTCTCTTTTCTGACGGTTGGCCATCTTGATCTGCTGCTGGGCCAGAGTCAGGAAACCTCTCCGGTTGTAAAGCTTGGTCAACTCGTCGACCAGGGAAAGTTCTCTGAGTTCCTCATCCTGGCGGTAACGGTCAATGGCCATGGCGTAAAAACCGGCCAGTTCTTTGACCGCGCTGAGATCTAGGTCCGAGTAAAGCCGGTCGGAATTAGCCACGATAATCATGCCCACCAGCGAGTCCTCGACCACGGCCGGAACTATCATAAGTTTATCTACTTCCGGATGCAGGTCCGGACGAACGGCCAGTTCTCCGTAAATCTGCGGAGCGTTGATGATGAGCGGTTTGCGCGAGGCTCTGGCTTCCTCGAACATCCTGGAATGGCCGTGGAAATCCGGGCACATGTCTTTATAAGCCTCGCGGAAAGCTTCCAGATCGGGCGTCGCGGCCGAAATCACGAAGCGGCCCGAGGATTTCTCCACGTAACCGACCAAGGCCAGAGGGCTTGCAGTCAGCTTCATCGAGTTGGCAAGAACGACCGAGGATATTTCATCGATCGGAAAGTGCTTCAGGATTTTATCCGACAGCTCGGTCTTTGCGGATTGCAACTCCCTAGTCAAGGTCATAAAAACATCGGCCTGTTTTTTTCTGGTTATGTCCTCGATCGCTCCGTCGTAAAAGATGATTTTCCCGGAACTGTCCTTGAACGCACTGGCCGTGTCCTTGACCCAGATGATTTCGCCGTCTCGCCGTTTCATCTGGGCCTCGAAATCAGTGATGAAGCCCTGCGTTTCCATAAGGGATATGGTCGTGTCCCGGACGCTCGGATCGGCGTAGAAGTCACGGGAATTTAACTTCTTCACCGATTCGGCATTGTCGAAGCCGACCATTCTGACAAAGGCCATATTGACGTGGATGATTCGTCCGTCCGGGGTGGTCCGGTAAATGCCGATCGGAACGCCTTCGGAAACCGAGTTCCTCCAGTCCTCGCTGTTTCTGAGGGCCTCACGCGCCTCATCCGTTTTCTTGCGCTCTTCTTCGAGGTCCGCCAGCAGCCTGTTTCGGGCGGCCGCCGAACCGGCGGCCTTGACCAGGGCCAGAGATAAGGACAAGACCTCTTCTTTTTGCCCGGCAGGCACTTTCGAGATTTCGATTATCCCTTCCTCGGCCTGGCCGCCGCTCAAGTTGAGCAACAAACCGCCCGAATCCTCGTCCCAGGCGTAATCGACTCCCTGGGAAACGAGCTTTTCCAGCGGTGAACCGGCGGCTATCTTGGTTTGTTTCAGAATCTCCAAAGGAAAAAAGGAGACCTCGAGCGGATTCATGACTTCCTTGAAAATATCAAGCACCCTGCTGCTGAAGCTTTTCTCCTCGCCGTCCCGGAGATTCGTTTGCAGCAGATTCTCGATGCCGGACATTCTGATCGCCCGCTGTTTCATCAAAGCAATGACGCTCTCGTACTCATCCCTGTCCTTCTTCATTTTCAGGCTGGTGAATTCCAGGCCAAGATTCAGCCTGAAAAGGGACAGCCCAACCGGAAAAACCTCGTAAGGAATCCGGAGGTATTTGGAAAAAGAGTTCATTTTCTCCCGCACTTCCGGATAAAGCCCCGTATCCAGAAGGACGGCAGTTTTTCCAAGACCGGCGAAATGGGCCCTCGTCTTTTTCCGGTCGCCCTGCCAGCGGCTTTCGACGTAACCTTCCCAGTTCTCAACCCAGCCGGGAAGCAGAAAGAACTTTTTCTGCCTCTGGAAAAGATCGGCTATATAGGGGTCAACCAGCCACTCGAAGCACTGGCTTTGTCTGGCCATCCTGACCATACTATCGGGCTCCAGCCGCTTCTCTTCTTCGACCAGGCAGTAGCCGCCTATGACCAGGACCGACCGGTGATTCGTCAGGCAGCCGGAGATCATTTCCTTGAGCCCTTTCCATTGGCCTTCGCTCTGGTCGCATTCTACGGGGCAGGTTTTATGATCGTACTCCCGGAATTCCGGCCGGGAATAAACCGCTCTGACTTCACGGCTGAGGTTGGCGCAGCTTATTATGCACGTCTGATTTTCCACTTTCCTTTCCTTAGCCGTTCATGGTATACCGAAGGCCGCATCAAATCAAGCGCCCGTCGGGCTGGGCCGCGGCCGGGCGCGGTTTCGCGCCGGAGCGAACACTGGCGACCTGTTCAGGAACCTGTATTGGCCGAACTTGAACTTTATAATACAATTTACGTATTGACCTGCTGAGCTTTGTTCTGAGGAGGTAAAACTTGAAAAGAATCATCACTTTCGTCATGACCGTCACCGTTTTGGCGGCGACGGTCCAGGTCCCGGCCCGGGCCCAGACCGCAGAGGACGTGGTCAATAAAATGATCGAAGTCTCAGGCGGCCGCAAGGCCCTGGCAAAAATAAAGGACACGACGTATATCGGTACGGTCGACATCGCCCAGTACGGGGTGAGCGGAAGTTTCACCATGTATCAGAAAGAACCCAACAAGTTGAGGATGGACATAGAGGTCGAGGGCATGCTCATAACCCAGGCCTTCGACGGCCAGAAAGGCTGGTACACAGATCCCCAGTCGCAATCAACGGTCGAAATGCCGGAGGCTGTGTCCAAGGATTTCGCCCGCCAGGCCCAGGGCAATGATTATCTGCTCAATCCCGAGAAACACGGTATCACGTACTCGCTCAAACCGAAGGAAACCGTCGACGGCATAGATTGCATCGTCCTCGAGCAAAAAAACGACGACGGGCACATTTCCGTCATATACCTGAATTCTTCGACCTATCTGCCTTACAAAACGATGACCAAAACGCTTAACCTGTTCGGGGCCCAGGCCGAAGTCGAGACCTTCCCGAGCGATTACAAGAAAGTCGGCGACATCGTCATCGCCCATTCCCTGAGAACCCTGCAGGACGGAGTCGAAGCCATGCGCCTGACTTTCTCGGAGGTGAACTTCAACACCGGGCTCGAAGATGCCATTTTTCAGATGAAATAATCAGGTGCAGCCGGACGTATTCAGCCGATTTCCTCGTTGTCCAGTATGGTCGCGTAAACTTCGCCTTCGCAAACCACCTCGCCGTCGACCAGGATAGTCCCTTTCATGTTAATTATCCTGCTCTTCATCCGGAGCCACTCGACTTCAATCCTCAACTGGTCGCCGGGAATGACCATTTTCTTGAATTTGGCCTTTTCGATTTTGCTCAGGATCGCCAATTTTTTCTCGGGATTTTCTATGGATTTCATAAGAAGTATTCCGCCGGCCTGGGCCAGAGCTTCGACGAGGAGAACGCCGGGCATGATCTTCGTTCCCGGGAAATGGCCCTGGAAAAACGGCTCATTGTAAGTCACGTTCTTCAGGGCTACTATTTTCCGCCCGGGCTCCATCTCAAGAACGCGGTCGACAAGAAGGAAAGGATATCGGTGAGGCAGGAATTTGAATATTTCTTCTACACGCATCATGGAACCGGCCTCCTTCGGAATTTCAGAACGGAATGATTTTACTAAAAAGTAGTTCCGACGGCAAACCGGAAGGCAAAGTTCGAGTCGGTCTCATAAATTTTCTTGTTGTTGTAAGAGAATATGAGACGGAACGGAACCCTCAGGGCCGGGACGAATATCCTGGCTTCGAAGCCGGCCGAACTGTACATATTCTTCAAGCTGAATTTATCACCAGTCGCCAGCGAGTTCCCGATGTCGTAAAAGAATATTCCGTAAAGCGGGCCGCCGACCGGGATTATGTATTCGGCATTGAAATAAAGCGATTTGTCGCCGCCCAGGAGGGCTCCCTCCGGGCTTCTCGGCCCTATGGTATACACCTCGTAGCCGCGAATGGATCTTTCCCCGCCCAGGTAAAATTTCTCCCAGTACGGCACTTTGGAATTCCGGATGGCTTTAATGAACTCGTAGGACACGTGGACGCCGAAGACCTGTTTGCCGAAAGTCGGCTGATAGCGGCTGAATTCGAACGAGGGCTTGATGAGATCGATGTCGCCGCCAAGAAAAGTCCCCGCGTACTTCAGCATGGCCGAGTACATCATGCCCCGAGTCGGAGTCAACGGACTGTCGATCGTCGAATGATATATCATTGGGGTGAGCGAGCTTTCGTAATACTTACCGGTGCCGTAGAACATCATGCCGTAATATGGATTGTAATTGGGAGAGCTCGGATCGAGAGGGCTGCCTTCGGCCAGAGAGGCTTCAATCCTCTGGAGTGTGTAAGTCAAATTGGCTCTTAAATAGCCGTAAATTCTGGCTCCGACCACCAGATTGCCGCCGAGGGTTTTCTGATTGTAAAGGTCGGGCAAATTGTAACGCCGGCTGAAAAGGCTGAAGCCGGTCGTTATGGGATTGTCGAAAAGATACGGCTCGGTGAAGCTCAACTGGTAATTCTTGACATATTTCCCCTGCTGCAGGGTGACATCGAGGCTTTCGCCGGTGCCCAGGAAATTGACTGTCGAATAACTGAAGGCTATGAAAGTCCCCTCGTAGCCGCTGTAACCGGCCGTGAACTGAATGTTGTTCCTCTGCAGTTCCTTGACGTTGACCTGGACGTCGACCTTGGTCGGATCTTCGGGATCGGGTTTTATATCGGGATCTTTCTCTATGTCGACCAGTCCCAGCTGTTTTATTCTCAGGATGCTGTCCTTGAACATGGCCAGGCTGAACCGGTCCCCCTCCCGGAGGAGCATTTCCCGCCTGATGACTTTGTCCTTAGTGAACGTATTGCCTCTGAAGTCCAGCCGGTGCAGAAAAGCGACTTCCCCTTCGTAGATATTGAAGATGACATTGACCAATTTGTTCTTGGGGTCGAGGTTCTCGACGGGCATGACCTGGGCGTACAGGTAACCGAAGTTCCGGTAAAGCTCGGCCAGATCCTCGACGGTCTTTTCCCTGTCTTTGGTGCTGTAGATCTGGCCCTTCTCGAATTTCACCATCGTCAGGATGCCTTTACTGGTGAAGGCTTCGTTGCCTTCGACCTTGATCTCGCCCACCCGGTAAACGGCACCCGCCTTGATTGGTATCGTCAGCCGCATCATTTTCCGGGTCTTGAAAAAAACGGTCTTTTTTCTTATCTCTTCGATGCGCGGCTCGCCCACTGAGGCTTCCATGAATCCGCCTGCCTGAAGTTTCGTCCTTATGCGTTCAAGATCCTCGGTCAGCTTATTTTCTTTGTACACGTCCTTGCCGGCGATCCAGTTGAAAAGGGAATGGGGCCGGTTGTCTTTCATCGCCCAGCGAAGTTCGTTGGCCGGCAGCCTGGTATCGCCCTCGAAAACCACCTCCCCGACCCGCAACTTGGGCCCCTCGTCGATCCTGAAGGTCAATTCGACTTCGTTTTTCCCCAGTTTTTTGATCTCGGTCTCGATCTCGGCCGCCAGCAATCCTTTTTCCGCCAGAAGCTCGCGGATGGTCTGGGTGACTCTCTGCACGCGATGCGGGCTGTAATAGGAATAAGCCAGGATATTCTCGTCCTTTTCTTTAAGCTTGTTGACTATGGCTTCCTGCTTGACCTTTTTGCCCGTCTTGTAAACTATGCTCCGGATGAAAGGATTTTCCTCGACCGTTATCCTGATTATCTTACCCAGGGCTCCGGGCAGCTCCTCGATTTTCAGGTTGGCAAAAAAACCCGTCGACCAGAGAACACGGAAATCCTGCTGTAACTGCTCGTCGGAAAAATACTCGCCCTCCCTTATGGACAGGTAATAAACGATGGTTTCTCTCGGCACGCGGTCGTTGCCGACGATCTCGATCTTTTCGATTCTTTCCTGACCGGAAAGCCCGGAAACGGCCGCCAGGGCGAGCAGGAAAAAGACGGAAAACCTCTTCATGACGTCCTATTTGATATCATATAGACCCATTCTTTTCAAATCGGTTCTCAAGCTCCCTTACTTTCCATACGTTCCTAACGCCGGTTTCAGGCGATTGGTTTCAACCGGCCCGACTCCATCAGAAATACCTTCCGGCAGTAACGGGCGACTTTCTCATTATGGGTGACTATTATGGACGAAAGGGCTTTCTTCATATGCAGGTCCAGGATGAGCCTGAATATGTTCTCGCCTGTCTTCCAGTCCAGGTTGCCGGTGGGTTCGTCGGCCAGAAGGATGAACGGGTTGTTGATCAGAGCCCTGGCTACGGCCACCCTTTGTTGCTCCCCGCCGGAAAGTTGAGCCGGACGGTAGAGTGCCTTGTCCCCCATGTCTACTTCCCTGAGAAGAGAACCGGCCTTTTCCAGGGCTTTTTTGCGGGGCATGCCGCCGATCAGAAGCGGAAAACCGATGTTCTCGGCGGCCGTGAATTCGGGCAGAAGATGAAAGAACTGGAAGACAAATCCTATCTTCCTGTTCCTGATAGCAGCCACTTCTTTGCCCGGCCTCGAAAAGAGGTCGTCGTTTTCGAGCAGAACACGGCCTTCGGTCGGCGTGTCCAGGCCTCCCAGCAAATTGAGAAGCGTCGTTTTCCCGACTCCCGATACGCCCATGATGGCCACCAGATCGCCTCGTTCCAGTTCGAACTCCAGGCCGTTGAAAACACACAGCGTGCCGCGACCGGGAACAGGATATGTCTTACCCAGGTTTTCGGCCTTGAGGACGGTTTCACTCATATTTCAAAGCCACCACGGGATCGGTTTTGGCGGCCCGGCGGGCCGGAAAAAGAGTCGAAACGAAACTTATGGCCAGAGTCACGGCCACTATCAGAGCCAGATCCAGGGGCCTCATCCGGAAAGGCACGTGCGAGATCTGGTATATGTCCATGGGGATCTTGATCAGCTCGAAAGTATTGGCCAGCCAGCACCAACCCAAGCCGAGCCCGACCCCGACGGCCGTCCCGACGATCCCGATCAGAGCACCCTGGTAAAAGAATATCCTTTTTATATCGGGCGGGGTGGAGCCCATAGCCATCAGAATTCCAATATCCCTCGTTTTCTCCATGACCATCAGTATGAGAGTGGCGATGATGTTCAAAGCGGCGACGAAAACTATCAAGGTAATGGTCAGGAACATTATGTTTTTTTCGAGCTTGAGCGCCGAAAACAGTGACCTGTTCAGTTCCATCCAAGTCGTTATGTAGACGGTCTGAGGCAGTATTTTTTTGAGCCTGTCGGCCAGGATAGGTGCCTTGAAGATTTCGGACATCCTGATCTGCAGGTAACTGGCCCTGCCTTCCATCCCGAACATTTTTTGGGCCGTATTCAGATTCACCAGTACAGTCGAGGAATCGAACTCGTAAAGGCCGGTAGCAAAAATTCCCGACACCTGGAATCTTTTCCTCTTGGGCAGAAGTCCGATAGGCGAAAGTGTCGACGAAGAAGTTATGACGTCGACGAAATCACCGACGTTGGCGCCCACTTTAAGGGCGATTTCCCGGCCTAGGAGGATGCCTTCCCGTTCCGCGCCTGGCTCCGGAATTTGCCCGGCCTCAAGATTCCTCAACCACGAGGCCCCGGGAAGCTCCCTTTCGAAATCGATCCCCTTGAGCAGAGCGCCGGAACTCTCCGCGAATCCCGAGAGAAGAATCATGTTATATGTGACGGGCGTCACCGATTCGACGCCTTCAAGGCCGGCGATCTGGTCGGCCAGCTTATCGTAGTCTTTCAAGCCTTCGTCCGTTAGATCGGAAACCATGATATGGGATGTCGCCCCCAGAATCTTGGCCTGGACATCCTCCTGAAAACCCGTAATCAGGGCGATGGCTATGACCAGGGCGGCCACTCCAATGGCTATACCCAGGACGGATATGGAAGTTATGACCGAAATGAAAGCCTGTTTGCGCCTGGCCGTCAGATACCTGCGGGCGACGAATAGTTCGTAACTCATTTCGGCTTCAGCAACGGGAAAAGTATGACTTCGCGGATCGATTTCCGGTTGGCCAGGATCATAGTCAACCGGTCGATCCCGATTCCCTCGCCTCCCGTGGGCGGCAGGCCGTATTCGAGAGCCTCGACGTAATCGACGTCGATCGAATGAAATTCCTCGTCACCGGCTTTTTTACCCTCGGCCTGCTCCTCGAAACGGGCCATTTGCTCGGCCGGATCGGTCAGCTCGGAGAAGGCATTGGCTATCTCCATGCCGGCCACCAATAACTCGACCCGTTCGGCTTCTCCCGGGACTTCCAGGGAGGCTTTGGCCAGCGGCGATATTTCCTTCGGCGGGTTGATAAGGAAGGTGGGCTGGATGATGTTATCTTTTACGAATTTGTCGAAAATCATGTCCAGGGCTTTCCCGTAGGTATGCGGCGGATGTCCGGGAGACAGGCCAGCCGCGAACTCGATGATTCCCTTCCGGTCGTCGAATTTAGCCGGAGCGAGACCGCTGAAATTGGTCAGAGCCTCCATGAATTTAATCCGCCTGTAGGGCCGTTTGAACGACAGCCTGTGCTCTCCGTATTCGATCTCCTCCGATCCCCGCAACTCCCTGACCATGCCCGTTAAAAGTTCTTCGGTCATATCCATCATATCGTGATAATCTTTGTAAGCTTCGTAAAACTCGAGCATGGTGAATTCGGGATTGTGCTGGGAATCGATGCCCTCGTTCCGGAAACTTCTGTTGATTTCGTAGACTTTGTCAAATCCCCCGACAACCAGCCGTTTCAGGTACAGCTCGGGCGCTATCCGCAAATAAAGCTCGACGCCGAGGGCATTATGATAGGTCTTGAAAGGCCTGGCCAAGGCCCCTCCCGGTATGGGATGCATCATCGGCGTTTCTACTTCCAGGTAACCCCGAGCATCGAAGAACTTCCTGAGGTAAGCGATTATGATTCCGCGCATTCTGAAAACCCCGGCCGCTTCCGGATTCATGATCAAATCGAGATAACGCTGCCGGTAGCGGATCTCAACGTCCTGGAGTCCGTGCCATTTTTCGGGAAGAGGCTTCAAACACTTGGCCAGAAATTCGTACGAGGTGCAGAGGACGGTCAATTCGCCTGTCCTGGTCTTGAAAAGAGTCCCTTTGACCAAAACGATGTCGCCGATGTCAATCAATCTGAATTGCTCATAGGCTTCCTGGCCGGCTAAGTCCGACCGGAGATAAGCCTGTAGTCTGGCCCGGCCGTCCGAAAGATGGAAGAAAGTCGCCCGGCCCATTTTACGGATCGACAGAATCCGGCCGGCGGTCACGACTTCTATTTTCTTTTTCTCCAGCTCTTCACGGTCAGCTGCCGAATGCCCGGCCACTATCCGGAAAACTGCATCTTCCACTCCGGCCCGGTGGGGAAATATTCCGATGCCCGCTTCCTTGAGTTTTTGAAGCTTTTCCCGCCGGGCGGCTTCCTGATCGCTTTCCTGTTTATCGATTTCGTCTTCCATTTTTCACTACTTTCTTACTATTTTACAGACTGCGTCAAGAACACCGTTGATGAAATCGGACGAATTCTCTCCTCCGTACCGTTTGGCCACCTCGACTGCCTCATTGATGATTATGGCCGGAGCCATGGCCGGCTCGTAGAGGAGCTCGCAGACGGCCAGTCGCAGTATGTTCCTGTCCACGGCCGCCATCCGGTCCAGCCGCCACCTCTTGGACACGGACTGAATGAGCTTGTCTATTTCTTCCCGGTTCTCGGCAATCTTCGAAATCAGCCACTCTGTGTATTCCCTGATCCCGGGTCCGACTCTGCTGTGGCTCCAGTATTCGGCGGCTACTTCCCGGAAACCGATGTTATCGTTAAACTCGATCTCGAACAGGATTTGCAGGGCGCGCTCCCGGGCCTTCCTCCGTCTTCCCACTTCTTTCCTCTTAAGAGCCGGCTTCGAGATCACCGGTCATTTGAGTCCGGTCTGCTTGCTCAGGCTGAGAAGTTCAACCAGAGCCAGGGCGGCATCGTATCCTTTATTCCCGGCTTTCGTTCCCGATCTTTCGATTCCCTGTTCGACGTTGTCCACGGTGAGAATCCCGAACGAAACCGGCAGGCCCTCCTCCAGGGCTACCTGGGAAAGACCTTTGGTCACTTCGGCGCTCAGAAAATCGAAATGAGGAGTGTCGCCTCTGACCAGAGCCCCGAGACACAGGATGCCGTCGGCGGCCTTTTTGCCGGCGATCTTCTTGGCCAGGAAAGGCACTTCGAAACAGCCCGGAACTTTGTAAACGGTGATGTCCTCCTCGGCCGCCCCGGTTTTCTCCAGAGCCTCCATCGCTCCTTCAAAAAGCCTGTCCGCCAGGAAACTGTTGAACTTGCTCAGGACCACGGCGATCTTGAAACCCTTGGCCTGTAATTTACCCTGATAAGTTTTCATTTCTCCGCCTCCGCCCTAAATATTTTTTTCATATATCCGGTATTTTTTATAGACTGCGGCCCCGATGGAAGCCGCGAACCTGTTTATGGCCTGGTTGTCCTCGAGCTCCCAGGAAAGTTCGCCCCACTCGTAATTTCTGGCCGTGATCGCTTTCTCGAACTCGTCGTAGAGGAGATAAGCCAGGCCGGTGCGCATGTATTCGGGCAGGACCCCGAAGACGATGGCCCGGATGCCTTTTATCCGCCGCTTGAGGACAAGGAATTTGAAAATCCCGAGAGGAAACAACTTGCCGTTAAGCCTGGGCAGGATTTCGTTGAAGTTGGGAAGGGCCGCGGCGAAACCGACTGTCCGGCCCTTGTGCTCGGCGAAAAGGACGATGTTCAAGTCGGCCAGCCGGATCAGCATGCCGGCCATATGAACCATCTCGGCTTCGGTCCAGGGGACAAAACCCCAGTTGTTGCTCCAGCCCTGGTTATAGATCTCCATTATCCTGAGTGCTTCTTCAAGTAATTCGTTCCTCTTGGGCTGCCGGAAGGAGAACTCGTTCGAGCTGCGCAGCCGGTCGACGATTTCCCGGACTTTCGGCGACACGCCGTGGGACGTGTCCATGAGAAAGGCGAAAAGGTCCCGGGCCTTGAAGAAAGCGTTCTTCTCCAGAAGATCAATATAATAAGGAGGATTGTAAGGCATCATGAAGACGGGAGGCAAATCGAAGCCTTCTATGAGCAGGCCGCACTCGTCGTTCATGGACAAATTGACCGGGCCCCTGACGGCCTCCAGCCCTTTCCCCTTCAACCAGGTGCCGGCAGCTTCGAAAAGGGCCGCAGCCGTATCTTCATCCTTGATGCACTCGAAGAGGCCGAAGAAACCGGTTCTGTCCCGGTGGATTTCGTTATGACGCCTGTCGACGATGGCAGCAATCCTTCCGACAGCCTGCCGCCGGTTGTCCAGAGCGATGAAATACTCGGCCTCGGCATGGCCGAAAAACGGGTGCTTTTTCCTGTCGAGCTTTTCTTTAACCATCCAAATTAGCGGCGGCACCCAATTGGGATCGCCGTCATAAATCCTCCAGGGAAGGCGGATGAATTCTTTAAACTCTTTTCCGGACCTGACTCTACTGATTTCCAAGTCTCAACTCTCCTGACCGGTGTCGCATTATTCTATCAAATGTCGAGCGTCAATGCACCTGGCAACCGGGATCCTCGAGCTTCAACCTGACCAGCCGAGGCCCGCTGAGGTCAAGATCAGGCCCAGGCCGTCGAAGTGCATCCCGCCTCCCGACAACCCCTGGAGGCATATGGTTTTTAGAGCCGGCCATGCAAGATAAACCGGAAGTTTTCATTTTGCTGACAACCGGAAGTTTTTATGTTGCGTTGAGACGACCCGGCCGTTTGTTGAGAAACGTCCCGGTGATGTGATAATCTATGCTCACCAGTCTGATTAATTCGACGCTGAACGGGCAAAGAGGAGTGAACATGATCAAAACCAAGAACGCTTCTAACGAACTCCAGGCAGGCGACCTCCGCTGGCACTGTTGCCTGGAGGACATCCCCTATTCATCTACCGCCGAGGCCAGTCCATGCGATGACATCATCGGCCAGAGCCGGGCGCTCAAGGCCATCAGGACCGGCCTGGAAATAAAAAGCCGGGGATACAACATCTTCATAACCGGCATGGTCGGCACCGGCCGGACGACGACTATCAAGCAGCTTCTGGAACGCCTCGAAAAAGGAGAAAAATCTCCCGACGATTTGCTGTTCGTCAATAACTTTAAGTATCCGGACGAACCGTCTCTCATAACCCTGCCGGCCGGGGAAGGGAAACGCTTCGCCGGAGCCATGGATAAACTGATCCTGGCCCTCAAAGCAGAGGTTCCTTCCCTGCTCAAGAACCCTTATTATTCCGAGCGCCGGGATGCCATCATCGAGGACCAGCAGAAAAAACAGAGGACGACGATCGAAGAATTCGAAAAAAAAGCGACCGAAGCCGGCTTTTCGCTCATCCAGGTCCAGATGGGCCTGTTCACCAAACCCGATCTCATCCCTCTCATCGACGGCAAGTCTGTCCCCTTGAACAAGCTCGATCTTCTGGCTAATGAGAAGAAAATCACGACGGAAAAAGCTGCCGAACTGAAGGCCAGCTACGAAAGCCTTTCAGCGGAGATGGAGAGCGTTTTCCAGAAGCTGAAGGACATAGATGAAGAAACCAGGTCGCTTCTCGATCAATGGGACCGGGATTCGATAACACCTTTGATAAAAGACGCTGTGGCCGATGTCAGATCCGCCTTCTCCTATTCCGAAGTCGATGCCTATCTGGCCGAAGTCGAACAGAGCCTGACCGGCAAGATCGAGCTGTTCAAGAGTCTGAAAAAGGAAGATAAGCCTGTCAAGGAAACCGAAGATTTCCTCGAGTACCGGGTCAACATTTTCGTCGACAACTCCGACCAGAAGGGGCCGCCGGTCATAATGGAAACCAACCCGACCTACGTCAATCTGTTCGGTTCGATCGAATACAGCTACGCCCTCGGAGGGATCGGAATGACCGATTTCACCAAGATCAAAGCCGGCTCATTCATCAAGGCCAACGGCGGTTATCTGGTCATCAACGCCATAGACGCTCTGGTCGAGCCAGGCGTCTGGACGACTCTCAAGAGGAGCCTTAGAAACCAGGAGTTCGAGATCCAGAACTATCTGCAGCTCTATCTGTTTTCGGCTTCCAGGATGAAGCCTGAATCGATCAAATGCGACGTCAAGGTGGTGATGATCGGCGATGCTTATATCTACAGCCTGCTTTTTGAAATGGACGAAGACTTCAAAAAGATATTCAAGATCAAAGCCGAGTTCGATTCGGCCATGCCCAGGACCATGGAAGCCATGGCTGATTTCGCCCGTTTCACCAGCAAAATCATCAACGAAGACAACCTGCTGCCGATGGATAAAACCGGCATGGGCGGCTTGGTCGAATACGCATCCCGGGTGGCCGGAAAACAGGATAAGCTCTCGACCCGATTTCACATCATAGCCGACGTGATCAGAGAAGCGAGCTTCTGGGCCGGCAGGAAGGGCCGCAAGGAAATCAGCAGGGAAGATGTGGACAAAGCCATCAAGGAGCGCTTCGAACGAGTCAGCCTGATAGAAGACAAGATCCAGGAAATGATCGAAGACGGGACGATCATGATCGATACCCAGGGTGCGGTAATTGGCCAGGTCAACGGCCTGTCGGTTTACGACATGGGTCAGTTCATGTTCGGCAAGCCGACCAGGATCACGGCCAGGACGGCCATGGGCCGGGCCGGGGTCATAAATATCGAGCGCGAGGCTGATCTCTCCGGGCGGACACATAACAAGGGAGTGCTCATCCTGGCCGGTTATCTGAGGGGCAAATACGCCAAAGACAAACCCTTCGCCTTGTCCGCTTCGCTGGCCTTCGAGCAGTCTTACGGAGGGGTCGACGGCGACAGCGCCACTGTGGCTGAGGTCTGCGCCATCGTCTCCAGTCTTTCCGATCTGCCCGTCCGTCAGGACCTGGCGGTGACCGGATCTCTGAATCAGAAAGGCGAAGTCCAGCCTATCGGCGGGGTCAACGAAAAGATCGAAGGCTTCTTCGAGGTCTGCCGGGCCAAAGGCCTGACTGGAACACAAGGAGTGGTCATACCGGTAAAAAACGTCAAAAATCTCATGCTGGGGCAGGAGGTGGTCAAGGCCGTTGAAGAAGGCAAGTTCCACATCTACCCCGTCGAAACGATTGACGAAGCGCTCGAACTCCTGATCGGGGTCGAGGCCGGACGGCTGCTCGAAAACGGGAATTACGAGGAAGGCACGATCAATTATCTGGTCGACGCCGAACTCAAAAGGCTGGCTAAATCCTGGAAAGAATTCGCCGGCGAACAAGAGAAACCGGGGGATCCTTCAAGCTGAAGGCCCGAAAGTCTTTTTTTTGAGTCTCTCCACTTCCCTGGCGGACAGCAACCGCCAGGCACCCGGTTTGAGCCCGCTGAGTCGCAGGCCGCCGAATTCAGTCCGGACGAGTCTCGTAACCGGAAAACCGACGGCTTCGAACATCCTGCGGACTTCGCGCTTGCGTCCCTCGCGCATCTCGATCCTCAGGACGGACCGCTTGCGGCTCCTGAAGACCATGGCGACTGCCGCCGGAGCCGTTTTCCGGCCGTCGATGAAAACGCCGCGGGCCAGTAACTCGACTTCGGCTCCGCCCGGCTCACCTTCGACCTCGACCTCATAGATTTTGGTTACGCCGAACCGCGGGTGCATGAGCCTGTGGGCGAGCTCGCCGTCGTCGGTCAGAAGGAGAGCGCCCGAGCTGTCGGCATCGAGCCGGCCGACCGGAAAGACCCTTGTTCCCAGTCCCCCAAGATAATCCATGACCGTCTTCCTGCCGAAGGGATCTTTGACTGAAACGACCACCCCCTTCGGCTTGTGGAGAAGGATATATACCGGATTCCTGTCCTTTGGTTTCACGGTTTTTCCGTCGACGACGACCACGTCCTTCCGGTCATCTATCTTCGTGCCGAGTTCCTGGACGATCACACCGTTAATCCGGACCCGGCCCGCCTCGATCAGCCGGTCGGCTTCGCGGCGGGAGCAAACGCCGGAGGCAGCCATGAATTTGTTCAATCTTAAGAGCATGATCGAAGCTTTTTCAACGAATTATGGGGGCGGCCCGGCCGGAAGTCAAGAGAGCGACGGACGGCTCGACCGCCAGACCGTTGAACCAATTCGCGGCCGCCTCGTATTATCCATTATCACCGGATTGTTGTAGAATGAATAGAAAGAAAAATGGCCAAGATCCAGTTTAAAGAATCGGTTACCATGGCCTTCGATTCCCTGCTGGCCAACAAAATGCGCACTTTTCTGACGCTCCTCGGGATAATAATCGGAGTTCTGACCATAATCGCGGTGGTTTCCATCATCCAGGGCTTGAACAGCTACGTTTATTCCAAGATGTCTTTCTACGGCGCCAACGATTTCGCCATTCAGAAGTTCTCGATGATCGGAACGTCGCTCAAGGAATTCAGAGAACAAATGAAACGGAAAGACCTGACCCTGGCCGAAGTCGACGTCCTGCGGCTGAACTGCCGCTCATGCGAGAAAATAGGAGCCAGTATCGGGACTTCGCAAACGGTGAAATACGGCAGCGAGTCGATAAGGAACACGGAGATCAGAGGCGTGACTTACCAGAGTCACGAAATCGGATCCATCCTCGAGCTCGAGGCCGGGCGCCACTTTCGCCGCGAGGACGAGACCAACTCCAGGCTTTACTGCATAATCGGAAGCGACGTGGCTGAAAAGCTTTTCGTGGGAATCGATCCGATCGGCCGCAGGCTCAAAGTCGGAGGCCGCGACTTCCGGATCATCGGAGCAGCCAAAAAGAAAGGCAAAATACTGGGTTTCAGCCAGGACAACTTCGTCCGCATACCGATAACGACCTACATGAAAATTTACGGCTCACGCCAATCGTTGACCATAGACATACACACCAGTTCCCAGGAACAAATGGCCCGGGCCGAGGAAGAAGTAAGAACAATCCTGAGAGCCTGGCGGAAGAGGGCCTATGACCAGCCGGATGACTTCTCGTTCGCCACCTCGGAGACTTTCATCCAGTTCTACAAGAGCGCCACCTCGGGTATCTATTTCGCAATGATCGCCATTTCCTCGATAGCCCTCCTCGTCGGCGGGATCGTCATCATGAACATAATGTTCGTCTCGGTCACCGAGAGGACCAAAGAAATCGGTATCAGGATGGCGGTCGGGGCCAGGCGAAGGGATATTCTCATTCAGTTTCTCATCGAATCCTCGGTCATCTCGGCCGTGGGCGGCCTCATCGGCATCTTGCTTGGTTACGTCGTCGCCGGGGCAGTTTCGGCGGCCACTTCGATACCGTCGAGCATCGAGCCCGTTTCGATCGTCGTGGCCATAGTCATGTCCTCTTCGGTCGGGCTTTTCTTCGGAATTTATCCGGCCAACCGGGCGGCCAGGCTCGACCCGGTCGAGGCCCTGAGGTCGGAGCTATGAGACTCCAGTTGCTGGGCGAGATATTCAGGATGTCGATCGACTCCCTGCGCACCAACAAACTGAGGTCCTTTCTGACCATTCTGGGCATAGTCATAGGCGTTATGACCGTCATCGGCATGGTTTCGGTCATTCAGGGTCTCAACGCTTCCATGATGAGCGAGCTCGAATCGGCCGGCTCCGACCTGATCATGATCCAGAAGTACGACCCGGTTCAGATGGGCGAACGGTCCGAGGAAGAGCGAAACCGCAAGGACCTAGTCTATGAAGACGCCCTGGCCATAGAACAGGAATGTCCCTCGGTCAAAGCCGTGGCCGTCTCCCTCAACGTCAACGTCTTCGAAGGCCTCGAAATCAAATACCGGAACAACAAGAACGACTCGGCTATCATTCTGGGCATAAACGAAACATGGCCCGAGGTTTATTCGCTTTACCTCCCGAGAATCGGAAGGCATATCGCAGAAGCCGACATCACGCATAAGGCCAGAGTCTGCGTTCTCGGCTCGGAATTGGCCGACTCTCTCTTCCCCTATTTGAACCCCCTCAACAAGGAGATCCGGATCGGAGCGGAAAACTTCACGGTGATAGGCGTTCTCAACAAGCGGGGCCAGATCTTCGGCCAGAGCCGGGACAACTTCGTGGCCATGCCGGTCACCACACTGACCAAGTATTTCCCCTACGACAAGGAGTCGCTTCAGATAAGCGCCGTTCCGGTCTCGCACGAAAAACTCAACGACGCCCGGGAAGAGATCATAAACCTCCTGAGGCGGCGCCGAAACGTGGGCTTTGCCAAGGCCAACGATTTCGCCGTCTTCACCCAGGAAACCCTGGTCGACCTTTATAATCAACTGACCGGGGCCGCCTATATGGTAATGATCATCATCTCCTCGATCGGCCTTCTGGTCGGAGGCATCGGCGTGATGAACATAATGCTGGTCTCGGTCAAGGAAAGAACCCGGGAGATAGGCATCAGAAAGGCCATCGGAGCCAGGGCCGGGGACATAATGAAGCAGTTCCTGATAGAGGCCGTGGTTCTGACCGGTGGCGGCGGCCTGCTCGGAGTTATCATCGGATCCGGAATAGCGCTCATCGTCCGGACGGTCACGCCTTTGCCGGCTTCCGTCAGTTTATGGTCGGTGGGTCTCGGCCTGGCCGTAGCCTTCGGAGTCGGACTCTTTTTCGGCATCTTCCCGGCTCAAAAAGCCGCCCGGGTCGATCCCATAGTATCCCTGCGCTATGAATAATACGGAAATTTTCAGAGCGATCCGCGCCCTTTGAACCAGGCCGCGGCCGCTTCGACCGCCGGCCGGGTGTCGTTCCTGTCATCGAGCACGAGAGTGACGAGCGTAGGCCCGCCGCCTCCTTTGACCGGCATCAAAGTTTTTAAATATTCCGCGAGTTCAAGCAGGTTCACTTTCAGGCTCTCATGCCCGGCGCAAATCAGATGTCCCTGGGTCTCAGTCATTATTCCGAATACGGCGCAAACCTGACCGAGCCTGGCCGTATTGACGGCCAGAAGGCGGGCTTCCTCCGGCGTCCGACCTTCCAGAACGCGGGCTACGACTCCGCCCTCGGCTTCTTTTAAAATGTCGGCCGCCTCGAAAGAAACGAGCCGTTCGCCGAGTTCTTTGATTCTCTTTTTTAAGAGCTTCGACCCGGCGGCCAGCTTCTCCACGGCTCCCGATACTCCAGCTGCCGAAGCCGAGAACATTCCGGCGATCTTCTTTATTTCTGAATTCTTCGAAGAATAATCGGCCAGGGCCCGGCCGCCGCAGACGAATTCGAAACGCACGTTGCCGCGGATTTTCTCGGCACTGATGATTTTTATCAGGCCGATCTCGGCCGAACGCCGGCAATGAGTCCCTCCGCACGCCGAATAATCATAACCTTCAACCTCGATGATCCGCAGCAGGCCGTGTTTTTTCGGCGGCCGGCGAAGCGGGATGGTCTCGATTTTTTCCTCGGGCACGAAGTAACTCTTTACCACCCGGTCCTGCCAGACGATTTCATTGGCCCTCTTCTCGACGTGCTTGAGATCGGTTTCCGAAATCGAAGCCAGGCCTATCTCCAGGGTGGAGATTTCCGGGCCGAGGTGGAAAGACCTGGTTTCGCCTTGCAGAAGTTCGTAAAAGGCCTGGGACAGGATGTGCTGGCCGGTATGTTGCTGCATATGGTCGAAGCGCCTCGGCCAGTCAATTCGGCCGCGGACTTTGCCCGGTCCCTTTTTTTTCTCCAGGACGTGGACGATGTCTCCGTCCCTCTCGATGACCCGTAACACCGCTGTCCCGTCCAGAACGCCGGTGTCCCAGGGCTGGCCGCCCGACAAAGGGTAAAAAGCCGTCCTGTCGAGTATGACGCCCGGCTGGCCTTGGTCTTCGGTCTCTTCAATGACCGAAGCTTCAAATTCCGTCAGATAAGAATCTTCGTAATAAAGCCGCAGCGATCCTGCCTTTTCGGTCATTTTGTCGATCCGTCCGGTCCGGGCGTACCGGCTTTGAGTTGACTGGATCCGGCGAGTTCAAGCACCCTGGCCGCGGTTTTGAAATGCGTCTTGGCGATCCGGTTAAGGATTTGCTCTCCCCTGTCAATGACCAGCCTCAGGGCGACCGCCTCGACTTCACGGGAAGCGCCCTTGGGAAGTTCGACACCGATCTCCGATGACAGACGTTCCAGCCTTTCCAGGAATCCCGCCCGGGCCAGAACTGAGGCGGCGGCTACGGCCGCATCCTCCTCGGCCCGCGGCATTTGGACCAGCTCGATATCCCGGCCCTGCTTGAGCAGGGCGTTCCGGACGAATCTCTCGTCCCCGAACCGGTCGGTGACGGCCCGGCCGACCGGGATTCTTTCCAGGATGTTTTCGATGGCCCGGGCATGGGCCCAGGCCAGCAGGCGGTTGAGGTTTCGAAGTCTGGCATAAAGCTCGTTGTACTTTTCCGGGCCGACGACCACGACCGAGTGATAAGGGTATGCTTTGCGGAGAGTCAGGGACAGTTGGCGCACCCGGTTGTCGGAAATTTTCTTGCAGTCCCTTACTCCGAGCCCGGTCAGGACCGGGCCTTGGCCTTCAGGCAGAAAAAAGGCGGCCGTGACCAGAGGCCCGAAAAAATCGCCCTTGCCTGACTCATCGGTGCCGATATGACCGGGTTCGTCTGGAATCAATTTCATCTCTCCGATCATAATCCTCTCCGGAAGACCACCCGACCGCCGACCATGGTCATGACCACTCCGGCCCCGGCGATCTCTTCGGCGGGGATGCGGAAGATGTCGCGGTCGACGACAACCAGGTCGGCGAGCATTCCCGGAGCGAGCGAACCTTTCTCATTTTCGGCGAATTCGGCATAAGCCGCATCGACTGTATAGCCCCTGACGGCTTGCTCGACGGTCAATTTTTGCTCCGGGTACCAGCCGCCAGGTTTCTTCCCATCGAGGGTTCTTCTGGTGACGGCGGCATATATGCCGGCGAGCGGATCGAGCGGAGCCACGGTCCAGTCCGAGCCGAAAGCAAGCCTGGCTCCGGAATCGAGAAGCGACTTGAAGGCATAAGCCCACTCGGCTCTGGCCGGACCGATCTTCTTTTCGGCCCACCGGCTGTCGTCGATCTGATGGTAGGGCTGGACCGAAGCGATTACGTCCAGGCGGCCGAATCTCTCGACGTCAGCCGGCCTGAGATGCTGGGCGTGTTCGATACGCCAGCGCCTGTCTCTGGGGCCGGATTCGGACATGACCTTCTCGAATATGTCGAGAACGGTCTTGTTGGCCCTGTCGCCTATGGCGTGGATGGCAACCTGAAGGCCAGCCCGGTCGGCTTCCCGGACTCTTTTCTCCATTATCCCCTCCGGATACATCTGCTCGTGAAACAGGCCGGATGTGGACGGATCGTCGCTGTAAGGTTCGAAAAAACAGGCCGTGGACGATCCGAGCGAACCGTCGGAGAATCCTTTGAGACCGCCTATTTTCAGGAAAAGGCCGCCGAAGGGAGACTTGAGTTTGAGGGCCGAGAGCAGCCCGACTTCGGTAATCGGTATGTAAACATTGATGCGGACGGGCAGGGCGCCCCGGTTCGCGATGATCTCCTGATAAACTTCGAGGCTCGAGGCGTCGGCCATTTCGTGGACCGAAGTCACTCCGTTTTCGGCGGCATGACGGAAGGCCTGGCCGGCGGCTTCGATTTTCTCCGCCATGTCAGGCTCCGGAATGATCTTCGTGACCAATTCCATGGCCGCGTCCTTAAGAATCCCGGTCGGCTCTCCCGTTTCCTGATCCCGGATGATCTCACCTCCTGAAGGAGAAGCAGTCGACCGGGAAATCCCGGCCAGCTCGAGGGCCAGACCATTGGCCAGAACCATGTGGCAGTCCAGGCGGTTTACGCAGACCGGATTGCGGGGCGTCACGGCATCTATCCATTCCCTCCGGGGAAGCTCCGGCGGATCGAATCTCTGGTGGTCCCAGCTGCCTTGAGTGATCCAGCGGCCGGGGCCGAGTTGTCCGGCCTTTTGCTTGATCCGCAGGGCGAACTCTTCCCTGGAAGCCGCGTCCCTGAGCTGAATGGCCGACAGACCAAAACCGCCGGCCAGAAAATGAGTGTGACAATCTATGAATCCGGGCAGGATCAGCCGGCCGCCGGCGCCGATGATTTCCCCGGTTGAAGGCACATGATCTTTTATCTCATCCGAGCTGCCGACGGCTGTTATCCTGTCGCCCGTGATCGCCACCGCTTCGGCCCAGGGCAAGGATGGACGGCCAGTCCAGATTCTGCCGTTGATTAGTGCCAGATCGGTCATGTAAAGACGATTATAACAAATTTGACCGGCCGCGAAAAAGTGCTAAAATATCGTCCGTTTAATCCAGAGTTAGAACCGGCCCGGAAGGACGAAAAACGATGATCGATGCTACCCAGATCAGGAAAGGGATGGTCATAATACTCGACCGGGCTCTGTACCGGGTCATGGAGATGCAGCTCATCACACCCGGCCGCTGGAAAGCCATGGTCCAGACCAAGCTCAGAAATATCCAGACCGGCAACCAGACCGAGCACAGATTCCGCTCGGAAGAAAGGGTGGAACAGGCCTATCTCGAAGAAACGGAGATGGAATACCTGTACAAAGACGGCGAACACTACGTTTTCATGAACCTCGAAACTTACGATCAGATCATGCTCACGGACGAAGCCATCGGTGAAGGCGCCAAGTACCTGATGCCCAATACGGTGATTAAAGTCCAGATCTTCGACGGCAAGCCCGTAGGCATTGACCTGCCCAATTCGATCGAATTAAAGGTTGTCAGCACTGAACCGAGAGTAAAGGGGGCGACGCAAACGGCCATGACCAAGCCCGCCGTTCTGGAAACCGGGGCGGTGATTCAGGTGCCTGAGTTCATAAAAGAAGGGGACGTTATCAAAGTCGACACCAGAGATGACAAATACCTGGAACGCACCAAAAGCCGCTGACTGCCCATCTGCCGGGACCGGTAAATAAAATCAGAAAACCTGCCGGTGAACGCCGACGTTGCCGTGTCCGTCTCTGGCCCTGACCGAAATCAGGTTATCGGCCGCCGGCGGCAAGGTGACGGTGAATTTGAACCTCTCGTTCTTCGAATCGCAGATGCCGTCGACCGGAAAAACCACCCGCCATTCTCCGGGCCGGACGAGATACCTGACTTCTTCGATAGCCGAGTACGAATCCTCGGCCTGGAACTCGATCTGAAGAGCGGCTCCGCTTTTCACCGCCGAAAAATTCTTGAAAACGGGCTGTGAATTATCAATGACGAAGGCCCGGGTTTCCTTTTCGCTTTTCAAGGCGATGCCGGCCGGATTGGTGGGTACATCCGAAGCTTCGAGCCTCAGAAAATAGGTTCCGTCCGGAAAGTTAAAAGTGTCGAAGGCGAAGACGGTCTCCCGTATTCCATCCTGAAGCCGGCGCCATTCTTTCTCGCCGTCCCGCCTGATCGAAACGCCGTACTCCAGGTCATCGCCGTTTCTGTCCGAAGCTTCCCAGGTTACGGTTCTTAAACCTTTTCGCTCGGACTTTTTCCGAAGGTAAGTAATGTTCAATTCGTCCGTTTCTTTCTGCGGGTCGCGGAGGTTCTTCTCCGCCCCGAGAATGACGTCTTCCTGAACCGGCAGTTTCAGGTAAATCTCGTTCGGTTTGAGAATTTCGAGCCTGGTGAAAAAAGGAGCCGCGTTGGCCTGAAGATAAAAAGCCAGGAGCCGGTTGAGCAAGGGTGAAACCTGGCCCGATTGGGTTTTGAAAAGGGCTTTGAATTGAAGGAAACGCCCCCTGGGACTCAAGATCTGTTCTTCTTCTTTTTGATAGAACGGCGACCAGTCGCTCCACGTGGAATTGGGTTGAGCCGTATTTCCGCTCCGCGTTTGAAACTGAAGGACCGTTCCGGCCGGAACCTCGGCTTGCCGCATGATCCTGCCCCAATCCGACACTATGCCCGAGTCAAGCACCTGACTCAGATATTCGCCTGTGAAGCGCTGCTCCGGAAGCACATCGCCGAGGTAGCACGGGTTATTGGCGATGATCCTTATCCGGCCGGTCAAGGATATAATCCTGTAGACCTGCTCCGAGTCAAACTGGAGAAGCAGCGACGATTTATGATTTTTATCGACCGAATAAAGACGGCCATTGCCGCCGGTACCGAAGATTATTCTGTCTTTTTCCCGGTCGAGGAGCAAGCTGTAAACCATCTCTTCCGGCGATTCCCATAATATTTGGCCCACCCCGCTTCGGGAGATGAGATATACCGCTCCGCCGGCCTTGACTGCCGGTTTTTCCTCGGCCGGCCGGGCTCGTTCGCCTGCGGGCGCCGGGGCACTTGCGGAAACCGTTATGCTGACGCCGGTCTCGATCCGCACCGGCGCTTCGGCCGGAGCCGCTCCGGCGGCCTCCGCCTTCGAAACCGCAGCCGCCCCGGACACGGCGGCGTAGATCATCCCTTCATCGTCTATGGCAATACTCCGGACCTCCTCATAGGGCGTTTCGAAAACGACCGAAGCTTTGCCTTCGGCCGAGATCTTGTATACCAGGCCCTTGCCTCCCGAGCCGGCTATGAATTCTCCGGTCGCAGACTTCGTCAGGCAAAGAATGTGATTGTCTTCGGCTTTGAAGATCATGCGGCCTTCGCCCTGCGGGGTAATCGCATAAATACCTCCGCTCTCGCCCACGGCCGCCCACATCAAGCCGCTGTCAGTGAAGGCCATGTCCCAGATGTATCTTTCGGCCGGATTGAAGAATTCCTCGCCCTTATCCTTGGCGCTTATTCTGTAAATCTTGCCGTTGGGCGACGTCGCGGCGAACAAATTCCCTTTGCCGTCCTTGGCCAGGCAGGTTACGTCCATTTCGGCGGCCTGGAAAAACAACTCGGCCTTACCGTCGCGGCCTATCCTGTAGACTTTGCCGCCGTGGCCGGTGCCGAGGTAAATCACGCCTTCCTGATCGACCAGAAAGGACATATAGAATTCCTCAGCGGGAGCCTCGATTTTTTCATCCTTGGGGGCCAGGCTGAGATAACCGTCCGATGAAATCGAAATGCCCGTTGACTTGCCTTTGAGCCAGTCTTCCATGCTCCTAATGTCCCATTGTTTCGGGACTACGGCCAGAAGAAAGGAGACGCCCGTCGAAAAAAGCAAAACCGATACTGCGATTCCAGCCAACAAACGGTTTTTCATCGGGTAGACTCCTATTTCTTTATTTTGACCGGAATGACAGCCCCGCCCTGGAAAACGAAAGGTATCTGAAGCTGGTACTCCCCAAGCGTCGATCTCGTGAGCTCGATGGGGGCGGCGGCCGATGCCCGGGAGGACAGGAACATCGCCTTGAGGCTCGGCGGCAGGTTCGGCATTTCTTCGCCTCTCAGGAAAATGCCGGGCTTGGAGGCCACGACTTTGAAATAAATCCTGTTGTTCTTGCGGAGATTGTTCAGAATCCGGACGAGCTGGCTGAAACTTCTGGGCATGAATTCCTGAACCCGGTACTGGGATCTTTCGACCTGCTGCATGGTCGCTGCATCACCAATGACTATCTGGAACTCCGTTCCCGCCGGCAGAGGGGGTGAGATGAGAGTCACTTCTTCCGTCCGGCTTTCCTCCCGGTAAGTCCGGTAACTCACCTTTATGTGTATCTGCTCTCCCGGAGAGACTTCGTATTTGTCGAGCAGGACCTTTTCGAGAAAACAGAACCGGGTCTCTTCGAGAGCCCTGACGTTCAGGTCGATCCGGTATATGCCGACGTCCCGGAAATCATTGTTGACTACATAGTAGGCCACGGAAGCCACCAGGCTGGAAAGGTTGGTCGCGGCCTGGTCATAATTCCCCGAAAAGAGGTCTTCGAGTTTGATGCTGATTCCGTCCTGGTCGAGATAAACCGTGGCATCGAACTCGAGAGAAAGATTGCCGTAGCTTCTCTGTTCGCTCGTCACGAGCGAGGAAACGGCCATATTGATCAGGGCTGCCGTCAGGAACCTGTCATTTATGAGATTCAGATTGAAATCCCGGGAAACTCCGGGAGCGGTCATCAAATTGATTTTGAGGGGAACGAACCGGGGTTTTTTGCCGACTTCCCCAACGGCTCCCGAAACTCTGTCCTGGGTGAACGTCCCGATCACCGGGCCGGCGGACGCCAGTTTGGCCGAACTCTCCAGGCTGGCCAGGACCGTGATTACATTGGGACTGGTCATTGCGTAATCGACCGAGCCGAGATTGTAAAACGGATGGCCGAAAGCCAGAACCCGGTTCCCGTCGACGTACGTGACCGTGCCGACCGCCGAAAGATCCAGGTCGCCGCCGATGAGCTGAACGCCGACCGCGCCTCCCTCCTGCAATTTCTCCATGGCCGGAAATTCGAGGCCTTTGAGCTGTCCTCCGGAAGTCGTGCCGCCGACGAAAGGCCGGAAACCGAGCGGAGCGAAAAAGTCTCCGGCTTGCTTGAATGCCCAGGGGGAAAAACCGCTGAAATAAAGCGGAACAGCCAACGGTGCGAGCGGCTGGCTGGCGGTCCGGACCAGGGCCTTGGTATTAAATTCTTTCCTGTACATTTCGATGAGATTATCCCGGTTCAGCGATTGGTCGAAACTCGAAAGTCCCGGCGAAGTCCGGCCGGCGGCGGCAGGAGTTTTTTCGATGGCCAGCATCTCGCCTATGGGAGTCAGGCCGCAGACCGGGTCCTTGGAAAATGAGAATCCGTAAGCAACGGCTCCGATGAGCTTTCCGTCTATGTAAACCGGGCTGCCGCTCATTCCGCTTATTATGCCGGTCGATTCCAGGCCGCAGCCTGCCAGTCTGGCCAGAATTATGTTTCTGCCCGGCTGGACGTTTTCCAGAATACCCAGGATCTCGACATCGAATTCTTCGACCTTCGCCCCGGCGAAAACGCTTCTGCCCTTGCCCTTCATGCCCGGCTTGATCTCGGAAAGCGGCATGACCTCCGTTGCCATCGCCATCCCGGCCAGGAAAAAAACCGCCATGACCGGTAAGAGCAGGAATCGACGGCTTCTTATCATGCGGTTCAAATTATCGCCAGGGCCTTGCCGGCCTGTTCGAAAGCCGTAAGAATGGCATCCAGTTCTTCGTCGGTATGGGCCGCATTGTAGCTCGTTCTGATAAGGGCCTGTCCTTTGGGCACGGCCGGATATATGACCGGCGTGCTGAAGATGCCCGCGTCGCGAAGAATCTTCCAGAGCATGAAGCATTTCTCGTCGTCTCCGATCATGACCGGGACGATCGGCGTCTCCGAAGGACCAGTATCGTAGCCCATCGCTTGAAAGCCCGTCCTCATCTTGTGCGTCACTTCCCAGAGCCGGGTCCTCAATTCCGGATGAGTCTTTATGATTTCGAGGATGGCCAGGACCGAGGCCACCGAGGAAGGCGTCGCGGCGGCGCTGAATATCAAAGACCTGGCATGGTGCTTGATGTAGGAAATCACCTTCTTATCACTCAGAGCCACTCCGCCTATCGAAGCGAACGTTTTGCTGAAGGTAAACATGACGATGTCGACATCTTTTTCGAGGCCGAAGTGCTCGGCGGTTCCGCGGCCGTGTTCGCCGAGGATGCCTATGGAGTGGGCGTCGTCCACGAGCAGCCTGGCATTGTATTTTTTCACCAGGGGAACGATTCCCGGCAGATTGGCAATGTCTCCTTCCATGCTGAATACCCCGTCGACCACGACCAGTTTGCCCTGGTCCGGGCCGAGCGAGGCCAATATCCGTTCGAGATCCTCCATGTCATTGTGCTTGAACTTGTGAACGTCGGCAAAGGAAAGCCGGCAGGCGTCGATTATGCTGGCATGAACCATCCGGTCGGTTATTATGGCATCGCCCTTGCCGGCGACCGTGGAGATAATGCCGAGGTTGGTCTGGTAACCGGTGCTGAAGGTTATCGCCGCCTCCCGGCCCGTGAATTCCGACAGTTTCTCCTCGAGCTCTTCATGGAGATCGATGGTACCCGTCAGGAAACGGGAGCCGCAGGTACCGACTCCGTATTTTTCGACGGCCGCCCGGGCCGCTTCCTTGGCCAGAGGATGGTCGGCCAGCCCCAGATAGTTGTTGGAGCCGATCATGATCATCGGACGGCCTTTGACCTTGATCTTGTTGCCCCTGGCTTCCTGGATAGGAACGAAGTAAGGGTAGAGCCCCGCCGCCTGAACTTTTTCCGCCCGGTCGAAAGAATAACACTTATCGAACAGATTCATGGTGCCTCCTTTGGGCTGACCTATTTTTCTCCTATTACCGGCCATTTGACCGGCTTCACCAAATTAAATAGAATCAAATCCATGAAAATCCTGGTCACAGGAGGAACAGGCTTCATAGGCAGCCACCTCATCGACCAGCTCCTCATCGACCAGCCTTCAGCCGAAATCCTGGCTCTCGTCCGCAATCCAGCTCATCCCCGGTGGCTGAAAACTTGTCAACAAATACACATCATCGAGGGCGGCCTGGTCGATCCGCCGGCCCTGCCCGGCGATATCCAGACCGTTTATCATCTGGCCGGGCTGACCAAGGCCGCGCGCACGAGCGATTATTATACAGTAAATAAGGAAGGCACGGCAAGGCTTTTCCGGCGCCTGGCCGAAAGCGGCAGCCTTCCCCGCGTAATATACCTGAGCAGCGTGTCGGCAGGCGGCCCCGGCACAGTTCAAAAACCGCATAAGGAAAGCGATCCGGCCCGACCTGTCTCCGACTACGGCAAGAGCAAGCTCGAGGCGGAAAAAGTTGCCTTATCTTTCAAAGGCACCTTTCATGTCACCATTCTGAGGCCCGGCGCCATCTATGGACCGCGGGATGACGATTTCCTCGATTACTTCCGCTGGGTAAAAAGAGGCCTGGTGCCGGTTTTCGGCTGGCAGAAAAGGTATCTTAGCGCCTGCCATGTCCGGGACATGGTCCGGGCCGCGATCCTGGCCGCGGGCGCCGACAGCCCGAGCGGGAAAATCTTCAACATCGCCCATGCCGTTCCGTGTTCCTGGGAACAAATCGGCTGGACGGCAGCCCGTATACTCGGCCGGAAAGCCTTTCGAATGAGGATCCCGTGCTGGGCGGCTTTCTTTTTCGCGGCCGCCGGTCAGGCTGCCTGCCGGTTCGGCCGCAGCCCGACGGCCGTCAACATCAGCAAATTCCGTGATATGGAGGCACCAGGCTGGGTGGTCGACGTCCAGGAAGCCCGCCGTTCGCTCCGATTCGAAGCGTCGATTTCCCTGGAAGAGGGATTGGCCGAAACCCTGGACTGGTATCAAAAAAATGATTTGCTTTGACCTGATATTCTTTTCCTTTATAATTGTCAATTGTCCGGCATTCAAAACCAACACCGAAACGGAGAATTTGAATGACAGTAAGGACCATAATCAGCGGAACGGGTTATTATGTCCCGCCCAAAATCGTCTCCAACCACGACCTCGAAAAACTCATGGACACTTCGGACGAATGGATAAGGCAGCGGACCGGGATAGTCTACAGGCGCTTCGCCGAAGAAGGAGTGGGCACTTCGGATCTGGCCGTCGAGGCGGCCAGGCGGGCGGCCGAAAACGCCGGCGTCGATCTCTCTGAAATCGATTTTATCGTGGCTGCCACCCTTTCCCCGGATTACTATTTCCCCGGTATCGGAGTCCTGGTCCAGGCCAAGCTCGGACTCGGCAACGTCCCGGCCCTCGACATAAGAAACCAGTGCAGCGGTTTCATATACGCCATGGCCGTGGCCGACCAATTCATCAAGACCGGCGCCTACCGGAAAATCCTGCTGGTTGCGGCCGAGCTCCAATCGTCCAATCTCGATTTATCCGACCGCGGCCGAGACATGGCCGTCCTCTTCGGGGACGGAGCCGGAGCCGTCATTCTCGAACAGGGTCAGGCCGGAGAGGAACGCGGCGTGCTCTCGACTCATCTTTTTTCGGACGGACGCTTTGCATCCAACCTCTGGATGGAGAAACCGAGCTCCAAGGACAAGCCGACGATGCAGGTCCGGTTTTTCGAAGAGGGACGCTTTTTCCCTCGAATGGAGGGAAGGCAGGTTTTCATCAACGCCTGTGAGCGGATGCCCGAAGCGGTGCGGGCCGGCCTTGAATTCAATAACTTGACTGTCGACGACATAGACGTTCTGATCCCTCACCAGGCCAACGACAGAATCTCACTTATGGTGGCCAAGAACCTGGGCATCCCGGTCGAAAAAGTAGTCAGAAACATCGAAAACTACGGCAATACGACGGCCGCCTCGATTCCTATCGCTCTGGACGAATCGGTCAAATCGGGCAGGATCAAATCCGGCCATCTGGTAGCCTTGACCTCCTTCGGATCGGGCTACACTTGGGGCTCGGTCCTGATCCGCTGGTGAAGAAGCCGTCCCGGCAATCGCGGGCTGGGCGGGATTGTAATGAAAATCCGTTTTGTGTTAACATTTAGCGAAACGACGACGAGGAGGAAGAAATGAGAAAAACGGCCGCTGTGCTAACAGTTGCGCTAATCCTCTGCTTGGTCCCGGGAATGCTTTCGGCCCAATCGGCGGAAGACACGAAATTCAAGAAATTCCAGGATACCTTCTGGGACGCCTATTTCAAGTTTTTCCCGACCACCGGAACGATCGAAGGCTACTCTAAATACAGGGACAAAGTCGAAGACTTCTCGAGCAGCGCCGTCGAAAAGTTCCATGACGCCCTCGACGGCTTCAACCAGGAGCTCGTCTCCAAAATCGATAAAAGCAAACTTTCTCCGGAGAACCGGATAGACTGCGATATGATGCTCGATTTTCTGGACCTCGAATTCATGAAATTCGAGAATCTCTTGCCCTGGGAATACAATCCGCTTTTCTACAACGAGATATTCGTCGAAAGCATCCGTAGCCTTCTGGCCGGAACTCCGCAGGCTCCCGATGCCCTGAACTCCGCCACCAGCCGGGCCAAGTCCTTGCCGGGCCTGATCAAAAAGGCCAAGGATCTACTCAAAACCCCGCCCGAAGCCTATACCCGGGAGGCAATCCAGCAAATGCCCGGGATCATCGATTATTACCGGACCGAAGCCCCCAAGTTCTGCGGATCGGCGACCGGTCTTCAAACTGAACTTGCTAAAGTGGCAACCGCTCTCGAAGATTACCGGAATTTCCTTCAGAACCAGCTCCTGCCCAGGTCGACCGGCAATTTCCGGCTGGCCGAAGCCCATCTGCGTACTCTCAGGATGAAATCCCAGGGAATACTCTCCATCGGACAAGAGGTCGTGGCCCGCTCCCAGGCCGATTACAACAACATCCGCCGGGAAATGCTGCTGGTCTGCATTCCTTTTTTCAAGCTGATGTATCCCCAGATCGACATCGAGCAGCTCGGCCAATCAAAGGGCGAGGAAGGCACCAGACAGGTGATCATCCAGGGTGTAATCGACAAGCTGAAATCAGATCATACCGGCAGGAACGAATACATTGCCGCCATCTCAGCCTCGGCCGACAAGATAAGAAAATTCATCCAGGACAAAGACCTGGCTCCCATTCCTCCGGAAACTCTTAAAATCGAACCCATGCCGCCTTACTTGCCGGCCAAGACATGGACCCTGCTCGAAGGCCCCGGAGCTTTTGAGCCCCCTGGAAATTACACGATTTTCGTAAAGCAGATCCCGGCTGACTGGCCTCAGGAGCAAGCAGATTCCCTGCTCGAGGAATACAACACCTTCTATCTGGACTTCATGACCGCTCAGAAAATTTTCCCCGGCACATTCGTGCCATCTGTCCTGGCCCGCAAGAACGCTTCGCCGACCAGGAAAATGACCGGCAATGCGGCTCTGATCAAGGGGTGGCCGATTTACATCAACGAAAAACTGATCATGGCCGGTTACAACGGTTACGATCTCAAAACGAGGCTCAGCCAGCTTAAGCTTCAGCTCAAGAACGTAATCCTTTTCCAGCTCGATATGAACGTCCATGAAGGATCGTACACCAAGGGAAAAACGATAGAGGTCATGACCGTAAACGGCTTTATGACCCCGGCCGAAGCCGAAAAGGAATGGACACGGATTCTCCTCAACCCGGGAGACGCTTCCCTGGCCTATATCGGCTACCAGGAAATCAAGGATCTCGAAAAAGACTACATCAATCTGAAGGGCCAAGCTTTCAGTTCCAAGGATTTCCTGTCTAAATTGCTCGACTTCGGCCCGCTGCCTCTGCGGGTGCTAAAGACCAAACTGGCTAACTGAATATTGAACAAACAGGAACCCGAAACAGGCCTCCCGGCCGGGAGGCCTGTTTTTTCCATCGTCGATTCCCACGCCCATCTGGACATGCCGGAGTTCGATCCGGACCGTGAAGAAGTCCTCTTGCGGGCCGAAAGCGCAGGTGTTAAAGCGGTACTCTGCCCCCTGGATCTGATCAAGCCGGAAAGCCTGGCCGCCGGATTAAAACTCAAGGAAAATCACCGGAACGTCATTCTGGCGGCGGGAGTTCATCCCCACCAGGCCTCTCTCTTTTCCGGGTCTCATCCGGCCGAGATAAAAAAAATGGGCTCTGCAGCCACGATCAGGGCGGTCGGGGAAATAGGTCTCGACTACTACTACGATTTTTCACCGCCGGATATCCAGAAGAAAGTCCTGGCCGCTCAACTGGCGGCCGCCCGCGAAGCCGGTCTGCCCGTTATTCTTCACAGCCGGCTTTCGGGCCCGGATATAATAGCGCTCGTCGAGGCCGAAAAATTCGCCAATGGAGGCATCCTGCATTGCTTCACGGAAGACCGGCCTACGGCCGAACGTATGCTCGACCTGGGCTTCTATGTCTCGTTCGCCGGCATATTGACTTACCCGAAAGCCGAGAATGTCCGGGAAGTCGCCCGCTACGTGCCTTGCGACCGGATCCTGGTCGAGACCGACTCGCCTTATCTCGTCCCCGGACCCCTGAGAAACAGATGGAAAAGGAACGAACCGGCTTTCGTCGTTGAGACGGCCGCCCGGCTGGCGGAAATAAGGAAAACCTCATATGAAGCTCTGGCAGCCGCGGTCATGGCCAATTACGGGCGGCTTTTCCCGGTTTGAAAAAGCCCGGGGCCGGTGTTAAACTAAGGCGATTCGATGACAGACGGCCCGGGATGACTGATCAAGAAAGGGAAGAACGCAGGATCGAAAACGGGACCGAGGCGTTCCGGAAAGGTCATGATTTGCCTTTCCTTTCCCAAGACATGGCGTCGGCTCTCGAGGCAGTCGAAAGACAACTCGAAGATTGGGCCTCGTCGGGAAACCCTCTGGTCAGTGAGATTTCCGGCTATCTGTTCGGCCAAAAAGGCAAACGGATAAGGCCGGCTCTGGTCATCCTGACCGAACGCTTGTTCGGCCGGCGCTCAGACGAAGAAATATTTCATGCCGCTTTGCTCGAACTCATGCATACGGCCAGTCTCGTGCACGATGATATCGTCGACGGCTCCGAGCGCCGGCGTGGTGCCAGGACCGTCCATGCCAGGTGGGGGCCGAATGTGACCGTCTTGCTCGGCGATTATCTTTACATAAGATCAATGGAACTGGCTCTGGCCTCACGCCACAAGCGCGTCATCGGCATTCTGACCGAGGTTTCGACCAGAATGGTCGAGGGCGAACTGGATGAGTACTCCGTCTCCGGAAGGCTCGACACCGACGAAAAAACTTATTTGGGCATCATAGGCAAGAAAACGGCTGCTCTTTTCGAGGCCTGCTGCAGGATAGGTTCTATCCTCGCCGCCGCCGGGCCGGCCGAAGAAGAAGCCGCCGCCCGGTTCGGACTGAATACAGGCCTGGCCTTTCAGATAACCGACGACATCCTCGATTTCACAAGCGACCAAGCCAGCCTCGGCAAACCGGTTTTTTCCGATGTCCGGGAAGGAAGGATGACCCCGCCCTTGATTCACGCTCTGGAAACCGGGGAAATGGAAATGAGGCTTTTAATCGAGAGCCATTTCGGAAAAAAGCGCTCGGTCGAAGAAACCGCGAGAAAGAGGCTCATCCTTGGCCTCGAGGATCTCGGCTCGCTGCAGCATGCCCGTGAGCTGGCCCAGCGATATACGGCCAAAGCCCTGGCTTATCTTTCCCTTTTCCCGGCCTCGGCAGCCAAGACAGCTCTTGCCGGCCTGCTCGATTTCGTCGGAGAGAGAAATTATTGAAGCTGCGGTAAAATGACCGAAACCGAAGTGAAATTACCGATCAGTGACCTGAAAGAAGCCAGGCGGAAAATCATGTCGCTCGGAGCCCGGCTCCTAAGGGAAAGACATGCGGAAGAGAACTTTCTCTATGATTTCGAAGACGGCCGGCTGGCCGGGAAAAACGAGGCCATCCGCCTGCGCAAGACGGGACGAAAGGGCCTGCTCACCTTCAAGGATGCCCCCCTGAATTCACGCTCGTTCAAGGTCAGAAGGGAATTCGAGACGGCCCTGGCGAGCCCCGGTCAGGCCCGGAAAATACTGAAAGCCCTCGGCCTAAAGCCGGCTTTTTCTTACCGCAAGTTCAGGACGGTCTTCATCAAAGGCAAACTGAAAATAACGCTCGACGAGACGAAGGCCGGCAACTTCGCCGAACTCGAAGGGGAAAGGCACGAAATCGTGCGTTTCGCAGAAGCTCTGGGATTCAAGAGAAGCGATTTCATAAAAGCCGACTACGTGGCTTTGATCAAGAAAGCAGGATCGAGGACTTAATCGTCCTTGTCTTCTTCTAAGATTCCGTTCAGGCCGCCTTCTTCCCCGTCCTCCTCTCCGGATTGTTCTTCCTCTTCTTCCTCGACTTTTTCTTCGCCGCTCTCGACCGGTTCTTCGGCTTCTTCGCTAACAACGGAAGCCACGGGAACGCCCTCGTCCCGTTCGATAGCCACTTCCGGGGCCACGGGCAGGATCTCGTATTCTACCTGTCCGTTCAGTACTTCTTCCTGGGCGATCAGGATAGGATTCCTGAACTTGGATTTGATTCTAGGCTTGGCCCCTTTGAGAAGCTGCCTGGCCCGCTTGGCGGCGATAATGACGTACCTGAACTTGCTGTCGACATTGCCGTGATAACTCAATTTATGAAAACTCCTGGCCCGGACGATGACAAATTTTGATGTAATATACCAAAATTCCGATTAAAATTCAAGTATACACACCCAAGACAACGATTCTGTTTAAGCCAAGTCAATATGTCCCCCTAATTGCCAAGCGAAAATGTCCCCTTGGACCGGGGCAGGAGTTGTTTCCAAGTATATCTGAAGGATGTGATTGAGATGACGGGATTCGCCTTT
>Ga0172363_10000091_pt1 | contig 52682 bp, 60 predicted proteins | sample LakKivs2_kivu2a2_FD_114541 | JGI IMG/M metagenome (GOLD analysis project Ga0172363, IMG submission 114541) | Sediment microbial communities from Lake Kivu, Rwanda - Sediment s2_kivu2a2 | ecosystem: Environmental > Aquatic > Freshwater > Lake > Sediment | place: Rwanda: Western Province, Lake... | reverse complement strand
AGTTTTGTAATTAGATTATTTATGTTTAGTCATAGCAGACGATGTAAATTTAAATCTTCACACTATTAAGATAAAGAACATGAAATTGATGAATAATGTTAGTTTGTTAACTTTCATTTTTCTTGTACTGATCAGTCTGATTATCATAGTTTATCCATTATTAATGAAACCGACAGGTGTAATTGTTGCTTCTATAGACGAGGACAGCCCTTGCAAAGATATAATAAATGTTGGTTCGACTATTACTGGAATTGGTAACAAAGTTATAAAAAACTCTAATGAGTTCATTGAAGCGACAAAAGACCTAGAAGGAACAATCACTTTCATAATTAACGATAACCCAAGAAGTTGCAATGTACCAAAAGGCGCCCAATTGAATGCGAGCATAACCAATGTAAAAAGTAGCGGTATAAAAATTGGAGTTGATATTTATGGCGGGGTTTATTATCTATTCAAAATACAAAGCCAGCCTGATGACTTGTTAAAAATCATAAAACAAAGAGCGGTTAAATATGGATTGGTAAATACAGAAATTGAGCTTTACAACGATACATTCATTAGAATACTAAGTAGCCCTGATGAGGAAAGTTATGTAAATCTTCTAACCGAAACAGGTGAATTAGGTGGAAGAATAATACAAATAGTTAATTTTAATGAAAAATCCGCAGAGTTCACGTTCAATGATAAAACTTATGAAATGTCTTTAAAAAATGAAAAATCTGTTGCGATAAACCAAACAGATCATGAGATCGGGCAGTATTTTAAATTAGATGGTGTTGATGCAGTAATTGAGAATATCTCTAAAAACACGACTACGATTTCATTCACAATATTCGAGGACACAGATTTGACTTTAATTCAAAATCCCGGGGTAGGTTCTGCTAGAATTGCAAGGCAGGGTAGTGGATATGTTTTTGCAGTCCCAGTCGAACTTTTGGATAAGGTAAGCGAGGATTTTGAAAAGACAACTAAAAATTTAGAAGTTCTAGTAAACCCAACAACAGGAGAGAGTTATTCCAAAACCCCGATTAGTATATTCATCGATGATAAACCATTTATCACAATCCCAATATTGAGTACTGAGATGGGGGTTAAAACAAAAAACTTAATCTTGTGGAGTTATTATTCAAAAATTGAAGATGCAACTAAAAATATGGTAAGACTAAAAACAATCGTAGAATTGAAAAGTTTGCCCCAGAAATTAACTTTGATAAAAAGAGATGTTTTCAAATCGAGTTATTGGGAAAATTTAATCACTTCATTTTTGTTTGTGATTTTAATCACGGCTATAATAACATCTGTTTTGTTTTTAGTTAAATTCCGAAAAAATGGTTTAGCATCTTTTCCATTAATTCTAATGGGGTTAAGTGTTATTGTGATAATTCTTGGTGTAATGTCGTTAAATTGGTTTGCATTAATAATATTTTTTGCTGGTGTTGTTTCGATTTTATTAAAGGGAGATATTAATAATTGGAAAGGGTGGGTTGGTGTGGCGTTATTTTTCATATTAATAGCTGGGGTAGGTATGAATGAATGGGTTTTAAATGCTCCGTTAATCTTGGGTCTGATGACAGTTATACCCATTGATTTCGCCCAAGGTATTTTTGTTGGGTTGAGAGTCTTAAAAAAGAAGGAGTCTTACGGTTCTTCTGATTATAAAAACACATCAAAAAAACTATGGCTATTTTCAACTATTTTTGCAGCTATTTTAATTATATTATATTTCATCGGTGGTATGTTCACTAGTTTTGTTATGGCAGTTTCGGTTGGGTTATGGTTTAATTTGAGTTTAATAATTCCAAATTATAGTGACATAGCCAAGAAATTTATTAAGTGATTACTCTTTCAGTTGTATTATCGTTTTTGCAACGTCCCCATTGTTTTTATGTAAAAGTTCTTTTATTTTTTCTTTGTCGTCGACGCCAGTTTGTTCCATGATTAATTTCACGTCTTCATCACTGAAAGATTTTTCCTTCACGTTACCTGAAACTTGAAAGACTACTTGACCTTGCCTGGTTGTTTTAATGACTTCAGGTTCATCGACTATTATGTTCCCTGCATCAGTCTTGATTATCACTTGACTGGCTGGGATGTTGTCCATCTTCATCCCTAGTTGTTTCATCATATGTTGCATTTTTTTAGGATCCATGCCGAACATAAGAAGTTATTTGATTGAAAGGAAATTTAAAGGTTTGTTGTTAGATTGAATTTTTTGCGAGTTGGGCCTGGATTAATTTCTATTAACTATTTTTTAAAATCCTATACAGACCGCTGGTTTTAGCATAATCATGATATTCTAAATCTAATAAAACAGTTTCAAGGAATTTATTTGCTTCCATCCTAGCTACAGTAATTAAATGAGGAATCCCAGCATTAGTAAAATCGCGTATAGCTACATAGTATTCTGCTAAAACATTCCCGATATGAGCGCCTGTACTATAAATTGCCCCCAATCTTGAAGCACGAGGATCCATACCATACTTACTCGATATTCTTGCTGCTTCTAATATGAGTTCTCCGGCTTTTCTATAATTACCATTCATTCGGAATTTATCTGCTTCTCTATTTAATTGTTTAGTTTTTCCGAAAGCCATATAAGAATTGTTTTCAACTTTAAGTTTTTCTATTAAAAATTTCATTTTTTGTAATACCCTTCTAACCATAGTTGAGTATTAAATAGTAAATTGTTTAAATTTTTGTACAATCACGTAGTAATGAATTTTTCGAGTATATTTTTGGTTAACTCATATGAAGTTAACGTAAAGGAAAAATGAACTTCACATTACCCCACGATTTCCTATCCAGAATTTAAAAATAAGGTCGTTATAAAATGAAGTTCACAACCCCTTCATTTCCTATGGAACCAGTAGTAACATGAATTCACGTGACTTTTTCTCCACTTTTAACATCTATTTTACCGTTTCTTTAGGAACTTCCGGCCAAGGGTTATAGACTCTAGACTTCTTCTCCCCTTTAAAGAACACTATCTCCCCACTACAGAAATTACACTTTCCAGATAAAGGAACCCTTCTCATCACGTTATTACAGTTGTTACAGATGAAACCATCAATCTCAGTAAGATAATCCTCAAACTGTTTTTCTTCTAAAGCTTCTTTTCTCATTATGTCAAAAAGCCCCATCTGTTTTCCTATACCGAGCAAGTCAGATTTATTAACACTCAACGCCTCAAAAACTCTTTCTAACGGTGGTAATAACTGGCTTTCTATGTAGTATTTAGAATCAACTTGCAATTTATGTTTCTTTATGTATTCTGGATCTTCAGCCCTTTTAGAAATCATCTGAAGTCCTTTTACAATAACAAAACCAACCCTATCCCCAACTCCAGGAGCAGAAGCAGGATCGCGAGCCCTCATTTTCTTGACTAATTCTATGTGTGGTTGGACCCCTTTATAGCTTTTCAACGTCTTAGAAACCCCTTTCGTTATGACCAGTTTATCTACGTCCATTTTTCCAGTTTTTATACTGTCAACTTTATCCCTAACGATTTTTACAGCTTTACTTATATCCTGTTCTTTGAGGATGGCAAGCAACACTTCTTCTAACGTTTCTGAAACTAGGTCGCACCAGTCTCTTCTGACAGTCTCTATACCTTTTGTGAGGATAGAATCTTCCCATTCATCATCTACAGGTTCAAAATTCCAACCTGCATATCTCTTTTTTGACAGTATTAGGAGTGTTTTGAAAATACTCTCGATCTTCAATTCAAGCATATGTTGTATCTCTTCGTTTATGAGATTTGAGATTTCCAGACCAGTATTAAACGCCTCTTTAATGTCCGTTGTCCTTAATTCAACCATTACAGAATCTGTATCGGCATAAATGACTTTGTAAGGTGTTTTAGCCTCAACAATCTGTTTTGTCTTGTTTATCATCTCTCTTCCAGTACTGGTTATTGAGTTGGCTATCTCCAGGACGTATAATTTTGCACGGATGTAGCCCAGATGACCATAAAAGGCATTAGCAACTGTCTTGAACGCATACTGTTTTGCATACAGGTATCTCTTTTTCTCTGGTTTTCTTGCATGATCCATTTCTTTCTTTATCTTAGACCTTGTATCTAGTAAGTATTTGATTATCTTTGGAATGATACCTTTCCTTACTTTTGGAGAGACGAATTTTGTTCCGTTAGGTGTCTGGAGGAAGTCTACTTTTTCATCCGATAAAAGTAATGTACTAGGGCAGATGTTGAAGTGTTTGATAATGTTTGGATACATGCTACGAAAGTCTAAATAAACAACGCATTTATTGTGAAAACCTACAGCTGGGCTCAGTACAAACGCTCCTTTTAGACCTTCGGTCTGCCTCTGCAAGTTTCTTCGTGAAAGTTCGTCTGTGTTTGGTTTACATGGTATGACAAAATTCTCCTTGTTAAATTCGCGTAAAAGAAGATTCTCTATTCTTGTTGATTCACCGCCATTCAGAGCATCTTGTAAAAGAATACCAGATACTTTAGATAACTCGAAGAACTTGTCAAGCATTTGCTCTTTGAGTAAGATTTGTAAAGGTAATTGTGCATCCTTCCTGCTGTAATCCAAGAGTTTTTTCAGTTTTTCTCCATTGTCCGTCCAGTGTCCGTTGATTTCGCTGTGTGAAATATCAACCTTTCCTTCTCCGAGGATGAGTCTTGAAATATCACCTAAACCATACCTCTTCAATCCCTTGAATAATCCAAACTTGACAGCTGCCTCTTTCACTAAATCATAAACATCAACCACGACACGACCTGTTATTGTGTTCCTGAACCTGTTTGTAACCTTTCTCGGTATAAGTGGTTTTCGTGTGCATCTACCAAGCGTTCTGGGTAAATTATTCTTCCTCAACCTTGCCTCTAAATATGGTAAATCGAAGTTATTGATGTTGTAACCGAGTATTATATCAGGATCATAATTGTCAATAATCTTGAGGAATTCCTGCAACATCTCTTTCTCTGTGAAGAAACCTAATGTGTCGCTGCTCGCTTCTCTTATTTTTTTGGCAGAAAGCACCAAAGAACTCTTTCCATTGTAAGCAGGATAAAAATAGATACTGATTAAGATTATTGGGTCTTTTTCAGCATCTGGTAACCCGCCTTCACCAGAAACAACTTCTATGTCTATACTCATGTACCTAAACTGCATATATTCTTCCAAGTCCAATTCTTTGAGGCCCCCAGCAACAATCTTTTTTTCTGTTTTTACCGTGTTCGTTGATACTCCATTGCCTGTAACTTCATACCATTTCATTCCAGATATATTGTTGTCTGCCATAAACCTGTACTTGAAAAGAATGTCTGCCTCGAAGACAGACTTTACTGATTTTTCTCTCTTCAATTCATCCCTTATAATCGGGGTTTTTGATGGGTTGTTCAACGTGATTTTTAGTAATTCTTCTGGCGATTCATTAAATCCAATTGGCAGGCACTTTTTAACACTCTCGATTTTGACAATCAAATCCTTGTATTTTTTATTTATAAGTTCTTTTAACTCTGTTTTTTTTCCATCAGCTGGTAAAACGTAGAAATATGGTAAAAACTTCTCGTAGAAGACTGTAATAGATTTGTTCTCATCAGTTCTGCCGAATAATCGAATAATTGGTTTATTGTCTGTGGATATATAATCAGCATCGAGAAGTTGAAATTTTGTTTGCATGAGATAGAATTATGAATTTACCTTTTTATGCACTTGTTGTTTGAATTATATATTTTTATTAAAAGTGAATGGTGTTTGAAATGTTTGATGACAATAGACTAACCCAGGGAAAAAGTGAGGGTTTGTAGGGTAATCTTCAGATCGTTTTTTCAATCACTTCTCTAGTTTTTAAGTTGACGAAAAAAGTTTTGTTTGGGTTAGAATTAGAAAGTATTGTTATCCCTTTGTAATTTTTGTTTATGGTTTCATCCAAGTTTGAGATTACTATATCAGGAATTTCTGTTAAAACAAAATTTTCATTATCAATATGTATTTTATGAAAGAATGATGAGGGTATATATCTTTTTTTCAGTGTTAGTGTGATTGGATCAGTTACGTTAAAACCAAAGGTGAAATTTTCAAAAAATTTTTTTGGTAAGACCAAGATTTTGATGTTATTGATTTGAAAGAGTGATGGGTTTGATTTTGGAATTATCGGATTAAATCTGGAGAAATCATGAATTATTTTCTCGTTTATAGTGTCATCAAAAAAAACAACATATGACAAGTTTTCTATCGAGGAGAGAACCGTGGTTAAATTATTGTATTTTATCTCGTCGAGGTTAGAGGGGTTTGAAATAACCGCTAAGACCATATCGCTTTCAGTCTTGTTTATCTCTCTGTTAGAAGAGATATCAGGAAAAGTAACTGTTTCCGCATAGTATTTGTCTTTGGTTTTTTTAGCCGTCACACCAACAACATCATCAAGAACTATTTCTTCAAATTTTCCCTTTAAGCTATCATCAAAAAATATCTGAACCTCACCTGTTGGGTCTTCGATTAACATAGAATTGTTGTTTTTTTCTCTCACCAAACCAATAATAGAAAATTTTGTGGTTTGTGGGCCGATTTTATTGATTGAAACTAGTTGCTTAGACGCCATTTGTTTTAATAACAACGATTTAATTTTTTCATAACGCGACAAAAGCTCTTCAGCGCAATCGTTTACACATATTGGTTTTCTGTTAAAAATATATTCTTTTATTATCTTCACTTCGATTGGTTTGCTTGAAATGCCCTTTAGAACCTCCTTTAAATGTTGTTCGGTTATTATGAATGGGCGATTCTTCATTTTTTTTAAGCATGATATTATTATCTCTGGATCTTTAGAAGCTAAACCTAAAGCATTTTTTGATATTTGAAAACCATTCTTCAGAAAAATCCTTACAATTTCTTCTTCGTTCATACCAATCATTAAATAACTATTTAATCGGTAAATCAATATCAAGAATTTCTTTTATTTTTTTTACAACCCCGTTTGAAACGTTCAATCTTATTTCTCTGGTTCTCCCATACCTGCCCAAGGAAATAATTTTGGCATTAATTACACCCATCATGTCCAATTCTGCTAATAAATCAGAAATTCTACGTTGTGTTAGTGGATGAAGCCCTGCTTCTTTGCACTTATTTTCGTAAACAGAATATACATCCCCGGTTTGAATATCATCTTGTTTGTTTTCATCCAAAATTATTATTGATAAAAGAACAAGTTTTGTTTGCTTTGGTAGAGATTTTACGAATTCGATAACTCGATCATGATCAATTTTTTCCAAGGCCATATCAACATGTTTTTCTGTAATTTTTTCATCGTTCTGACGTTCTGCTATTTCACCAGCAACTCTTAACAAATCTAGAGCTCTTCTTGCATCGCCATGCTCTTGCGCCGCTAATGCAGCACACTTTGGTATTACTTCCTCAGAAAGAACATCAGTCTGAAACCCCAAAAAACTCCTTTGTTTCAAAATATCTTGAAGTTCCAAGGCATTATATGGCGGGAATAGAATTTCTTCCTCACCCAACGAGCTTTTTACTCTCGGATCGAGAATATCTATAAAATGTAAATCGTTTGTTATACCTATTATTGATACTTTAGCTTTTTTTAAATCTTGATTTATCCTGGTAAAATTATACAGAAAATCATCGCCCATTTTTTTAACCAAAGAATCGATTTCGTCGAGAATAATAATTACAACCCAATCGTGTGCATCTAAAAGATTAAAAAATGTATTATAAATCCTTTCTGTTGGCAACCCAGTGACTGGTACGTTTTCTCCCAACAAACGTGAGAGTTCAGCAAGCAATCTATACTCAGTGTCCGCTATTTTTTTCATTTTACAATTTATGTATATCACTTTGACCGCTTGAGATGTTTTACTGGATGTTTTCTCTAATTCACCCCCAACGAACTTAGAAATTAGCGTTTTACCAGTGCCAGTCATACCGTAAATAAATATATTGGAGGGTCGACCGCCACGTAAAGATGGGGCAAGAATCGAAGCCAAATTATTAATTTGTTCATTCCTATGGGGGATTGTTTCTGGTGTAAAGTGTGATGTTAAAGCATTTCTATCCTTGAAAACTGATATTTTTTTTTCTATAAATTCTTGAAAAATTGTCTGTATGGAACGCGGCATAACAAAAACTTTATTCCTGTTGAAATAAAGGTTTTTCTATTGGAAAAAATATAAAGCCCCTCACCCCATTGTTTCTCATGTAAATTTTTATAATAAAATAATATAATATAACACTGTTATATTATTATATCTTTTTGTTTTTCATTTTTGTTATGTTTCTAAAAGAAATAAACGGGTCACTCTATTATGTTTAGGATTTTACCATTGGCAATTCCATTTTCAATATTAACTAGGCCAACATAACCTTCGGGGAATCTACCAGAGTTTATTAAAAATGTCTTGTTGATTTTATCTATTCCCCTTGCCTCGTGAATATGAGCAGAAATTGCTAAAACAGGGGTGTGCTCCTCTATAAATTTTCTTACGGCATCAGATCCGACATGTACTCCAGATCGTATCATATCTAAAACAGTACCACTCGGGGGTGCATGGGTTATTTGTACCTTAAATTTTACTCTTTCTATGCTTTTATATGCAGTCAAAAGACCCATATTCAACTCTTCCTCACTTGGTTCGATGTTTGTTTCAAATGGTGTTTTTGCGCCACCATATCCATAAAACCCGTAATCTCCTATTATTTTTCCACAGCCATGTAAAGAGACTCCTTCCCTTTCTAACAATTCGATGATGTTTTTTGGGTCCACATTGCCAGGCACAGCCAGAACAGGGGCGTTCAAGGTTTTTAACTCGTTAATAATTAGTTTTGCTATATCCTCCTGCGTAAATCCCTTTGGGGTGTTCACGTCCGTAAAATCCCCCGGGCAAACAACTACATCAAATTTTAGCTCTTTTATTTTATCTAAATAAGCCAACAAATTTTCAACATCTCCATGTATATCTGAAACAACCACTATCTCCACAAAAACACCTCTATAATCAAAGGGTTCAAACGATTTAAATATCTTTTTAATTTTATTAAATATAATATCAATATATAGTATAATTAACTAAGGATGTCTATGGTTATCGAAATATTGGTTAAAGACATTATGACAAAACCAGCTATACAAATAGACCATAACAAAACTGTTCAGCAGGCAGCAAAAGAGATGGCAAAACATAGGGTGGGGTCTGTCATCATAGTAAAGAAAAAAAACCCAATTGGTATCATTACTGAGACCGATTTAAACAAAAGAATTGTGGCCCCTGCAAAAGACTCCAGAAAAATTAAGGTCACAGATATAATGTCTTCCCCTATTGTTTTTTCAGATCCGAATGAAGACGTTGTTTCTGCTGTAGAAAAGATGGAAAAACATAAAATCAAGAGGTTGCCGGTGATTTCAAAAGGAAAGATTGTTGGGATTATAACGAACACAGATATAGCAAGGGCCTGCCCGGAAATGATGGACATTTTAAACTACAGATTAAAAATGAGAACTGAGCCACCTTCAATAAGAGAAACTTCTACATCAGGTTTATGCGAAGTTTGTGGAGGATATTCAGACGACTTAGAGCTCATAGACGATCAATGGGTATGCGCAAATTGTAGAGAGGAAGAATAGATACACTTAAATAACTTTCCTTTATAATACATATTGTTGATTTTATGCTTATCCCTCATAACCCAGAGAGATTATTAGAGTTAATCAGAGGGTTAACTATCGTTGTTGAAGGGAAAAGAGACAAAGAAGCATTAAACAAAATCGGCATTTCAGATGTTATAGATATATCTGGAGCGCCACTAGAATCTTTTGTAGAAAAACTTGATAAAAACAAAGAATATGTAATTTTAACTGATTACGATAGTGAAGGGGAACGAAAATACAAAGAAATTTGTAAACTCTTGCAAAAACTTAAATTTAGACTCAACCTTAGGTTTAGACGCTTATTTAAATCTTCTTTTGGAGTAACCAAGGTTGAGGAACTTATCAAAATTTCAAAAATTAAGGAGGATGGTTATAATGGCAAAATTAGCACAATCAACTATAAAATATTTAATAGAAGCAGATTTTATCGCAGATGGTGTAGTAGAAAAACCAGATGTGATTGGGGCAATTTTTGGTCAAACTGAAGGCTTACTTGGTCAGGATTTGGATTTAAGAGAACTTCAACGTTCTGGAAGGGTTGGCCGTATAGAAGTAACTTTAAAAACCGGAAAAGGGAAAACAAAAGGTAAAATTAGTATTCCGTCTAGTTTAGACGGTTCCGAAACTGCGTTAATCGCTGCGGCCATAGAAACGATTGAAAGAATCGGCCCTTGCGAATCGTACATAAAGCTCGTGGCTGTAAAGGATATAAGAGCAGTTAAACGTGAATATGTAGTCGATAGGGCAAAAAAAATTTTATCTAAACTCCTCGAAGAAGAATTGCCAAGCACTATGGAATTAACCGAAAAGATAAAAGAATCTGTCAGAACGGCTGAAATAACCGAGTATGAAGGAGCATCATGTGGTTCAGAAACTCTAACTTCTGATGACATTATACTAGTAGAAGGCAGAGCAGACGTATTGAATCTATTAAAAAATGGTATAAAAAATGCAATAGCGGTGGGTGGAACAAAAATTTCAGAGCCAATAATTAATCTGACAAAGGAAAAAACAGCAACGCTGTTTTTGGATGGTGATAGAGGGGGTGATTTAATTTTAAAAGAGATACTACAACTGACTAATATTGATTATATAGCTCGTGCGCCCGAAGGGAAAGAAGTAGAAGAACTAACAAAGAAGGAGATATTCAAATCTTTAAGAGATAGAGTTGCAATAGAACAGTTTAAGTCCGATCTAAAGAAGGACTTACCAGTTAAAGTGAAGAAAAAAATAAGCGAAGTTTTAGATAAAATGGTTGGCACTAGAGCTGCGTACATCTTTGATGAATCAATGAAATTACTTGGAAAAATACCTTTAACCCAATTCACAGAAGACAATAAACGTCTTGACAAAGCTAAAATTGTAGTGATAGATGGTGCAATAGAGAGCAATATTCTTAACATAGCCGAAAAACATAACTTAGAGTTCCTTGCTGCAAACTCTTCGGAGAAAGACTTGAAACCGCGGTTATTAAGAGTATACACGAAAGAAGAACTTAGCGAATAGAATCAATTGGTATCATCCAAACATTAATTTCTGAGGTTGAATTGACTTGCTCTTCCTATAATCAGTTTTATTATTCCAAGGATGATTCATGTATAGTTTCGTAAACAGGGCCATTTCTTGTTAGCGTACTATTCACGAGTGCTACACTCCGAACTTCAAACCCACCAATCTTTACGTTACGATGTTTCTCAATGAACTCTTTAATTATTTTTTTATCCATTACATTTTTCACTCTGCATAATGTCAACTTTGTAGCTTCATGATAATCCCCACCAATGTACTTGGCAACTTTTTTAATCAATTCAGGCATCTCTTCACTCATAACCTGTATTCCCATTACTTTTATGTAATTTTCATTTGGTATTATCTTCAGACCCCCCAACTTCAAATTAAATTTTTTCGTATCTTCAACAGAAAGATCAAGTTGACTTTTTAACCAATCTATTTTACCTTCGTTCACATCTCCTAGGAAAGTTACCGTGAGATGCAAGTTGTTTGTTTCAACGAATTTTGCTTTTATTGGCAACTTTATCATTTCTTGCTGGAATTTTTTTATTTTTTCTCTAAGAACACCTGGGACCCAAACACAAGTAAACAATCTCATATCTTCACGTTTCTGTAATAAGTATTTCATATCTTCACTATTAATTATTTATTTCTTCGTGAACCATTTATGAAGTATACGTGAAATTTATGCCAACCACTCAATACGAATATTATTCTAAATTCGGATGGTCCTCAAATCCCTTTACATTAAATATATCCCCAGCATTAATGGTGGGTTATTCAGATCAATGCAACTCTTTACTTTCACATGTTTATAATTTGCACAAATTTGCTTCTATTGTCGGTCCTACAGGTTCTGGAAAAACGACGATGTTGCTCTGGATTCGTTCGCAACTAATGGCATATAAAAATTTTTTACCTTATTACATTCCAAAACCACCAAGATCATCAAAAAACCTAGTTAATATATTCAAGACTATAGTTGGTTTTAATTTTTTAGATAAAGTTCGTTTTAAAGACTTATCTTTGTTTGATTTATCCAAATTTATTCAGCGTAAACTTAAAGAAAAACATCTTATTTTATTGATAGATGAAGCTCATGAAGCATCTATAATCAATTTAGAATGGATTAGAACTTTATCCGACTCGATACCCAATATGACTGTTATCCTTGCAGCTCTTCCTATTTTTGAAAAAAATATTGAGACTAGACTACCAACACTTTTCATGAGAATAACCACAAAAACATATCTAAACAACTTATCAAAACCAGAATTAGAATCATTAGTGTTAAAGAGAATTGAAAGCGTTGATGGTGACGGTTTAAAACCATTTTCTTCTGTTTCAATCAATCGTATCTATGAAATTACAGGTGGGTTTCCACGTGAAGTAATTAAAATATGTGACAAACTCGTAAAAGAAGCAGTATCAAAAAACATAACAACTATTAATGAAAGTTTTGTTGATCAGATTATTCATCCAGTTCCAGTTCCACTACAAGTAGAATTACAAACCACAATATCCAAAAAACAAAATGAAATTTTAAAAATATTGAATGAAGAACCGAATTTAACACCATCATCATTGATAAATCATTTGGATATATCTTCCTATAAAAACAAAAACAATGCTATCCGTTCTATAAATAACATACTAAAAAGATTGCTGCATGATGATTTAATTCAACGAAAAAAGTTGGGTAATACTTATGTTTATTATCTATCCCCTAAGACAAAAACTATGTTTACTGAGGCTTAAATTATGTATCTATAACGTTAAACATAAATTAATTAAAAACAATATATTATAGGTGGTTTTATGACAGAAACTAGAGTTAGAGCCAAGGACATTGTTAAAAAAATCGTTATAAGCGAAGAGACTGGAAGGAGATTCGGTGTTGTTGGTAATGTAGATTTCATTACAGAAAGTGGTGAACTCCTGAACATAATTGTTACTGAAGCTACTAATCACCTAAGAGAGCTTAATCTTAAAAGTGATGATAAGGGTAGATATTTAATTCCTTTCAGTGCTGTTAAATCCATTGGCGACTTTGTTATCATTAGTGAGAACGAATTGGTTTGAAATACGATAATTACTAATAATTTATGAAAACTAAAAATTTTACTTAAATATTTAAGTATAAATTTTCTACTAATCATTATGAGTATAAAAACATTGTTTAATAAATTATTAGGAAAAGATACAAACCAAATCCCGCCAATACCTGTCTACAGAGTTGAGACCCCAGATAAAATCGTGGAAACAAAAATACAACCAGTTAGAATTCCGACTATTTTTGATGTCGGTGAAAGACTCGCCAATTTATCTCATGATATTTCTGTTTTGAAAAATGAAATGGTATCCAGATCCTGGTTTAAAAACGAATTCCAAGACATAAGCCCATCAATAACAGATAAACTAAATGAAATCGGCAATGATATAAGTTCACTAAAAGACACCTTTAATAATTTTACTAATTTGCTACCCTCAAAATTAAGTAATTTTACTAAAGATACTAGCTCTATTCAATTCGCTGATATAAACCGCTTTAATACACTTCTAAACACATCTGAGATTATACATGAAATAATTAAAACACATAAAAGACCCAGATACAAGGATATAATAAAATCCGCCCCTATATCTGATCCAACTCTTTCTAAGTATTTAAAAATTTTAGTTTCTGAGAACAAAATTCGTAGAATAAAAGTTGGTAAAGCAGTATTTTATGAACCGATTTAACTCGTTTTTTTCAATTCTTTAAATATTAATTCACTAGGTATAGGACCTTCACGTATTATCTTCATGTTATTTTCATCTGTCATATCAATGCACGTTGATGGTTTATTTTTTGGTAAATCTCCGCAATCTAGTATCATACCTACTTTATCTTCAAACATTTCAATAATCTTTTCTATTTCATAAATCGATGATTGGCCAGAGATGTTTGCACTAGTCGTTGTAATCGGCCTTTTTAATAATTTTACTAAAGTAGAAGCAACAGGATGGCTTGATATACGAAAGGATATTCCTTCTTGATTTACATCTGAAATCGGGGTTTTCTTCTTTGTTATTATGCTCAAAGGCCCAGGCATAAATTTCTTAACTAAAAATTCTATCCTTTTTGTTATTACCCCATATTTTTTAATCATGTTTATATTCGAAACTAAAACCGGTATTGGTTTTGAAGGATCGCGTCCCTTTATTTCGTATATTTTTTTTATGCTTTTGATATTTGTTGCATCTGTCCCAATTCCATAACATGTTTCCGTTGGGTAAATTATTAAACCACCTTTTTTCATCACATTAACTGCTTCTTTTAGAATCTTTACATTTGGTTTAACAACTTTCAATATTCTTGTTTTCATTCTAACCACGTAATGTCTACTTCATCGGTTCTCCAGTCTTTAATATAACTTGTATCTTCTATTCTCATTTTTTGGTCGGATTTGAATACTAAAATACCATTCCAACCAATCATTATTCCATTATCGCCGCAGTACTTATCTGGTACAGAATAAGATTTAGCTTCACGCCCACTACACATAACCTTCATCATTTCTTGCAATCTATGTGAAGCAGCCACACCACCAACCAGCAACACTTCTTCCTTGTTTGTATGTGCTAGAGCCCTTTCTGTTACTTCAGTTAACATGGAAAAGACTGTTTCTTGGAAACTATAACATATATCTTCCTTTTTTATGTTTTTTTTATGTAATTTTTTACATTGTGTTACTATGCCTGTGAATGATAAATCCATGCCTTTAACGACATATGGTAAGTCAACCCAACTTCCTTTTTTAGCTAATTCTTCTATCTTTGGTCCGCCTGGCATCTCTAAACCAATTTCTCTTGCTAGAACATCAAACGCATTTCCAATTGGAATATCTTCTGTTTCACCAAAAATTCTGTATTTTTTACCGACATAAGCGATTATTTGTGTATTACCCCCTGAACAATAAACTACTACTGGATCTTTGCAATTGGTCATTAATTTGCCGATTTCGATATGGGCTGTACAGTGGTTTATACCGATTAAAGATTTTTTGTACTTTAAACTCAGGAATCTTGCTATACTTGCACCAATTTGTAGACAATTTGGCAGCCCAGGACCTTGAGAGAACGATATGACATCTATATCTTTTATTCTAACCTTTTTTAATGCATTTTTTACAACATTCGTTGCATTTTCTATATGAAATTGAGCGGCTTCTCTAGGATGTATTCCCTTACCTAAAGGAGGCTTATAAATAGATCTTTCATCAAATAGAACATTCCCTTCATCGTCTATAACCCCTATTGAGAATGTATGGGCGGTTGATTCTATTCCTAAACACTTCATTTTATCACTTATAGACTTCTTTTATCATCTTTGATATAATATTAATTTTTTTGATTAGTTCTTCTTCGGATAAATCTTTTACGTCGTTTTTTATCCGAATTAAGAGTAATGGTAATCTAAAACTTTCAAAATCACTACCTTTTTTAATATCTAAGAGTGGTTCTAGCTTTTTTATAGCCCTAGAAACAGCCATGTGGTTTATTTGAAGAACTCTTGACATCTCTCTTATACTTAATCTTGCTTCTGGGGTTTTAGAAAGCTCTCTCAGTAGTTTTAAGGTCATTAAAGTGTATTTATTTTGCTGTATAGACGGTTTTTTTCTCTTCATTTAAACTCTCACCGAGAGATAGCGTTACAACTGGAACAAATAAGGATTTTTAGAGTTAAATAATTACTTCTGGTTTAATCTAGTCTTGATATTGCTTCGTATAATGATGAGATTAAAAAGAATGAGAGGATTTGGATACTTTTATGTGAATTCTGAATTTAAATCTAAAATTATAAGAATGAAATTGGATTGAATGGGGAGACGTTGAGACAAATTAAAAAGAGAATGGAAATTAGAAATAGGATAAAATTATACTATAAGACTTTATGTAAAATAAAAAAATGAGATAAATTATTTTTTTATTGATTTTTTATTATTTTCTTCTTTATATTTTCTGAATATTTTAGCTATTTTTTTAATCGATTCTTTAGGGGCATCAACAACAATGTATGCAATGTATTTAAGTGGATATGCTATATCCCTTCCTAAAAATATTGCTGTTATTATCAATCCTGCATAAATTCCATATACACCTATACTAGGTGAATTGAAATAGATTGCCAATTTTAGCACTACAATAATTATAAATGTGAAGATTACTACGAAAACTGATAAGATCACACCTAAATCATAAAATGGGGGATACCATTTTCTAGTTTTTTTAAAACCATACCTGTAATCCATAGATAAGCCAATTATGTAAATTATAAAAAGTATTAATGGTATAATCAAAGATTTAGAAATAACTGTTATTGTTAAATTATAAACATCATTACCTGTTATATCAAATTTTTGATTTCCATAAACAGATATTGTGCCAAAAATTATAGCACTCAATAAGGCTATTATTGCTATTCTATTTGTAATTTTTGTTTCTTCTTCTTTTACTATCTAAATCCTAGTTTATGAAACTGTAACTTAAATAACTGATTTTTTCTTTCTTCAAAATACCCAAATTTCTAATAATAAAATATATCATCTTAATTTATATCGTTCATACATCGCCATCAGAAAACCTACAATGAAAATCCCACCTAAACCAATAAACAACAATAAATCAGAACCAATAGGATGACCAAAATTAAAAGATAGTGACATTAATATTAATGGAACAGCAGTAACAAAGCATATGATTGTACCAAAGAGCATCAAACCTATTTTAGCAATCCAAGACCAAAACCCCATGATTATTTTTACTATTGTAGAAAATAAAAACTTATCAACTTTGATTTTTCTTTTCAAAACACCCAAATTTCTAAGAGTTTTTTTATGAAAAATCAGGAATTTCTAAACGATATCTATATCCCCAATCTAATATGGGCCCGCATGAATTTGAACACATCTTAAAGGCTCCGATAGATATTTAAAAGTAACATTTTCTAAACAACAAGAAATGATAAAGATGAGATAACGACTAGATTTTAATACAAAATCACCTTTTTAAATCCAACTTCTGAAATTTTGAATTAATGATAAGAAACCATTATTTAATCGAGTTTAGGTTTCACGGACACGCTAAAAAGTATCTCAAGAAGTTAATTTTCGAGGTATCTAAAAGATTTAGAGTGAAAGGAGTAACAAGAAAACGTGTAGTTCCCCATATCACTTTATTTGGGCCATTTTCGACAAAATATGAAAAAAAGATGGTTTCTGAAGTTGTATCTGCTATTGAAAATTATAATTTAGTCCCGTTCAAACTAAAGGGGTTTGGTCATTTTGGTAAAAAAGTTATTTATGTGGATGTTGAACCTTCAGAAGAATTAAAGAAACTTAGAAGAGATATCGCTCAACGATTATTGTCCATTTCAAGAACTCAAGAATTCGATTCTGCTCATGATTTCCTATTTCATGGTACTATTGCATTCAAAGATATTGAACAAAAGTTTGATAGTACTTGGAATTTTCTAAAAGAAAAAGAAGAATCAGAAATCAATCAATATCTTTTAAGAGTCTCAATTATTAAAAACCAAAGAATTTTATATGAATATGACTTAATGCAAAGGAAACTTCTGAATCGTAGACAAGCTTTGAGTAAAAATCTTTGGAAAAAGACAATTGAAATCTTAAAGAAAGAGCTACCAGCAATGGAAGGCATTTGTGATTATCATTTATGTCAAAAGAGGACTAAAGTTTACAAGTGTAAATATTGTGATGGGTATTTTTGTAAGGAACATTTGCAACCAAAACTACCAGGACCTCCCTACTATGGTACAACACGAAAAGAGAAAGACTTAATGCTAGAGTATCAGAAACCTACAGAAGGACACCCCTGTGCTCCTTATATAGATGTTTGGCGGGTTGAACAAGAAAGAAAAAAAAGAGAACAATATGAAGCTTTAGATAGATTCATCAGATCCAAACCATTAAGAGTCAAAACTCCCACTCCAGAACCATTGAGTTGGATGGATAGAATTAAACCTAAGGAAAGTACAGTAGAACAACCCATTGAAAAATTTGAAAGGATGCCAAAACCCATAAAAGTAGAACGGAAAAAGGATTCTTCAAAGATCATCATGATAGGTATAATATTTTTGCTCATTATTACGTCTATCTTAATCTTTAAAGATGAAATCTCTCCGTTTCTTTTCCCATTAAATTGTAGCGATGGGACATTCTATAATCATTGCTCTGAAAATAAACCTTATTATTGTCTTAATGGGACACTTTTGGAGAAGGCCAGTATCTGTGGTTGTCCCTACGATTATAAAATCAAGAATGAAAGTTGTGAAAAGATAGTTCGTTGTAAAGATGGAACTATTTCTGGTGAATGTTCTTCAACAAAGCCCTGGTTTTGTAAAGATGGAAATCTTATAAATAAGGCATCCCTTTGTGGATGTCCAACAAATGAGGTTCCTCAAGGAGAAGTCTGTATATCAAAATTTGAGGTCGGACCAAAAGAACAAAACTTACAATATGTCCTCAGAGGAGTTACGAAAAATATTACCTTTACTGTTTACTCTGGTTTAAATGATCATCTAGCAGGACTATCCAGATATTATTATTGTGATCCTGAATGCCCTTCCGACAGAGAATTACAGTTGAGATACCTTGATCAGAAAGAACAGAAAGAATATTTGGCAATCTTAGGTGAAAAAATTAAATCGGAGACCAATGAAAAAGATGATCAAGTCAGAATAGCAATTAGCTTAGTCCAAAAAATTCCTTATGATTGGGCAGGGTTCGAGACAGGTATTTTAAGTGACAGATATCCCTACGAAGTAGTTTACGACAATAAAGGTGTTTGTGGCGAAAAATCCAGATTACTAGCATTTTTATTAAGAGAATTGGGTTTTGATATAGTTCTATTCAATTTCAAAACAGAACAACACATGGCTGTTGGGATAAAATGCCCAGAAAAATATAGTTATGAAGGCACAGGGTATTGTTTTATTGAAACAGCGAGACCAGCAATAATTACGGATGATCAAGAAGATTATGTAGGTGTTGGTCAACTGACTTCGACGCCGCAAATAATTCATATAAGTGATGGTATTTCCTTTGATAGTGTTTCCGAAGAGTATGAGGATGCACAAGAATGGATTAGAATAAATAAACTTTCAGAATCCACAGGTAGAGTACTTGATATCTATAATTACAACATGTGGTTATCCCTAGTAATTAAATATGGGGTTGAATTATCTAAATAATAGTTTTTATAAACCAGCAAACTGCTAAATCCCCTCCCCCCTTTTATATTTTTTTAAATCAATATACAACAAGATTCCATGGAAAACGAAATTATAAAAAAGGCACTTGAATTATCTAAAATCAGTTCTTTAAACCCCATGCAAAACCTAGCATTAAAGAAGGGTTTACTAAAGGGAAAAAACTTAGTTGTTGCAGCACCAACAGCATCCGGTAAAACCCTTCTCTGTGAATTAGCGGCTCTGAACCTTTTCAGGAATAAGAAAAGTAAGATGATCTACATGGCTCCTCTAGTTGCTCTAGTCTCAGAAAAATACGAATCTTTCAAGCAAAAATACTCAAAATTAGGAGTAAGAGTCGCGATGTCAGTCGGCGACTATGACTCAACCAGTCAATGGTTAGCCGATTATGATTGGATACTCACTTCAAACGAAAAATGTGACAGTCTTATGAGACATAACGTAGACTGGATTAGGGATGTGGGGTTGATAGTCGTGGACGAGATTCACATGCTTCAAGATCCTTCACGCGGTCCCACACTTGAAGTTACTTTGACCAGACTAAGAGAAACAGTCCCCCATGCTCAAATTCTAGCTTTATCAGCAACTATCCAGAACGTGAAAGAGTTAGGAGAATGGTTGGATGCAGAAACTGTCATTTCTGATTATCGTCCTGTTGAATTACATGAAGGCATTTATCTCAACTCAAAGATTCAATTCTTCGGAAAAAACAGTTATGAACTTAACCCTGTTTTGGCTCCAGAACCAGCAATATTGCAGAGCACTATAAACATGAAAAAACAGGCTTTGTACTTCGTCGCCACGAGAAAATACACTGAATCTCTAGCCGAAAACTTAGGGAAGTTCAATCAGAATTTTCTAGAAAGGAATGAAAAAAGAGAACTATCAAAACTCTCAGATGAAGTAAAAAATGTTTTAGAAATACCAACAAAACAATGCAGAAAATTAGCCGATTGTGTAAAGAATGGTGTTGCATTTCATCATGCTGGTTTATTGTACAAACAGAAAAAAATGATTGAAGATAACTTCAAAAAAGGGGTATTAAGAAGCTTAGTAGCTACACCAACACTTTGTTTACATCCAAATACTCTTATACCGTTAGCAGATGGAAGAATTGTAAGAATGGAAGACATAAATCCAAAAGACGAAGTTGTTTCTTTAAACTTTAATAACCTTTTATTTGAAAAAAGAAAAGTGCTTGGAAAACACAAAAGAAACCTCAATTCATCAGAAAAAGTACTCCAACTCGCAACATCTTCAAATAAAAAACTTCTATTAACCCCAAACCACCCATTATTAACTATAGATGATGGAAAATTATTATGGAAACCTGTTGTTGATCTTAAGGCCAATGATTATATAGCATTTTCTAATGAAATCCCAACTTTTAATGAATATAACATCAATATTTTGGATTTAATTCCAGAGAATTGCAGAGTTGTTAATGGTTCTAAAATCTTACGAGAAATCACAGATGAGTTTTCGAAATCTACATCGATTAAAAAGATGGCGTCAAAATATGACGTAAAATTAAAGACTTTCTGGTTATATCGTGGAAAGAGAGGAACATCTGTTAAGTTATCATTACTCAAAAAAATGGCATTAGATGCGAATTGGAATACAGAAAAACTCCTTAGAAAAACTGATTACGTTAGTTTTGGAAACGAAAAGAGTAAAATAAAAATACCTAAGAACCTACCACTTCTTGCAAGATTCTATGGAATAATAGTTGGGGATGGTAACCTTCTTAGGGTGGAAAGTTTTGGAAACTCTTTTACATACTTAATCTCGCTCACGTCAACTAACAAAAAATGGTTGTCTCAATATAAAACACTAATTAAAACTCTGTTTGATATTGATGCAGAGATAAAAAAACATTGTAAATTCGAGGAATGGTATGTTTCTTTTAAATCTAAGATAGTGGGGCATATATTACAAAAGTTAGGAGTACCCGTAGGAAAGAAATCAAATATAGTCGAAATCACACCTATGCTAATGACGAATTCAAAACTTTTACGAGAAGTAATTATTGCTCTTTTCGATTGTGAAGGTAGTATAAATTTAACTAATCGTTCTATAGAATTGAGTTTGACGAGTAAGAGATTAATAGAACAGTTACAGCTTCTACTCTTAAGATTTGGCATTTTTTCATCTGTAGATGAAAGAGAAGCAAGAAAAACTAAATTAGCAGAATTTAAAAATAAAAATTATAGAATAAGGATTACAGGACCAGACGTGAAAAAGTTCACCAATAATCTTGGTTTTAAACACCCTGACCAAAAATTAAAATCTCGGAGAATTAAGGATACCAATACAACTTTTCATCGTGATATAATACCTTATAGTGGCAACTTTATCAAGAATATAATCAAGGAATCAAACATCAGTAAACGGGAATTCAGAAAATTAACAGGATTTGATTGTCACAACTATGAAATTAAAAAACAAAATCTTTTGCGCGAAAGTGCTCATACATTAGCAAAAAAATTCAACCCTTCATCTATTACCGCAAGTTTTCTGAAAAAATTAGTTAATTCTCATTCAAGATGGGAAAAAATCAAAAAAATAGAAAAATGTAATGAAAAAACTGAAGTTTATGATTTAACTATTGAAGGGTCTCATAATTTTGTAGCGGATGGTTTTATTGTTCATAATTCATATGGAGTTAATCTTCCTGCGTTTCGCGTTATTATCAGAGATATTAAACGTTATTACAGCGGATTTGGAGCAAGGTTCATTCCAGTTCTTGAGTACAAACAGTTCTGTGGTAGAGCAGGGCGGCCGACTTGGGACACTTGGGGAGAATCAATCCTAATAGCAAAATCAGAAGATGAAGCGCATGAATTAACAGACAAGTACATACTCGGCGAACCTGAGGAAATTCATTCTAAATTAGCTTTCGAACCAATTTTAAGAATGCATACCCTTGCTTTGATCGCATCCGGGTTTGTGAAGAATGAAGATTCACTCATGAAATTCTTCGAGAAAACCTTTTTTTCATATCAGTACGGAGATGTTTCTGAGATAAATGAAAAATTAGAATCGATTCTAGAGATGCTCATTGATTTTGGTTTCATAATGAGAGAAGATGGAAAACTCACACCAACTAGGATAGGTAAAAGAGTCTCAGAATTATACATCGATCCATTCACTGCCCATCATATAATTAAATGCTTAGAAAGGGCTATGAAAATCCAACCAGACACTTTCAGTTATTTGCATATGATAACAGACACTCTTGAGATGAAACCATTCTTATCAGTTTCAAACAAAGAATTTGAAGAGATCAATAACATCATCCCGACTAAAAAATTCTTGACAAAAATTCCAAACGATGATGATTTAGAATTTGACGATTTTTTGAAATCAGTCAAAACAACTTTAATATTACAAAATTGGATTGATGAATTGACAGAAGATCAAATGCTTATCAGGTTTAAAGTCAGACCAGGAGATCTGTGGACTAGATTGCGCAATACGGATTGGCTGTTATATGCTTCGCAGGAACTTGCTTTGTTGTTAGGGCACAAAAAATTATTGAGTGGTTTAAGGAAGATTAGAGTAAGAGTGAAATACGGTGTAAAAGAAGAATTGATACCTCTCGTAAGGTTACAACAAATAGGTCGTATACGTGCAAGAAAAGTGTACAACGCTGGTTTGAAAACTATTTCAGATTTGAAAAAAATACCATTATCAAGTTTATCAAGAATTGTTGGTCCTAATGTTGCGGCAATAATAAAAAAACAATTAGGAGAAAAAGTTGAAGAAGTTAAAGAAGAAAAACAAGTAACTTTGCACAATGGATGGTAAAAATGATAAAAATACTTGGTGGGGGTATAGCTGGTTTAACAGCTGCAATAAACTTAGCTAATGGTAATAAAGAAGTTACAGTTTATGAACTTAGAGAAAAAATTGGTATGAAATTTAAACCTAATTGTCAATTGCTGCCAAATTGGGATTCTAGGGAAGACATTTTATCTAGTTTAAAAAAATTTAATATTAAAATTAATTGGAAAACAAAACTTGATTTTGTAGATATTTATTCACCAGATTTAAAACACAAAGCCGAAATTTTTTCTGACGAAAGGCCTATTGGATACACTTTAACACGAGGTGGCGATAAATCTTTTGAATGTTATTTAGCGAAACAGGCTAAAAAGAAAGGTGTAGAGATTGTTACTAATTTCAAAGATAAAATTGATGCGAATATCATTGCTACTGGCCCCAAATATCCAGAAGGTCTTGGTTATGGTGGAGTTCTGAGTGGTAATTTTGATAAAAGAAAAGCCATAATTTTATTTGATTATGACATTGCTCCAGGTGGTTATATTTATCTTTTACCCCATTCCAGTAAATTAGCGACAATAGCAATTGCGTTAAGAAAGTGGAGTGACCCAAAAACTCAATTTAAAAAATTAATTGATCATCCATTATTCAAAGAAGTATTTCGATATTCAGAACTTCTGTATAACTTTTCTGCCATCGCTAATGGTACGATTAAAAAAATTCCCAAGACAGCTAAATTGGGGGATTCATTGTTAGTTGGAGAAGCTGCAGGTTTTCAAGATAATGCTTATGGTTTTGGTATGAGATATTCCATTATTTCCGGTTATTTAGCATCTAAAAGTATACTAGAAGGATTGGATTATGACGATCTATGGAAAGATGCTTTCTTAGATGAACTAAAGAGAACAAGAATGATTAGAATGGTACTTGACAAAACAAATAATAATTTTTTAAATAAACTTGTTTCAAGTATAGGCAAAAAAAGTATAAGTGAATTGACAGATATCTGGTCTTCAAATAAAAGTTTAGCATTCTATTATTTTAAGACATTATTCAAAGCGGGGAAGTAGTATAACTTGGTTAGTATCCAGGCTTCGGGTCTTTGAGAAAAAGCCTGTAATCCGGGTTCAAATCCCGGCTTTCCCAAATAAAATAGTTTATATGATACCAATCAAAATATTCTATAGTTAATCATGCCACTTGCAGTAACTCATATATTAGTTCCTATAATATTAGTTGATACTTTTAGAGATCATATTCTAAAAAAGAAAAATATTCTTTCTAATAGATTCATTTTATTAGCTGGTTTATCAGGTTTATTGTCAGATATAGATTTACCTATATCTTATTTGCTTGGAGCGAATCTGCATAGAACAATAACACATTCTGTTCTTTTCCCATTGATTTTTTTAACAGGATTTATTTTCTTCTATTTTTATAAAAAGAAAACTCTTTATAAAATTTTTTTAATGCTTTTTGTAGGATTTTCAACTCATATTATGTTAGATTATCTATTTGGAGAAATTTATATTTTATTCCCTTTGAGTATGAAAGGATACTATTTTAATCCATCTTACTTATATGACTCATCCCAAATCTTAGTAATGTTTGATGCAGTTTTATTATTCTTTTGGTTGATCCATGAACAATTAGAACATAAAATATCAGACTATTTTTAGTTATCTAGTTTTAGGTCTTTGAGAAAAAGCCTGTGATCAGGCCTCAATATCAACTTCTTATCGATATATTCTTTAATTTATTTGATTAAAAAACTTATAGTGTTTTTATGTCACAAAAAACTCTTAATAATATATCGTTTTTTCTGAGTATTAGTGGATTGTTTATGATTTTGTTTGCTCAAACTACTCTTTTTTTAAAGATTGAAATATATGGGTTTACCACAATGGTTTGGTATGGGTATATTTTTTTGATTGATGCTGTTGTTTTTAGATTACGAAAGAATTCTTTAATTATTAAACATTTTAAAAAATTCTTGTGTTTGATAGGGTTATCTGTAATCTTTTGGGCAATATTTGAATTATACAATATTTTTCTTCACGGTTGGTATTATTATAATGTTGAGCAATTATCGTGGCTAAGATATATATTTGCATTTTCTTCCATATTGCCAGCTGTTTTTGAAACAACCGATTTAATAAAAACATTAAATTTATTTCATAAAGTTAAATTTCAAAAAATCAAAATAAGTATGCAATTAATTTATTTATCGATAGTTTTAGGTATAACATTTTTAATATTACCTATATTCTTTTCTTCCGAATACATGTGGGCATTAGTTTGGGTCGGTTTTGTGTTATTGTTAGATCCTATAAACTATCTTTATCATGAGAAATCGTTAATAGCTGATTTTAAAAGGGGAAATTTGAAAAATCTTATTTCATTGTTCATAGCTGGCTATATTTGCGGGGTTTTATGGGAGTTCTGGAATTACTGGAATCAACATAAATGGTTTTATACAGTACCTATTCTTGATAGCATTAAAATATTTGAAATTCCAATTTTGGGGTTTTTTGCGTATGGTTTCTTTGCATGGGAACTTTATGTAATGTATTATTTTGCTAAATTATTGTTCCCGAAAAAAATGGAAAAAAAACTTGGACTCGAATAAATTTTCTTAAAACTGTTCTTTATTTAATATAAATTGATTACTAAATTTATAATATGGTCAATTATGGTTTAATTGGTCTCTTTTTAATAGTCTTTAATATTTTTACACTTTTTTTAAAAATTCATCCATTCGATTATTGGTATAATGCAACGAATTGGTTGGGATTCATTTTATTTTTAGATTATTTAATTTATAAAAAAAAGGGCAATTCGTTGCTTCATAATCCAATTCTTGCCGTTCAAACATTTATTTTATCTATAATTTTGTGGCTAGTCGTAGATCTTTATAATTTTTTATTATCACAAAATTGGTATTATGTAAATTTTCCTTACCCAGAATTCTTATTTTTTATGATCATAATTTCAGAGATTCTTCCATCAATTGTAGAGTCAGTAGAATTCGCAAATTTATATTTTCCTTTTAAGATAAAAATAAGGAAGATTAATATATCAAAAAAAATTGTTTTTATACTGTTTTCTTTATCAATGATTTTTATTTTTATCGTTACATTCTGGGAATTATTTGAGCTCACTGTGCCCATTTTATTAGTTAGTTTATTTTTATTTTCTGACTCGCTAAATTTCTTGTTAAAGAAAAAATCATTTATCGGTGATCTATCTAATGGAAATCTAACTCGTCTTATTTCTTCTTTAATAGGTGGTTATATTGTTGGTATATACTGGGAGTTATTTAATTTAAAATTAGTAAATTGGGTTTACAATATAATTCCTGCATTTGATTATATTTTTCCATATCTAAATTTGAGCTTATTACGTATACCGTCACACATTTGGATTGGCTGCGCTATTGGATATGTGGGTTTCTATTCAATGTTCCTATTAATTCAAAATATTTTGAAAAATAACAAAGAAGGTTAAAAAAATTTTCTAGCAAAAGTTAACCATCCCGTATGTATAACTCCAGAAACTTCAGGTAGAGTATGTCTTCCAACTCTCCATTCTCTGTAAATATTTTCAACTGTTTTGACCTGAGTGAAATTTAACTTATCAATTTCTTTTCTAACAGAAATTACTTGTTCAATGTGTGGGGAATAAACAACTAACCATCCACCTGGTTTCAAAACATTAAAAACCTTTTCTACAACCTCTTCTGCATTTTCCATATCCAAAGTGAACAAATCAACATTCTTTTCATCTATACCTTTCATAACATCTTTTCCTTTGACGACAACATTCTTCAACCCAATCAAATCAACATTCTTTTTTACTATTTCACAAAATTCTGGTCTCTTTTCATAAGTTACAATCTTTCCATCACGACAATAATTCGCTAAGAATATTATGAGAAAACCAGAGCCAGATCCAGCATCGACAATTAAACTATCAGGACTTATTCCTGTATAGGCCAATATCATTGAAGCATCTTTTGGTGTCACTATTTGTGGTAATCTTTTTGCTCTTCTCATTAGAATGTCTATCAGATTCGGTTTAATAATTGTGAATTCTTTCCCAGTATGTGTTTTTATTTTATCGCCAAACTTTTTCTTCTTCAACTCTATAAGATCTATAGTGCCATGTTCTGTGTTTAATTTTCTTTCGCCAATCTTAACTAAGTAAGTTCCAGGTCCTAACAATAAAACTAGTTCATTCTCTTTCATGATCCCATTAATCTACATAGAACGTAAGATTTTAATACGTTGACGAATATCAGGATGTGTGGCGTACAGAGAATCGAGTGCACTTTTATTTGGATCAACAAAGAATAAATGTGAAACAGCTTCACTCACCTTCATCTTGCCTTCATTAACCTTCATTATTTTTTCTAACGCTGAAGCCAGTCCTTCAGGGTATCTTGTCAATTCAGCAGATGAAGCATCAGCTAAAAATTCTCTTCTCCTTGATATAGCAAACTGAACTAATCTGACTACGATTGGTGCGAATATGGCTAGGATGAATCCAATTATGATTAACAACCCAAACCCTTTTCCTTTATCTCTATCACCACTGCTAAAACGGAATGTTCTTAGTAAAATATCACTCAATATGGCGACTAAGCCAACTAAAACAGCAATATATGTCGCAAACCTTATATCATAATTCCTTATATGTGACATTTCATGTCCTATAACACCTTCTAATTCATCCCTTTTTAGATTGTTCAACAAAGCAGTCGTCACAGCTATACTCGCATTTTTAGGATCTTTTCCAGTTGCAAAAGCGTTCATCTCATTACTTTCGATAACATAGATTTTTGGTTTTGGTATTCCAGCTGCTATACTTAAACCTTCAACGACATTGATCAAGTGAATGTATTTTCTGTCGCCCTCTTTTACTGGTTTTGCACCAGTGGCTGCAAGAACGACTTTATCTCCATAGTTGTATGACCCATAAGCGTATAAAATCATTATAATTCCCGCAATAGTAAGAAAACCAAAAGAAAATCCAGGAGTTAAAATTATACTGATGACATAAACTAAACCGATTAAAAAAGAAAAAACTAGAATTCCCAGTAATACAGAGTCTCTTTTGTTCCTTGAGATTTGATCGTAGAAACTAATCTTTTCCATTTAGAATTCCACTTTAACTGGTTTTCTTTCAGCTTCTGTTGCCTCAAAGAATTCTCTGATTTTTGTTTTACCTGCTATCCCTGTGAACCATCTACCAGGAACAGTTGTTATCGTGTTATTGAACCCTAAAACTGAATCGTTGTAGAATTGCCTTGAGTAAGCCACTTTATTTTCAATTCCTTCTAATTGTTCTTGCAATAGTTTGAAATTTTCACTGGCTTTTAAATTTGGGTAGTTTTCTGCTATAGCAAAAATCGTTTTTAATGCCCTCGTTAGTTCTCCTTCTGCTTTAGCTTTAGCTTTTATGTCAGTTGCCTTCATCATGTTTTCTCTAGCTTTTGTAACCATTCTTATTGCATCTTTTTCATGCCTCATATAACCTTTAACAGTCTCTACTAAATTAGGAACTAAATCAGCCCTCTTCTTCAATTGTACATCTATCTGTGCCCAGGCATTATCGATTCTATTGGACAATACTATTATTTTGTTATAATAGTATACACAAATCCCAACTGCAATTATTACCACAAATGCCAAGATAATAAAAGGCAATGCCAAGATATCACCTCTACTATTTTATTAAGGTTAGATTTTAAAAGTTTTTAATTAAAACTTAAATTCTTTCAATGCATTTAATCTAACATGAACCCTATTCAAATTTCAATCGGAATAATCTTAATAATAGTTCTTTTAGGAGGTTTATGGGGTTTAACTAAAACCATAACACAATGTCAAACAGATGAGGATTGTATCCCAGAAAATCATTTATTAGGAGTTAGCTATTTCTGTGATAATGGTGTTTGTAAAACAAAACCCTTCGGAAATCCGGCAGATATGTTTTGTGAAGAGCAAGGAGGCACGGTTGAGATAAGAACTGACCCAAGACCTGAAAATGGACAGTACAGTGTTTGTATTCTACCGAATGGAACAGAATGTGATGCTTGGGCATACTATAGTGGCGGTTGCGATAATTGCGTAACTTATTGTTTGAAACAACCTCATATCCAGTGTATGGGCTCATGGGAAATAACTGGGGAATATCCTAACTGCCATTGCAAAATCAATTGTACATCATCAGATAAAGATTTTTGTAATTCAAATTCAGATTGTGTCCCATCCACTTGTTGTCATCCCGAGAAATGTACTAATAAGAACTATCAACCCGATTGCAAAGGTATATTCTGCACTATGGACTGTAGACCAAACACGATGGATTGTGGTCAAGGAAAATGTGTTTGCATAGGCAATACATGTCAAGTTGAATGGTTATAAAATAATTTAAAAATTTTTCTTCTCAGAAAAATCAGCTTTTAAAAAACCATATTTATATACCAAAATCAGTTTATAAATCAAGATCACTTTTATTAATTAGAGTGCGTGCCTTCAAACTCCTTCAGCGACCCCAGAAATTGGGGTCTCGGCACTCCATTTATCTTCTTTGGTGTATTTCCTCAACTTTATAAGAAGTTTTATAGTTGTTGAGATAACCAACCCAAATAGGGTTATATAAACAAAAAAAAGCATCATCTCTTTTATCATTCTGGCAGGGTCTAATATACCCATGAGATCCATGAATCTTATGAAATTATAAGACACGTAGAATATCCCAACTACACACATGAGAATTACTGAGATTAATAGTTTGTTTATAAAATCCATAATAATTATTTATCTTCTCCATTTAAGCAATCTACTGAACCTACCTTTCTCAGTTTTCTTTAAATCCTCCCTACATTGCTTGCATAAAGGCGCTCTAAACCCGAGCCAAGTAACTCTAATTAATCTACCCACTTTTTTAATAGGTTTTCCACACTTAGAACATTTATTTTGCATTGTATGAATTTTGTTTTTTCATTCAAAAATACTTATCTTTTTCCTTAAGGATTGTATTTATAAACGTTTGTCATAAACAATATTAAATGAAAGCCTACGTTGTTTGCAATTTAATTGGCGTTTTTGGGTTAAGCCCTAATGGGGAATTGATAGATTATATTTTATTTCCTAAAGATGCAAGTCTTGTAGCCCAACTGATTGAAGAAACCGATTTAACTCCAGAAGAAAAGGAACTCATAATCAAATTAAAGGAAAAAAATTATATGGAGTTAATTTCTTCCAAGAGAAATAGTGCATTTCAATTAGATACTGAAAGGACAGGAGAAAAACTGTTAAGAGAAAATTTAAGGCTTATAATCAAGAAAATTCATCTTTCTGACGTAGATTTGAATGAACGATTAACTGAAATTGGCATCATGATCACTAAAAAAAGGATTAAGGAAGTAGTTAAGAAAGATAAAATAATCATACAAGCAGTTGACGCGATCGACGAAATAGACAAATCACTTAATATTTTTATAGCTAGACTGAGAGAATGGTACGGGTTGCACTTTCCTGAGATGGAGAGTGCTGTTGAGAAACATGAAAAATTTGTTAAATTAGTCTCTGAATATGGTTTGAGAGAAAATATTAACGAAACAGAACTAAAACAAATTGCTGAAACCAGCATGGGTATAAACCTTTCCAAAAAGGATGAAGAAATTTTGAAAGATTATGCCACTAAAATAAAAGAACTATTCAAATTTAGAGAACATCTAGAAAAATATGTCGGTTGTATTTTAAAAGAAGTCGCACCCAATTTGCAAGAAATAGCTGGGGGTCTTCTGGCAGCTAGGTTAATCGCGTTAACAGGCGGTTTAGAAAAATTAGCAAAAAAACCCTCTTCTACAGTACAACTACTCGGAGCTGAGAAAGCCTTATTCAGGTTTTTACATGGAAGGGGGCGATCGCCTAAATATGGGTTGTTGTTCACTCATCAATTAGTACAAAATGCTCCCTTGGAAAAAAGAGGCAAGGTTGCAAGAGTTCTAGCGTCTAAAATCAGTATAGCGGCTAAAATGGACTTCTATGGTAAAAAAATAAAATCAGATGAACTGAAAAAAAATCTTGAGAGTAGAATTAAAAAAATAATGGGGTCTTAAATGGTTAAAATCATTCCACACAAAAATTTTAAGGAATTATTTTGGGTTAATGATAAGCTTTGCACTAAAAATTTGGTTCCTGGTCAAAAAGTATACGATGAAAAACTAATTGAAACAAACCAAGGAGAATTCCGAGAATGGGACGCTCATAGGAGCAAGCCAGCTGCAGCAATCTATAAAAACTTACATCAATTTCCGCTAGAAAAAGGCATGAAAATACTCTACTTAGGTGTGGCCTCTGGGACCACTTGTTCTCATTTTTCCGATATCATCGGCAGAGAAGGAATAATTTACGGCATAGAAATAGGCGAAAGGGTTTTAAGAGACTTATTATCTGTGGCAGAAAAAAGGAAAAACATAGTCCCACTATTAGCGGACGCAAGAAAACCAGAGGAATATCCATGGGTTGAGCAAATCGATCTCGTGTATGCCGATGTAGCAGTAAAAGAGCAATCTGATATATTTATCAGAAATGCAAGGATGTTCTTGAAACCCAAGGGATTGGGCATGATAGCGATAAAATCAAGGAGTATAGATGTAACTAAAAACCCAAAAATTGTTTACAAGGAACAGAGAAATATTCTGGAAAGTTTCTTTAATGTAATTGATTTTGTAACGCTCGAACCCTATGAAAGAGATCATGGTTTTTTTGTTTTAAAGAGAAAGTGATTAACTAGATACAGGTTTAATCCAACCAAATATATAATTTCCTTTTACAAGGTTTACTCTCCATTTCAAAAGGTTTCTATCTTTGATTAAACTAATCTCTAAAGTTCGAAGTTTTATCATAAAAACTACCTCGGTATGTTTTGGTTTATCGGGCTATACTTTGGTAAGTCCGGCAATTTTTTTATCTCTATCAAATTATAATAATCAACTTCTAAAACACTCTCTTCACATGTTCTACAGAAAACTCTCCAGTTACCGAACCCATCTAAAAATCTTATTATCCTCGGCGAACGGCATCTAATGCATCTCATTTTCATCAAATTAAATTTATTACTGAATAAAGTAGTAGCTTTCGGAACAGTAAAGTTGTGATGAACAATTAAAAATATGAGTAAAATATCAATTTCCACGTCTTACTGCATCTAAAAATTCCTTTTCGAATTCAAAGGCATCGTCTAAATTTAAGAGTACTCCTATTGCTGCCTTATGTCCACCACCTTTAACATAAGGAATTTTTTCTTTAATCATATCTATAATCGATACTAGGTTTTCTTTTCTTCTATCTTGCTCCAGCCTTATACTAATTTTTGCCTTGCCACTTTTATGTTCCTTATTTATTACATATGATATCCACTCTGGATATTTCTGCCTTATCTTATCAGCGATAAAAGAAGTTAATCCTTTCAATTTTACATTGGGCTGCTCATAAACTATAACTTTTTCGTTTTTATAGAACCTAGCTCCTTTTTCTAAATCTCTTATGTAGTTTTGTGTTTCGTATGATACTTTTTCATAAAACCTTCTCAATGCAAGACTGTGTTGTGTTAAACCATTTATTAATTTATCTGGCCTATCTTTACATTCCACAAGAGCAAGAACAGCAGTTTTTGCCCCCTCATCCCCCCTCAACATCCTACCTGACCTGACCATATCGCCAAGTTCGCCAAAAAAAGATTTTTCAATATTTTTTTGGTTAATTTTTTCAACTTTCAGTAATTCTGGCGTTTCTTTTTTTATTTCTATAAATAAGTCTTCGCACGTTTCAACTCTATGATCTTCAACTATCCCAATTCCTGCAATCCAAGCCACCCTCTCGGAAGGTACAATCTTCTTCAGAACTTTATAAATCATATAAGATGTTGGAGCAATTTTATTATCGTCCTTTTCAAAGTAATGTGGGTTGAGGTATGGCATATCTTCTCTTGACTCAATTTTAGAAAAAATGTGGTGGTCTAAGACAAACCCTTTAAAATAATCTAAATCCTTGGGATTAACTGTGAGATCAAAAATAAAAACAAAATCAGGATTAAAAAATTTTACTCTACTAAAAACTTGTCTGTTGATATTCTCGACTCCAGTTACAGGAAATAAAATAGGATAATCTCCAATTAAATCATGAATTAGAATTGTGAACAAAGCAGCAGAACTACAACCATCAGAATCATCATGATGTATTAAACAAATTTTATCATCTTTTTTTATTTTTTTTATGATGATTTCCGCTTGTTCAATCAAATCATTCAAGTTTTTCAGTTTTTTCACCTAACATTTTTAAATCCTCTTCAGTCAAGAACACTACTCGATGATCTATCTTTTTCTTATAACGATTGTAATACTCAACAACAGAAACCAAAGAGTCTAAATGATGGAATACGACAGCTTCGAAACTCCTTGGCGGTGTTGGCCCTCCCTCTCCGAAATGTGAAGCTACTATATGAATAACCTCCTCAGGAAAATCACGCATGTAAAGCTCTGCTACTGCGAGCATCGTATGATCCAACATTATACCCGTAGGTTCCAGATCACCGCTCCTGTTCCTCTTATATTCGAAAACCTTCATCAAATCGTGAAGTATGGACGCAGCCACTAAAAAATCTTTGTTTAGTTTTAAACCATAATTTTTTTTGAATATATCAACAACTTTTATGCATAATTCAGTCAAAGCTACTGTATGCTCGACTAAACCTCTTTCTATCGGCCCCATACCCGATGTTGGAATGACGAATAAACTACCGGCAGACTTTAATTTTTCTTTTGGATATTTTTTAAAATTTTTGTTCGATAGTTTTAAGTCTTTCAAAAATTCAATAACTTTTTTTCTAAGGCTCTTATTTTTTATTTCTAGAGCCAATTTCAGTAATTTTTCCATCTTATCTAACCAAATAGACTTGCTAAACCACCGGCAGCCTCTTCAGCTTTTTTAGCTTCCTCTTCAGTACTCTTGCTCTCGACTTTACCTTCCGCACCTTTCTCCGACTTTACAACTGGTGCTACTGCTGTTGGAATCGCCGCTTGTTTTATAACATCCTCTATTTTTACTCCTTCCAACGCACTAATCAATGCCTTTACTTTTGGTTCGTCAACCTTTGCCCCACTGGCTGTTAATACTTTTTTAACATTCTCTTCGTTTATTTTTTGTCCTGTTGAATGCAACAATAAAGTTGCGTATATATACTCCAAACAAAACACCTCCTAAATATTCAATTTTGTTTTTAAAACTTGTGCTTCGGCACTTGCTTTATTTATCAAATTTTCAATAACTCCTTTATCAAATATTTCAGCATTAATACCCAAACTCTTTGCTTGTTGATAGCCCTTTAATAACAAAATTTTTATTGATTCTTTATTCAGATAACCAATATTCACAGAAAGATTTAAAGCTTGAATATAACCTTCTCTTATATTTTGAATATATGCTTCTTCATTCACATCTAAAATTTCTTTACAATATAATGTCTCATCTTCCCACAATGCTAACACGTTAATACCAATTTCTATTGGCTGTATATCCAGCTTCTTGAGAATGTTAGCAAGTTGAGCAGAAATCGCATCATTCTTTTTTACCACGACAGTATCTTCTCTGACGTGTATCTTACCCTCCTTAACCATAGCAGGTATTTTTGCTCTTTGAAATTCACCTATTGCTGGTCCAGCTAGCATACTCGTAGGTCCGGCAGGAACCATTATATCGTTCATTACAACATCACCAGGTTTTGCATACCTGGGTGATTTATTCTTGCTCAGAATCTTGAAGAGTTTAAATGAATCTAAATTGCTGAAAAACAATGTTGGTTCTTTTACATCAATTTCGCTCAATTTTTGAATGTTCTCCTTTCCAGTTACATTTTTTAACGCCAGTAATAATACATTTTTTTTGCACATTTTTATTAGGGCATTATTTCTTACAGCTTTTCTGACAGCTTGCAATTGTCTAGAGGGCATTTTAAACAAATCTATTAAACCCACCACTGGATATTTTTCTATCAACTCTTTTATTTCAGCCAGTTCTTGTTTTTTTTCTTTCGCTTACCATTTAACCTACCTCTAATTTTACAGGATGCCCCATAGTGGTCTTTAAATAAACATTTTTTATGTTATGTTTACCCCTTGGGAGTTTTTTTTCTAGGTATGATAATAATGATTTAATGTTTTCTTCAATGTCTTTATCATCCATTTTTTCTGAGCCAACGATCGTATGAATGATTGGTTGCTTATCCATTACAATTTTTATACTTTTTTTCATTCCTTCTATGATTTCGTTCACGTTATCAGTAACTGGTTTCGGCATCATTCTTCTTGGCGCCAAAAATTTACCTAGGTATTTTCCTACAACAGGCATCAGTTTTGGTTCTGATAAGAAAAAATTTGTCTCATTTATCAACTTCTTTACCGTCTTTTTATTTTTTACTAAATTTTCTATTTCAAAATCTTTCACTATTTTACAGCCTTCTATTTTTTTTGCTGTCTCAGAAAACAGGGTTATAGATACTTCTTTTCCAGTTCCTTTAGGAAGGATAAAATTTTCATCGATTTTATTCTCTGTTTTTTTAAGATCGATTTCCTTCAAGTTTATTATAAGATCAAACGTCTGATTGAAGTTTCTCTTTTTTACTTCTCTTACTTTTTTTATGCTTTCGAGGAGTGTCATTTTTCTCCCTCCTGCTGGCGCAGTATTATCGGGAATTTAATCTATGTTATAGTTTAACATTTAAAAAGCTTACGTTTTTCTTCCTTTCTTTCTCAGTATGTTAATGTTATTTATTCTAAGAGCAAAATTAATTAAAGATTGTATGAGTAAAGGAATTTCCCCGTTGCTGGCGACGGTCATCTTGATTGCACTCACCCTATCAGTAGCGGCTTTACTAGGCAGTTGGTTTACTTCTGTTACAAGAATGCAGACAGGAATAATAGAGGAAGAAGCTAAGACGCAAGTAAATTGTAGTGCTGCGAACTTGGAAATAGTAGATGTTACTTGTTCAAATACCACCCAAAAAATACAAGTGATAGTAACGAACTTAGGGAATAATATCCCATTGTACAACTTTTCAACGCTCGTTACTCTTAACAATACTTATTATTTAAACAGCACAGGAGGCCCAAACTCGACTAGCCCGTTGAACCCTGGCGAACAAACACTTTTAACCTACTTCTGTAGTAACACCCAATACTGTATTGGTGGGGTTAAGGTCTCAAAAGTTCGTGTCAGCCCTCATAATTGCCCACAAGCATATGCAGAAAAAAGTTTTTCGGATAAAAGTTGCTAACCATTTTCTTTTTTGCTAAGTTTTAATACCACTTCACCCAAAAGCTTGAATTTTGTGTTCAATTTATTGTCTATTTCTAAGACTTTTCTTACTAAGTCTCTGTATTTTGCTTCTTGTTCGAGTTTGTATTTATCTAAGTCATTCTCTAGTTTGAATAATCTAAGGTAGCATTCTTTTTGCGACATTTCGATATTTTTTATTCCTTCTTCAAGTGGTTTGAAGTTTATCTTTTCTAACGCTCCCATTATCTTTTTGAATGATTTTTTGTTAGAGTTTAGAGAATAAGCCAGAAAGCCAACTAAGGCGAATAGAACTAAGTAAATTATCGCATCAAATACTTCATATTTAACCGAAGTCAACAGTAATAGAGCAACAGTTAGAAACCAAATTAACCAGAAAACTTTCATAGCTTACACTTATTACTTAATAGTGAGAAAAATTTAAGTAGTTAATCTAAGAATTCAACCTGAAATTTTATTATCGTATTTTCCTTCATCAATTTCTTTTAAGATTTCCTTTGGGTTCTTTCCTTCTACTGTTAAAGGCATACTTACAACAGACGCAACTATCTCTTTCAAGGCCTTTTTTATATCTTTTGCAAGTAGTACATCTCTCTTCATCTTCATAATTTTTATGCATTGATCGATCGTCAAATTACCAACGATTACTCTCTCTTTCTTTTCAACTACCTTTTCTTCTGTGGCTTCAGTTTGGGATTCACCTTCTTTTAGAGGAGATTCTTTAGCCGGTTCAGCCTTTTCTGGAGTTTCTTTCTCTTTTGGCTCTTCTGCTGGTGTTGCAACAGCCTCCTCTTTCTTCTCTTCAGCAATTATTTTCAGACCCAACTCCTTTCTAATTAAAGAAGAGACAGGCGGAGTACCGATTTCAATCTTATAATCCTTAGTAACATCATCTATGATAATTTTTACAGGAACCTTCATCCCTTCATAATTTTTTGTCTTTTCATTAATGTCTTGTACGATTTTGCCTATGTTGACTTTAAAGACAGATAAAGATGGTCCAAGTGGTGGTGCTGGCGTTACCTTCCCACCATCAACTAATGCATTAACAATTTTCTGTCCCATTCACTCAGCCTTTTTTATTACTTTAACGAGCCCAGCATTCACTGTGACAGGAATAGGAACAGTAACTTCTATTAATTCCATAGTGACCTCACTCTTCATACCGTCGAACCTAGTAACCTTTCCTTTTTCACCTTTAAAAGGACCACCGATAACTTCTACAATATCCCCTTCTTTAATCTTTATCTCTATTTTTTTTGACTCTAAAAACTTCTTTATGTCAGAAACCGAAACAGGGTTTTTTAATAACCCCCTGGCATGTGGTATTTCCTTAATCGAATTTTCTATATCTTTTAGTTCACCCTCAACGAAAATATATCCTTTTATCTCCTCTGGGCTAACCATTGCTTTTATGGACAAACCACCTACCTTAGCCTTTCCAGCCATTGCTTCCAAGACTACGTTTTCTCTACCAATGATTGTTTTTATTGCATATATTTTGATATTATGTTCTATGGGTTCTATTTCTTCTTCATTCATTTTAAGCGCCACCCAATACGGATATGATGTAAAAGATAAAACCGATGAATCCTATAAGAAGAATGCCTATACCACAAATCCTAGCAGTCTCTTTTAACTCATCCATATCGGGTTTCTTGGCTATCATTAACACGCGCTTATACTTCGTCAAGGTCTCTCGAATGTTTATTTTCATTTCAACCTACCTAGAATTTTATTCTTCATACTAAATATAATTTAAACAATAAAAAGGAAATTTAAATAAATTCAATCCCAAGTTCTTCTTCAATCTCTTTTTTCTTTGGCTTAAAAAGTTTTTCTGTTACTATTTCATCTGCTGTTTTTACACCTGTTATTATTACTAAAGTTTTTACTGTATCTTTCAAATCTGGTTCAACCTGAGCCCCCCAAATAATCTTCGCATCTGGTGATAATCTGCTCGATACTGCTTCCACGATTTCTTGTGCCTCCCTTACTGTTATGTCGGGCCCACCGGTCACGTTTATCAATGCACCATCTGCCCCATCAATATCTAAACTTAACAATGGGTTTGTCAAAGCCTTTTCAACAGCTTCTATAGCTCTATTCTCTGTGTCCGATTCACCCATCCCAATCATTGCTAATCCACCATTAGTCATGACTGTCCTTATATCTGCCAAGTCTAAGTTAATCAGACCAGGTTTTGTTATCAATTCGGTTATTCCCTTTACTGAGTTGACTAAAATTTCATCAGCTACTTTAAAGGCTGTTGCTAGGCTAACATCAGGAACTATTTCCAACAGTTTATCATTAGGTATGACAATGATGGTATCAACAACTTTTCTTAAATTTTCTAAACCATCCTTCGCATTTTTCATCCTCTGTAAACCTTCCATTGAAAATGGGAGCGTTACGATTGCTATTGTTATGGCACCAATTTTCTTTGCCGTTTCTGCAATTACAGGAGCAGAACCAGTTCCTGTTCCTCCACCGAGGCCACAGGTAACGAATACTAAATCACTACCCTCCAAAGTTTTCTTTATGTCATCTTTACTTTCTTTTGCAGCTTCCAACCCTATTTTTGGGTCACCACCAGCTCCTAGACCGCCAGTGATTTCTTTACCAATGAGAACTTTTAAATCAGCATCAGAATATAATAAATCTTGAGCATCAGTATTAACAGCTACAGTCTCTGCTCCAACAATTCCAACTTCCATCATTCTTGTAACAGTGTTATTTCCCGCCCCACCAGCTCCAACAACTTTAATACCTGCTTTTTTTGATTCAAGAAGTTGTTTTAATTGCTCATCTATCTCTTGAGTTTTCCTTTTTTCTCGTTTTTTAATCATTGGTATTGCCATAGAGTCTCCTCCAATTTATTATCTATCAGTCATTACAACTATAAAAATCTAAGAATAGTTAAATTTAAATTCTTATTTCTTACTCGAGTCCAAAACTTAAGTGTTTTTTCTTTGAATAATTTATAGGATGAAAATTCTATTTTCCGAGGAATGTTTGGAATACCAGTATTCAGGACATCCAGAGTCTCCTGAAAGAGTGCTCAATACTTTTGAATTTTTAAAACAAAAAGGATTTGAGTTTGTTGAACCCAGACCGTGTTCTGAGAAGGAATTACTTCTAGTTCACGATAAAAAATTTGTTGAAGAAATAAAAAGTGAAAAATTCTCTTACATAGATTCACCTGCATTGCCAGGAATATATTACTATGCACGATTAAGTGCAGGTTCTGCTGTTAATGCTATGGAAATTTCATTAAAAAATGAAAAAACATTTTCACTGATGAGACCGCCTGGTCATCATGCCGGTAGAAATGGTTTGACGTTAGGATCCATGTCACTTGGTTTTTGCTATTTCAACAATATAGCCATAGCTTGTAAAAAAGCATTGAAAATTGTCAAAAAAATAGCGATAATTGATTTTGATTGCCATCATGGCAATGGAACTCAAGATATTTTTATAGGTTGTTCAAACGTTTTGTATGTGTCTTTACACAAGTATCCTTTCTATCCGGGAACCGGCGGAATATCTGAAAAGAATTGTTTAAATTATCCTCTAAGTAGTGAAACTACAGAAGAAGAGTATTTGGAGACCTTTGAAAAGGCGCTGGAAAAAGTAAAAAATTTTAAACCCAATCTAATCGCTGTTTCAGCTGGTTTTGATTCTCACAAAGAAGACGATATAACTTTTAATGGTCTCAATTTGAATTATAAATCTTTTAGGGCAATCGGGGAATTAATCAAAGAGCTTAAAAAACCTAGTTTTGCCGTTTTAGAAGGAGGTTATGGTAAAATTCTTTCTAAGAGTGTTTATGAATTTATAGTTGGTTACTCTGATTAAAATTCCTCGATAAATATAACTTTTTTGATATTTTTTATCCATTTTGTTGCATTATCTGCAATCATCTTTTTGATTGTTTTTGGTACATCTTTGTCCTTGCCTATTTTTATTTCTAGAGTTTCTTTATCGATTCTTACGTTTATTTCATCTTTTTCAAATTTCAGGAATAATTCTAAGATTGCCATTACCTTTTTATTAATATCAGTTATTTTTTCCTTTATCTCGACATCATATACTAGCGTTTTGCCGGCCAAAGGATGATTAAAATCCACTCTTACCCTACCACCTGAGACAGATAAAACCCTCCCTCTCATACCATTTTCAACTATTGGCATACCAGGAAATGGATCTATATCACGTTTCTTAAATTCTGATAGTGGAATTAATTTTATCAATTCTGCTTTCCTTTCACCAAGAGCATCTTCAGGTTTTACTATAACTTTTTTGCTTTTGCCAATTTTCATTTTCATCAACTCATCTTCTAAACCTTTCACAACATGATGAGCTCCAAGAATAACAGGAATAGGTCCGTACTTGAATTCAGGGTTATAAATTCCATTTTCCTTTGCTACATTCTCTTTAGTCAGGTCAAAAATTTCATCACTCTCACTAACTCTGCCAACGTAATCTATACGTATGAAATCGCCTTCATCCATTTTTTTACCTCAGATATGTTTTATATCGAAACTTAAAGAAGTTTCTACAAAATATAAAACTGTTACTACCATCAAGTATTTATTTGTTAATTCAGAGAATTTTGACAGGTGATATTGTGCTGTTTGGCGAGGATAAAGATTGGAAAGAACTTATGTCCGACGATGCTCAAGTTGAACTTGCTGACCTTATAGAGAAGGCTAAGAAACATAGAGCAGCATATATGCAAGCGGATGATGTAAAAGTTGCTCAAGTCTGGGCGGCTTTAACCGAGATTTCTAGTGAATTAAAACACATAGAAGGAAGATTGGCGAAAGTCGAGTCAATAGTAAAGAGTTTTGCAGAAGTAGGTGAGATTGCTAAGAAAGAGACACTAAGAGAGAGAATGGGTGACATATTCAAACCGAAAACGAGCAGAGAAAGAGAGCAAGTCGAAAAGATCGTAGATTCTTTGATGGAATTTTAAGTTCTTTCAAATGGCTGATTGAAAGATGAAGCGTTTGATTTAGTTATTTGAAGGATTATCCTATTTAAAAATATAATCATTATTTTTTATTTAATGCTCAAACCAATTAAGAAATTGTTGTCTGAAGAATTAAAAAATGAACTTTCTAAAGAAGAACTGCTTCTGTTGCCATCAAGTTATCAGGGGATTGGTAATATAGTCATACTGAATCTGAAAAAAGAACTGTGGAAATACGATAAATTAATAGGTAATATTGCATTGGAGAAAATACTAAGTACAAAATCAGTATTTAGAAGAAAAGGATTCATAAAAACAGAATTCAGAACTCCACAAATTAAATTTTTGTCAGGTGTTAATAATACTGTTACAACACATAAAGAGCACGATATCATCTATAAAATAGATGTAAAACAAATAATGTTTTCTAAGGGCAATTTAAGTGAAAGAAAAAGAATCATAAAACAAGTTAAGAAAGGAGAAATTATAATCGACATGTTTTCTGGTATTGGCTATTTCTCTCTCGGAATTGCCAAGTTTTCTGAAGCCAAAAAAATTTATGCCATAGAAATTAATCCAAAATCCTATGAATATCTCCTCGAAAACATAAGACTGAACAAGGTTGGAAATAAAATCGTCCCTATTTTAGGCGATTCTGCTGTTGAGGCAGTTAAACTCGGAAAAATAGCTGACAGGGTTATCATGGGTTTACTACCAAGTTGCAAAGAATACTTAAAACATGCTTTCAAAGTTGTTAAATCAAATGGAATAATTCATTATCACGGCATAGCTAAAAACAATGAAGAGAAAAAACTTTTTGAGGATGTTAAAGAAGTATTTGAAAAAGAAGGACGTAAAGTAAAATTAATTAAAAAAACTAAAGTTAAGTCATACGCACCTAAAGTTTACCATTGGGTTTTGGATTGTAGAATCTTTTAATCCTTCTATGAACAGCCTGTAAAGGACTTATTAATGGAGATGCTGCCATAGCATACAGATACCATTTCCAATCTAAAGCCTTATTTTTCGAAACATCTATGTACAAAGACCTATTATCCGGATCGGGAATTATCCAAATATTACCGCATCCTCTTCTTGGACTTTTATATATCACAAAGTTTTGATCCAGAATTTCTGAAGCATCTATTGGAAATACATAATCTAGTAATCCAAGCTGTCCGATGTTTTTTTCGTAAAATGGATGTGATTGAGTTAAGAATATACAAGGTGTTTCAGATCCTCTACATTTTTTGCCATTAATATCAACAGAATCATCAATTCTTCTGATTGGTTTTTGCCAATCTCTAACGCATAGGGCTAAGTAATGATCTTCTGATGTAGGTAACAAATAACCTCTGTCCATAATTAATGCCGCATTTTCCCTGCCCTCGTATCTATACAATGTTTTGCTTCTATCTATTAGTGCCTCTGGCATACCATGAGGTTTAATAGTAAAAATATTTAAAATCGTTGAAAGGAAGAAAAAATAAAGTTAAATCATTTAAAATCGTGAAATCATTCAGGTTGTTTAAATGTTAAATGCCGCAATAAAAGCTGCTAAAGAAGCAGGAAAAATAATAATCAAATCCATGAAAAATAAAAGAATAATCGATTACAAGAGCGCTGTTAACATACTAACAGATACTGATTTGATTGCTGAGAAAAAAATATTGTCGATAATCAAACGAAAATTCCCTAAACATAATTTTTACACTGAAGAGAGTCTTGGTAAAGAAACGGTTTCAGGTCATCTTTGGGTTATTGATCCTCTTGATGGGACTACTAATTTTTTCCATACATTTCCGCATTTTTGTATCTCCATCGCGCATCTTTACAATGGCAAAGTAGATTTAGGGGTCATTTACGATCCGTTCAGAAAAGAATTATTTCATGCTGTAATTGGAAAAGGCGCATTCCTCAACAATAAAAAAATAGCAGTTTCTAATATCGAAAAATTATCTGATGCTCTATTGATTACTGGGTTTGCTTATGAGAGAGGAGAAATTTTAAAGAAAAACTTAAGATTAATCGATAAATTTTTTGATATGGGCATTCAAGGAATAAGAAGAACTGGTTCAGCTGCTTTAGACCTATGCTATATTGCATGCGGAAGAGCTGACGGATACTGGGAGTTTGCCCTTAAACCTTGGGATCATGCTGCTGGTTCTTTAATTGTTACAGAGGCTGGTGGGGGAATCACAAAAATAAACGGAGAAGATTATGAAGTGTTCAGTAATGACATTATAGCTTCTAACTCTAGAATTCACGAACAAATGTTTCAAATCTTAAGGTAAGAACTCTTTCTTCTTAATCTTCGTAGGTAGATAAACCTCAGTCATGAATTTCAAACCACGACCAGAAAGAGCTTCCAACTCTGCCTTTATTTTCCTCTCAATCATCAGCTTTAATTCCTTCTGCCATGCAGGATGTTTGAACCAGTCATACTTCAGCATTTCATGAGCTCTTTTAATGTCAACTTCTTTTGCTTTGATGGTAAACCCTTGCAACTTAAACTCATCTATATCACTTATGGTTAAACCTATGAATTTAGCTGTTGGACAGCCGAGTCTCTCAGAAATGTGAGCGAGTGAAATACTACCATACTTTATGACTGAATAAATATACCATCCATATGAATCAGCATCCGTGAAAACATAAACTGGTAGCTTATAGTCGGTTGATAATCTCTGTATTATTCTTCTCGGTCCTCTTGCAGCCTGACCTTGCGTCGTCACAAGAATACAATTTTGCTTCTGCCAGAACTTATCTTCGTGTAATCTTTCGAAGGCAGCGTTCTTCTCCATAACTAGAAGATAATCAGCATCTACACTCTTAAAAGTAACCTCTTCAACATTACTAGGAATAGCCCATCCACCAGATCCAAGTTTAGACCAATCGATTGTATCTCCCCTATCTTTTATTACAACGTTACCAACAACTCTCCCGCGGACATCCGCATTCAAATGCAACTGTTCTCTCAAAACATCCAACATAACTTCCAAATCTACGATTATCGGATCACTTTCAGATTGTTCATCAAAGGTGTACTGATCAGAATTAGGCAATGTTCTTTTCAACGCATAGAACAAATCTCTCAGACTGGTATGAATTTTCTGTTCTTGTAATTCTTTACATAAAGCGGCAACGAGCATGGTTTGCATAAAAGGTTTTGCATGGGCAACGTTAAACAAGAATCTTTTAGAGACTTTATCTCCCAGAGTAAGCTGTTTAGATTTTTCATCGTAAATAACATTAGACAAAGATCTTACAGGTATATCTACATCAGGGTTTTTACTATTTTCGATATCCTTTAAGACATCCTCACCCAGTGTTTCCAGCTTCTTCTTTACCTCTTCCATCCACAACTACCTCAGTACTCTTTTTAATAATACTCATTAATTTATTTAAAATCGGTTCTGGTTTTTTGTTCGTTAATTTAGCAACAGCGTTCGCAACTTCCGGGAGGTATCTGTCGAATATTTCCCTTCTCCTCTGTTGCATCTCTATTCTTCTCTTGCCAGAGACATGATGTTGTAATCTTCTCCCCAGTTCTTGCAACGCTAGTTTAATCTCTTTCATTATATCTGGATAAGCTGCTATGGCTTGTTTACTCTCGGAAATGAAAGGAACCCAAACAGATGCAAGATGAACAAGGACGACAGCAGGTCCAGTTGGCATGCTCTTGCCCGACTGTTGCAAGCCATACCTTTTCCAATCTGTTGATACTACAGCCTTTGTTATTGCACAATCCCCCTCTTGATACAATAAAGGAACTCTGTTAGAACATCTTAACATTTTGATTGGTGAATCTGGTGACAGTTCTCCACCATACCCAATACAGCATTCAACTTGAAACGGGTTACCCCTATAAACTTCAGGTGGCCTAGTTATCGCGGAATAAAACTCAGCCTTGAATCCCTTTTTTAATCCTTTTAACAATAAATCTTCTCCCAGTGGTGAAAGACAATCCAACGGTGGTCTCATCAATTTTGCTTTCTGGAAAGCCCTGAATATTTTCTCTGAATCAACTATTTCCAACCTTTTTGGACTAATTTTGGGGTCTATGCCAGCTAGTTTACATATTTCCTTTGCTGTGCCTGCTCCAACCCTTGAAAAATCATTCGTTAAGAATGAAGCGATAGTTCTTGCTTTTGTTGCTTTAAGCATCCTCCTAAAAATCCCTAACTCAACGCCATGTGGGTGTGGCATGATCTCTTTTGGTAATGGTGGTAGTTCATTAGCCCCCCTAGGAAACTCCATTCTCCCGTTTGGTCCGTCAAAGACTATATCAGCGAATGGGTTGCATATCGCGACTTGTTTCATGTACTCTGGTATGGATTGCTTACTTTCTATGTACCTACCTTCAACCTCCATCTCGATTTTTAAACCATGCCAAAGTTTACCATCTTCTATAAACTTATGGGATATGATTTCAGGTTCGTTCTTCTTCACATCTATCATCATCTCATAATAAGATGTTTTTCCATCACCAGTACTGGAAATTATATTAGTGGCTTTACCTGTCGTTAATTGGCTGTATAAGATGGACCCTGAACCTCCAATTCCTTGTTGCCCCCTGGATTGTCTTAACCTAAAGAACTTAGAACCATACAATAACTTTCCCAATGCAAGAGGAATCTGTTTATCCATCATACCTGGGCCGTTATCCTTAACCATTACTCTAAACCTGTCTGAGCCATTAGGCTTAACTTCTACCCATATTCTTGGTAGGACTCTGGCTTCTTCGGCAGCATCTAAACTGTTATCAACGAGTTCTTTCACTACCGTCATTAATGCCCTAGTTAGGTTATCATACCCTAGGAGATGCCTGTTCTTCTCGAAAAACTCAGACACAGATATTTCTCGCTGTTCTTTTGCCATTTCCTCTGCTGTCTTTCCTATAACGTCCTTTTCATTTACCATCATCATCACTTAGTTCCTTTCTTCTCCAACCACCTGTAAAGCGTCTGGTGATTGCAACCTTGGATTAGTTTCATTATAGCCTCTTTAGCTATATAAATTTTATCCCATTTACCTATTATACTCACTGTTTTGCCGAAAATAGAGGTTTTAACATCTGTGAATTTCTCTATATATTTTTTTGTCTTCCCTTCAGTCCCTATTATTCTGCCTTTTAAAGTTTTTAACCTTTCTTTTGACTTTGTGAACTCTGAAAGGTTGATTATTTCTAAACCATACTCATCCTCCAAAAGATAAAAACAATCATCTAAATCAAACCCTCGACCAAATGCCTTGATTAAATTTTTTACCTGGAAAACGTTCACGCTATCGCCTTCAATCGATATTTCGTCGTTCAATTCTATCTTCGTGTTAGTAAAATCCTCGATTTTCTTCTTTAAATTCTCATATTTTTTCAAAATAACCTTTCTTTTCTCAGGAATTCTTATAAAATCTTTCATTTATTCACTTTTTTGTTTAATAATCTTCATTAAATCTTTAAAAATATCTTCTGGGTCTTTTAATGCTATATTTAATTTGGAAAAGTAAGAATTTATATTTTTTATGTCCCTTTTCAGCAGTTCTAGGGCTATTTGGTTCTTCAGAGTCGTGCCATGGCTGAAGTCTATGAAATATGGCTCTTCCCAGAGAAGGATGTTGTAAGCACTCAAATCACCATGGATTAAACCGGCATTCACGAGTTTTTTTAAATTTTCCAAGACCATTTTGTACAATTCTTCAGGATCATCCGGCATGATATCTATGAGTCTTGGTGCGAGTATACCGTTATCCCCTATAAAACTCATTATCAGAACATTGTCCTGGTATGCCAAAGGTTTCGGGCAATTTACTCCAGCTCCTTGTGCTATCTTCATATTTTTAAATTCCCTCTGGCACCATATGTTGACTACTGTGCGTGTTCTTTTAGTCAAACCAGTAAACCTCGGGTCTTCCACGAGGTATTTCCACATTTTTTTGAAATCGCACGCTTCAACTCTGTAAACTTTTATAGCAACCCACTCTTTTTGTTCTGTTATACCAGAAAGGACGACAGCTTCTTTACCTTCCTCTAACATTGATACGACGGATATGTTGTTCTTGCTGAGTAACCTATATAAAGTCATGAGAGTGTGTTCATCGAATACGCCATGAACAATCTTTAATTCTTTGTAAGATTCTCGTTTCCGTTTTAGCGACATAATATCAGAAAATAGATGTTAAAACCAATTTAAATAAAAATCTCATTTTATAGAATAAGTTCCTCTGGAAGTGTTTCTTACAAAATTTGCACATGCTAAACCGTCTAAATATAAGAGTGCAGTTGTGAAAGTAAGTCTAAAATATTGGGCAACTTGGTTAATAGTTACCTCACCCTCTTCTTTGACATAATCTCGTATGTTCCTCGCTTTTTGTGGCATCTCATTTTCTTTTATCATTCGTCTATCAAAATCTTGAATTGGGTTTTTGATTCTAAGCATTTCCCCCCTAGATATTCTTTCTTTCAAGATGAGATCTCCATATATTAATCGATCTACATTTTTTTTAACTTCTCTATATTTCTTGTTGACAAAAACAGAGTAAGGTTGTGGTACTGGTTCACAATACTTTTCAATCCCAAACAACGCAGTTAATGCTGATAAATGTAAACCATTCTCGTTTTCTTTAAGAATCGATAATATAATTTCTCTAGAACTCCCTTTTCTTCCCAGAAATTCAAGTCCCTCTCTTGTAATTTTATAAACATACGGAGACCTTGGTAAAGGAAATCTTTTAACCTCACCCCTATAACAACTGTAATAAAGTCTTGACTTAATTTTTGCGTATTTACTTTTTTCGATCGCAAAAGAGTCACAGAATGTTTTGTTAACTTTGGATATTTCACTTAACAGAGAAGGGTCTTTCAATAAATATAAACTAAATAGAGGTTCTTTTTCATCCAGAAAATTTATTAAATCATCTTTTGTGTTAATTTTTCTAAAACCTGAAATAATATCATGTTTTACAGTCCCTCTATCTTTAAGTTGATAAGCATAGAAGAAAGCAGACCTTTTTTCATTTGCTCCTATTGCTAAGAATCTTTGTTTTGACGCTTTTTTTACTCGTTCTGTATGTTTCTTTGCATCTTCAGGTTTTAAATGAAGGCGAATAGTATTGATATTTACATGATAATCTTTAGCTATAGACTTAAATGTTTCATCCCTCTTTCTTCTTTTCCTCCATTCTTCAACCCATTCAGGTTTAACTTTTTTCATCCATTATTAAGAAGTTAATTAAACTTTTAAGCACGTATCAGATAGAGATGATCTTCAAATAACCCTTCTTTTTTAGCCAATTAGCCTGTGTTCTTGTATACCTCCAGATTACATCAGCCCTTATATCTGTCATAACTTTCCAGGGTTGTATCAAGATTATATCCCCAACTCTTATCCAAACCCTCTTTCTTAACTTCCCAGGGATCCTGACTATTCTCTCCTTACCATCATCGCATTGAACACGTAATTTATCTGAGCCGAGCATGAGCTCAACCAACCCAAGAACCTCTCCTTCTTTCGGAATCCTAGTTCGTGATATTTCTTCCTCTTCTGTCAACACTTCCTTTCCTTTTTTCAAAAAAACACCTAAATATACTCTATAAGTTTAACATTTAAAATTAACTTAAACTCTTTAATATTATGGGAATTTGGGTTTTGAGACTTGGTCATAGAAGAGTAAGAGATCAGAGAATAAGTTCACACTGTGCTCTAGTCGCGAGAGCCTTTGGGGCTGATGGCATGGTTTATTCTGGAAATAAAGACGAAAACTTAGAGAAAAGTATAAAAAAAGTTGTTGAGAAATGGGGAGGCCCTTTTGAAATTCAATATGAAAAGAATTGGAAAAAAATAATAAAAAATTGGAAAGGGAAAATTGCCCACTTGACCATGTACGGGTTACCGGTACAGAACATTATAAAAGAAATAAACAGAACTAAAAAAGATTTGTTGGTGATAATCGGTTCCCAACACGTACCTGGAGAAGTTTATCATTTGTCAAATTGGAACGTTGCTGTTACTAATCAACCACATTCTGAAGTTGCTGCCTTAGCCGTGTTTTTAGCCAAATTTTTTGAAGGAAAAAAATTGGAAAAAAATTTTGTGAATAAAAAAATAAAAATCACTCCTCAGGGGCATGGAAAGAAAGTTTTAAAAGTTTAATTATTTTCAACTAAGTCTATGTTAAAATTAATTTCACACGTCCATGCACCTTATTCTACTGACGGATGGCATAATCCAGATAGCATACTCAAGTATGCAGTAAAAAAAGATGTGGTTGTAGAACTATTAGCTCATAATAATTTTGTCTGGACAAGACTTCATCCCGAAGTGTTTAAATCAGAACATATTATACCTGCAGTTGAATTTGGTTTAAAAGATACAGATGTTGTAGTTGCTGGACATAATTTAGATGAATTAGCAAGGGATAAAAGATTTCCTCTTTTTGATCATAGAGTAAAAAGAATGCTTGATGTCTCTTTAGAAGAAGCTTTAGATATTTTAAGAAAAATAGGTGTCGAATATATCTATTCCCCACATTCAACATTCATCGGCGGCGCTGCTAAGAATGGCTACAAAAAACTATTACCGAAATTTGATGCAATCGAAGTGTTTAATGGTTCTATATCGTTTTTCCCTCCTTATAATTGGAAAGCATTAAGTCTAGCAGAAAAGTTACATAAAACAAAAATTGCTGGAGCAGATACTCATCTTGGAATAACAGCATTGGATTCATGCTATAATTTAGTTGATGCTATTTCTAAAGAAGAAATATATGAGACAATCAGGAAAGGCAAAGTGAAACCCCATATAAGTTCGTTATACCCGATCCAATTAGCAAGAGATTATGTCGTCTTGACTTATTTAGCAATCAGAGATATATTGAATTCAAAATTAAAGATCTCGGTATCTGATTTTACCGCTTTAACAAAACAACTCTACTCGGTTTAAATTCATCCTTAATTTCATAACTAGTAGATTCAGATAATTTTTTAGCAAATTCAACGATTTCTTCATGATAAGGCATCGAACTCATCGATAATCTTTTTTGCGATTCTCCAACCCAAACATATCCTTTCGCCTCTACAAAAATCACAATTTGTCTTTAAAATAAGTTTTGAGTATTTTTCTGGATTTTTCATGTTCAAGTCTTTAACTAGAGTCAACCTGATAACTTTTCTACAATCAAAACTTTTCATCAATTCTAAACTCTCATTCATCCTTTTCCAACCGTCTTTGACTAAAGGCACACAAGCCTTCTTGTATGTTTTTTCGTCTGGAGCAGGTAAAGTGATGTACAATTGAAAAGGTTCAGTTTCTAATTCGTTTAGTTTTTCAGGAAGCGTGCCGTTTGTTACTAAGAAACTTATCACGTTCATTTTGAGACCTTCTTCTATAAGTTCTGACAACTTTGGATACATCAATGGCTCCCCTGTAAGACTTATTGATAACATCGTCGGTTTTAACGCTTCTTCGAATTTTTTCTTGTCAACTTTTGGATTTCCTTTGAAACCTGATAAAAGTTTTTTTCTAGCACCGATAGCTCTTTCTAGAATTTCTCTTGGTTCATCAATTTTTCCTTTCGTCAGTGAGAATTCATCCCAAACTAAACCTCTATCTCCAGAGTGAAGTCTCCAACACCAAAGACAATGATGGTTACAAAAAGATGTTACGGGGGTAAATTCCATGCAACGATGTGACTCAACAGGTGGATACCATCTCTCTTTAAAACAGACTCGACCGGAGGTCAAACTTTCTTTCGTCCAATGGCAAACTTTTACGCTACTATGATTTCCTACCATTCTGTACTGTTGCTTCTCTAAAATTTTCTCTACTTCAGATAACATTCTTACTCCCTTCACTTTAATAACCATAGCTTTGCTCTACCCTTAACACCTGAACACTTAACTTTATCAATCTTTAATATGTCTTCTAGATGTTGTCGGACAGTCCTTCTTGCAATTCCTACATTTCTACTTATTTCCATGACAGTTTTGGGTTCTTTTAGGCATTCAACAATCATTTCTTTAGTTTTGCCCATTTTTCTCTTAGAACCACTTTTTCTACTTAACGACACAATATGTTCTAAAGATTCTTGTTTGTGTGCCAGGTCACAAGTAGGAAATAATTTAGCTAAATTCTTTATATCATTTAATAATTTCTTTGCAGAATAAGTACTAATGGTAAGTTTATACACATATCCACCAGATTTCTTGTCTTCAGTTCGTTCAATTTCTGAACATTTGTAGTTCAATGACAGAACAATTTCACGTAAGTCATTTAGGAGATCTCTATTTTTGACTCTCACAGAGACACAATCATAAATAGTACCTTCATCGACCAAAAATGCAGAGAGAATAGCGACTTTGAATTCCTTCGACTGATTTTTCATTATCGGTGAAATTCGTGATTCAAATGACCCAAATCTTTTAATTTGGTAGTAATTCTTAAGCACTAAAAACAAACAACTTGGTAGCACTATTTGTTTTCCATCTGAAGAAAGTGTTGATGGCTCTAAATTTCCAAATATATTCAACATTTTTTGATAAAATCTATTCCTAGAAATAGGATTATGTTGTGTGTATGATCCTAATGGTGTTTTGAGATTTCTTCGGTCAGTTCCGTCACACATTAAATGAATTGCTAATGAAGCGAATTCGGGAGTAACTAAGATGGGTAATTTTGGGTTGGTTATATTCGTACTTCCATGATGAGTCTTGTAACTCTCAACTTTCTTTTCGACAAGATCTTTCTGTATTTTTAATGTATTTGCCGTCTCGAGAATTATCCATGCAGGTATGAAAATTGATTTAGTGATATTTTTCCAATCTCGTATTCTAGAAGCCAAACCAATTCTAATAACTTCATACTTTTTACCTTGTTCATATAAGTATGATGCCAATTTTTTACTGGTTTTGAATTTTGTTACAGCATCTTTGAATAGCATTGCTCTGAATTTTGGTTCTAAGTTTAAAGAAACCTCAGTTAATGGAAAATCCCAAATGTGGATCTCATCATAATTTTGTTTCATTTTTATCAAAATTGACCAACTTTAGGTTCGTGATAGAATATTACAGTATAATAATTTTTAATTAATCCTGGAAATGTATTTTTCAAATCTTTTAAAAGATTATGAAAGTCTTGATGACTAGATT